>Ga0209725_1000273_pt1 | contig 31424 bp, 27 predicted proteins | sample I18A1metaG_FD_184145 | JGI IMG/M metagenome (GOLD analysis project Ga0209725, IMG submission 184145) | Lake sediment bacterial and archeal communities from Gulf of Boni, Indonesia to study Microbial Dark Matter (Phase II) - ​I18A1 metaG... | ecosystem: Environmental > Aquatic > Freshwater > Lake...
ATGTTCCGGGAGTAGTTCACGCACCCGCACCTTATTGCTACCGTTGCAGCCTCAGACAAACATATCCGCAGTGCGGCATTGCCTGCGCTGAATTCATCAACGACCTCATAGAGCACGCGACAAGCAACGATGTAGGCTCCCTCTTCATAGAACCTGTGATGACAGACGTCGTCATCGTACCGCCAGATCAGTATTTTGAAAAGATCAAGAGAATCTGCGCAGAACGAGATCTGCTGCTCGTGGTCGACGAGGTGCAGACTGGCTTCGGAAGAACCGGAAAGATGTTCTCGTTTCAACATTGGAACTTGAAGCCACACATAGTGACCTTAGGCAAGGCCATGGGCGGTGGTCTTCCACTGGGAGCTTACGTCTCAACGGACGAAGTTACGGAGTCATTTGAATTTCTCGACTTCGCGTCATCAGTCGGAGGCAATCCTGTCGCATGTGCTGGCGGACTGGAAATGATAAGAACAATAGAGAGAGAGGGACTGGTCGAAAATGCAAGAACGGTGGGAGACTACCTCCTGAAGAGACTTGTCGAACTCGGCGAAAGTCACGCTTGTGTCGGTGAGGTCCGCGGAAAAGGGTTCATCATTGGATTGGAGCTTGTGAGGGACAAGAAGACGAGGCAGCCAGCCTACAAGGAAGCTCTTGACGCCAAGAACTACCTGCGAGAGAATGGCCTCCTGGTCGTCTTGAATGAATCTACGTTCAGAATCCTGCCACCTTTGATAGCAGAAAATTCGCATATCGATAGCGCCGTGGAGTTGATTGAGAAGGCACTAGTGCGAGCCGACAGATCATTGTGTTAGGCACCCTTATGAAGTCGGCCTATCCCTAACTTGATTCATGCGACGATTCCTTCATTCATCTTGTAGACATCTTCTAGGAGGAGGCCCCATTCTGCCTCTTATTGGGTGGCCGTATCGACTAGCCGAATGGCTCCCTTCAGCTACGCATGATAGATTCAGGAGTGCGCAAAATATCTTAAGCGGGAATCAATCAACATCCCACGAAATGATATTGGCTGTGAGAACAGGTCCTGACTTTGAAGATCGCTATTGGTGAGTTTATTCACGAGACAAATACCTTTAGTCCGAAAAGAACGAGACTGACAATTGGCCACGCCGGAAAAGAACTGCTTAGACACTTCGGCGGGAGCCGAACGCCCCTCGGAGGTTTCATTGACGCCGCACAAAGCAGAGGTCTTGAATTGACGCCGCTGGAATCCGTAGATGAGGAACCATCTGGGCTAATATGCAGAGACGACTACATGCAGTTGAAGAATCGCTGGCTGGAGAAGCTCAGTCAGTCTACGGGGGTAGACGGCGTTCTCCTCTCTTTGCACGGAGCCGCTGTCGTTGACGGATATCCGGATGCCACAGGTGATCTTCTTTGCTCGATAAGGCAGCATGTCGGAGCAACAATTCCAATAGTCGCTACGCTTGACCTCCACGCAAACGTGACTAGGCTTATGGTTGATAACGCGTCAGCACTATTCGCCTACAAGACTAATCCGCACATTGATGGCTACGAAACGGGCGTCGAAGCCGCTGAGAATACCATTTCGATCATGAAGAGCAAGATCAACCCGACAATGGCGCTGAACAAGCCTGGAATTCTTTCTCCAGGTATTCTTCGTGACTACAGCAGCCCTATGATCATCTTCTGCGAGCTGGCGCGACTCATGAAGAGAAAAAGAGGCATGATTGATGTTTCCGTATTTCTTGGCTTCCACCGCTCTGACGTAGAAGAGGCCGGATTCGGCATACTCTCCATAGCGGATGGAGAACTCGCCTTGGCCGAGGATACTTCCACAATGCTGGGGACTCTCGCATCAAGCATAAGGCGTGAGTTTACGGTAACGCTTGCAGCGACAAGCGAAGCGGTCAAGCGAGCCGTTGAAGCGAGAGAAGGGCCTGTTGTCTTGGCAGACATTGGCGATGCTCCCGGCGGAGGGGGATCTGGCGATGGCACGGTCATTCTGAAAGTTTTGATCGATATGGCAGCAAGAGGCGCAGTCCTAGCCACAATATGTGATTCAGAGGCCGTATCTGAAGCTCTCAGAATGGGGATCGGTGAGCAGGCAAGGTTGACAATTGGGGGCAAGACTGACAAGGTTAGTGGCGAGCCAATTGAGGTCATCGGGAAGGTGAAAAAGATCACCGACGGCTTCTATCATTGTGGGCGGATCAACCTAGAGATGACCATGGGCAAGACCGTCGTCCTAGATGTCAATGGCATCGAGGTAATACTCACTGAGGAGAAAGTCGATGCCAATGACATAGGTCTCATAAGAAGCGTTGGAATCGAACCGACTGAAAGGAAAATAGTCGCAGTGAAATCAAACGTCCACTATCGAGCATCGTATGAACCTATCGCCAAGGAGATAATCGAGGTCGACTCTCCCGGTCTCGCTTGTCAAGACGCGCGCAGGCTTGAGAGGATGTTTGGATACAAGAACGTTCGTCGTCCGATATATCCTCTGGAAGATTCATAAGCAGACAAATGCAGAGATCTGATCCCGTGAACTACGACATCTGCAGTGGCTCTGCCAGAAGTTGGCCGAATCCTGCGATCTTGTCGTCTACAGAAATCGTGCGTAGTGCTCTCCACATGGTTGCCTGATTTGATGTAACAACAGGTTTGCCTGTATCATTCTCCAACTTGCTAATGATTTCTATGGTTCGGAAGTTAGTGCAGCTTATGAAGATCCCCTCTGCGTCTTTGCCGTCAACTTTCCTAGCAAGTCTGTATGCTACCTCTGGCCTGTGTGCGCTTATCGGACCAGGAACGCCCAATCCCTCTATTCGCGTGACTTGTATTCCGTTTCCTTCCAAGAAGTCCTTCTCCTTCCTGTTCAGATCTTCTGGATAAGGTGTGGCAACGGCAACTCTAGAGACTCGCAGACTTCGCAGTGCGTCGAGCACGGCTGTAGAGGTCGACAAGGCCCCGATTCCACCCCTTTTCTGTATTCTTAGTGTTATCTCTTCGTCGTAGCCAACTCCCATCAATAGACTTCCCGTTGTGCACCCATAGACGATTAAGTCAACTTCAGCAGCTCTCAGTTCGTCGGCGCACCCATCGATATGCTTATTCTGGTCTAGGAGGCCCTCCGCAGTGAGCATTCCCGGCGCATCCAAGGAGATCATTCTTGCAAAATGCACACTTGTGCCTTCTGGCGCAAGACGGTTGAATTCAGGTTCCATGGTAGTGTTTGCAGCCGGGACCATGATTCCAATTTTTCCTCTCCATCCATACACTCTGACTCAGCCCTGGTAATTTCGCAACACAGGCAAGTCTTATATATGTCTAAACCGCAGCATGACTTTTCTGGTGAGTCATGAAATCTTTTCAATCGTTGGTGGCAGTAGCAGTTGTTTGCCTCCTACTCGGCACCGCCCTAGGTTACGGAGTTTCAGTGGCTACCTACAAACCCCCGCCAGCGCCTCCGCCGAAAATACCGGAACCTGAGCCCATCAAGATCGGCATAGAGTTACCCCTAACGGGCCCGTCTGCCGCAATAGGGGCCAAAATAAAGGAAGTGTACGACTGGTTGGCAGAGGAAGCTAACAAGGAAGGAGGAGTATGGGGACACAAGATAGTGCTGGTGTACGCCGATGACGAATCAAAGCCTGAGAAGGGCACGCAAGTCGTTGAGAGGATGATCACCGTTGACAAAGTCCACATACTTGCAGGTGGCTTCCACAGTTCCGTGGTGTTAGTTGCAAGTGAAGTCTCAAACCGATACGGAATTCCCTGGGTTATTGGGACCGCCATTGCAGACACGATAACAGAAAGAAAGTATCCTTGGGTATGGCGCACCTGCGAAAACAGCTCGGCCTACTCTATGAATCTTGGACAATGGGCAGCTCAAGTTCTAGGGGTCTCCAGATTCGCGACAATAGGTGAAGAGACTGACTTCGGCAGACTCATGTCAGAGGGCATTCCGAAGACTATTCTCAGGCTGAAGCCCGATGCCAAGCACGTGGCGAAGGTATTTGTACCTGTCGGAGAGACAGATTTCTACCCCGTATTCACGAAGATTGCACCGTTCAAACCTCAGATAATCTTCTGCATGGTAACCGGCGTCTCGCACCTAGTTGCGATAAAACAGTTTCATGAGCTCGGTCTAGATAAATCGGCGCTGTTGTGCGGAGAGATAGAACATGTTGAAGACATTTTCAAGACCGCTGGTGTTAAGGCAGCACAACGCTACACCTTTGGTGTTTCCTTTGCATACAATGTCTCCTTTACTCCGATAACCCTCAAGTATGTCGACGGCTTCATGAAGAAGTACAACAGGATCCCAATGGTACAGGAAGTCCGCTGCATCGATAACATGATAGTGATTCTGGACGCTCTCAGGAGAGCTGGTTCAACAGACCCCAACAAGCTGAAGCGAGCCTTGGACGAAACGAGTGTCGTGGGTATCAGGGGTATAGTACGGTTCGATCCGGTATATCGCCAAGTTACAGCGCCGGTCTTTGTGTTCCAGATCCAAGGAGAGACGCCGTTGTGCGTGTCTCCACCAGAGCAGGCTACTGCCAAGATGATATATCCGCCGGAGTGGTCTGCCTAGTCCTCTCTTGTCTTCCGCAGAAAGCAGGAGGGCTGAGCCCAGACTTCGGGATGGCCCTAGTAGCGGAGCCAGTCTTTCACGACTTCTCCAAGTCTTGTTTGCAGATCCTTAGCGAAGCCTTCAGCGACCATTCGACCCTCCTTAAGGACGTAGACATAGTCCGCTATCTCCATGAGCTGACGTACGTTCTGCTCGACCAGGATGATTATCATCTGTCTTTCTTTGAGTCGAGCAATTTCATGATATAGTGACGCAGCTATCTTCGGCGCAAGTCCTGCGGAAAATTCATCGATCAAGAATCCTCTAGGATCTGTTATCAAGGCCCTACCTAGTTCCAGCATTCTCTGCATACCTCCGCTCAGCCTTCTTGCTTGGTCGTTCCTCCTTTCCTTCAGGCTAGGAAACATGTTGTACACTTCTTCGATCAGCTTTTCTTGCTTAGCGGGTTCACTTCTGTAGATCCAAGTGCCCATCATCAGATTGTCCTGTACCGACAGGTACGGAAACACACTCCTTCTTTGCAGAAGAAAAGAGAGACCTTTCCTTAGCATCTCATGAGGTTTCAACCCCGTTAAGTCTTCTCCGTTATACTCGATCTTGCCTTCCCACGGCCTCAAAATGCCATATATTGACTTGAGAAGTGTAGACTTTCCAGACCCATTGGGCCCTATTATCCCAACAATACTTCCTGCATCAGCTCTTATTGAAACACCATGTAGAATCTCGATCTTACCATACCCAGAGATCAGATCACGCACGACTAGGCTCATCATTCAGACACCTAGGTATGCCTCTAACACTCTCTCATTTTGCTGAACTTCCTTTGGACTTCCATCTGCAATCAATTCGCCCTCGCTCAGCACAAGCACTCTTCTACAGAAAGTCATGGCGACTGCCATGTTGTGTTCCACCATCAGCACAGTCAGCGCATCGCGATTTAGCATTTCAATCATGCCTAGCAGCTTGCCTATCATCTCCGGATTCACGCCTGACGTTACTTCATCGAACAGAATCAGTTTCGGGTCTATCATTAGCGTTCGAGTGAACTCCAAGAGTCTTTGCTGACCTCCAGATAGGTTTCTAGCATATTCGTCTCTGAGCTCTTCGAGCCCTACAAACCGCAAAAGTTTCTCGGCCTTCCTCTCTACTTCAGATCCACTTGATGACTTATGGGTAGCGGCCATTACGTTCTCGAATACGGTCATATTTGCAAAAAGCCTGACAACCTGGAACGTTCTGCCGATTCCTGCCCTAGCTATCTGGTAGGGCTTTAGGCCGACGATCTCCGCGCCTTCGAAATGTATCTTTCCGTTATCCGGTCGATAGTATCCAGAGATGACATTCAACAACGTAGTCTTGCCAGATGCGTTCGGACCGATGATAGCTGTGATCTCCCCTCTATTCAGATTGAAAGAAACATCCTTCAGAGCGGCAATTGTACCAAATCTCTTGCTGACCTCTCTGACCGTCAGCATTTCTTTTTCAGCTCAGTGGCCTAGGTCAGAGTACCGCAGAGGTCTCCGCTTATAAGCGTTCTGCGTCATTTCCGTGTCTCGCGCGATTCGACATTGTCAAGTCATCGAATTTGTGTGACCGCCTCTGGCCCGATTGTGGATACGTCGTTCGAGGAACACGGTTGTCTGACACGCTGCTTAGCGAGAAAGCCTTAAATCCGATGCAACTGAGAACACGCAAGTTGAATTGCCCTTGGAGTTTACAATTCAAATGGCAATCAACTGGCTCTCTCTAGGAAGCATATACTGTTTGCTGGCCGTCGGTCTTTCTCTGTTGTTTGGGGTCATGGAGATACCGAATTTTGCTCATGGAGGAGTCTTTACCCTAGCAGCCTACATAGTTCTTTCAGCCTTGGCGTTCTCTGGTAGCTACTCTGCTTCAATCGTGAGTGGGATCGTTCTGATAGGAGCAATTGGTGTCCTCCTGCTCAAGACGGTCTTCTCTCGACTGGAACTTGTTCCGATGACTGATATTATGATGCTGACCTTTGGATTAGGAATGGCAATCCAAGGCTTGGAATTCATGCTGTGGAAGGCAGACTATCAGACCCTCCCAAGCCTGGTTGAAGGAAGCATTGACTTCTACGGGAGCATCTGTTCGAACCAACGCATGATTGCTATCGCGGCGCCCATCGCTGCGATGACGTCGCTTGATTTGTTCCTAAAGAGAACAAATCTAGGAAAAGCTGTACAAGCCACTCAGCAAGATAGGGAAGCAGCCAAAGTCCTTGGAATCAACACTGAACTCATATATGTGATCACCATGGCAGTAAGCTTTGGTCTTGTGGGCCTTGCAGCTGTGCTTCTGTGTCCGATAATCCTCCTCTACCCGCCTCAAGCGGATTTTATTACGTTGAAAACGTTTGCAATCATAATATTCGGAGGCATGGGATCCATAAAGGGAGCTCTGATCTCTAGCTATCTTGTGGCCTTCATTGAAACAATCGTTGCAGGATACATATCGTTCCAGTACAAAGAGATGATAGCATTCGTTCTCCTCTTTGCAGTTGTCGCCATCAGACCTCAAGGACTACTGGGACGAGATTAGATATGAGAATTGGGATTGTTGAGAGGACATTCGCGCTGTATCTTGTCCTACTCGCGCTGGCCCCGCTCGTCATCAAGGGCTACTGGCTGCACGTGATGATCTTGGGGAACATTTATGCGATCTTGGCAATGACTCTCGACCTTCTCGTTGGATATACAGGTTTGATGTCCTTTGCACATGGGGGATTTTTTGGATTGGCAGCCTACTCTTCAGCGATACTATCCAAAACCTTCGAGATGAACCCTTGGGTGTCTTTGGTTGCTGCTACTATGATTACGATTTGCATCGGAGGCGCATTCGGGCTCTCGTTTTCTGGCGTTAGAGGACACTACTTCGCCATTTGCTCGATAGGGCTGAACCAAATAATCTGGCTCATCATGCTAAACTGGTACGAACTGACCCGGGGAATGCTGGGGTTTTACGGTGTTCCTCCGTACCCGGGACTTCCTTATACAAAGGAAGCCTACTTCTACTTGTCGTTCGCCGTGTTTGTGCTTGCCTTTCTCGTCCTGCGCAAGCTCACGAACTCGCCTCTTGGCCTCAAGCTAAGAGCAGTCAGAGACGACGAAGGCGCAGCCCAGTCGGTTGGTATCAATTCGGTGAGATGCAAGACTACTGCCTTCGTCATCGGCTGTGCGTTCACAGGAGTAGCCGGAAGCATATACGCCCATTTTCATCTGCTTGTGGCTCCTGAAACCTGTCACATCAGTGTTTCCAGCGTTGTGTTGGCCATGGTGCTGATAGGAGGAAAAGGTACACTTATTGGCCCCGCACTCATGGCATATTTCCTCGAGTTCATCACGGAATATTTCCGGATATTCTCTGCATATCTCCGACTGTTTGCAACTGGGATTCTCATCATCTTCATCATCAAGTTTATGCCCGAAGGCGTTTTGGGATTCATAAGAGAAAGATACTTGAGACCGAGAAAGATGTTCGGAACAGCGGAAAGCCGTGGAGTGCCCGTGAGAAAGGGCTGAGGTCGAACTTGAGAAGATGACCTGGCCAGATGTCGCCGAGAGGGTGAAGGAGGATCCTCTTACACAGGTTGTGGTTCCATTCTCGTCGACTGAGCAGGTTTGGCACTGATGGCGGCTTGAGTAAGAACCCTTCGAAACCACTTATGTGCCTGCCTGGTAATATGTCCAGACCTAGTCTTCCCGGCCGGCCTGTATGCCGACGGCGCTAAGCCAGCCCAACAAGCACGCTGCTTCTTGCCGCAAAACCGTTTCGGGTCAGCAACCTAAGCCATGATGACTGATGCGGTGAAAGGGCTCACTCCTGGAATATTGTCCAACCGTTCCACGTCGTTTCGATCGATGACGGATGTCGTACGCCCGTCAAGTATCAAGATCTTCTCAGCCAGCGACTTGATCTCATCCAAGCGCGCCAAATCCTTTTATTGCCACCCGAGCAAGGTCAGTGTCGGGCGACTTATGAATGAAAAACGAAACAATTTGCGTTGGAGAAATCGAGGCAGAGCCGGGGACGAAGACGTTCGACTATTTGCCTATTCGTCTGCCTACCGAAGTGAGGACAAGCATTGCGGTGGGTTTGATCAACGGCGAGAAAGATGGCCCAGCCTTGTGTTTGCTTGCAGGGCACCACGGGATGGAGTACCCGGGAATTGAAGCAGTAATAAGAACATACAATAAGATTGACCCCAAAGAGCTACGTGGAAGCATAATCTCCGTTCCTGTCGTCAACATGCTCGGCTTCCAGAAGAGGACAGCGTATCTTTGCCCCGTCGACGGAGTGAACATCGCCAGAATCTACCCTGGCAACCCGAATGGGTCTCTCGCCTATGTCATCGCTCATACAGTACTCAACGAGATAGTCTCAAAAGCCGACTACGCAATGGATCACCACGGCGCGGACATATTCGAATCCTTGGCACCTTTCACCCTGTTTTGTACTGGCTCGGGGAACAAGGCTGTGATCGCCAAGGCAGAGGGTATGGCGAAGGCATTTGGCCTCAACTATCGTGCACATGAGAGATCGGGTATGACTCTGATGGAAGAAGCCCCGAAACTGGGGATACCAATGCTTCTCGCCGAGATAGGCGGAGTGGAATGGAACGAACCCTCAGTCACAATGCACACGACAGGAATTGAGAACGTCATGAAGCATCTAGGTATGATAGAGGGCACTCCAAAGCCGCAGCTCACGGAACCTCCACGACAGATGCCTCATAAGACCTACGGCGTACGCACGCGCAGCGGAGGAATGTGGTATCCCCGTGTGAAAGCGGGCGACAAAATCTCAGAAAATGAAATAGTTGGAGAGACTAGAGACCTCGATGGGTCAGTCAAAGAAACACTGCGTTCTCCATGCAACGGTGTCGTAACATTCCTCTGGACTTATCATGTTGTGGATCCAGGTTTTCAGATTATGACCATCGCTAAGATGTAACGTTGACCGTATGACAGACGCCACCTACATACGCTACAGCACGCGCTTGGCAAGGAATCTTGGATATTGATCGACTAGCCTAAGACAAGCCAACTCAAGAAGCATAATTGAGTGAGACGAATCAGACTCTAAGGAAATCAAGCTGGGCGGTTAAGGCCAATCCTGACAACACGAGATCTCTTAGAGCAGTTTTATTAGATGTGATTTTTCTATGGAGCCAAGTAGTGATGTGGAGTTGATGGAGAAACTTAAGGGAGTATACACGGCACAGGTGACTCCCTTCACGAAAGACTACGAGCTTGATGAAGAGACCCTGCGCAATCATGTCAATTACCTGATTCAGTGTGGAATGCACGGCCTTGTCACGACCGCAGGCTGCGGTGAGTTTGTAAACCTCTCGGATGACGAAAGAAAACGAGTTCTTGAAGTCACGATAGAAGAGGCAGAAGGCAGGGTTCCAGTGATCATGGGAGTTCTCAGCATCAGCAAGAGACATGCGTTGTCTCTCATCAAGTTTGCAGAGAAGACTGGAGCTGACGGGGCACTCGTACCTCCTCCTTACTACATCAAACCTTCGGTGGAAGGAGTATACACGTACTTGAAGGAACTTGCAGAAGAGAGCGGTTTGCCGATTATCCTTTACAACATTCCGGGGAGAACGGGAATAAACCTTGATCCTGATCTGGTAAGGAGACTAGTTGATGTTAAGGGCATTGTGGGGCTAAAGGAATGTAACAGAGACTTGATGCATTTCTGCGAGGTCGTCAGAGCTGGGGGCGAGAAGTTCTCAGTTCTCGCTGGCGACGATGATTACCTTTACGGTGGGCTCCTTCATGGAGCGAAGGGCGCTATAATGGCCGGGTCGAATCTTGCCCCTGACGCCTCCCTGAAGATATATGAAGAGTTCTGCAAAGGCAACATCGATGAGGCTAGGAAAGCACACTTCAGACTATTGCCCCTGATCAAAGCTTGGTTGATCCAGAATCATCCAGGTCCGCTAAAGGAAGGAATGGCGATGGTGGGAAGACCAGTGGGCCCCGCGAGAAAGCCACTGCACCCAATGACGGACAAGGAGCGGGCAACACTCAGAGAAGCACTGAAAGGTCTCGGCATGCTCTAGGGACCGCCGACTGCTGCTCTCTTCGGGATTTCGCCGACTGATCCTAATCATCACTCACATTGAGGCTTGGCAGGTATGCACGAGCCTCCTGCGCAGGCTTTGATTGTCAAGCGTCGGGATAATGGCTGTTGACCATCAATGCGACCATGAAGCTCTCCGGAACCAGTCTCCAAATGCCACGCCAGACCAGAGGCGGACGCTAGACCGCGCATCCTTGAAGTATAAGGAGGAAGCTATGTTGTCGAGCAGAAGTCAACCATAGGTGCAGTCGCAGTGAATCTCTCTCTCGCGAGGCAATCGTTTCCTGTGACTAGGAAGTGGAACTATCTCAATCACGCCAGCGTTTCGCCTCTTCCAACTTATGTGAGAGAAGCGATGATGAGCTTCCACGAGGAGCGTGAAACAGACGGAGGCCTATCCTACGCGGAGTGGTTCGACAGAGTAGAAGCGTCCAGAGATCATATCGGCAAGTTGATCAATTCTCCTGGTGAGCAGATCGCTTTCTTCAGCAGCACCTCTCATGCATTGAACTCAGTGGCGGACATGCTACCTTTGAATCAAGGAGATGAGGTCGTGGTGACTGACCTAGAATTCCCTTCGAATGCGTTCCCGTGGGTCAGGCTCCAGAAGAGGGGGATCCGCGTTGCTTGGGCGCGAAGCCACAAAGGCATCTTGAATCCTGCTGATGTGGAGAAGACTTTAGGTGATAGAACGCGGGCGATTGCGATAAGTCATGTTTGCTACTACAATGGGTTCAGGGCAGACCTGGAATCAATTGCTGAAATAGGACGAAAACATGGGGTGGCTGTGGTTGTGGATGCAATGCAGTCTATCGGAGCACTGCAGATAGACGTTGGCAAGTTGAATCTTGATTTCGTCGCTTCGAATAGTTACAAGTGGCTTCTCGGACCTTTTGGAGTCGCGATGCTGTATTGCAGGGACGACTGGGTCACCAAGCTTGAAGCTGCTAGCGTCGGATGGTATTCTGTCAAGGATATTTGGTCCAGAGAGATAGAGAAGTTTGAGCTCGCAACAGGTGCGAGACGGTTTGAAGTGGGCCACCCATACTTTGCAGGTATTCTTGGACTGGATGCAGCGGTCGAATTTCTTCTACAGATTGGCCCTGAAAGGATTGAGCGTCGGGTATTGAGTCTGACTCGCAAGATCCGAGAAGGCTTGGGCTTGTATGATAATGTGAGAATTTTATCTCCAACAGAAGGGATTTCCGGAATCACACTTCTCAAGATAGACGGTAAGGACCCAAGATTCGTGGTGGATGCGCTAAGGGAGAGAGGAATTGTGGTCTTCTGTCAGAGTTGGAAAAATGGAATAGGAGTCAAGGTATCGCCGCACTTCTACAATACAGAGGATGAGGTCGATGCATTTGTAGATGCGGTCGGATCTCTCGCGGGATAGTTGGATTTGTTCGACAGTCGCCGTTGATAAGCCAAATCAGTTGCTCAACACAGAACAGTCAGATCCAGAGACTACCGCAGACAGAACGGGTCCGGAACATCTATGCCAAGACCCAACTCTTGCGCTTTAAGGTACGCCTTGTACCCGACAGCCGCATCCTGCAGAGTGACGCCAGGAGAGTGAAACACCGTAATCTCATCGTTTCTCTCCCTACCTGGTTTGACTCCTGCGACGATTTCTCCAATGGTTCCATAGACATCTTCTCTACGTATGGTACGGTGCTCCATCGGTATCCGCATCTGTCCTGCCACAAAGCAATCCTCTGCAGCAATCACGAGCTTGTCTGCCCTCCTCAAGGCGGCTCCTTCGAGCTCGATCTTAGGCCGGTCATCCGCACCTATGATGTTAACATGCAGGCCTGGCGGAAGCCATTCACCCTTCACGAAAGGAACGGTTGACTGAGTTGCAGTCACCAGGATATCGGCTTCACGCACAGTCTCCTCGACGCTTCCGGCGGGCAAAGCTTCAATCCCAAGTTCATGGCCCATTTCATCACAGAACCTCTGTGTTTCTTGCGGAACAAGCGAGTAGGCGTAAGCCCTCTTGATTGGTCTTACTTGGGGAAGAAACCTAAGCTGAACCCTTCCTTGGCGGCCGGTCCCGACTATGCCCGCGACGCTACTATCCTTCCTCGATAGGAATCTAGCGCCGACGGCGCCAGCGGCGCCCGTACGCATCCCCAGAATACTTGGGGAATCGATCACCGCCATGACGTGTCCATCATCAGCGTCGATAAGATAGTTCACAACTCTTGTCGAGGGAGCGGTTCGATCAGGAAAGGCCAGAATATGATGAACTACTACTACTTGGGACTCTTCCAGAAAAGCCAAACCCTGTGCGACCCTAACCATTCGTGGGTCAGCGTGGGGCAACTCCTTGCCACGTATCCGGACCTCGCGTCGAGGCAAGGTCTGAGCCAGACCGAGGCCATGCTGTCGAAAGCCATCCTGCACTGCCTCCACCGCGTCTTTCAGCGATAGAGCCCTTTTGACCTCTTGGTCCGTCAAGAGAAGTGTCAATGAAGCACCACCGCCAAGTAGGCACAGGACGATCGTATAAGAATTATCTGATTCTTAACAGATTTTGCAGTTCGAGGTCACAACTCTGCGCGAGAGGTCTGTCATGGGATAGGATCGTGTCTTTCAGTCGCGGCGCTGATCAGTTCAGTCGGCCCAGCTTTATGAGCGTACGCCAGCAGCTCAACGAGGCAAGATTGCTTACATGCCGAGTATCTTCATCAGGACTGATACTAAGAACTTGATTCTATCTACGCATAGCGTAAGCCTTGTCGTAGCCAAAGTACCAAATGATGCTCCCATGGCGACCATCATAGTCATTCTTCCCGCCCTCGTAAGCTTGCCGAACAGTCCTATCTGCTCTCGAGTGAAGAAGAAGAATGCTAACGAGCATGCCGTAAGCAGTGCGATTATCGTTCCGTTGACAAGGTCTTTGGGCGTTACTGTTGCGACTATCTGGGCGACAAACTGTGCATCTATCATACCCCTAGTAGCGAGTCCTGTGCCGACTCCTACCAGAATCGCGAGTGGCCACCGGCTGAGCCATTCAGTCTGTTTGTAGTAGCGTGCGTAAAGCATGATGCCGAGTACGACTGGTAAGGCCAGTGCGTATTGGGACTTCGAGACGAGGGGAACAACAACAGAGTCTCTCAACCTGATCACGGTCATGACGAATAGATGGCCCGATGCGATGCCGATGAACGTGTACTCCGCGAAACGAAAGAGAATTGATTCCTTGTGCAGATAGCTCCAGATCATCAACGTGAGTATTGCTGCGACATACATTCCGATTACTTCTGGTGTGATCATTCTAGCTCATCTCCTTGGAGGTTTTTGTGCGGAGAGATGGCCTTTCGGTGTACTGCCACATGATGTTGCCAAGGATTGCCAAGATAACCAAGTAGATGAATCCTAGGGACAGGGCATCGGTCGTGGCCAAACCTGCGCCAGGGCTCTTCATCAGCAGTTCGTATTGTGCGCCTCCTGTGACGCCGGGAACTAGACCAACAAGTTGTCCTGAGGAAAGATACGGAGTGAAGCTGGGCACCCATCCGATAGTAGCGAAAGCTACCATCTTTGATCCATACGCGCTAACATACTGACGGATCATCGCTGCCACATCGGAACCTGTAATGTACAGTATGAGGGCGAAGTCCTTGGCTGTCTTGATACCTGACATAGCAGGGAGCTGCGAGATCGGTGTACCGTACGTGTCTGCCGGGGCTGTCGCTGGGACATCCTTGGCGAAGGCAGCCATCGCTGTCTCCATTCCGGGAATGAACCCCAAATTCACGTAGTCGACTCCATATTTCTTATTGTTCTCTCGTGCGAAATCTGCCACTTTGGCAAGGGCTCCTTCCATGAGTTTGGGTTCATCAGCTGCCCAGCATACGATCATGAACTTGACTGGCTTTCGCAAGAGATGCTTCAACATGACAATCGTGCCTGGTTCGACTTCAGGCCAAAGTCCAATAGAGATATACACTGGTATCATCACACTTGATCCGCTAGGAACGTTCTCAACCGCTTGATACGATTCCCGAGTCATATCGCTGATGGGTAGCGGTAGGCCAAGGGGCCTGACAACCGGTATAACTAGGACGATAAACATCAAGATGTAGATCATTTTTCTTTCGAGCTGTTTCTCTTGGATGCGCTTCCACAAGCTTTTCTTCTCTTCCACTTCCTGCTCCTCCTATGTCGCATAGCCTCTTTCTTGTCCCAACAGCGTTCTGATTCCCAATCCTATTGCGCCCACCGCAGTTCCAAGTATTATGGCTCGCATACCGGCTGTGTTAGGGACATCACGGATCCAGTACGCAATTGAAGGCACGTAGGGGATGAGTGCCCCGACCGGAGCTTGCACAAGCATAAGTAGTACTGCAGAAACCAACAACAGTCCTGCCTCTAGTGTTCGCGCCCTCAACGCACGAAACGATGCGGACGCTATGTAGAAACCAAGCAAGGACCACATTGTGGGCCCGACGACAGCGTAGACATTCTGGAAGATCCATGTATATGTCGGGCTACTTGGCGTCAACGTCAATCCCAAGACTACCACGAGCAACATGACGAAGACAAGCCAGCCGCTGAGATACCAGTTTGCGTCTCTTCTTGTGAAACGTTTGATGTGGATGACGCCTAGGTTCACGAGCCCTAAGCCAACTGCGAACCCAGCTATCGTCACAGCCCATCCTTGGATCAGAACTGAGAGATCCTTGGCGGCTTGAATGGCAAAGAAATACTCGAATATGACGAGCAGCCCGCATATGGCAGTTATGGTGATCCAGATCTCACGCCTTTTCAGTGCCGACATACATTCTCCTCCTCACCACTTCATCAGTTTTGCAAGCCAGTCTATGCTCAGGAGATGCAGCACTATACCTAAGAGTATTAGGCCGAAGGCTACCATCTTTGGTGGGTCCTGCCCGACGAGGCTCCCGATCTGTTGCGGGTTCTCGGACAATACGGCACCGGCCGCGTAGACTTCTTCGCCGAACAGAACATAGTCGCAAATCGTTGCGAACCAAGGTAGCTGTGTCGTGTTTGTGGCTGTGCCTGCGATTTGGATGGCTCCAACACCCGCGGCTGCTTCAGCGAGGGCAAGCGCTTCCCCCGCGAAGAATCCAATCATTATGTTCGCGGCCACTTTTTCTCTGTGCATTATGCCCATCGCGGCTGTCGCAACACCCCACTGGTCGCCTGACACAAAACGGACCATTTCAGGGTTGTAAGACTCCAGCTTTCCCTCCTTTTGGAATGCCGCCTTCATTGTTTCCTCTGCCAGAGGCACGACTTCCGGCATACGTATCAGGGACACAACCTTCGTGCCATATCGCGCGGCCAAGCTTGACACATAACCGATGACACTGACGCCTGCAACCGTTTCAGGCGCCTCGACTGTTGTCAGCCCGCCAATGCCAGGGATCAGCATCACTGTACCCCCCATCTCTGTAGCTCGGCCGACAGCTTCCCTGATGGCGGTAAGGCCGGCTATTGATCGAAGTTTCGGAACTTTGCCCTTTTGAGCTCTTGAGATGAAATAGAAGATTGAGCCTGACACGAAAAGAAGTGCAAGCAATTGGAAGACTCTACCTGTCGCAATCATTCAACAAGCCCCATTGAGTAGTCCGGTCCAAGATATTTATCGTTTTGCCAATTGGACAGGCTGCCCAGCACCGAGCTGCTTGGAAGAGAAATTCCCGACTGAGACTACACATATAAGGCGCTGCAATGGATAGCTCCTGCCACGTGTCTATTATGGACCTAATTATCAAAGGGGGAAAGCTCATAGATGGCAGAGGTGACAGGGTCCCCTACTATCCTTGGGTATCCGCGGACTTGGGCATCGAAGAAGGCAAGATAGTAGAGATTGGAGATCTTCACAGAACTACGGCCGAGAAAACAATAGACGCCCAAGGAATGGTTGTATGCCCTGGATTCATAGACATTCACAGTCACTCGGACGTGACTCTACTTCTCAACCCAAAGGCGGAAAGCAAAGTCAGGCAAGGTGTCACAACCGAGGTCCTCGGCTCCTGTGGCGAATCCGCATACCCACTTGCAGGGATCGAGGCACGTAAACAATTGGAGTCACGGAGCCCAAACCTCCCGTCGTACGGTCTCAGCGTCGAGTGGAAGACGCTATCAGAATACGCAGATGTCATTGTGAAACGCGGCGTTGCATGTAACGTTGTGCCGATTACTGGGCACGTCCCCGTCAGACTGTCCGTGATGGGCTGGGAGAAACGTCGACCTACGGAGACGGAGCTTGAACAGATGAAGAGCCTAGTCGAGGAGACGATGCTGCAAGGATCGTTTGGGTTCTCAACAGGGCTGATATATTCGCCAAGTTCCTTCGCCGACATAGACGAGATAGCGGACTTGTGCAGAGTTGCCGCAAAACATGGCGGTATCTACAAGACACACATGAGAGGCGGAGGTGGCAGAGTCATAGAGGCTCTCAAGGAGACATTGGAGATTGGCAGAAGGTCAGGTATACACGTTCACGTACACCATCACAAGGCTATGGGAGACCAAAACGCTGCGAAGGTGAAGATCACCTTGCCCATGATTGAGGAATCAATATCCGCGGGGGTGCATGTTACGGTTGATATGTACCCTTACATGGCTGGCCAGGGGAACCTCAACGCAGCTCTTCCTCCTTGGATCCATGAAGGTGGACCAAAGGAACTTGCGAGCAGGCTCAAAGAGAGAGATGTGCGAGAACGACTCAAGAAGGAAATGGTGGAACCTGAGTCTGTGCCTCAGTGGGAGAGCTATGTCGAGCAGTCGGGATGGGAGACATGCTGGAGCGGATGGAGGATAGTCAGCTGCACGAAGGAAAAGAACAAGAAGTTTGAGGGAAAATCAATTGCCGAAGCAAAGCCAGAGTGGCAGGACCCCTTTGAGTTTCTCTTTGATCTCCTAGCCGACGAGGACGGGAGCGTGCCATTCATTTTGCCAGACGTGGGCAAAGTGGGTGAAGAGTTCCTGCACATGATGATGCGCCATCCTGTCATGATGGTTGGTTCTGATGGCTACGCCTTGGCTCCATACGGGCCTCTGGGAGCCGGCATGCCCCATCCACGAAGCTACGGCACCTTCCCCAGAGGCCTAGGGCGCTACGTCAGAGATCTTCGTGTGCTATCGCTTGGCGAGGCCATCAGGAAGATGACGTTTCTGCCAGCTACAACACTCGGATTGACTGACAGAGGAGTCATTGAGGAGGGAAAGGTTGCAGACCTCGTGGTCTTCGACCCCGCCACAGTAGCCGACTGTGCCACTTACGCGAGCCCACATTCGTATCCCATTGGCATAGTCCACGTGTTGGTAAACGGTAAGCTGGTCATTGAGAACTCGGAACACACGGAAGCGCTGCCAGGCCGCGTGCTGCGTTCGACAGACTATAAGAGATAGATCGGTTAGACAGTTCTCAGCGAATACTGCCTCTACTTCTTGGATGTTCGGCATTTCCTAATTTCTGTGATCTCTAGTATGCTAATGGAATGCTAGATCTGAAGCTTGCCCGTCTTCAGAATAGTCGTGCCGTCCAGTGCGAGCGTGACGTTCTTGACTATCAAGTCAATGTGCGTTTTGGCCACGATCTTACCATAGTACGTGACGTTCTGGCCGAGAGCTATGTGCACTGTCCCAAGCGCGCCTTCATCTACCAGAGGGATGCCTACGAGTTCTGACACGATTGGGTTGAGGCCGACCCCGAGCTCACCGACTCTGAAGACATTTGGATCGCCATACGAATCCAGCTTTCTCTTCAGCCTCTGCGCCTGTGCTCCACCCTTGATATCCACAGCTGTGCCTCTCTCTACTCTGATCCGAATTGGCTCTGTCAACAATCCTAACTCAGCAAGTGTAGTGCTACCGTCTACGACGAGTGTACCGTCAGCCGTATCCTCCACGGGAGCTATGCAAGCCTCGATGTCAGGTGGGCTGCCAAGCGTGCCACGTCCGTGGCATACATTGTTCCAGGAGAAAGCCTCTCTCCCGTCGATACTCATCTCCAGGCTGGTGCCCGCCTCACTCGTGAGTCTAGCTTTCTTCGTTCTGCTGAGCATCGAGGCTACCTTGTCCACAAGCGGCTTCTGCTTCTGGTAGTCAACCTTGTAGTAGTCACTAGCCAAGAAGCTCTCGTCAATGCCTCCTTGACTGAGGATTCGCGCACCAAGCTTCTGCGCTTCCTCTCGCGCCCGAGACTGAGTGATCGTGAAGGTTGTCGCCATCACTATTACATCTGACACTTTCATGGCTGCGGCGATCGCTTTCGGCGGTTCCATTCCAGGCGCCGGAAGAGGCGACATGATTGCCAAGGAGACGTTCGCATCGCGCTCAACTGCCGCCGCTGCAACTAGTTGAGCGACTCCGAGCTTGTTTGTATCGGTTACAACTAGGAACTCTTCATTCGGCTGAACATTTAGACATTGTTCGACTAGAATCCTAGCACCGCGCATAGCTTCAAACTTCATCCTTTCCACCTTTACGATTGTACCCTTTGGTACGTGATAGGTGTGTACAGGGAAAAGCTTCTTGGCTTTAACAGTATCTTCGAATTCATCGGGGTTTTCGTTCCGTCACTGCCGTCGGCCGTAGGTGCGAGTTGACAAGCAAGCTAAACGGCCTCACGTTCTCTTCGGAATCGGACTGTTTTCAGAGCGCCACATATGCTCACCATACACATTGCCTGACTTTGACGCAATAGAACTATGACAAGTCCAGGCTGATCAAGTTCGACAGAACGCGGTCATACAATGCGGTAGCCCTCCTTCATTACCATAGCCACATGAGCAAGAACGCGTATGTCCACATCTGGCCTGCCCCGCACAGCTAACAGATCGGCCATTAGTCCGGACCGAATCGTTCCCGTCACTTTTCCGAGGCCTATTTGTGTGGCGGCCCCGCTCGTCGCCGCGACGATGCACTCTGCGGGCGAGAGCCCGATCTGTGTCATCAGTTCCAACTCCGCGTAGAGGGCATTGAATGGACTCCAGAGCCAACCTGCGTCGCTACCTGCCACGAAAGGAACACCCTTACTCCGCAGGGATGAGGCATTTGCCAAGATCTGGCTCTGTATGTGTTTTCGTCTCTCAGCGTCTGGGTCTCCAGCCGCGATTACGAATCGGCTCACACTCAGAGTGGGGCAAACAGGGATCCTTGCCTTAGCTACAGCCTCTGCGATGTTGGAGTCAAAACGTGTTGTGTCAGGATCAACGAAGAAATATCCGTGTTCGACTTCGTCCGCGCCAGCTACAACCGCCTGTTCAATTGCTTCTGCGCAGAGGCAGTGGATGATCACCTTGCGCGTTAGACGGTGAGCCTCATCGATCAGCGCGGCAACTTCTTCTTGATCAAAGGAAGCTCGCCATATGATGGTGCCAGGGGTGCCACCCCCGCTACCCATGACTTTCACATAGTCGGCCCCCAATTTCGTGGCCGCACGCACTTTTTCCCGGACACCCTGCGGGCCGTCAGCCTCGCCACCGAAGTAGTAACAGTGTCCACCTGTGGTCGTCAAGGGCCATCCTGCCAACACTAGTCGAGGTCCATCTCCGTAGCCAAGATCGATGGCACGCCGCAGAGAAGACAGCACATCGGGGAAACCGCCACAGTCACGCAGCGTAGTTATGCCCGAACGAAGAGCCACGTTTGCGTTTCTCAGCGCAATCGACTGGATCACTCCTCTGGGTTCAGCTACTGCTTGAGGCAAGAGCGTTCCGTTTCCTGGGAGGCAGAGGTGCACGTGAGCATCAATGAGGCCGGGCAGTAGAGTGGCCCCTGGCAGGTCAAGAACTTGGCAGCTGGGGGGCAGGTCGGATGCTGGTGGAGGCTCTGAGTATACCCGACTGATGCGTCCCTCCTGTACCAGCACCGCGCCCCGCTCCTTCGCAGAGGAGCCCGTTCCGTCCAGAAGCCGTTCCGGTGTGACCAGATATGTCTCCTTAGCCAAGTGAATCATGTCTCCTATTCTTGGTCTAGGAGACTTGCTTGGGATTCATAAAGCTTCCAACGCGGTGATGGGGCACATGCCCTGCATAGAAAGGGTTGATGCGATCCCACAAGCGTCAATACTTACGGTTCGAAGATAGGTACTTAGCCCACACCGCAATGCTGGCGCGCCTGTTTCCAGATCCCGTAAAGCATGACAAGACAAGCTTTGTCCTGCAAGAAAAGATACAAAAAAAGGTGGAGTTTGCGTCGCGTTACCTTAGGTGCAACCAATCCAGAAGTAGCGTCTGCAGCAGCGCGATCAGGGGATTGAGTCTTCCCGCGAATGCCCAGGCGATCGTATTGCCGAATGTTGCCATCATCGTAATCCTGCCGATCTTTGCGGCGGTTCCGAGTGCTCCCTTGTGCTCTTTGAAGTAGACGAAGTAGGTTAGGGTGCAGATCGCCGTGACCACGATCAAGAAGTTGTTCACATTGGATAGGATGTCGGGCCTGACAACTCCCAACTGAATTGTTGCTATTATCTGGTCGTATATCTGTGTCTTGATGGCGCCCCTAACTGCTATAGCTGCGCTCACACCGACTATCACTGCCATAGGCCATCTGCTCACCCAGCCGTACTTCGGAGACAGCCTAGTCCAGATCAGGAGTCCAAGAATTACTGGGATTATTAGGAGGAAGTCGGCCTTGAAGACTATCGGTGTATAGACCATTGAAACGACGTTCTTGTATACTAACACGGTGCTGTGCCCCACGGCGACTCCGATGAACGTGTACTCCGTGAATCTGTAGAAGATGTTCTGTTTGTATAGCTGGCTCAGCCACATCAGGATCAGTGCTGCCTGAATCCATATCGCAACATCTGTTGATATCATTGTTTCTTCCTCTCCTTTCTGCCAATGTAGTAGACTATGTTTGCGAAGATCATGATCAAGGCGAAATATAGATGTCCAGCAGACATGGCGTCAGTGGAGGCAAGTCCTATGCCCGGTCGTTTCATCAGCGTCTCGTACTCAGCACCGCCACGAAGTCCACAAACGAAGCCCACTACTTGTCGTGACGCATAGTACGGCATGTAGATCCCGACCATTCCGCTGGAGCCGACCCACCCACAATCAATCCCGTACGGAGTCTTGTATTGTCTTAAGAGCCACTCAGCAGGGCTGCCAGTGACATGCATCACGAATTTGAAGTCCTTCGCAGTTTTGACTTCTTTCATCATGGGCAACTGGTCCACAGGCGTTCCGTAGTAGTCTGTCTTAACCAAAGAATACACGTCCTTCGCGAAAGCAGATAAAGCGACCTCACCACCCGCGTAGTAGCCCAAGCTCACGTAGTCGACGCCATACTTCGCCGGGCCTTTGTCGATCATTCCGAACACAGTGTCAACAAGCAGAGGGTCTTCGGCTCCATCACTAATGTAGTACAGTTTTGCGCCTCTATTGAAGAGGTGTTGACTTACAGCTACGATCGAAGGTCTGTACTCGGTTGGCCACCAGCCCGTAGTCATTGTTCCCCATATGAGGACTCTGTCTCCCTTGCCGACGTTCTTCTCCACGTAGTCGTAGAAGTCCCTTGTGGGAGATGTAACCAAGATTGGCAAGCCGAAAGGAACCACGATCGGAATGATCAGAAGCGCTGCGAAAAACAGGTAAACGTATCTCGCATCGAGACGCTCGAGACGCGTCGTCAGATCCTGCTTCTCAGACTTCTCAGTCATGGTCACACCTCATGCTTCTCCAGTGATAGGTCGGCGTTCCATCTGCAGTAGCATTCGAATTCCCATTGCGACTACCCCGACGCCAACCCCGATGACTAGGCCACGCATACCCGACACGCCGGGCACGTTCATGATCCACGTGCCCAAGGACTCCCACCAGGGGATGATTGCGCTGATGACTGGAGTGTTTCTCGTAACGACTAGAAAACCTGCAACGACTAGCACGGTCGCTTCCAGGGACCTAGCGCGGAACGACCTGAGGATTGCTCCGCAATAGTAGAATGCCATTATTGCCCAAACACCCGACGACAGTGGCGAGAACAGGTTGCGGAATATGAACTGATATTGAGCGGATGGGGTGTCAAATCCTATGCCAACGAGAATCGTGATTACCATGATCACGAGTAGCCATGCGCTCAAAGCCCTGTCCGACATATTTGCCCCCGTCTTCATGACGCGGGGGACGTGGATCCTAGTGACACTCAGCAAACTCAAGACCATCGCGAATGCCGACAAGATGACGGTCCATTTCTGGAGGCCAGAGATGAAGTCTGAGACAGCCTTCGGCATCGCCAAGAAATATTCAGCGAAGACGATCACTAGTATGAGGCTTGCTATCGCAAGCGGTATTTGGTTTCTAAGTGTATAAGAGGACATCGTGCTTCTCTCCTACATTTTCAGAAGCGTAACCATTGCTCCGCTTCCCGCGAGAAAGAGCAGCGTGCCAAGAACTACCAGACCCATCGAAACGAACTTGAAAATGTCCTGCGAAAACAGCGACATCAACTGCCTCGGATTTTGCGTTAGGTATGCCTCTGCAGCGAAAAGTTCCTCGCCGATCAGCACGTAGTCGCAAGTTGCTACGAGATGAGGCACGTTGAGATAGTATGCCGTGCCACCTATGTTCATCGTCTTTCCTCCTATAGCCGCTCTAGCGAATATCATGAAAGAGACTCCGTACAATCTGCCGACGACAATGTTCCCCACACAATTCTCCCTCTCAACGATTCCTTGCACGGCAGTCGCATATGCGTCGAGTTGATCAGTCAAATACCTCACGTCTTCCTCCTTGTACGCGTCAGGCTTAGCTTCTGCAATGTAGGCCTGCCTCACAACCTCCTGCACTATAGGCAGCATTTCCGGCAAGAAAGCGGTGGCAATGCATCTCACACCGTATCTCGCGCACAGTTTGGCCACATATCCAGTCACAGCAAGCCCAGCAATAGTCTCAACCTCTATGCTCTCTCCCAGACTCGGCGTTCCTGGTGAGACATGTATCGGGCGGCCCATCTCCGTCGCCCGCCCGACGACCTCCTCTATAGCGTCCAACGCTGCCAGCCTTCGCATTTTGGGCAAGAACCCTCTTTTCTTTTGGAGCTCAAACAGGACAACAACGGCAGCAAACGCAACAATGAGATACACGAATTGTAGAATTCTTCCTGATTGTAACATAGCATTTTCCCGGCCAATAGCGGCAAGCCTGTTACTATTTGAAACTTTCGACAATTGGCTGAATCGTGGGGCTCAAGGTGCCTGTTCAGGGCTATGTGAACCTATGCAGCACCCCGAGTCAGTAGAGAAGCGTTAGCACACATTCGAAGATTGAGGCATCAATACTCGATATGTCCTTAGGCCATTGAGTTCAATGTTGCTTGGTGGAAGCGAATTTAATGTCCTCGATCTGTCCAGCTTTTTCAGGGTCAGAAATCGTGTGAGACATGTTGCATCAGGGCTATCTCGGCTCAACGCTCCTCCTCAACTTCTCTCGCACATTCCATTGAATCTTCCTATCGTTAGGCATAACCGCGGATCCTTTATGATTAGGCAACAAAATCACTCCATTCTTCGAAGCTTGGAGGACAGATTTGGGTTGCTTTCAAGCCTGCCCAATGCCAACGTGGCACATCGTCCCAGGCCCTCCTCGCAGCTTGCGAGACATCTCTCATCAAGGCTTCTTCATCCACTTTGATCATATGTCCATCCTCGACAACGGTTTCTCCGTCGATGATGACTGTGTCGACATCTTGCCCGGTAGCACAATTGATGAGCGTTCTAACAGGGTCGATAACTGGTCCTATGTGAAGCCTATCGAAGTCAACAATGACAATGTCCGCTTTGGATCCTATGCATATTCTTCCAATGTCAGTCCGGTTCAGTGCCTCTGCGGCTCGGACGGTAGCTGACCTGAATACTTCAGCGGACGAGGCGGCAGCATAGTCCTGATCAATAACCTTCGAAATAAGCGATGCCAGTCTCATTTCAGAAATAATATCTCGGGGATAGGTATCCATGCCAATTGTGACGTTGACTCCTGCATTCAAGTACCTTTGGAAGGACTCCAATCGGATGCCGCGGCGTGCATAAACCAGAGGGCAGTGCGCAACGGTCGCTCCAGTCTCAGCAAGCAGACGAATATCAGAGTCTTCGGGATAGGCTGTCCAACTGTGGCCACTGATGAATATGCAATGAGCTATTATCAGGTTCTCGTCGAGGATTCCAACATCCGCCAGAAATCGCACAGGTGTCTTCTTGTATCGTCTCAGAATCTCGTGGAACTCGAAGAGGTTCTGCGCAGCGTGAATCTGTATCTTCGCGCCAAGCCTTTTGGCTTCTTCCTTGGTCTTTCTTAGCAAGTCAGCCGAGCAGGTGTCAACCTGCATCGGATAGAGCATGCCAAGTATTCTTCCGCCGTAGGCTCCCTGATTCTTCTGGATGAAGCTGACGGCTTGTTCGAGGCCTTTGAATCCGTTTTCCTCGTCCCAGACATACTCAAATTTGCCGTCTCTTGTAACAGACCATTTTGCTGATCTAAAACCGGGGCCGACGTACGCTCTGACGCCTATCTCTCCCACCATTGAGAGCAGATGATCATTCCCGATTCCGCCGATCTCCACGAGGGTTGTGCATCCATGTCTTACAGCATCAGCAATAGCAAACTTCGCTCCGACCGCCGGCTCTTCATCCAATCCGCCGAGGCTACCTGATACAGGAACGCAATTGAATACGCCAGAGCCGAAGAAGTCTCTTCTGCCGGAATCAGGTAGGAGACGTTCACAGGCAGGTATCGATGCGTGGGTATGCATGCTGATCAGACCGGGAATGACGAGTTTGCCCTTGGCGTCTACTCGCCTGTCTACAGCTCCCGAGTATTGCCTGCCGACGTACTTCACCTCATTGCCTTCGTAGACAACAACGCCGTTCTCGATCGTTCTGTGATCTTTTCCATCGTAGGCCACGATGTAGCTGCCTTCGATAACTGTCCTCAAGTCGCAATCCCTCAAGACCCAGATCGACTATGTTTCAATTCTAGCCACACGTCCCAATGGGCTCACAGTTCTCAGCACCAAAGCATGATTGGCCTCCATACCTGAAGCTTGGATAACGGTAGGGGATTATGGCTTGTATGAGAATCTGTGCTTCGGTTCAGGACTTGGGCCTTGGGGCAGCGTCACTTTCTTGAACCATCTAAGGAACCTGACCGCTTGCTCGATCAGTGCTTTCAGCTCTTTTTCTCCTTTCTCCGCCGTCGCCAGCGTCGCGTAACCAATAGTCCCGACCGGCCCAACTTCAGAACCTCTCTCGCTAAATCTTGGGTAGGCCCACTGCGTTGCCGGGTTCAATTTCATGAACCATTCCCATTCTGTATTCTCAGGTAGACCAACCCACTGAGGTAGGATTGGCTGGTTCGTGCCGGAACTGACCGTATCTCTAGCCTTACTCATGTCGACATCTTCGGGTTGAAGAAAAAGCGCAGTAGAGGTTTCGCTTTCTCCCCCATGTGCTGTGAAGGTGCTTGTAGGTCTGTAGCCCAACTTCTTCTTCAATTCCTCCTCTTCCTCTAGTGTCATAAAGCCGCTTGCGACCAGCCCATCGGCTACGAAGAGGATAATACCTGGGCCGAATTCCTCGTAGAGTTCGCACATTGCCATCCTGAGGCTCATTACATGCGATTGTCCTCCGCATCCAGGAACTAAGACGAACTTCTTGAATCCCGCCCCGAGATATAGGCTCCTAACGATCTCCTTCGCTACCGCAGTCAAAGTCCTTGTTGATAGAGTTATGGTGCCCGGAAAGGCCATGTGTTCCCACTCCACGCCGAATGGCATTAGAGGAGTAAGAACAGGTTTGACATCGTTCCTGACCTCCTCAGCGGCTTTCTTCCAAATGTACCTTGTTGCTGTCTGGTCGGTGTTTATCGGGAGGTGCGGTCCATGTTGTTCTGTCGCAGAGAAAAGAACAATCACAGGTGTAAGGGGATCCTCCTGAACCCTCTCCTTCACCTCAGGCCAGGTCATCCTGCCCAATTCGACTTTAGGATAACTAGCTTCACAACTGTTCATGGGGACACCTGAGGACTCCTATCTGTCGAGTACATAAAACTGTAATGTATGACGGATTGGGCGACGTCTACGCCAAGAAAAACTACAAGAAGAAAAAAGCAGGATGTCTATCAGGATTCCTACGGTCTAAATGAATACCTGTGCTCAGGTCTCGTGCCAGAAGGAGTTTTCAGTTTCTTAAACCACCTAAGGAATCTGACCACTTGCTGGATGCTGAGTTCGACAGCGGGCATACCTTTCTCCTTTGTACCCGCTGTAGCCGGACCTATTGACCCCGCCGCGGCCACCTCTGGGCCTCTCTCTTTGAACCTTGGGAAAGGCCACGAACCACCAGGATTCAGCTTCTTGAACCATTCCCAATCCAGGTCTGTCGGAAGCCCAACCCATTCCCGCTTTATGTCTGTGTCAACAGCAGCTTTCATGTTGATATCAGGATTCTCCCATCCAAGAGCTATGGACGTCTCAGATTCTCCGGCATGTTCCGTAAGCCATTCCTTCGGTTTCAGATTCATTTTCCTTCTCAAAGCCTCTATTTCTTCTTGACTTGCGAATGCGCCCGACTCCGCCAGAGACCCCCCACTCCAGAAGAACAGAACGATATCGGGTCCGAATTCTTCATAAAGCTCAAACATCGCCGTTTGAAGAGCAAATCTCGGACCCTGACCATCGCAACCCGGGACGAGAACGAACTTCCTGAAGCCAGTGCCGAGGTAAAGGCTTCTAACGATCTCCTTCGCAACTCTCTTCATCGTCTCCACTGTCAACGTTATCGTTCCTGGAAATCCCATGTGTTCCCATTCAACTCCAAGCGGAATCATCGGAGTGAGAACTGGCTTCACTTCGTCGGCCACTATCTCAGCAGCCTTAATCCATAGCTTCTTGGTCATGAACGCATCTGTGTTAAGAGGCAGATGACGACCATGCTGCTCAGTGGAGGAGAACATGACTGCAACAGGGGTCAACGGGTCCTCCTTCACTCTCTCAGCAACTTCAGGCCAAGTCATCCTCTCAAGTTCGACCTTTGTCATGTCACAACACCCTCTGAAGCGGAGGGGTCTCTGCAATGTCCTTAAAGCTTTTGCGCCACTGTCCCAGCGTTTCAGATGAAAGGTTAGATCAAAGACTCAAAGATACGTTCGGGAATCACCAGTTCATTTCAAGTATCTTCTGAAGACTCAAATTCAGAGGAGGATTGATGTTCGGATGGGTAACGGCAGGCCCGTGTGTAGCTTTCTATCCCTATTTAGTCAATCGCTCTCTGCGTCTAGAGATTACTGCGTAGATTTCTTCTGTTGAAATCCTCTTTAGCTCTCCGCACCAGTTTGGCGTCCGTGAACAGCTTAAGCCCAAGCAGAGCAATGGCTTTAGCGCCGATGATTGCGGCTTTATGTGCCTCCGGAGAGGCCGCAGCCTTCGCGAATCCGGGGGAATGGCCGGTGAATCCTTCGCCGATTCTTATGGCGGCGTATGTACCGGGTGTAACACGACTCACATTCCCAAAGTCGCTTGTGCCAGGGGATATTTGCGGCTCAGCTTCTTCCATCTGCACATTGAGCTCTACGAAGCATTCTCTGAATGCTTCTGCTAATGGTACATTTGTCAAGTCACTCTCGTATGTTGGTGCATATTTGTGGAACTCAACTGTAGTATTCGTTGCCAGGGCGGCGCCCCTGGCACAGTTCTTGACTTGTTCTAGAGCCTTCTCAAGGTCTTCCTTTGAGCCTTGCCTTACGTACACGCCAAGTTCGGCTATCTCAGTTAGTCCCAACTTGTTGAAGTAGTATGGCTCGTGGTCTTTGAAATCGACTAGTCCTCGACCAGTGAGGATGTGCTCTACTGGTGGAACGATATGCAGCGTGTCTATGGCTACTGTCGTCAGGATGGCCGCACGCTGTGCGTCTGCTATGGCCATGGCTTGGGACATGTGACCAGAACTTCCTTTGAATGTGAACTTCCATACGTCAGCATACATTCCGTACTTGTCATACGCTGGGTTGACCTTCATCTGCCATTTTGTGCCAGGATGCACATATGCGCAGGCGTCCAGTTTTCTATACTCGCCAAGCATGATGACCTTTCCTCCGGCATTATCCATGAAACGCTCTTCGGCAGGAGATCCTAGAAATACTAGAGTCCCCTTCAGATTGGACATGACTGTGCTCAGTCCGAGAGAGGCTCCAAGAGCCGCCGTTGCGATGATGTTGTGACCACACCCGTGACCTATTGGCATCGCATCGTACTCCGCATTTATCCCTACTAGAGGGCGTTCGGACTTCCCTCTATAGGTGGCTTTGATTGCGGTTCTTAGTCCATCTCTCCAGGGCTCCATACCGGGCTCAACTTCTGGTCTGCTTATTTCGAAGCCCCTCTCCTTGAGTTTTGAGATCAGTAAACTGGAGCTCTTGAACTCCATGGTTCCGTATTCTGCGAACTTGTGGATCGCGTCACTTACTGCAATTAGCTCTGCCTCGATCGAATCAATTTCATTGAGAACTTTTTTCTTGTAGACTTCGTATTCGGTCATTTTCTGACCTCAGATAAGACTACTTCCCGGAATCTGCGGTGACGTGGCTATAAGATTTCCGCGCGGCTGAGAAAGGGCCCTCTTGCATAGTAATCCATACACCGAAACTCTTCTTGATTCACAACGATAAAGTCGCGCGCACATCTCTAATACACGAACGACCGATCTACTCTTTGGCCACAAGATTGACAGCCGAAATTCTTGATGTAAGCATGGAGTGAGGAAGATGATCAAGAAAACAGCTTCCGTTGGCAAGATTGAGGCAGAACCAGACACAAAGAAGTTGGAGTGAAGATAAGCAAGAGCCATGTCTAGCGGATACTAGACAAAGCTGGCACAGTTCACAAGCGGCCCAAAACGGCAAGGGCTAAGCCATAAAAATGCGGCGACCAGTACTTCCATGGAAGCTTTCGATAGCTGGAGGTACAGGAGATTGGCAAGAAGTCATTTGGCTGAGCGGGTCTCGTCACTTGCTCCGTCAGCTACAGTGAGTCTTCCCGATAAGGCAAGAGCCCTGAGAAAGAGCGGTGTAGACGTGATTGACCTTTCAGAGGGGCAACCTCACTTTGACACGCCGGCACCCATCAAAGAGAGCGCCAAGAACGCCCTTGACTCAGGGATGGTCTACTACATTGAATGCAGTGGTTTGCCGGAACTTCTTTCCGAGATCAAAGCAAAACTGGAGAAGGAGAACGGAATAGATGTGCCAACATCGCAGATCATGGTCACTGTTGGCGCCAAGCAGGCAATATTCAGCTCAATTCTTTGCACAATCGATCCCGGTGACGAAGTTCTCATTCCAGATCCCTACTGGGGGAGCCACGCTGCATGCGCGAAGGTGGCGGGCGGGATCCCGGTATCAGTTCCTATGCGCGACGAAGACGGCTTCAGAATAGACGTAGATAGACTGGACCGAATGGTCACATCGAAGTCCAAGATGGTAATACTGAGCTCCCCTCACAATCCCACTGGAATGGTGGTACCGAAGGACGATCTAGAATCCATCGGAGATATCTGCAAGAGAAATGACATCTTGGCAATGTCGGACGAGATCTATGAGAAGATAGTCTACGACGGTGCAAGGCATTACAGCATCGGCGCCTTTCCGGGCATGGAGGATCTAACCATAACAATAAACGGATTCTCCAAACCGTACTCGATGACTGGCTGGAGGCTAGGCTACGTCGCAGCAAGTAAAGAGATAATGAGCAGAATGCTGATCGTCCAGCAACACTCCGTTACTCATCCCGCTGCTTTCGTCGAGAAGGCGGGAATCATCGCCCTTCGCGATTGCGACAAGTATGTGCAGGAGATGGTCTCCTACTACCGGAAAGCAAGAGACTACTTCGTGCCTGAACTCGACAAACTAGACATATTCAAATGCGTCAAACCCAAAGGCGCTTTCTACGCATTCCCGAAGATAACTGACCCATCCATGACCTCTGGGAAACTATGCGATCTCATGTTAGAGAAGGCGAGGATACTCGCCGTTCCAGGATCAGGGTTCGGCAATCACGGAGAAGGATATGTAAGATTCGTCTACGCTCAAGAAATGGGTACACTAAGAAAGACCATGGAACGAATTAGAGAGGCAGCAGAGTAAGCTCGAATGGCAATGAAGGCACCGTGACCATCTTCTGGCGTTAAGCAAACACCATTTGCTGACGCCTTCGATGAAACAGAACGTAGAGATATGTCTCCTTACGGGAGAAGAAAACTGAATGCAGCTCTACGAATTTCAAGCGAAAAAGATCTTTCAGCAAAGTGGAATTCCGATACCGAAGGGCAGATTGGCCCGAACAGCTGAAGAAGCGGCAAAGGCCGCAGAAGAACTGGGAGACGCTATTGTCGTAAAGGCACAGGTACTGACTGGCGGTCGTGGCCTAGCTGGCGGAGTAAAGTTCGCTGACAGCCCTGAACAGGCCGAAAAGATTGCGTCTGAAATCCTCAGCTCAGCAATCAGAGGTGAAAGACCAAGAGCCGTACTTGTCGAAGAGAGACTGAAACCGCTCCGTGAACTGTACGCCGGGGTAACCTACGACTTTCGCCGGAAATGCCCTGTAATGATCTCATCTTCTCAAGGTGGAGTTGACATAGAGACCGTCAGCCGAGAACATCCCGAGGCTATTGCTAGAAAACTCATCGATCCATTCAGGCGCTTTGAGCCATATGTAGGGAGAGAGCTGGCGACAGAGATTGGTCTCAGAGGCA
>Ga0209725_1000274_pt1 | contig 31422 bp, 29 predicted proteins | sample I18A1metaG_FD_184145 | JGI IMG/M metagenome (GOLD analysis project Ga0209725, IMG submission 184145) | Lake sediment bacterial and archeal communities from Gulf of Boni, Indonesia to study Microbial Dark Matter (Phase II) - ​I18A1 metaG... | ecosystem: Environmental > Aquatic > Freshwater > Lake...
ACTCCCTGCTGATGATCCGTTCCGGCCAGGTTGAGAAGGCGATCAGGCTGGTCGGAAGAGTGCCGGTCGCGGTCGATGTGGATGGGCACGGGTTCCCCTGGATCCTGGACAGGGAGGAGAGCCAGCTGCTGAAACTCGATGGTGACGGCACCATCATCCAGAAAGTCGGTGCCTCCGGCAGCCGTGAAGGGTACTTCTCCCGGCCGAGCGACATCCGCATCGGCAGGGATGGCATGATCTACGTGGCGGATACGGGGAACGACCGTGTCCAGGTGTTCAGCGGTGACGGGGTGTTCGTGGCCGCCCTCACCCGGGCGGGGGGAGACCGCCTGCTGGAGCGGCCCGTCTCCCTGGACCTGGACAGCAAGGGTAACCTCTACGTGCTCCTTGGTTCCCGGAACGAAATAGTCGTCCTGGCCCCGAACGGAGTGGTCCTTCGGGAGTTCGGCGGCAGGCTGTCCGGAAAGGAGCTCCTGGAGAACCCCGTCAGCATCGCCGTCATGGGTAACGAGGTGCTGGTGCTGGACGCCGGATCGACCAGTGTCAAGGTCTTCTCCTCCCGGGGTGACGTCACGCGGGAGTTCGGCGCCAAGGGGCGGGGCAAGGGGGACTTCAAAAAGCCGGTCTCCCTGAAGCCCCTCGACGACACGAACTTTCTCGTGTCCGACCCGGGTAACGGGAGGCTCCAGGAGTTCGGCACCATATACACCCCCAATCCTCCGTCGGAGCTGCGCGCCACGGGGGGGATGCGGGTCGTCGACCTGTCGTGGCGGGGAGGTGATGATCCCTTCGTCGCGTCATACCGGGTCTTCCGTTCTCCGGGAGGGGGCAGGGAGTACAAGGAGATTGCCGTGGTTACGGGCACCTCGTACCGCGATACCAACGTCCTTCCGGCGACGGGCTACTCCTACAGGGTAAGCGCCGTTGTCCGCGGCGGGAACGAAAGCATCTCCCTCGAAAGCGCCTCTGCCGTCCCGGCGAAATTCACCCCTCCTCCACCCGGCAATCTCGAGGCAACGAGCCAGGAGTGGTCGGTCGACCTGACCTGGCAGTCGGGGATGCAGAGCTACATCGACCATTATGCGGTCTACCGGGAGAGCGACGAGGAGGATGTGCCGCCGCTCCTGCTGGCCACCACGAAGGAGACGTCCTTTTCCGAAGGGGGGCTGGAGCCCGATGCCGACTACACCTACCTGGTCAGCGCGGTAAGCATCGACGGGGTGGAGAGCGAACGGGTCCCGGTGGATGCCCATACCCTCATCGCCACCAAGCCCCCCCTCGAAATCGACATCCTGGAGATGGAGGACATCTTTTCCAATACCTACAAGATTTACGAAAACGAAGGGATCGGCAGGGTCCGCCTGACCAACAACACCCGGGATGTGATCGGTTCCCTCAAGCTCTCCTTTGCGCTCAAGGAGTTCATGGACTTCCCCACCGAGCAGGAGGTGCGGGACCTGCCGCCGCGGCAGAGCAGGGAGATCACCCTGAAGGCGGTCTTCAACAACAAGATACTCGACGTAACCGAAGATACGCCGGTACAGACCGAGTTGCGGGCAACCTTCTACGAAAACCAGAAGCAGCACAGCTTTTCCCGGAACAACACCATCAACCTCTATGAAAAGCACCGGATGATGTGGGTCAACAAGGACCGGGTCGCCACCTTCGTCACCTCCAAGGACCCGGTCGTCCTCGAATTCACCAGGGCCGTCGTGACCCAGTATGCCGACATCGGCTCCCCCCTCGTGTACGCAGCGGCCATCTACGATTACCTCGGCTACATGGGGATGACCTACCTGAAGCATCCCAACAACCCCTACCAGGTCGTGGAAGGTAAAACCAGTTTCGTCGATTACATCCAGTATCCCCGGGAGACCCTGAAACGCAATTCGGGGGTCTGCACCGACCTGGTGGTCCTCTACGCCGCCGCCCTGGAGGGGCTCGGCATCCGGACCATGCTCCTCGGTACCCCGGACCACCTCTTCATGATGTTTGCCGTGGGCCAGGTCAGCGAACTGGGTGACTCGACCATGAACGGGATGTTTGCCATCCATGACGGGACGGTCTGGGCCCCCGTCGAGCTGACCCTGGTGGGGGCGCCGTTCATGAAGGCATGGGAAGCGGGGAGCAAGGGGTATTACGAGTGGCGGGCAAAAGGGGTGGAGGTCACCGACCTGGGCCAGGCATGGGGGCGGTACAAGCCGGCAACGCTCCCCCCGGCCGAGTGGCGGGCACCGGTGGCCAGGCGGGCCGACGTGGACAAGCGCTACGGCAACGAAGCCGCCAAGATCAACAAGCTGACCCTGAAGCATGCCGGCAGCAGGTATTTTGCCCAGCTCAACCGGAATCCAGATGACGGCCATGCCTACCACCAGCTCGGCATCCTCTACGGCGAAGCGGGGGAGCTGGACGAGGCGCGCGGGTTCCTGGAACGGGCCGAGACCCTGCTGCCGGGGAGTGCCGAGGTCATGAACAACCTGGCCAATCTCCATTATCTCAGGGGCGACTACCCCGCTGCCAGGATTGCCTACGAAAAGGCGGCCAGGCTGGATCCTGACGACCCGTACATCCTCGTGAACCTTGCCCTCTGTTACCTGAAGCTCGATAACAGGGAGAAGGCCACGGAGGTTTTCAGGTCGGCCACGCGGAAGGATCCTGCCCTGGTCAAGAAGCATCGCAGCATTGCGGTCGAGCTTCTGGGAAGCATGTAACGTGCGGCGCACATCATATCAGGACGGAAACGGGAGGTTTGAACGATGAAAAAGAGAGCGATGATTGTCTGCACACTGCTGCTGGCTGCCACGGTGGCCCACGGAGAAGAGGCGGCCAAGAAAGATGCCTTCTGGGAAAAGCTGGCGAGCAAGCTGGAGAAGCTTGCCCCGGTGAAGAAGAGCGCCACGACCACTGCCGTGGGGGGGGTCCGCGGCGCGAAGAGCGACGATTCGGCCGATATCTACTGGAAGGGGAAGGAGAAGCCGGTGGAGATGGCAGAGGAGGAGCTGCAGACGTTCAATCGTGCCGTCTCCTGCCGGATGAAGGGGGAGAGCGAGCAGGCCCTCAGGCAGTTCGAGGAGTTCCTGGCCGCCTATCCCCAGAGCGCGTTCAGGGTCGAAGGGGTGCAGGCGGTAGAGAAGCTGAAGCAGGAGATCGCCGCGGCCAAGGCTCTCCCGGCCGGGCAGCCGGCGCCGGCCAGGTAAGGGGCGCGGACGTTACGCCGGGGAGGGGGCACGGAGCGGTGGCCGGATATCCTCCCCGGCGGTTCAGCGCATCGTCACGACCGTCGCCCCTTCCCCCCCCTCGTAGGGCTCCCCGGAACGGAAGCCCGCCACCTGGGGGTGCCGGGCGAGGTATTCCCGGATACCGCGCATCAGGTTGCCGGTCCCTTTGCCATGGATGATTCTCACCTCCGGCCAGCCGTTGAGCGCCACCTGGTCGAGAAACTTGTCGACCAGGGCGATGGCCTCCTCCACCCTGGTGCCGATGAGGTTCAGCTCCCGGCTGTCATCCGTGCCGCCGGCATCCACGGTGGTAAACCGCTTCCCCTCCGGTTTTCCCTTCCCCGGCTGTTTCCTCCCCCGGGGCTGTTCCACCCCGCTGAAGGGGATGTCGACCTCGATGGCCCCCGCTTTCACCCGCAGGCGCTCATGCCGGCGGTCCAGGTTCAGCACCGTGGCATCGGTGCCGAGCGCCCTCACGTAGACCAGGCTGCCGGCCCGGATCGCCTCGGGTGCCAGCACCTGCGTCCCGCTGGCCTCGCGCAGCGCACTCTCCAGCTGCTCCTCAACCTCGGCCAGCTTCCTGACCGATGTCCTCCCCTTTTCCTTCCGTGCCTCTTCGAGGATGGCGTTGATCTCTTTTCGCGCCGCCTGAACCAGCTCTTTTGACTCCTGGAGCCCCTTCGTCCGTGCTTCCCTGACCCTGGCCTCGGCTTCCCTGATGCCGGCGGCCATGGTCACCTCCCGTGCGGCAAGCTCCCTTTCCCGCCGGTCCAGCTCCTTCAGCAGCTGTTCGTGGCGGTGGCGCTGTTCTTTCAGGTCGTGGAGCAGGGCGTGAAAGTCTGACTCCATTCGCCCCACCATCAGTTCGGCAGTGGCAAGGACCCCCTCGGGCAGGCCGCAGCGTCGGGCAATGTCCAGGGCATGGGACTGCCCCGGTTCGCCGATGGTCAGGCGGTAGCCCGGTGTCAGGGTTGAGCGGTCGAACTCCATGGCGCCGTTGACCATCCCTTCGGTCCGCTGCACGAAGGCAACGATGTCGATCAGGTGGGTCGTGGCGAGCACCAGGTGCCCCTTCTCCCTGAGATCGGCGAGAATGCCGCATGCCAGGGCCGCTCCCTGGGAGGGATCGGTCCCGGTGCCCAGTTCGTCGAGCAGCACGAGGGCCCGGCCGCCGGTGTGGCGGAGGATGCCGGCGATCTTGCTGATGTGGGCGGAGAAGGTGGAGAGGCTCTCCTCGATGGACTGCTCGTCACCGATGTCGGCCAGGAGGGTGGCGGAGACAGGGAAGAGCGAATCCCTGTCGGCGGGGACCGGGATTCCCGCCTGGGCCATGAGCATGAGCAGTCCGGCGCTCTTGATGGCAATGGTCTTCCCTCCGGTGTTCGGGCCGGTGATGAGGAGCACCTGGCTGTCGTTCTCCCCGCCGAGGGCGAGGTCGAGGGGGACCACCTCCCTGCCGCCGCGCTCGCGCTGCATGAGGAGCAGCAGGGGATGGCGTCCCCCGCGGATATGGATCCGCAGGTCGTCGCTGAGCCGGGGGGGGCTCGCACCGAGCAGGTCGGCGAAGGAGGCGATGGCGTTGAGGAGGTCGAAGGCGACGATGCCGTCGAAGTCCGCCAGGATGCCGTCGGCGTCTTTCCTGACCCAGGAGGTGAACTCCCGCAGGATGCGGATCTGTTCCGCCTTCTCCTCGGCGTGAAGGTTCTCCAGTTCGTTGACCATGCCGATCACCTCGATCGGCTCCATGAACGCCGTTTCCCCTGAGTTGGACACATCGTGGACCACCCCCGGGACCATCCCCTTGGAGTCCATCCTGACCGGGATCACCCACCTGCCGTTGCGCTGGGTGATGAAGTCGTCCTGCAGGAAGATGGCCACTTCCCTCTCCCGGACGATCTCCTCCAGCCGCTTGCGGACGCGAACGGTCAGCTGCCGCGTCTTTCTCCGCAGTTCGAACAGGAGCGCCGATGCCGTGTCCATCAGCTCGCCGTCCGGGGCAATGGCATGCTCCAGGGCCTCCCGGATATCCGGGAACCCCCCGATCTCCCTCCCGAGATCGGCCAGCAGCGGGATGTCGCTCCGGTAATCGATCTGTCTCCGCAGTGCCCCGGCGATCGTGAGGACCGGCAGCAGCCGGGCAAGTTCCAGGGGGCCCAGGACCGCCCCGGCCGGCCTGGCAAGCTCGAGGACATGTCTGATGTCGGTGAATTCATGGAGGGGAAGCGAGACCCCCGAGCGGCTCATCTGCCGGATCTCCTCGACCTGGCCGTAACGGCGTTCGATCTCATCCCGTGCGTCAAGGGGGGTGATGGCCAGTACCTTCTCTGCCGAGATGTCGCTATGGGTAAACGCGGCAATCCGGTCGAGGATCTTGTCGAATTCCAGTAACTGAACGGGTGCTATCTTCATGGGCTCTCTTCCTGTTGTGCTGTTCTCCGCCGTTTCTGCCGCGCCTTGCTCCGCCGGATCCTGTCCCTTTTTTCCGTGCGCGGCGTGGCCAGTCCCCGGGCCTCCGCCACCTTCTCCGCCAGTTCCCGTCTGGCCAGGAACCGGTTCAGGCCCTGGCTCCTCTCCTTCATGCACTTGACCTCGATGCCGGTCGGTTTGTGGGTCAGGTGGACGCAGGTCGAGGTTTTGTTGACGTGCTGGCCGCCGCTGCCGGAGGAGCGGGTGAAGCGCTCTTCCAGGTCGTTTTCGGTGATGCCGAGTTCCGCCATCCGCTCCCTGAGCTGCTTCTGTTTTTCTGCTGAAACGGGAAACTGTATCATCTCGGTAACCTGTCATGGTCGGATGCCGGCATGATACCCCCAAGCCGGGGGGGCTGCCAAGCTGCAATTGGCCATCGGCGCCAAATGCTTGTCACCCTTCGGGGAGCTGTGCTAATCTTAACCCGATGAAGATTTCCATAATCATACCGGTCAAGCCGGGGGGGGAGGTAGGGGCCATGGCGGCGCTGCGCCGGCTTACCCCTGCGTCGCCGGAATTCGAGGTCATCGTTGCCGAAGGGCGCAGGCCCAGCTGTCAGCGGAACCGGGCTGCAGCCATGGCGACGGGGGATATCCTCTACTTTCTCGACGACGACTCCTGTACGGTGCCCGATGCCCTTGAGCGGATCGAGCGGCATATGCAGGATAGCACGGTTGCCGTGGTTGGCGGGCCGTCACTCACCCCGGCGGACAACACGCCGTTCCAGCGGGCGGTCGCCTGGGCCCTAGCGTCGGCATTGGGTGGCGGGGCCATCCGTAACCGCTACCGCCGGCACGGCACACTGCGGGATACCGATGACCGGGAACTCATCCTGTGCAATCTCGCGTTCCGCAAGGATGTCTACCTCGCGGCCGGGGGGCTCGACGAACGGCTCTACCCCAACGAGGAGAACGAGCTGATCGACCGGTTGCTGGCTGACGGCCATCGTCTCCTCCACGACCCGGACATGTATGTCACCCGGAGCCAGCGTCCGGACCTGCGGGCATTTGTCCGCCAGATGCTCACCTACGGCAAGGGGCGGGCCGAACAGACCCTGGTGACCCGGGCCGTCGATGCAAAGGCGCTGCTTCCGTCCCTGTTCGTCTTCTACCTGCTCTCCCTGCCGGTTTTCCATGCCTGGTGGTACCGGCTCCCCGCCGCGCTCTACGCCGCGATCATCGGCGGCTACATGCTCGCGGCAACTCGCCGGGAGAGCTTCGCCCTTGTCCGGCAGCTCCCCGTCGTGTATCTTCTCATTCACGTTTGCTACGGGGCAGGGTTCATCACCGGGCTCTTCTCCCCACGGTATCGTCGTGGCGGTGCCGTTGCCGGTGACGTGACCCTGGTGGGGGTCAAGGTCATGGGTGTCGGCTGGTGAAATCGATACCCCTCCCGACGTTACTCTGTCATTTAGCGTAAAACCGGAAACTGATTTTTTAATCGGATCGACGGCTGCCCAGCCGCAGGGGAGCTTACCACCTGATAACGCTGGCCTTTTTTACGTACTGACTTAAGTCGGGAAAGCTGGAAGGATTGGCGCAAAAATTGCTTGTTTGTCTAAAGATTTATCCGTAAAACGATTAGCCCGAGGAGGATCACATGAAATTAGGGTCACTTATGACTGCCATCTGCGTACTGGCGGCGGCGAATGCAGTATCTGCCGCACCGTTTGCATATGTGGCCAATAGCGGGACCAAGAACGTATCGGTCATCGATACTGCGGACAATACTGTCAAGGCAACCATTGCCCTGCCGGACACCCAGCCGTCAGTGCATCCCTATGCCTACGGTGTCGCGGTCGGTGCTTCCGGGCAGTACGTCTACGTCGGCCTCCAGGATACCAACGAGGTAACGGTGATCGATGCCGCCACCAATGCCGTCGTCAGGAGGATCGGCCTCGGGACCGACGTCCCTAGCGGTTTAGCGGTGAATGACGCGGAAACGCGTCTCTACGTGACCAGCTACCTGAGCAACACCCTCATCGTCATTGACATCAGCAACGGAGCCTCCGAAGTCGGCCGCGTCGCCATCGATGACACCACCGTCAGCAACCCCGGCGGGGTCGTGCTCAGTGCAGCCGGCGACAAGGCCTATGTGGCCAATACCTCGACGAGCAAGGTCGCCGTGGTCACCCTCGACGAGGCGAACAATGTCTACACCCGTTCGTCGGTCATCGCCCTCGATGGCACCCAGCCCCTGGGCCTCGTCCTCAGCCCCGACGGCACGATGCTGTATGCCTCCAGCCTTACCGGCGATGTCCGTGGGATAAAACTCGCAGACAATTCCATAACCAACCTCAAAACGGACAATGGCAACGTTGCCCTGGCGGTCAAGCCCGACGGCAGCAGGGTCTATGCCCCTTCCAACAGCGTCGACAAGCTCTTCGCCATCGACTCCTCCGCCACTCCCAATACCGTCCTCGGCGCCCCCTATCCGGTCTCGGTTTTAGGTGGTCCGTACGGCATCTCCATCACCCCGGACGGCAGCAAGCTTTACATGACCATGAACACCTCCACCGCCGGCGAGACCGTCTCCGTCTTCGACACGGCGAGCAACTCGGTCACGGGGACCATCGCCCTCCCCGCCGGGGCAAAGCCGACCAGCTTCGGCAACTTCATCGGTCCGGTGTTCCCCTACACCATTACCGCCACCAACGATGCGAACTGCGTCATCTCCCCTGCCGGCGCCGTGCAGGTCAATGCCAAGGGGCGTCACTTCACGTCGACGGCACTCTCCGGCAACTGCGAAGTCAAGGTTGACGGCGTATCACAAGGGTTCCCCGCCGCCTACGACTTTACGAGCGTGACCGGCAACCATACCATCGATTCCAGTAATGTGGCCGGCACCTACTACACGGTTACCGGTGACTGGATATCCAACGTCGGCGCCTATGTTGTGAGTACGACGGCCGGCATCAACAACGTCAGCAAGTCGGCCAAGTTCCTCGCCGGTTCCACCGTGACCCTCAAGGCCTCCCCCAATTACAGCGTGAAGAGCGGTACCTGGGGTGGCGACTGTGCCGGCCAGGGTGGTACCTGTACTCTGACCATGGACGCCGACAAGTCCTTCGGCACGAGCGTCCAGTTTGTTCTTGGCGGCACCGGCCCGTTCTACAACGTGACCAAGTCGTCCTACCACTCGATGTGGTCAGAAGTACCTCCGGGCGCATCGAACAATGATTACATTAAGATAACAACCGATATTTCCAGCGTCATAACTAATGGAACTCCCGGCATGATGGTGAGAATGGGTAACCAGTGGCTGCAGTCCGACATCACCATCAAGGGAACATATACTCCGATGACCCTGACCATCACCGATGTCGGTGTTACGGTAGAGACTACCGATTCGATAGTTCTCTAACCGTACGAGTACCAGCATACAGAAGGGGCTTTTCGAAGCCCCTTTTTTTTTGACGCAAATTCCAGGGGGAACTGATGAGAATTGCCGTCCTGTCGTGTCTCGTAGTCTGCCTGCTGCACGTACTGCCCTGCTCCGCCAGCGCTGCCGGGCCGGTACGGATCGGGTATTTCGCCAACATCACCCATGCCCAGGCGCTGGTGGGGAAGGCCAACGGAACGTTCGAAAAGAAGGTCGGCGGCAGGGTCGACTGGAAGATGTTCAACGCCGGGCCGACGGCCATGGAGGCCCTTCTCTCCGGCGCCATCGATGTCGCCTACGTCGGCCCCAACCCCGCCCTGAACGCCTACGTGAGGAGCGGCGGCAAGGCGCTCCGCATCATCGCCGGGGCGGCCAGCGGCGGAGCGTCGCTGGTGGTGCAGAAGGATGGCGGCATCAGGAGTGTCGCCGACCTGAAGGGGAAGAGGATCGCCACCCCCGAGTTCGGCAATACCCAGGACATCGCCCTGCGTCACTGGCTGAAGGAGCAGAAGCTGAAACCCGGCAGCGACCTGCAGGTCATGCCGGTGAAAAACGCGGAGATCCTCGACCTCTTCATGCAGAAGAAGATTGCCGCTGCCTGGGTCCCCGAGCCGTGGGTGTCCCGGCTCATCTACGAGGCGGGCGGCAAGATCTTCCTTGACGAGCGCAACGTCTGGCCGGGGGGGAAATTCCCGACCGCGGTGCTGGTCGTCAGAACTGAGTTTCTCGCCGGCAACCGGGAGGTTGTCAGGAGCATACTGGAAGCCCACCTGGAGACGACGGAGTGGATCAACGCCCAGCCCGGCAAGGCCAGGAAGCTCGTGAACGGGGAGCTCACCAAGGTGACCCGCAAGCCGATGTCCGACGCGGTCCTCAATGATGCCTTTTCCCGCCTTCTCATCACCTATGATCCGGCACGACAGGCACTCATGACGTCGGCCGCACGGGCGAGGGACCTCGGGTTCCTCCCCCGGTCAGACAAGGCCCCCCTTGAGGGGGTCCTTGATCTGAGCATACTGAACCAGGTCCTGGCCGGAAAACGGATGAAACCGGTAAAATAGGTTGTTCATCCTCCCGTTTGCTGATAGGTTACCCTCAGCTTAACCCAGCTCCCACGACGTTAGAAGCAGAGTATGCCTAAAGTACTTCTCGACAATGTTACCAAGGTGTTCCTCACCGATACCGGTCCGCTGCAGGTCCTGAACAACATGACCCTCCCCATTGCCGAGGGTGAATTCCTCTGTGTCCTCGGCGCCTCGGGGTGCGGCAAGTCGACCCTGCTGAACCTTATCGCCGGCCTGGAGATGCCTGACCATGGCTCTGTCCTCGTCAACGGCGCGCCCGTGCGTGGCCCGGGGCCCGACCGGGTCGTCATGTTCCAGGAGGCAGCCCTGTTCCCCTGGCTCAACGCGGTGCAGAACGTCGCGTTCGGCCTGAAGATGGCAGGGGTGGCGCAGAAGGAGCGCCAGGAACGGGCCATGGAGCTGCTCAGGCTGGTGAAGCTGGAAAGTTTTGCCACCTCGTGGATACACGAGCTCTCCGGGGGGATGCGTCAGCGGGTGGCCCTTGCCGCCGCACTTGCCCTCAACCCGGAAATCCTCCTCATGGATGAGCCGTTCGCTGCCCTCGATGCCCAGACCCGCGACCAGCTCCACGTCGAGATCGAGTCCATCTGGGAGGAGACGGGCAAGACGATCGTCTTTGTTACCCACAACGTGCGAGAGGCCGTCCGCCTGGGGACCAGGGTCCTGCTCATGTCGCCGCGCACAGGGTGCGTGAGCCGCGAGTACCCGATCGATCTCCCGAGGCACCGGCATCTGGAAGACGTGGACCTCGTCCGGATAGCCTCGGTGCTCAGGGATGATCTGCGGGCCGAAGTGGAAGGGAGCGGGGTGGGCGATGCCTGAGCAGATGCTGGGGGACAACCGGGAGTGGCTCGACAGCCTGGTCAGGAAGAGCATGCGGACCAGGAGGCGTGCGTTTCTGCAGAAGACGGGGGCCAGGATCGTCTTTTTCACAGCGCTGCTGCTGGTCTGGCAGCTGCTGGCAGCCGCCGGGTTCTGGAGCGAACTGCTCTTTCCGGCGCCGCGACAGGTCCTCGATGCCCTGTTGTCGAGCATTGCCGATGGCTCCATGACCCATGCCATCCTCTCCAGCATGAAGCGGCTGCTGGTCGGGTATTCCGTCTCGCTGCTCATCGGCATTCCGCTCGGCCTGCTCCTGGGAAGGATCAAGCTTCTGGACAACACCCTCGGCACCCTCACCCTCGGCCTCCAGGCGCTCCCGAGCATCTGCTGGATGCCGCTGGCCGTGCTCTGGTTCGGATTGAGCGAGGCGTCCATGCAGTTCGTCGTGGTCATGGGGGCGGTCATGGCCCTCATCCTGGCGGTCCGGGACGGGGTGAAGAACATCCCCCGGCTGTATATCCGGGCATCGCGGGTTCTCGGCGCAACGGGATGGAAAGGGTACCTTTACGTCATCCTGCCGGCGTCCCTGCCGTCTCTTCTCACCGGGGCGAAGCTCGGCTGGTCCTTCGCCTGGCGCGCCCTCATGGCCGCGGAGCTGATCTACGTGAGCGCCGGCCTGGGATCGACGCTGATGATGGGGAGGGAGCTGCACGACATGGCCCTGGTCGTGGCGACCATGCTGGTCATCATAACGATCGGCCTTGTGACCGACAGGCTCGTGTTCGGTACGCTGGAGAAGAGCATCCACCGCCGCTGGGGGGTGAGCGGACACTGATCCTCTTCACACTTACATCTGCCCAGACATGAAAAGAGCGCCACATTCTCCGGAATGGGCGCTCTTTTGCTTCAGGCTTACCTGGTGGCGGCTCAGATGATCTTGTTGAGGGGGTACTCGACGATCCCTTCGGCGCCGAGCTTGAGCAGTTCGGGCACGATCTTGCGCACATCCTTTTCCGACAGGATGCTCTCGATGGAAACCCAGTCAGACTTGTAGAGATGGGCAACGGTGGGTGCCTTCTGGCTCGGCAGGACGGCGGTGATCGCCTCGATCCTGTCGCCGGGGGCGTTCATCTTGATGCCGACCATCCCTTCGGCAGCCAGGGTCGACCGGAGCAGGGTGGCGATCTGCTCTATCTTGGCCCGTTTCCAGGGGTCTGCCCAGGCAGCCTTGTTGGCCACCATCACGGGGACGGACTGCATCAGGTCGCAGACGATGCGCAGGTTGTTGGCCCTGATGGTCGAGCCGGTCTCTGTCACCTCGACGATGGCGTCGCAGAGGCCATCGACGACCTTCGCCTCCGTTGCCCCCCAGGAAAACTCAACGTTGACCGGGATGTTCCGCTCGGCAAAATAGCGCTTGGTGAAACCGACCAGTTCGGTGGAGATGGTCGCGTTTTTCAGGTCCTCCGGCTTCTGTACCGGCGAATCCTGGGCAACCACGAGAACCCAGCGCACGGGGCGGCGGGAGACCTTGGAGTAGACCATTTCGCAGACTTCGATGACATCGGAGTCGTTTTCCCTGATCCAGTCGCGACCGGCGATCCCCACGTCGATGGTACCCCGCTCCACGTATTTCCCCATCTCCTGGGGGCGGATCAGCTTGCAGTTCATTTCGTCATCGTCGACGCCGGGGAAGTAGCTGCGGGACGAGATGCTTACTTTCCAGCCAGCCTTCTTGAACAGATCGACGGTGGCATCTTCCAGGCTCCCCTTCGGAATGCCGAAATTAAGAATATTAGCCATGATGAGAGTTCCTTGTATTGGTTATTGAAGGAATGCGATTTTTTTGCAAGGTCAAGGCGAGCAAGGGGCGACGCGGAGGCGTAGCAGCGCTACGCCGCACAAGGAGGCCCGTAGCTCAACGCCGAGATTGCGAAAAAGGCGCGTTCCTCATTTCTTGTAGACTTCGTCGGGATTGAACAGGGGGTTGGAATGCTCCACCCACTGGCCGTTCTCCCACTTGACGTAAAAACAGCTCCGGTTGCCGGTGTGGCAGGCTGCCGGGCCGTTCTGCTTCACCCTGATGACGACCGAATCCGCATCGCAGTCGGTATAGGCCTCGATGACCTCCTGGGTATTGCCCGACTCCTCTCCCTTCATCCAGTACTTGTTGCGGGTGCGGCTGAAGAACCAGGTCTTGCCCGTCTCGAGGGTGAGGTTGAGGGTCTTTTCGTCCATGAACGCTACCATGAGGACGTCGCCGCTCTCGTGGTCCTGGATGATGGCGGGGATGAGTCCCCCCATCTTGTCGAAATCGATTTTTATCATGGCTGCTCCATTCCTTGCGCGAATTAAGGTGACACGGTCTGTATCCCGTGCTGCCGGGGAGTCCAATCAAAAAGGCGACGCAGGTTGTCCCGCGTCGCCTTTGAGAAACTGCGCACTACAAGGGGTTACTCCGGCTTGCTGACAACAACCTTGAGATTGGCGACAACTTCCGGGTGCACCTTGACGGTAACGGTGTACTCGCCAAGCTGCTTGATCGGGTCAGCAAGAACGATCTTCTTGCGGTCGATCTCGACACCCTGGGCTTTCAACTGCTCGGCAAGCTCCATGTTGGTGACGGAGCCGAATAGTTTCCCCTCTTCACCGGCCTGGTGGAGAAGGTTGAGGGTGATGGACTCGATCCTGGCGACAACGGCTTTTGCCTGCTCCAGGACCTTGTTCTTCTTGTACTCGAGCTGGCGTTTCGCATGCTCAAGGGCCTTGGTGTTCTTCTCGTTGGCGAGAAGGGCGTATCCCTTGGGGATGAGGTAGTTGCGTGCGTAGCCGGGTGCTACCTTGACGATATCGCCGATGTGTCCGAGATTTTCCAGGTTTTCTTGCAGAATTACTTTCATGATTTCCTCCAGCCTGCTTACAGGTTTTTTTCACGGGGATTCCTGAAGTCTCCCCAGATGTCGAAAATTCCGATAATGGCAACCGCCAGCACCATGTAGGGCTGGAATGCCAGAAACAGCCAGAAGATGACCCGGACCAGACCTGGTACGGCAATCTTCCGGAAAAAAGCGAGTGTGACTGCCAGCCCCTGCAGAAAGTAGACGAAACCGGTGACGATCAGCAGGTTAAGGGCAATGCGGGTTATGTCCGGGTAGGGGAGCAGCATGGCAAAACCGGCTGCAATGACCACCCAGACAAGGGCCTCAGGGTTACGGTAGGTGTAAAAACTCTCGGGCTGGGGCAGCCCGGGAAGAAACCTGCCCGCGATCCTGAACGACAGTGCCATGTTGAGGGCTGCGATGGATGCCAGGGCAACCAGGAGAAGGGACGGGAAAATCCGGCCGATCACTGCTCCTGCCTGGTGCATCCCCTGGGTGAGCGTCTGAAGGTCCTCACCCTTGAGCCCCTGTTTTTCGTACACGGCGACTGCCTGGTTGATGCTGGTTTCGATCCCCTTGAGAATGTTTCCCTGGAGATCGAACCCCGACCACGCGGCATAACCAACCGTCAGCATGACCATGAGGACAAAGTTGATGCTGACCGCGTAGGTGATCGCTCTGGCCGCTCCCTTCCCCTGGTGGTAAAACCAGGGGAGCAGCAGGGAGAGTACGCCGCACTGCAGGATATAGAGCAGGGCGGCGGAGAGGTCGTTCATGGCACAGAGCACCAGGAGTGTGACGACCACGGTGATGATGCCCGCTGCGCTCCCCCGCTTCAGGTGGTAGTATATCCCGGGCAGCGGGGCAATCATGCCCGGGACAAGACCCACCAGGGGGAATGTTACATAAGCAAGGAAGAGGGCCAGGGTAAGGACCGCCCCCTTGGTCGCATCGAGCAGCAGCTCTCTGCCGGGAACTGTCATAAAGCGTACAGCCTGTTACGGAAGTACATGGCTGCCGGCAATCGGCAGCAGGGCGATGTTGCGTGCGCGCTTGATGGCCTCGGTAATCTCCCTCTGGTGCTTGGAGCAGTTACCGGAGATCCTGCGGGGAACGATCTTGCCGCGCTCGGTGATGAAGTAGCGGAGTGTGCGCGGATCCTTGTAGTCGATGGTCACCTGCTTGTCGGCGCAGAAACGGCATACCTTCCGGCGCTGAAATGGTCTCTTCTTCCTCGGCCCGCTCGGGCGCTGTGTGCTTCTTTCTTCACTCATGGTATATAACCCTCCGTCAGTTTACTCGTTTTCGGGTGCGGCTTCCGGTGCGGAAGCACTCTCCTCGGCCTCTACCGGCTTGGCCGGTGCAGCAACCACAGTCTCCTTCTCCAGCTTGACGCTCTGGTAACGGATTACCCTGTCGTCAAGGCGGAGGCGGCGCTCCAGTTCTGCGATCAGTGCCGTATCGCCGTCGGTGCGGAGATACATGTAGCGGCCACGGGTGATCTTGTTGATCGGGTAGGCGAGTTTGCGAACACCCCAATCCTCAAGTTTCCTGACGTCACCATTCATTTTTGCGACGACTTCGTTGACCTTGGCGGTGAGAGACTTGTTCTCCTCATCTGCCAGGTCCGGTTTGACGATGTAGATCGTCTCGTACATCCTGCTCATCTTTACAACCTCCTCACGGTTTGTGTGTTCCACGCACTGGCGTGAAACAGATAGCCCCGGTCCCACCCGGAGCAAGGAGAAGCGGCCCCTGTGGCCACTCGTAGGAAATTTACCCTAATAGCACAGATAGTGTGCTAAATCAAGGATTTGTTTGCCGACGTCCGCCGGGGGGGCTAGACGTTGAACCTGAAGTGCATGACGTCTCCGTCCCTGACGACGTACTCCTTCCCTTCCAGGCGCATCAGACCCTTTTCCTTGGCCCCCGATTCGCCGCCGGCTGTGATGTAGTCGTCAAAGGCGATGACCTCTGCGCGGATGAACCCCTTTTCGAAGTCGCTGTGGATGACGCCGGCGGCCTGGGGAGCCTTGGCTCCCTTGGGGATGGTCCAGGCACGTACCTCCTTCACCCCTGCGGTGAAGTAGGTGATCAGGCCGAGGAGCTCGTAACCGGAGCGGATAAGCCTGTCCAGCCCCGATTCGCTGAGACCCATGCCGGCGAGGAACTCCGCCTTCTCCTCCCCCTCAAGCTCGGAGATCTCCGCCTCGATGCGCCCGCAGATCGTTACCATCCGGGCACCTTCCCGGGCGGCGATCTGTTCCACCTGGGCGACGAACGGGTGCGTGCCCTCCAGGTCGTCCTCGGCGACATTGGCCACGTAGAGTACCGGCTTGTCGGTGAGAAGGTGCATGTCGCGCAGGATGAGGCGCTCGTCATCGTTCTCGGCCAGGCCGAGGGCGGGTTTCCCCTGCTCAAGCGATTTTTTGAGCCGCTGGCAGAACTCCACGTCCTCCTTGGCTTTCTTGTCGCCGCTGCGGGCGAGCTTCTCGCTCCGCAGGATCCTCTTCTCCACCGTGTCGAGGTCGGCCAGGGCCAGTTCCAGCTGGATGACCTCGATGTCCCGCTGGGGGTTGACGCTGCCGTCCACGTGGACCACGTTTTCGTCGTCGAAGCAGCGGACGACATGGACAATGGCATCCACCGCCCTGATGTGGCCGAGAAACTTGTTCCCCAGCCCCTCTCCCTGGCTCGCCCCCTTGACCAGCCCGGCTATGTCGACGAATTCGATGGTGGTCGGCAGGATCCGCTCCGGGATGACGATGGCCGCCAGTTGCTGCAGGCGGGGGTCAGGCACCTGGACGATACCGACGTTGGGGTCGATGGTGCAGAAGGGGTAGTTGGCAGACTCGGCGCCAGCCGCGGTCAGGGCGTTGAAAATGGTCGATTTCCCCACGTTGGGGAGGCCGACGATGCCGCAATTGAAACCCATGATTATTGTTCCTTTGTCGGGCCCGCCTCAGGCAAGCAGGTCCCGGTTGTTGTAGAGACTCATTGTTTTCGGCAGGCCTTCGCGGATGAACATCTCCAGACCGTCGACGATACCGTCCACCAGCCGGGGGAGGGCGTTCATCTCGTCTTTGGCGAAGTTGTTCAGGACGTAATCAGCCATGTCGCCATGCACCGGCCGTCCGATGCCGACGCGCAGACGCGGATAGTGGTTTGTCCCCAGTTCCTGGTGCAGCGAGCGGAGTCCGTTGTGCCCGCCGTGCCCCCCGCCGTCCTTCAGCTTGATCTGGCCGAAGGGGATGTCGAGATCGTCGTGGATGATGATCAGGTCGGCAGGCGTGAGCTTGTGGAACCTGAGCGCTTCGGCAACGGAGCGTCCCGAGAGGTTCATGAAAGTCTGGGGTTTGAGGAGGAGGAGGCGGTTCCCCTGCCAGTTCCCCTCGCCGTACAGACCGGAGAAGTTTTTCATGGTGACAGGTATGCCGTTGAGGTGTGCGAACCGGTCCAAAACTATGAAACCCGCGTTGTGGCGGGTCCATAAATACTTGGGGCCGGGATTGCCCAGCCCCACTATGAGTTTGGTAGCCATATGTCTGTCTGTGCTCAACCCGACGGAGGGGCGGATCAGGCTTCGGCAGGAGCCTCTTCCTTCGTCTTGCCGAGGACGCTGACCACGGATGCCTTGGGGTCATCCAGGAGGCGGAGGTTCGGGGGGAGCTGCAGGTCGGACACATGGATGGAGTGGCCGATGGTCAGGCCGGTGATGTCCACGTCGATGTGTGCGGGGATGAGCGCGGGGAGGCACTCGATTTCGATGGTGTGCTTGACGAAGTCGAGGAGACCGCCGTCCTTGACACCCTTGGCCGTCCCTTTCAGCTTGATGCCGACTTCGACGCGGACCTTCTCGTCCATGTTAATCTTGTGGAGGTCCACATGCTTGGGGGTCCCCTTGAGCGGCTCGACAGTCAGGTCGGCCACGATCACCACCGAGCCGTTAAGCCCTTCCCCGCCATTGAGGGTGATGAGGGCGTTCATGGCACCGTCACCCACGAGGAGTTTTTCCAGCTCGCGCTGGTCGAGGCTGATGGCGGTCGGCTCGATACCCTTGCCATAGACAACGCCGGGAAGACGGCCTTCACGACGCAGCTGGCGACTGATCCCCTTGCCGGTCTCGTTACGAAGTTGAATGTTAAGTGCTTTGGTTTCCATGATGTCCTCCATCTATACTGGATAAGTTTTATCGTCGCTGTCGGTTACACGAATAGAGAGCTTACCGATTCGTCCTCGTGGATGCGGCGGATCGCCTCGGCGAGCAGTTCTGCAACGGTCAATACCTTGATCTTGCTGTAATCCTTGTCGCACTGGGGGAGGGGGATCGTATCCGTGATCAGCACCTCTTCAATGGTGGAGTCGTTGATCCGGTCGATTGCCGGACCGGAGAGGACGCCGTGGGAAGCGCAGGCATAGATACGCTTGGCCCCGTGATTCTTCAGGGCACCGGCTGCCTGGGTGAGGGTGCCGGCGGTATCGATCATGTCGTCGAGGATAATGGCCACCTTGTCCTTGACATCGCCGATCAGGTGCATGACCTCGGCGACGTTGGGGCCCGTCCGCCTCTTGTCGATGACCGCCAGGGTGCAGCCGAGCCTCTTGGCAAAGGCACGGGCCCTCTCGGTGCCGCCGGCGTCGGGGGAGACCATGACGATCTCTTCGCCGTTGAACTTGTTCTTCAGGTGCTCCAGGATGACCGGCGCTGCATACAGGTTGTCGACGGGGATGTTGAAGAATCCCTGGATCTGTCCTGCGTGAAGGTCGATGGTGACGACCCGGTCGGCACCCGCGGTGGTGATGAGGTCGGCCACCAGCTTGGAGGTGATGGGGGTGCGGGGGGCCGCCTTCCGGTCCTGGCGGGCATAGCCGTAGTAGGGGATGACGGCGGTGATGGTCGCTGCGGAGGCCCTGCGGAGGGCGTCCATGATGATGAGAAGCTCCATCAGGTTGTTGTTGGTCGGTGCGCAGGTCGACTGGATGATGTAGATATCCCGGCCGCGCACGTTCTCGCCGATCTCGACCATGATCTCGCCGTCGGAAAAGGTGCGGACCTTGGCTTTGCCGAGGGGGATGTTGAGGTTCTGGCAGATCTTTTCCGCCAGGGAGGGGTTGGAGTTACCGCTGAAAATCCTGATTCTGTTTTCCATGTCTGGTACCAACTTGTAAGGGCGGCACAGGCCGCCCTTTATTTAAGTGGCTGGGGTGCCAGGATTCGAACCTGGGAATGCCGGAATCAAAATCCGGTGCCTTACCGCTTGGCGACACCCCATTAAAGCCGGAGCTGTCCGGCGCTTGTGATCTGCTCTAGATGGTGGGGACAACGGCGGTGAACCATCCCCGCTCCCCGATGCTTTCAGCGGCCCGTCGTGCCGGACCTTCGTCGGCAAACACGGCAAAAACTGTCGGACCGCTCCCCGACATCAGGGCACCGCGGGCGCCGGCGGCCATCAGCTGATCCTTGATTTCTTGAATGACGGGGAATTTCTTCAGGGTAACTGCTTCAAGATCGTTTGCCAGGATGGCGCAAACATCATCAGCCGACGTATAGAGAACCGGAAGTTTAGCCGCGACTTTATCCGTTGTCAACCCTAAATTTCGGTACACCCACGCCGTGGAGACCGGTACCCCGGGATTCACGAGGAGCAGCCAGAGAGGGGGCATCCTTTCCAGGGGGGCGAGTTCCTCGCCGATCCCCGTGGCCACCGCCGGCTTCCCGAAGATGAAGAAGGGGACGTCCGCGCCCAGTTTTACGCCGATGTTCATCAGGGCTGTCTCGTCGAGCCCCAGGCCGAGCAGGCTGTTCAGCCCCATGAGTGTGGCAGCGGCGTCGCTGCTCCCCCCGCCGAGCCCGGCGGCAACGGGGATCTTCTTGGTCAGGCTGATGCTGACCCCCACCTGTTCCCGGGCCAGAGACAGCAGGGCGGCGGCAGCGCGCCAGACCAGGTTCCCCTCGTCCTCGGGGAGGTCCGCGCCGTCGCACCTGACCGTGATACCCGGGGTGTCGACCAGGGCGATTTCCAGGTCGTCGCAGAGATCGATGCGCTGCATCAGCATGCGCAGGTCATGGTAGCCGTCGGGGCGGCGGCGGAGGACGTCAAGCCTGAAGTTGACCTTGGCCGGGGCCTTCAGCTGCAGGGTCCGGCTCATCGTCTGACGACCTTGCGCCGCATGCCGCCGGTCATGGCGGCCATCTGCTGCTTCTGGATGGTGGCCGCGCTCTCCAGGTGGAACTGGTACCACATGTCGCCGTAGCCGGTCATCTTCATCTTCTTCCCCTCCTTGAGGAGGGAGAGGTTGTCCGCCAGGTTTTCGTCGCCCGGGATCTTCTTCAGGCCGCGCTCCAGAACCTCCCGGGCCTTGTCGGTGCTCCCCCCCTCGCAGAGGCAGTAGGCATAGAGCGCCCAGAGGAGCGACTCCTTCGGGCTGCCGAGAACGGCTTTCTCGAAGGTCTCCTTCATCTTCTCATGCTTGTTCTTCTTCAGGTAGTAGACGCCGAGCATCCCCATGGTGACCCAGTTCTTGAAGAATCCCTTCTGCAGGTAGGGGAAGGCGCCGTTGAAGTCACGCTTGATGTAGTACAGCATGCCGATGGAGGCATTGACCTGTCCGCCGACGTACATCTGCCACTTCTCGTACCTGAGGGCCTCGTGCAGCTCCTTGATCGCCCGGTCCACGAGCTGGACCTGCATCTCCTTGCTGGTCACCCTCTGGGTTTGGAGATCCTTCATCGCCCCGGACAGGATCGCTTCCACCTTCTTCATGATGATGCGGGAGATGATCACGAAGGAGGTGAGCATGACGGCCACGGCTGCGATGAAGGCGATCCACCAGGTGAGGTGGGCGGCGAAGGAGAGGATGGCGTAGGTCAGAAGTGCCAGTATGGCTGAAATGATGATGTTATACATGCTGCGGAATCCTTCCCTGTTTGGTTGGAGTGGGAGTCAGCCGTTTTCTCCGGCAGAGTACTTGGCGACAATGATCCGTTTGCCCGGCCTGAGGGCGACTTTTTCCGTCAGGTTGTTCCATGCCGAGAGGATCGCGGTGGTGACCTTGAACCGCTTGGCAAGGGAGTACAGGGTGTCCCCCTTCCTGACGGTGTAGTACGTGGCGAGCTCTTTTTTCTCCGTTTGTTGGGGGGCTGGTTCGTTCTTCGCCTCCGCCGGTTTCGGCTGCTGGGGTGCCGCGGCCAGCAGAACCGGGACGACCAGGTTCCTGCCGCGCAGTTTTGCCTTCGGCTTCAGCTTGTTCAGCTCCGCCAGCTTTTCCGTGGTGGTGCCGAACCTTCTGGCAATGGTGACGAGGGTGTCCCGCTTCTGTGCCCGGTAGCGGCTATAGGTGATCCGTTCGGTGTAGCGCTGCTCTTCCGGGATCTTGGCATACTCGGCCAGGAGCAGATCCTTCTTCCCCTTCGGCAGCTTGAGCCGGTACCCCGGGTAGTCGGGGGGGGTGCACCAGCGGCGCAGCTCCGGGTTGAGCTCCTTCAGCGTCTGGTAGGGGACATCGATCAGCCGGGCGACAAGGTCAAGGTCGGTCCGGGACGGGATCTCCACACTGTCCAGGTCCATGGCCGGCAGGTAGGCGACATCGGCGAAACCGTACTTGGCGGGCTCCTTGGCGATGATGGCCGCGGCAAGGAGCTTGGGGACGTAATCCTTGGTCTCCCGCTTGAGGTACGACCCCTTGGATATCTCCCAGAAATCCCGGGTGTCGTACATGCTGATGGCGCGGAGGATCTTGTTCTCGCCGGCATTGTAGCCGGCCGCGGCCAGGTACCAGTCATTGTTGAACAGGGCGTACAGCTCCTTCAGGTAGAGGGCTGCCGCCACCGTTGACTTGATCGGGTCGCGCCGTTCGTCGATCCAGTCGTCGATCCGGAGGGCATAGCGCTTGCCCGTCCCCGACATGAACTGCCAGGGGCCTACCGCGCTGGCAACGGAGATGGCGTGGGGGGTGAAGCCGCTCTCGATCATCGCCAGGTAGACCAGGTCCTCGGGGAGGCCCTCCTTGCGGAGGATCTCCTTCATTATCGGGATATAGCGCTCCGAGCGGGATATCCATCGGGCAAAGGAGTTGTGCCCCCGGGTCTGGAAGTAGTTGATGAAGTAGTTGACCTTGCTGTTCAGGGTGAGGGGGATGTCCGACTCCGGCAGGGCCTCGTCGAGAAAGCCCGTATCCGTGTCGGCGGGGTCGTTCCCCTCGGCGGCAACGGCATCGGAGTGGGCCAGTTCAAGGGACCTTTCCAGGCGCAGGTCGTATTCGGCGGGCTTGGCGGCGGTACGGACGGGCTTGCCGGGGTCGGCCAGTTCCTTGAGCAGCAGTGATGACATGTCGGCAGCCGAAGCGGATGCGGGGAGCACCAGTGCGAGAAGCAGAGCTGATTTTTTGAGCATAGCAGAGTCCTCGGGCAGAGGGGGGGACCCCTGTGCGTCGCTTGACCGGTCGCGAATGGGGCAGTATAGAAAAGTTTTATCCCCATGTCAATCGGAGGGGAGGGGGGAGGGGGAGGCCCCTCCCGGCGACTAAAGGTTGAAGTAATCATAATTTGTGTTAATATTTGCCGGCAGGCAAGGCCACGAGGGAGAATGTGCATGGCATCGGTGCAGTCTTGGCAACGTTACAGGGAGTACCTCTGTACGGCTCAGGAGATAGGTTTGCTGCTGGACATCAGCCGGATGGATTTCGGCGCGGAGTTTTTCCCAGCCATGGAGGGGGCCATGCAGCGGGCCTTTGCCGCCATGGCCGACCTGGAGAAGGGGGCCATCGCCAACCCGGACGAGGGACGGATGGTGGGCCATTACTGGCTGCGGGCTCCCGGGCTGGCCCCCGATGCCGGGATTGCCGCCGAGATAGAGTTCACCCTGCGGGGGGTAAAGGAGTTCTGCGCCGATATTCACGGCGGGGTCATCCTCTCCCCGGGGGGGAAGCGTTTCCGCCGCATCCTGGTGGTCGGCATCGGCGGATCGGCCCTCGGCCCCCAGTTTGTTGCCGATGCCCTCGGCGGCAGCAATGACCGGATGCAGTGTCACTTTTTCGACAACACCGACCCGGACGGCATGGACCGGGTCCTGTCAACCATCGGTACCGACCTGGACGAGACCCTCTGCGTGGTCATCTCCAAGAGCGGTGGCACGAAGGAGACGAGAAACGGCATGCTGGAAGCGATGGCCGCCTACGAACGGCAGGGGCTCCGGTTCAGCCGTTTTGCCGTGGCGGTCACCGGCCGGGGAAGCGAGCTGGACGAAACCGCCCTTGCCCAGGGGTGGCTGGCCCGTTTTCCCATGTGGGACTGGGTCGGGGGGAGGACATCGGTGACCTCGGCGGTGGGGCTCCTCCCGGCGGCGCTCCAGGGGGTGGACATCGACCGTCTCCTGGAGGGGGCACGGCTGTGCGATACTGCTACCCGGGTGCCGGAGACGCGGCGCAATCCGGCGGCCCTGCTGGCCCTCTCCTGGTACCATGCCACGGGCGGGGTCGGTAGCAGGGACATGGTCGTCCTCCCCTACAAGGACCGGCTGCTCCTCTTCTCCCGCTACCTCCAGCAGCTGATCATGGAGTCCATCGGCAAGGAGAAGGACCTTGGCGGCCGGACCGTGAACCAGGGGCTGTCGGTGTACGGCAACAAGGGGGCCACCGATCAGCACGCCTACGTGCAGCAGCTCCGCGAGGGGGTGAACAACTTCTTCGTCACCTTCATCGAGGTCCTCCGGGACCGGCAGGGACCCTCCCTGGCGGTGGAACCGGGGGTTACCAGCGGCGACTACCTGGCCGGTTTCCTCCAGGGGACCCGGGAGGCCCTGAGCGAGGCGGGGCGCGAGTCGCTCACCATCACCGTGGAGCGGCTCGACCCCTTCACCGTTGGGGTGCTGATCGCCCTCTACGAACGGGCGGTGGGGTTCTACGCCTCGCTGGTGGGGATCAATGCCTATCACCAGCCCGGGGTCGAGGCGGGGAAGAAGGCTGCCGGACAGGTGCTCTCGCTGCAGAAAAGCATTGTCGCCCTGCTGCGCGCCACCCCCGGCAAAGGGTATACCGCCGCCGGGATCGCCGAGGAACTCGGCCACCCTGAAAAGGCCGAGCTGGTGTTCCGGACCCTCCTGCACCTGGGGGCGAATCCGGATCACGGGGTTGTCATGGAGAGAGTCGAACCGTTGTGGGAGAGCAGGTTCAGCGGATAACAAACGAACGAGGAGGGGGTATGAAAAGGATACTGGCAGCATCTCTGGTGGCAGCGATGTCGTGGGGGGTAGCATCCCTTGCCCTGGCCGAGACCGGCGAGCAGGCGGTCAAGGAGAAGACGGTGGCGAAAACGGTCAAGGAGCGGGGCGCCAAGGAGCGGATGATGCCGGCGCCGGAGGTGCAGCTGAAACGCCTCGCCAAGGGACTGAAGCTGACCGCCGCCCAGCAGAAGGAGATCCGGCCGATGCTCAAGGACGAGTATGCGGCGCTGAAGGAGATCCGGCAGGACGAGAACCTGACGCCGAAGCAGATCCAGGCCAAGGTGGAAGAGCTGCGCACGGCCACGGTCGCCAAGATCAAGACGGCCCTGACGCCGGAGCAGTCGGAGAAGTACGACCTGATCAGCGAGGAGATCAAGGCGAACAAGCAGAAGCGGATGCAGGAAAACCGCAAGACCCGCATCGGGACCCAGTCCAGCCCGCCGAAGCAGAATGTGAAATAAATCGCTTTGTTGGGCTGCAGACAGCGCAAAGGCCGGGGACAAGATGTCCCCGGCCTTTTGTGCATGCACGATGGGAGCCCCCCCGGTGGATATCAGTGGGGCCCGATCCTCAGGCTGGCCGTGGCGAGGAAGATCTCCCGCAGGAACACGAGGAGTCCCGTTACCAGCAGGACCATGGCCAGGATGAAGAGGAGGGAGACGGGCAGCGTGATGTCGAACTGCACGAAGGAGCCGGAGAAGAGGACGGCGATGACCGTGCAGACCAGGAGGGCGGTCATGGTGCAGAAGGTGAGGGCCAGGTTGATCATCTTCGCCCGGCGGGAAAGGACCCGCAGGTGGGCCTTGATGGCGGTCCCTTCCGCCACGGACGCGGCAGCCAGTTTCCCCTCCAGGGTCCTGGCCCGGTCGATGACCCGGCCGAGACGGTTGGCCATGACCCCCAGGATGCCGGCGATGGCGGTGAGGAGGAATACCGGGGCAACGGCCAGCTGGATGGCATGGGCGATATTGCTGATGTCGTAAAGTTCGCGCATCTGGACTCCTTGGGTCATTTATGGGTATAACGGTGCCCTGATCATGAGAAACCCGCCGGTTCTGGGGTATACTTATACCGCAAAGAGCCCCGGGGCAAAAGTAAATCCGCATCGACTTCAAGGAGCGCATCAGCCATGGCGACAACCGCGACACGCAGCACAGGGGACAGGGGGGTGGCGGCCAACCGCCGCTGGCTCAGGGAGCAGATGAACCCCTACTACTTCATCTCCATGAAGGACGAGCCGCTGGCAAACGCCATACTGGAGCGGGAGCTGGGGACCCTGGGTGAAAACGGGCGACTGATCCTGGCCGACCGGGAGAAGGCGCTGATCATCGCGCTGGTCAACCACCCCGGCTCCCTGTACCAGACCCTGCGCCGCATCGACGAGCACGAGATATCCTACGCGGTGATCACCCACTCAGCAGGGCCGCTGCCGGGGTGCGACCAGACCCTGGAGATCCAGCGGTTCGAGTTCGACCGGAAGAGCAACCGGGAGATCCTGGACGGCCTGGGGGGGGAGGTGCCGGCAGATATCCGCCGCCGGGTCTCCCGGGAGCTCCGCCGCAACTTCCCCCTCTTCGACATGAAGGATTTCGACCGCCTGCTCCGGGTCCTCTGGCTGAACAACGAGAATTACGTGAGGATGTCGCCGCCGGCGCGGGTGGCCCAGATCCTCCTCCTCTTCCAGCGGGGGAACCGGAACAACGGCTTCTATCTCGGCGTGGAGGCGATGCCGGGGGGGAGGGAGTACCGGGTCCTCTTCGCCGTCGGCAACCCCCCCCAGCAGGACTTCCTCCTCCAGACCATGGAGGTCTTCAACCGCCTGGACCTGGCGGTGGGGCGGGCCTACTGTCTGACGATCAGCAACGGCATGCACCCCTATTTCCTCGGCACGTTCTACGTGCAGCGGCGGGACGGCGGCACCCTCGAACGGGAGAGCGACCGGTTCGAAAGGCTCCGGCGGGAACTCTCCACGTCCCAGATCCTGGCGACCGGCTCCTACAGCTACCGGGAGTTCGTCACCACCGGCCTCATGGGGGGGGAGGACGGTGCCCTGATGAACGTCTTCATCGCCTTCTGCCACAGCAACCTGGCCCATAGCCAGCCGGACCGTTTCGGTCTCGAGGACGTGCAGAGCGCGTTCCACGCCCACCCCGAGATCTCCCTCCAGCTCTCCGCCCTGTTCCGGGCACGGTTCGACCCGGCCACGGAGGAGCGGGAGAGCACCTGGACACGGCTCCTGGCCGACGCCAGGGGGGCGGTAGCCGGCTACAACACCGGCCACCGCTACCTGGACGAGGTGCGCCGCACGATCTTCGGCTGCTGCCTGACCTTCATCACCCACACCCTGAAGACGAACTTCTTCGTCCTCGAGAAGCAGGCCCTGGCGTTCCGCCTCGACCCCGCCTACCTGGCGGAGCTGGGGCACGGGGTGACGGCCGACCTCCCCCCGGCAACCCCGTTCCGGGTCACCTTCTTCTTCAGCCGCTTCGGCTTCGGGTACCATATCGGCTTCTCCGACATCGCCCGGGGGGGCTGGCGGACCGTCATCGCCCGGAGCCAGGACGATTTCATCACCGCGGCCAACAACCTCTTCCGGGAGAACTTCGTCCTGGCCCATACCCAGCACCTGAAGAACAAGGATATCTACGAGGGGGGCTCCAAGCTGGTGACGGTCCTGGACCTTTCCGACCGGCGCCGGGGGGAGGCCGGGCTGGAGGAGTGGCGCCTGTTCAAGCTCCAGTACGGCATCATTAACGCGTTCCTCGACATCTTCGTCACCAGGGACGGGGTGGCCCTTCATCCCCGGGTGGTGGACTACTACCGGGAGGACGAGCCGATCGAGTTGGGGCCGGACGAGAACATGCACGACGCCATGATCGAGGCAATCGCCTGGCTCTCCCGCTCCCGCGGCTACCTGCTGGGGGTCGGACTGATCTCCAGCAAGCGGGTCGGCATCAACCACAAGCAGTACGGCGTGACCTCAACCGGGGTGGTCAGGTTCGCCGAGATCACCCTTGAGGAGCTGGGAATCGACGCGAGGAAAGACAGCTTCAGCGTCAAGTTCACCGGCGGTCCCAACGGCGACGTAGCCGGCAATGCCATGCGCCTCATGCTGGACCGTTCTCCTGGCGTGCGGATGGTGCTGATCCTCGACGGCACCGCCGCCCTTTACGACCCCCACGGGGCGGACCACGGGGAGCTGGCTCGCATCCTCCTGAAGGAGGACCTGGACGCCTTCTCCCCCGAAGCGCTTCACCCCGGGGGCTTCATCCTCTTCCGGAGCAACAGCCGCCGCGACGGCCTGCGGGAGCTGTACCGCAAGGTGAGCCGCACGGAGGGCGGGGTCGTGGACGAGTGGGTCTCCATCGACGAGTTCTCCCGGGAATACGGCGAACTCCCCTTCACCGTGCCGGCCGACATCTTCATCCCCGGCGGGGGGAGGCCCGAAACCATCGACAGCGCCACCTGGGAGCGCTACCTCCTCCCGGACGGCACCCCCTCCTCCCGGGCCATCGTCGAGGGGGCCAACTCCTTCATAACCCCCGAGGCACGGACCCAGCTGCAGCGGCGGGGGGTGATCATCATGCGCGACGCCTCGGCCAACAAGTGCGGCGTCATCTCCTCCTCCTACGAGATCATCGCGAACCTGCTCCTCTCGGAAAAGGAGTTCCTCGCCGAGAAGGAACGCTACGTGGCCGATGTGCTCGAAGTCCTGGAGCGACGGGCCGAGGACGAGGCCCGGCTGATTCTCCGCCGCCGTCGGGAGCAGCCCGGGCTCCTCTGTACCGAGATCTCCGACGCCCTGAGCACGGAGATCAACTCCCTCTACACCCGGCTGTTCCGCTTCTTCCAGCAGCGCCCCGGGCTTGCGCTGCAGCCCCTGTTCCGGCGGGCGATCCTTGCCCACCTCCCCCGGATGCTGCGGGAGGAGCCACGCTACCGGCGGCGGCTGCGCCTTCTCCCCGCCAAGTACCTTTCCGCCATCCTGGCGGCGGAAATCGGTTCGTCCCTGGTCTACCGGGGGGACCGGGAAGCGGCTTTCGAGGACGAGGTGCGGCTCCACCTGCTGCGAAACTTTCCCGAGTCGTAGGGGCCTCACCGGGTGGCGACGTTGACTTTGCCGTGAGGTTCACTACAATTAGCGGATGGAAACCGTGTCCGAACCGACAGCAGCCCCGCAGCGCGTCGAGAGATTCTCCCTGGTCCAGAAGCTGGTGGCCGTGTATGTCGCCCTGGCCTTCTTTACCATGTCGGCCCTCCTCTTTGCGGCTGGCGGCCTCTACTACCTCAACCGGACGGCCCGGGACATCGCCCAGAACCACATGCCCGCCATCAGCGCGTTTCCCAAGCTGCGCGACGCCCTCCTCGCCCAAGAGGGGTATGCGGGTAAATATTCGATCCTGAAAAGCACCGAGTTCAGGGAGCTTTTTTCCCAGAGGGAGAGGGAGTTTACCGATAATGTCGCCGTGGTGGAGCGGTCGGCGGGGCACGGGTCGCTCGCCCCCCTGAAAAAACTCTACGGCGAGTATCTCGACGAGGCGTCCCTCCTGTTTGCCTCGGGCGCAGGGGATACGGCCCGGCTGAGGGGGACGGCCCAGAAAATCCTGGGAGAGCTGGACCGGCTCTATGTCGAACGCCAGCACGACCTGCAGGTGAAGCTGGAAGAGGCCAGCCGGGCAAAGCGGTCCTCGGTGACGTGGACCTTCGTCATCACCCTGACCGGTTTCATCCTGGCGATCGTCACTGCCGTCACCTTCACCTACCGCACGTTCGCCGCGGTCCGGAAGCTGCAGCGGGCAACCCACAGAATCGCCGAGGGTGATTTCGACTACGACCCCCGGATCCCGCCGGGAGACGAGATCGGCGACCTGGCCGCCGATTTCACCCGCATGGCGGCCCGCCTCAAGGAGCTGGAGCAGATGAGTCTTGATGCCAGTCCGCTGACGCGCCTGCCGGGGAATATCGCCATAGAGCGGGAGATAACCAGGCGACTGCAGGGGGGGAACCGTTTCGCCATCTGTTATGCCGACCTGGATAACTTCAAGCCCTATACCGACAGGTACGGCTACATCAAGGGGAGTGAACTGATCAGGCTGACCGGCGAAATCATTTACGAGGTGGTCAGGGAGCTGGCCGGCAACGACGCGTTCGTCGGCCACGTGGGCGGGGATGATTTCGTGGCAATACTCTCGGCCGACAGGGTCGAAGACGTCTGCAAGGAGGTCATCGCACGGTTCGACGCGGAAGTCGTCAAGCATTACACCCCCGAAGACCTGGGGCGGGGGGGGATAGAAGGGGAGGACCGGTACGGCGTGCACCGCTTTTTCCCGACCATGACGGTCTCCCTTGCCGTCATCATCAACGAGTCCGGGGAGTTCTCGTCCGCCGTGGAGATAGCACGGAGTGCTGCCGAAATAAAAGACTACGCAAAGGAGAAGCCGGGGAGCAACTACCTGATCAGCCGCCGGCGCAAGCATCCGCGATGACGAGAATCGTTCTGCTCATACTGCTGGTCTTTATCGGCGGATGTGCCTACCTCTCCCCCGGCGAGGGGGGGATCGCCCACCGTTTCAGCCAGTCACGGGAACTTTCCCGGGCGGTTGACCTGCTGGGGTCCAACGACAGGGAGGGGGCCGCCAAGGTCCTCGCCGTGATCTGCGACGGTGCCGGCGTGCCGGGGATCACCGATGAGGCCCTCTTCCGGCTTGCCCTGCTCTCCCTGCGCCCCGCAACGGAGAGGGAGGGCGAGCTTCACGCCCTGCAACTCCTGAAACGGCTGAAAAAGGAGTACCCTGCCAGCCCCTGGACAGCCCAGTCGGGGCAGCTTGCGGACCTGCTCACCTCTGCTGAGGAGGTGCGGCGTCAGAACCGGAGCCTCAGGAGCACCAACCAGTCCCTTACCAACGAAGTCAACGAACTCACCAAGACTATCGAACAGCTGAAGCGCCTTGACCTGGAGCTGGAAAAACAGCGCCGCTGACCGGCGACAGGGGGCCGGTCAGCGGCTGTGCAGGCCTGTTGCCGTGGTCGGCCGAATCAGTTCCGCGCCTCGTACCCGGCCACGATCCGTTCGTATTTCGCACTGAACTCCGCGTCCACGCCGCTCTCGGCCCTGGCGTACCCCGAGGCGATGGCGTCCCGCGTCCCCTCGGGGATGACCCGTTCCGCCAGGGGGTAGAGGATGTCGTCCTCCTTGGCGATATGGTCCCGCAGGAGGGCGGCGTATGCCAGGGCGTTTTCCGCGATGACCCGTTCCAGGCCGGTCTCTCCTGCCTGGGCCCGGGCGGCGGCATCGGCAAAGGTCTTCACATACCCCCGCCCCAGGTCATGTTCCATGAGCATGGCCGCCACCGGGCTGTTCTGCCGCGGCATGCCGTTCGCCACCAGGGCCTCGAAGAGGATGTCCTCTTCCTTGGCATGGTGAAAGCGGTCCGCATACTGGCGGATGAAGTCGGCCCCGTCCAGGTAGAACTGCCAGTCCCTGAACTCCCCCGTCTCCGTCAGGGGGGCGAATCGTTCGATCAGTGCCAGCATCCGCTTGATCAGCACGTGTTCCGCCACCAGGGCGGAGGTAATGTCCTTTTTCATGGCAATCACCTTTTTTCGCCGTTGATGCCGATAACGACCGTCTCCAGGGGGATATCCAGGCTGCTCTGCTGGAGAGCCTGGCGGACCATGACGTCCAGCCCGCGGCAGCAGGGGACCTCCATGATGGCCACGGTGACGCTCTTCACATTGCCGGCCCGGAAGATCTGGGCCAGTTTCTCCACGTAGTTCCCCGTGTCGTCCAGTTTCGGACAGGCGATGGCCAGGGCCTTTCCTTTCAGCAGCTGGCGGTGCATGTCCCCCATGGCGAAGGCGACGCAGTCGGCTGCCACCAGGATATCCGCATCCTGGAAGTAGGGGGCCGTCGGCGGCACCAGGTGGAGTTGCACCGGCCACTGGCGCAGCTCCGACGGTATCGTTCCCGTTACCTCGCTGCTCTTCTCTTCCCGCTCGATTACTCTCGCCATGCTGCCGGGGCAGCCGCATCCCAGGTTTCCCATGATTCATTCTCCTTGTGTCGTGAAATATGCCGTGATTTCGTTTTCGATCGCCTCTTCCTCTTCCGGGGGGAGGGCATGGATGGAGACCACGTCCTTCAGGAGGCATATGCCGACCTTGCAGGTGACGCAGCCGATGCCGTGCCTCGCCAGTATGTCGCCGATGGGGGGGTGCTCCGCGAGCACATCCTGAATCGCCTTATCTCCCAGACCGTTCTCGAATTTCATGGTGCTCCTCCTTGTCTCGATGAGTCCACCATAGCGCTCTTTCGGGGAGACCGGCATGACTTTGGTCAAGAATTCATGGA
>Ga0209725_1000275_pt1 | contig 31369 bp, 26 predicted proteins | sample I18A1metaG_FD_184145 | JGI IMG/M metagenome (GOLD analysis project Ga0209725, IMG submission 184145) | Lake sediment bacterial and archeal communities from Gulf of Boni, Indonesia to study Microbial Dark Matter (Phase II) - ​I18A1 metaG... | ecosystem: Environmental > Aquatic > Freshwater > Lake...
ATAAGGCGCTGAAGGAGGCTGAAAACTTTTTCCAGCGAGAGTTCGGTACAAGGGTCTTCACTTTTAACGAAGAAGACTCGCAACGTTATGATCCGAAAAAGAGAGCGGTGTTAGCGAGACCATACCGTCCAGCCATTTATATCGAATAAAAACCCTTTGTGCTGTTCTTTCTGAACTATCGGTTTCGGGTTTCTTTCTTCTTACGTTGTTCTTTCAGTAAGTTAGCGTATTCCTCAACTGATTTTTTAACATCCCAGAGCAGTGGCTCCTGTATACTTTTCCACCAGTTCAGTGCCCTTTCTAACTGAAGCCTAAGCCAGAATAGGGCGAAGACACTAGGAACAAGAAACGCCAAAATATAATTGAGTGGAAAACCTACTGGAGAAAGTAATATAAAAAAATACTCCAAAGAAAACAAAATACACAATCAAAGGCGGTAATAAACCATAAAGAAGAAGACCAGTGATCACTGAAAACCTTCTAGTTAGAAACATGTTTGGAACCGGGAGCTTCAATATCCAGCGGTACCAAAAAGGCAGCTTCATCTCTTTTTCCTCACGCCTTTCTGTTCTAGCCTCAGTTACCAATTCCTATCCCTTGACAAGAGCTTTAACCAAAACATGCAAAAGTTTCCTTAATAAGTTTAGCAAAGACAACTCGATAATCATAAAGGATTATATTTTGGCAGTTCCAAGACTATGAAGGCTTGATCTGAGGGCCCGTGGCGCAGCATGGACTAACTTTGATGCATTCCACATCGTTACGGAAAGCGCGTCGGCCTTCTATTCGCTAAGAAGAAAGCCGGAGATCCGGGGTTCAAGTCCCCGCGGGCCCGCCACTTACGGAGCGAATTTGTACCGTTGCTTCTTCGCGTATCAGCTGCTTTAAGGACCTGCTGAGAATGGCTAGTTGATGGTTCTCGAGATCTTTCGGACTTATGTAGACGGCTGCTCCTTGAGACAAGGCTTCTCTTGTGAGGATCTGCTCAGGGTTGAGTCCCCATGCTCGAATTATTTCCTTGAGGGCTTCAATCTTGCTTACTTTAGTTTTGGGTTTGATTGATAGGCCGGAGGTGGCGTAAATGTTGCGTAGGAAGTCCACTCCCTTCATTTGGATGTCGTGGTAGGTGTCTACGGTGTGGCCCATCATATAATCAACGTAGTCGGGCTGAACGCCAAGAGCTAGAAGCTGCGTCTTGAAATACTTACGCAGGCTGTGAACTCTAAGCTCGTACATGCGTCCTCTGGGCGTTTTGACGAGGTCAGCTTTAACGTATAGCTGGTGTACCAGTTTGCGTATCTGTTTGGGTCCGATGGGTCTTGGCATGTGACTTGTTTCGTCTCTGATTAGCGGCGACCCGTCTGTCAGTGCTTCAGGTGGGTTTCTTCCATCTGGCGACCCGCGTTTTCTCTGCTCCATATAGAGCTTGAGGCATTCAGCTGCTTCGGCGCCTAGGAAGGTGTCATAGTCGTGGTATTTGCCCTTCGTTATCTCTGCTTCAACATGGACGTGTATGGGAGCCACGCCTTTCTCCAGGTCAGCTCGGACATGGCGATACTGAAGCTTTGTCAGCGTCTCTTCTCTGAAGGCTCCCAAAGCCAACATGCATATGATTACTTTTTCCCTGAGATCTGCTATGTCGAGTAGCAGTGCAAGCTCCTCTGGCTTTGGAGAACGGTCTTTATAGGTAACTCTTCGACTGAGAGGGTCGTTGAGTTCAACTTTGACGCCGTTGACGCGGTAGAGCGTTTTGACATGCTTTACTATGCCATAGACTCGCCCAGGCGCAAGGCCCTCATCCTGCAGCTGGGCCAAGTAGTCTTCTAAGAACCCTACATGATTCTGAATCCTCAGAGGGTCTGGAATGTTGCCTGCTGGCTTCACGTCGGCGATAATCAAGTCTGGGCTGTAGCCTAGCCAATGCGCATAACGGCTAATGGAGTCAACGTAGCTGTAGAGTGAGCTGAGGCTACCTGAACAGTGACGGAGAAAGTATCTGGCTAGTATGATGAGGCTCTGGTTGTTGAAGACGAAGGGCAACAGTGCTGGTCTCTCAGAAGCGAAGGCTGAGAGAATGTAGGCGATGAGGCCTTTCTCCTTGGCTGCTAGAACCTTTTCTAGACTTAGTTTAACTGGCTGCCTGAGCTTCCAACCTTTTAGGCTATTCTCGAGAATCAGCATGCCATCTTGGATCTCAAAGGAAATCCCTAGAGATTTGAGGTCTGCAATTGTTAGCTGTTTGGGTCTGATGAGCAGTTGCGAGGATTCTGTCATAGTTTTATCCTCATTCTCATCGTACTTCTGTACGCAAGTACTAAGATACTAAGGAAGATATATAAGTGTTTAGGTACCCTGATACATGTGAACTGAGGTGCGATTACGGGAAGAATCAATGCGATAATCCCAGATGATTTGGAGCGAAGGTTGAGGGCTAAGGCTGCAGAGAAATTCATGGGAAAGAAAGGTGCCTTAGGCTTGGCCGTGGCCGAAGCCGTAGAGCTCTGGTTGAAGCAGCTACCAGAGTCTGGTAAAGAGAAATAGAGATTAGCCAAGACGCTTCAGCTCCAAGATGTCTGAGCGCAGCAGAACAAGCCCAGACGCTTTAGGATCCCCTCCCTTTAAAGTCGGCGGCTCAGCGTCTCGATCCCAACACAATATAATGTACTCCGCACATTCATAGACAAGCCAGCCTACAGTCTCTCTGGAGGCTGGAGCATGCGCTAGTGGATCGCTGCGGTGGTAGAAAAGATGGTCTTGGTAACGCACCAAAACAACATCTCCCATACGCACAGTATCCAGTCCAATCACGCTTCAGATCACACCTCGTCTCGCTTCTTTCTCCGTCGATCAACCGGCTCAAAAACCAAGCCAAGATTATGGTAGAGAACAGCTTTCGTATACTGACTCAGTGACATGTTGAATAGAGCTGCGACTTCTACGCCTACTTTCTCAGCGAACGGCGTGATTTTAAACTGAACCTGATGGACTTTTCCATGGACTTTGGGAAACCCGAAATTATTGGACTCAACGTAAGGTGAAGTCAATAATCGTTGTTTTGCACGTCGTCGACGGTCCTCATGACTGTGGTATTCGTTGGGGCTTAGCCTTGATGTCTTATCGCTGTTTTTTACGCTCATGACATCACCTTTCCCGCAGTCACTCAGCCTCTCACCCATCCGTAAAAACCATCTTTATGTATGCCGAGTTCGCCGGTTTCGTTCACCAATCTACCAAAAAGGGACTTTGCCTCTTCTCTTCTCCTACCGTGTTTCATGCAAAGCTGTATGAAATCCTCCTCGGTTCCCTTCTCAAATTCGCTACGAAGCTGTTGGAGTAGTTCGCCTAAAACAGGCGCCTCTTTGTTCTCGGAATTTCTGAGAGGTAAGGCTTCATGATTGGGACTTGACAAATTTTTTACCCCACCCCCAACTCGTATTTTGTTTTGAGGTTCATCACCATTGGAAAATAAATGCGAGTCGACTGTGGGGCAAAATTTTTTTCTGCGTTTGTCGTCAAGGTCTTGTTCCTCTGTTATTAAGCCGGCCCCGAGAAGGCTTGGGATTATTTCTTTCTCCAGGCGATAGTATGAGAGAAGGCGATTGTATTGTTCAGCGTAGACTTTCTGGATGTCTTTTGTTCCTAACCCCTCTGTTTTCGGTTGAATAATGATCTGGTAGATCTCGAGAATCTCAGGTGTGACTCCCATCTCGTTGGGAACCCTGATTTTCTCGTATAGTTGGAGCCCTGCCTCTATGTCTTCGTGGGTTGCCGTTATGGTCCTGTATGGCTCCGGGTTGTTGACTTCTTTGACCTCTCGACTGAAACAGTTGAGAAGAGTATGGGCCTTGATTAGGGCGATAAGCCGTTTGAAGTCGCGTTGATGCCTTGGCACCAGAATTTTATGCTTCTCTAAGAATGTTTCATGTAACTGTTCTGGACTTGGGATGATGACATCGTCAATTTTCCGGTCTTTTATGGCTTGTACTCGGTTTCTGAGCCAGTTTCTCTTTGGGTTGTTTTTTATTTTCTTCATGTAGGCGAAGCGATCGCATTCCTTCTCAGCGATTAACCGCGTGGTGGCACGGAGTTTCTCTTGCTCGGCTCCTGGAGATAGAAGTAGAAGACGGGTCTTCTCTTGTTCGTCCAGCATGCCTTTGGCTAACAGGAAAATCACCGTTGGGAATCCAACAAGCAACACATGTTTAGTTCTCAATCCATAGCGCTCAGACTTGTCAGTTATCGAGTACTCAATGGTTTTCTTATCATGACTCAGAAGGGGCCGTAGCCTCTGCAGCAGTTGATCATGAGGCTGGTCCAGGAAGATCAGTATCTTTTTGCTCAGGTCCACTCTTAGTTTTGCCGTTTGTAACCGTCTTTTCCACAGCTCCTTCTCAGCCGATGTTGAGTCCTTCGTGGGCTTCTGAGAGAAATCGATTTCCTGACCCATTTCATCGACAAGGGTTCCTCTCTCATGGAAGAAACCTGTTGGAGAAACATAGCCTCGGTCGTCAACGTCTTCGTCGGGGAAGTATGCTGCAAGCTCCAAGGCAAGGTAGCTTTTTCCCCTGGCTGATTCCGAAGAAAACCCTATGTTTTGTTGGCACTCGTCAGTGTAGTTGAGAAGCATGCTGAGGAAAGTAACCAATTTCGGGGTCTTGTCATATTTTACGGTTGTTTCAAGGATTTCCGTCAACTCGTCGAGTTTTATGGGTCGGGCAAGGTCCCTTAAAAACTCAAGAAGCTTTTCCTTCTCGACGGATTTGAGTCGCCAAGAAACCAAGCCGCACTTCTGGCATTTGTACCACTGAGTTCCAATGTCATCGTCATGGCTAAACTTCACTTGGCTGTCACACGAAGGACAAACATAGCCCTTAACGACGCCGAACTCATCAAACTCAACCTTAACCTGCGAGGGAGAAGGTTCATCTATGGAATCCGCCGATGTTTCTTTTGGTGCGGATCCTTCGGCATCCGTCATTTACCTTCTTACGCTCCAAGAAAGCTTGACCAGCTCACGGGGTTCAGCATGCATGCATGCAGAATGACTGTGTCATTTTTGCCGAATCGGAGGTCAGTTTATTTTTCCCTAGAACCTCATCAAAATTGGAGTGCCTCTGGGCATCAAGGCTCTTATCTCGCTTGGGTGTCCGATTTCTAAGAGGCCCCATCCTTTTATAGACCTCCCTCATCCTTTCTAACGCCTCGCTTTCTGACCCTGGCATCCTCTAACTTGATCTCAGCCACAGCATTCACCTCAGAATCCTGTTGATGATCTCCTGCTTTTCAGGGTCTTTCTCTATCGTCTCGGCCTCGCTTTTCGGTATGATCAAAATCCAATTGTCGTAGTAGACCAGCACCTCGTCTCCGTGGTTGAGGTTGTGGAACCGCCGGTAGTCTGGTGGGATGGCGACAACTCCGCTGGTTCCATGCTTCATGATTTTTCGGGTTGCTTTTGCAGGCATGGCATCAATCCTCTTATTTTGCATCTTATCGAAAGTCTTATAGAGCTTCTTTCAGATTTGAAAGGTCAAGGAGCGACCAGAATGTACACGAAATCTATTATCACGCTCCTGGCGGAAAAGGGAGGCCTGAGCGTCTATGCTATCGCAAGGACATTTAAAGTCGGCGATTCAAGCGTTTACTATCCGCTCAAAAGGCTTAAGGAAGCTGGTGCGGTGACTGAAAACAACGAACTGACCGATCTTGGTCTGCGTTTATTCAAACTTGTTAGGGCTACAGAGCAGGGTTGGGTTCGTAGAGATAAGTGTGTTCACCTGTGTGGATCGGACACGATCGAGACGGGAAAGAAACTACGGATCATCGCAGAGAAGGAAAGCGTGATCTCTATAAAGGAGATTAGAGATCCACTTCCTCACGAAGTTTTGCTCGCCGAGATGGAGTCGTCTGAGAGTCGATTCGCCGTCAGCATGGTTAACTTAAACAAGAGGTTTGCAGGCTTCTTTAGGCCTTGGCAAATACTTCTATCCCCTCAGCTGTCTTGGGAGGAAAAACTGGAACTTCTCGGAAAGTGGTACGAAGAGTACTGGCCGGAGGTGTATGCAATCCTTAGCGTGGGCATCCCTTTAGCAATCGTCGGGGGCCTCATGGTCAACGAGGCTAACAAAAGTCCAGGTTCTTTGAACACGCAACAAGCGCCGGATCCCGTAGGCGATGTTCAGAACTTTCCACGGGATCCCTTGGCACCCACATATCCACTTGATACCGGGGGAGCTGGGACGTTTGTTGGTCCGAATGGTGAGATCATAATTAGATTAGGGTAAGCTCGAGTGCGGAAGTCATGGCGGGGAGTTGGAGATTTGGCGACGGCTCCTATAAGCCAGGAGAGAAAGGCTAGCTTCTCTAGGGTTTTTGCCTATATTATTGAAGAGATCACAGCCAGAAAAGTTTCTCAGATAAGTTAACAAGAGTCGTGACGCTTTCGCTTTCTCGTCGTATGCCTTTTATGAAATTTTTAAGGTGTGTGTGGGATGTGTGTTCTAGGCAGGATTTGAACACGAATTTACGGGTAAATTCTCCTTCAAGAGTTCATGCGATAAATCTGCGCACACAAGAACTGGCTAAAGAATAGGGAAAAACCGTCTTAAGGAGAAGGATTCGTTGCAAAAAAATAAGAAGGAGGAATCGAGGAAGATATCTTTGCATAATGAGGGAAGCCCAGAGGATAAGGTGATTTATATGGTTGACATTTCCGATATTGTAGGATTCGAGAGTCTTGAGGATCGATTGACAAGCCAATTTATCGCAACTTTAGAACACACTCCTATGGACAAGGTTCTAAAACCTTTCCTCAAAGCCATCGGCTTTGATTTAAATATCGAGAAGGGCATCAAAGAAGTTAAGTTTGGTTTGCAGATTCAAGAAGTTAGTAGCATACCAGATGCAAAGATAGAGGGCAAGTCCTTTCTCATATACATCGAAGTTAAGCGTGGCGATTCAGTGGACCCTTCACAGATCGAGAGGCACTTTGAAGGGGGTAAAGGAAGAAAGCCTAAGTTCTGCATACTGTGTATCACAAGCGGACTATACAAGCCCTCGGGAATCGTAGAAGCAGAGAGGAAGCTTAAAGAAAAAGAGGAAACCTCCAATATTAAGTGGATGAATTGGAAGAAGGTGTATGAATTAATGAAAGGTTCCGAAAAAAGAGTCAATGATGAAAAAAGCCAGTTTCTCATAAGTAGTTTCAATTCGACTTTGGAAAAACAAGGTTTGGTCGGATTCACGGGATTCGATAAGGATGAATTTACTCTTGCAAAAGAGCTGATCGAAAAATATACTCAACTACTCAAAAAATGCAATCAACTAATGTATGAGGTTACAGAGGAACTAAAGAAGAGTTCAATAAAACAAGTAGGATCATACAGGGATGGGCGTTCAACCAAGAAACTTGACTTACTAACTTATGCTGAATACTGGTTTAACAAAGAGAATTGGGTTCCAACTTCACCTGATCAGTTGGAGGATGGTTCAGTCGCATTTATTGGGTTCATGTTTTGGAATGCGGCACTAGTCATAGGGGCTTTGGTAAATAGACAAATAATTTATAAGAAAAATGTGGATTGGAAAGGTTTCCTTGAATCATTTCCCTTTACTCACATTAGTTACAAGATTATAGGTGGAGAACGGACTTGGGCCGAATCCACAAGAGAGCTATTAGATAAAATAGAAGAGACAAGAAGCGATAAAACTCTCGATAGAGTGTTCATTGATTTCATAATCAATAGCGAAGAATATGAACTGGAAAAGCCAGAGGTAAAAGCCATCACCAAGTTCATAAACCAATCTCTTGAGTCCCTTCAACAATATGGTTTGTTCGAGTTACAAGTTTAGAGATAAAAAAAGGGAATTGCAAGATAGAATCCTTCGATGCTTTCTCACACGTGAATGTTACCTGCTTAGAGGTTGCATGTTTCAGACATGAGAAAGACGATAGCGCGGGCATAATATTGCAGGGCACTCTAATAGTGTTTTCCAATCTCCATTTTCGTTAGACTCTCTTCTGCCTCTCTTTTCCCTCCAGTCTCTCAGTTACACAAGGTTCGCCAATAGTATAGTTGCTGAAATGAAAATGTCATTATTGTACGTAGGTCGCTATATATGCGCTCTATTTAACCGGATAATTTAGAGAATAAAGTATGGCAAAAACTTCCCTAGCAAAGATGCTATCATACTTTTTTGAGTCTTTCAGAATATCCAATTGTTCAATCAGGTAGTGAGCTGTGAAGTTCCTTATCAGCGCAATCGTCAAAAAAATGTTTGCGAGAAAATCCACGCGAGGTTTACCAGACGCTTTCAATTTTTCGATCTTCTCCAGTTTTTCCTGGAAGTCTTTTATGTCATCATAGTTTTTGAGCTTCTTATTAGCCTCGAACCCCTTTTCCCACTCTTCTTTCGAGAACAATTTTGTGATCAACTCAGACAACTTTCCATCTTGCTTTGATCTGCGCTTCAAGTTAGATTCTAAAAGCAGACTTAAATTCCTGAGGTTATCAAGCATTGCTATTCGCGTATAGATGTCATCATGAAAAGTGACCAGTTTCCATGAATTAACAGTTTTTGCAAAGAACAGTTTTTCTGCATCATTCATGTTTTGCATCAAAGAAATAGTATCCTTTACATTGAGTCCTGACTGACTGTTAAACTCTTTCAGATAGTTGTTATCAATGACTCTTGAAACAAAGTCGAAAAGGCCTTCTTTCACCCTATGTGCTAATTGTTTTTCTGCTTCTGCTTTTCCAAATGATTTGACGTCTTCTTCATGGGCTTTCAAAATGTTAGGAATCCCCTCATCGTAATTTCTAAGATTGATTTGAGCAACTCCAATATTGTGCAACGGTAATCCTTTGTGTATGTCAACACCTTGTTCTTTTTCAGTGTTCGCAATCGTCTGCAACATATGTTGGTATGTGATCAAAGCATCTAGATACATTTTATTATTTAGGAAATAGAGCCCTAGTTCGTTCCAAACTGAAGAATCAATCTCTTTTCTTTTTGTGCCCTCTACGTCTTTGAGAATGACGTTTTGCTCCTTCAAACTTAAAGATTCATTTATCGCTTTTCTGGTTCCAAATATTTTAAAGATAACATCTTTTACAGCGTTTTCAGGTGTTTGTTTGCTCAATGGAGTCACCTTACCCTGATGATGAAAAGAATGTGGGGCTACCAGACCACGTGACTGAACCATTAGTCACTTGATAGAACGATGCTATCACTTCAGGATAGCATTTCCAAGATTCAAAAACCTCTTTACATCTCCTGCAATAGTATTTGTCAAGATGGTAGGACTTGCCATCGTGATAGATTTCAAGTTCGTCACTTTTTTGGCATTTCGGGCAACGTGGAGTGAAGTAACTCATTCAATGTCACCTTTAACAATGCTTTGTGGGTTCCTGTAGCTGAAGAGGTTTATGGATTTTTTGGGTAGGTTGCCAAGCATGATAGCGCCCGAATCAAAGTAAAGATTTCGCAGTATTAGCCGTTCTTAATGGAGCTTCAATGGGCTTAGCCTACATAGTCAGCTAGGGAAACATAACCGCAGCCATCATGTGGTTCGCCATAACAACAAGCGCCACAGCAGGACTAAGCTACTACAAAGAAAAAGAATAGTTACTCAGGCTGTTGATGCGACACAAGGTCTTGAATTTTCGTGTCGATTTCATTCAACCGGAGTTCAAGATCGCCGATTCTTCCTTTTAAGCTAGTTATTTGAGTTTTTCGTTGGGGGATTTTTCTATTCTCAATGTTTGTTATTTCTTTTTCAAGTCGTGATATTTCTCTATTTTTGGACCACAAGACATAATGAAACCCAGACCACTTAGCGACCTTTCTCCAAAAACCGCTTCGCTCATAATCCTGTCTTGCCTCTTGCATTATGGTTCGACAGTCTCCAATTTGTTTTCTTTTCAACGACATTTCTTCGGTGAAATCAGCTATTTCTTTGTTAATACTATTGATTTCCGAACTGGCACCTCTAATGTCTTTTTCGACTTCAGCTTTTGCAATTCTAAGAAGGCAGACTACGTGATAGTAATCGGTGAAATAGGTACCTCTGTAGCCGTAGATGCCACGCATACCGGGGCGAAGTTTTTTACTGCCAATGTATCTTTCACCTTTCTCAATTGTTCCTCTGCAGGCTGAACACGCGTACTGCGTATTTGACCTTCTCTCCCACCAAGAGGGAGTTCCATTAGACGCGGGCGAGTTGTAGTGAGACGTGCGTTTGAGGTTCAACAAGTTCAAAAAATAATCTTTTGGATACGCGGACCAAGCAGAGGCCCTCGACGCTTGGGAGCTTCTAAGAGAAGCTCGTCTCGCTCTGACAGTGCGCGCTGTTCTTACACTGGGTGTTAATAAACCAGCGATTCTTAACGCGTCTTCCAAAGAACCAAAGTGCTTTATGGCTGAACTAATAAGACCTTCTAAGCCAGGCTCATCAGGTTTTGGCAGTCTGCCAGTTTCGGAAACAAATTTTATTAACCCTAGGATTATGTCTTCGGATGACATCCTTTGTTGGAACTCCCCCCTTCTAGCAACATAGCCATTACTTTTCGATCCAAGATGTCAGTTCTTCGCTCTTGCCCGTCATTCTAATTTTTTTGCTTTTTTCATCTCTACTTCTTTCTGTTGATGCTCTTTGGGCTTCAAGATTCGGTTGGGGTTGCGGAGACAAATGCCATATTTCTTGATTCATGAATTCTTTCACACTTTTTAGAATGCTAAGTGAAATCATCGGATTCATGGATCTTCCCAGGAACCTCGGTGAATAGAGATTACTAATCTGTTCAAGCTCCTTGTACATTTCTCCGTAATTGCAATTAGGATCGTAGTAACCGAAAATCTTTTTCATCAAGAAGAAAAGTCTCTTCTTGTCTACATCTCCGTCCTTCTCGACATCGAAATAGTACCCTGAAACATCTCGAACATTCTTGTAGTAGAGGTTTGTCTTACGCGCCAATTCATTGACCCTACTCATCAATGCGGAAACAGGATGCTCGCCACGGCTTGTTGTTTTAAGTTCTTCCTTCCTTTCAACCAAGCCGAAATTCTTAAGGCAAACAAGGGTTTTCTCACAAACTTCTTTGAAAACAGTTTTGTTGGCCTCGTTGTTAAGACGAATAGCTGTTGAAGTCGACGTGCTCGCCATAAGAATTAAAGAGAGACTTGCGAGCTTCTCCTTCCATGAAAGAGGACTTTGCTCCGTGGTGGCGAATTTATGATCGGAAAGCTCCAGGAACTTCAAAAATTGCTCTTCTACGGTTTTCCCATATTTTATTTGAATAGATTGGGCTATGCCCTTGAAAGTCAAGGCATATTTCTCCAGGTTTTCCGACATAACTCGCTGTATTATTCCTTGGTCAAGCATAGAATCAATGAGTTGTGGATTAACCCAAGTTGCACTATCGGAAAAAACCTTGGACATGTTGTTTCGACTCATGTTATATAACTCGAAAAGTAAGCTGAAGGGAATCTCCTCTTCCCTCATTCCTTTGGATTCCATGAAGATAATTAGTTCCTGTAAGAGTCTAATCATCTCATTGTTGAGGCTTTTTGGTTCCAGAGTCAACCCCACCCTTTAATGCTAATGGGCTTAGAGGTCGGGTCATGGGATGGTCTCACAAGAACAGCCAGCGCAAGCTTACCTTCAGCAAACTTTTCTTTCAAAGTGTCCTTTACTCTCTGCAAATTCTCAGGGTCCAAATCAGCAATCTCGTCGATTAGCACTATCTTCTTCCTGCCCTCCTCGATTTCTTTGAAGCTTCCCGTAAGTGTTGTTATCTTGCTTTGTCCCTGTGAGAGGTTGTCGATCGGGATATGCCTGTTCTCTTTCGTTATAAAAGTGTAGTTTTCTATATCGAAGAACTTAACTTCATGAAGCCTTTCTGCAAAAGCTATAGGCTCAAACTGGTTCCCAAGAAACTCGCCCACTGCTTTTACGAACCGCTGATAATCATCTAACCCAAACCCCATTTTTGCCTCCACAGACGTGAACTGCTCACGAGCTTCTGCGGGTTGCGAAAGAATTAGAACCCAATGAGACAAATTCTCTCTCATTCTCGTGATTAGTTGGCTCAACGTCTGCAATTTCTTCTCTTTATCTTTGAACTTTGGTTCTTCCTTCACGTTTTCGCGTAAAATCTTTACTCTTTCCTCACACTTGACCTTCATGCTATCTTCAGCTTTTGCCTGTACTTCTAATGTCTCCAATTGACTTCTGATAACTTCCGGAACTCCATCAATTGAGCGCAACTGTCTCCACTGAGCCGTCAATTTGATCTTGTCTTCCTGTTGAGCCTGTTGCAATTGCAAATATCTTTCTTGAGCTTCTAAGAACGCCTTCTCAAGAGACTCAAAATCTTTAACATCTTTGCTATCTTTAGACAATACGCGGATTTTTTCATGTATTTTATCGCGTTCTGCAATCACATCTTTTCTTTCCTCTAGAGTTGTCTTGAGCGCGCCAAGCAAAGCAAAAACCCTATCGAAGGAAAGCTGCGCTTTAATTTTGTATAGTTCTCTCAGTACTTCGCCCACAGGTTTGTTGATCAACGGCACTATGTCATTTTCGGAATGGTGACGGAGCAAATCTATCATTTCGTCAACGATTACCATCTTCGCAATTTCGGTTTTCTTTTCCATCTGTCTTCTCGTTAAGAGTCGGTTGAGCTCTGAATAATCGTCATTGAGCAACTTGTCACTGTCAAGTATAACTCCGTATTGTGCAAGAGAATTGCAAGTTTGAACTGGTCTGGCTGAAATATCCTTGAGGTCATTCTCAACCTGGAGGAGTCTTTCCCTCTCCTTGTATATCCTACGAAAAATGTCAGTGTCTTTTTTACCTTTCAGTTGTTCATACTTTTTCTTAAGACTAGTGTACTCAGAACTGATCTTTCCTTCATTACTGAGTAGCGCAAGCTTCTTCTGAATTTCGTTTCGTAACTCCACCTTTGCCAAGGTATCTTTAAGTTTATCAATCTCAGAGTTGTACTGCCCTATCTTCTGCTTATGGTCTTTAATCTCATCGAGCAGGTCCTTTTCGTTCTTTTTGAAGTGGCGAAACTCGTCAATCTCTATCATGTACTTAGTCATAGTATGTGAAAGATTGTTCAGTCCGTTGTCAAGGTCTCGGAAATATCTTGAGAGCTTTCCCATGCTTGCACTAACAACTTTCCTTGGGTCGTCCTCTGTGAGAAAAAGCACGTCAAATTCTCTAGCCAAATTCTCTGGACCAATCGATTTTGAGTTCAGAGAGATCTTTTGCTTCTGACCCTTTTTCCGTTCTATCAGCAGCTCCATGGATTGAGGTTTGTCACCGCGTATCCTGAAGCTATATTCAAGAGTTTCATTTTTGTCTAGGTCTTCCAGCCTGCGTTTCAATGCACGTTTCGTGTCTAACTCTTTCTCGCGATCCAAGTAGCCTAGTGCCAGAGCTAAGACATTTAGAAGCGTGGTCTTTCCGGTCCCATTTTTACCCTCAATCGCAATGAGATTTGCATCAATCTTTGAGTCTACATAATCAGGAGGAAACGTGAAGGGCTTGTCTCCTGGTTTATGATAACCCGGCTCCAAATAACTCATCTTGAACTCAAACAAGCCTACTTACCCTCCAATAGGCGTTCGATTTTCTGGTCTACGCTAAGTTCGTCGTCCCACACTATCTCAAGAATTTCGAGTTCTTTCTCGGTAACTAGCTTCTTCAGAAGCTCTTTATCGTACAGCTTTGTTCTCAAGATTTCACCCCCATCAACGGTATCGGAAACTTTACGAACCTAACTTGCGGCAGCGAGACACAGGATGTTATAGCAAAACCATTTTCAAGTGAGGATAACTCAACCGAGAACTCATTAATGTCAAATTTCCTGCCCACAGTCCCAAGAGATCTGAAAAATATTCGTGTATTGACGATTGCGGTTAACCCATCTGGCAAATCTTCTGGATTCTGTGAGGCAAAGATAACCCCTATCTTTTCGGATCGACCCATTCTCGCAATTGCGTTGAGCTCTTCTAAGGCCTGCGCTGAAGCAGTCGAACTATAGAATTGGTGCACCTCATCAATGACTATGAGGACTGGAATATCAGGATACTGACCTTTGACGGCCTTTGAATCATAGATTCTAGACAATAAATGACGAAGGAGAACAGCTCCAAATATTATTGTGTCTTTGTTTGATAAATCTATGACTGAAAGCTTGCCAGGAACCATTATGTGGTCTTCACGTATAGCTAGGCAACCCTCTTCCTGACTGTCAAAGAAGTAGCTTGCACTTTCTAGGGACCTTAATATTGCTGCGCACGTGCCTGGATGTAACGGGATTTGGCTCTCTTCGCCTGCTTGAGAAATCTTTGGAAATGTGTATTCGTTCTCTTTTGTTGCGCGCTCTTTGAACCACGAGATGAAGTTGCGGAAAGTCTGGGGTGCTTCAATGACTTTCTCTTTCCAATATCTAAAGATGTCCGGTAAAGCTTCTGCAGCTCGGTCAGTAACATTCTGTAGGACTCCAAGAAGAGAATTAGGTTCAAGATCTCGTGTTCTTAAGGTTATCAGCCTAACCTTGTCTCGGTTGACGCCCTCCTTGTGCCTCTGTTTAGAAGCTGGGATGTAGATGCTGAATTCTCCTGTTTCGTTTCTCGAAAGCCCTAAAGTCTTCCATTCCTCTTCTGTTTTTGCTTTAAGCTCCTTTTTTGTGATTGTTGTGGCTTGGTCCATGGTTAACAGGTCTATGCCTTTTACGTTTATTGCGAGCACTGCGCCCTTCTCATGCTCAAGAAACTGTTCCATCAGATGCTTCATGGCCACGGTCTTTCCAGAGCCTGTTTGACCGCAAATCATTGTCTGTAGATAGAGCGATTCGAAGGGTATCTGTACATGTATTAAGCGACCTGAATCCTCTCTAAGAGCGGAGTTCTGTCTAAGGAAATTTGTAGCTAGGAAAACTGGATACCCTTCTTTTGAGGTAAAGATTTCATCTATCTCCTGCTGCGTAGTTCGTCTAGCAGTTTCATTCGGCTTAACAAAACTGAACAAGCCATCTGACCTTAATGGAAACTCTCGAATCTTTCTGGCAACCACAATATTCTTGCATTCTTGGTCTTGCGTCAACAGAGGAAGCCCTGCATCAACTACCATTGGCGAAGGTTCAAAGAGTGACTTCTGATAAGACCGTTCAATCAACAATATGTGTTTAACGTTGTTGCTGTCAGTGACCGTTAGGTAAGATCCTATTGGTAGTATGCCATCGACATTCTTGGAAGACACAAGCGTTACCATATCTTTTTCAGATCCAGTTACTATCCACATACTTTTCACCCAAACCGTACTTGATTGATCGTGGGACGAAAACCTAATCTCCAAAGAAGAACGGGAATATTCAGTATTCTTAGGCCTTCCCTCGCAAACTTTTCAGCTATGGCAACTGGCCTAACCTGTGGATTAGAAACGTCTCCTTGTGCCACATAGAAATACGCAATCAAATTCATAAGCGACGGGAGAAGACCCACATATTTCTCGTAAGTCAAAGAATGCATCTCGACCCTTTCTGGGAAGCCAGCGAGCGCCTTGAGATACGTGAAGACCTTCGAATTCCTGGGGTTACGCCTATCCGTGTATTTAAAGAAAGCAGATCGGCTTCTCTGTTTCAATCGGTGGGCGGCCCAGTGAAAATCGCTGTTAAATTCCTGAGAAAGTTGGCCGTCGCAATCGATTAGCAACCTGCTGTCTGAATTCTTTACGAAATAGAGAGGGATGCAGTTCTTCTCCCTAAGCTGATTATCCATTTTGATCATATAAGATGAAGCCATTCCACCCACGAGTGGACCATCGATGAGAACGATAGAGTTAGGCTCGGCGCCCTCAAGGATTGACTCTGTTTTGGTTTTTATTAGTATCTTGTTGCGTTCTTTTGTGGGATTTTCAGTAAAGCGTATCTCTTCATCCTTTTTGCCCTCGAATTTCCTCATAGAAGTTACAAAGTAGGGAAGCACAGTGAGATTGAACACATATTTGTCCTCTAGTTTGATGACGGAAGAGCTGCAGAACATTATGTCTCCTTCAAGGGCTCTGTAGTCTTGGGTGCTTTCGTCATACCCATAAATATTCCATTGCTTCATCAAACCGTTTTCAGCGGGATTTAAAGGGTAGCTTGAATTCTTGTCTTCCAAGCGACTCATGGTTGGACTGAGGTAATGTTCCTGAAATTTTATGGGCACATCAGAAGGCTCGAATGATACAGAGCTTGTTGCTTTCTTTCGTATGTTATCGAGCCGAATCTTGATCCGACTTAGATCCATCTTGCCGAGCACAGGAATCCCTTACTTTTTCGGGGCCTCTCCTCGCTATATTCTTAACATCAACGCAAATTAGGTGTGAACTGACTAAATCTATGCGTTCTATTGCTTATTAATCTGACTATATGACGCATTACCATTTGATTCAGACTCATTTATTTCACCACTAGCGAAGCGTTTTTAAAAAACAACGTTACTAAGATGAGAATCGGAAATGTTGCAGGTATTTCAGAATGTCTAGCCAGCAAAAGAAGATCGTTGTCTTTCTGGGCGCAGGGGCTTCTGTCCCTGTAGGCATTCCGGATTCAAAAAAGCTTGCCAGAATAGTAGGAAAAAAACTGCCTCAGTATTCTAAGAGAATTAGACTAATAAAAAGAAATATACAAGATTTCGGGTTTTCTTATGATATCGAGTCGCTACTGTCTGTTTTGGAGTTTTGGGCAAACCCGAGAAAGGCAATAGACGAAACAGGAGCCTTCTTTGCAGAGATAGCGAACCGTGGATCTCTTAAATCCTTTAGGATGCATAAAAAAGACCAAGACATTGCAAAAAAAGTTAGAGGAGTTATTGTTGAGGAATGCTTTGTTAACGATCCTTCAAAAGTTCACGCTATAAAGCTACTTTATGAAAAATTCTTCAAGGATTTACATGATGTTTTTCAACTGCCTGACTGTAACCCTGCAGGTAACAAGGCTTGTCCGCCTGCAGATGTATTCACTACAAACTATGACAATGTAGTTGAAGAGTATTGTGCTGAAAATGGCATGCCTCCGCCTTGTGATGGTTATAGAGAGCTACCTATCGCCAGAAGAGGAACTTTCGAATTTGACGAAAAATGTTATACAGATCCGGATTCCATAATCCGGCTGAGACTTTACAAGTTGCATGGAACTGTGACCTATGTTCGTCTTCCACATGGAGAGCTCAGGCTTATGCCTCTCTTTCCGGGAAGGAAAATCCAAATATCGGGAAAAACCTTTCCAGGAGGCGAACTTCGCATTTCAGGAAAACCCGCCCTTTTTGATCTGATATATCCTGGAACTTATCAATATGCGACTCGCGAACCTCAGTTAGAACTGCTGAATCTTCTAAAGCAGAATCTCGCGTCATCGAGTTGCTGCATAGTGATTGGATACTCTTTTAGAGATCCTAACATAAGACAGATTTTTAGAGACGTCTTGCTCAAATCAAAGCGGCTGAGAAGGCAAGGCAAAGTAGTTCTTGTTTCACCGGAAGCGAAAAAGGTAATTGCCAACCAGAAATTGGCCGGCCTTGGAATCAAGGCCGTGAAAAAGAAGTTTGAAGATCTTAGTGTTGTAGAAGACATCGGAGGGCGCTGTTCATGAGTTGCCTAGATTCAGTTTTAGTTCATGGCAAATGGGGGTCGGTAAGAAAGGTCCGATTCAAATCGCAAATACGGAGTTTAGTGGAATACGCCTTAGAGAATGATGGGCTTCCTTTGTTAGAACAGGATATAAAAAACATTATTGAAGAAGACCGAGCTAAAAGAGAGACCCTGCGAATGCAAATTACTCAAGCAGGATGGAGAAGAGCTTTAGGCCAGTATGGCGATCAACTGGGAAAAGCCTATAGACCTCTTGTTAGAGACACCGTATCATTTGCCAAAGGTGTTGGTCTGTTTTCAGTAGTCGATGGGAGAGTCAAATGCCTTACCGCAGCAAGAAGACTTTTTAATAAAATTGAAGAACCTCAAGAATTTGAGAAACAGTTAATGCTGTTGATTCTTACGTCAAAATACAAAGCTTACCTATGCTTCCTTGCGAATCTTCAGAGACTGGGCGGTCGCTTAAACATTCCGCCAAAGTTCAAGAAACGTACTGTAATTAGCGGGATTCGGGAGTTTCTGCAAGCTAACCGTTTCGCTACTGACGTTGCATCATTCTTTACAATAAGAGATCTGCTATATGATTTCGGATTGTTAAACTGGCGAATCTTGCCCGATGACTCAGCTCAGGAAATCTATTTGACAAGCGAATTGGTGGAGAGCGGTTCGCAGCCAAGCGAATCCTTTATTAACAAAATTGAACTTGATAAATGTCGATTGTTTTTCACAAAATCTGTCAAGCCAGCTTTTTTCGCTGACTGTGTTGAGAAACACTATCTTGCCCTTACTGACAATAATTTCGGAGCCATAGCCGATCTACTTCAGCTTCGCGACCTGGTCTGTGAAGAGTTGAAGATGAGTGATGGCCAATTCAATAAAATGTTATTAAACATGTCCAGAGAGGCAGAATATGGTCTCGATGTCGAGCTCAGTCAAGGTAGAATTCCGTTTAGAAGATCTAGCGGTCTCTTAATAAAAGCCATTAATGTTATAGAAGTAAATCATGAGACGTTTGCAACCTATATTAGATTGAGGAGGTAGAGCTGGGATCATGCAGATTGAGTGGCCTAAGTATGATCTAAAAGACAATCCCTTTCTAACGAGTCCGATAATCAATGTACTGTCAAATGACAAAAGAATAAATGGACAACTGTTCTGCAAGGAAATTGTCTCAGATCAGTTTAACAGACTCATGGAACTTATTGCCGAAGAGCATAACATGGTTTTCGTATACTCACCTGTCTCTGTGCTTGGCACCGGAAAGTCTGCTCTTATGGCTGCGGCTTATTGGGAATTGCGCCAAAGGAAAGAAAATGTTATCTGGGCAGAGGCGACTGGAGGAATTGCAACATCTCCAACACTTGGTAGAATCGTTGACTCAATGCTCGTAGAAGGGGTGATTGACCGTGTAAAAGAAAAGATAGGTGATATCTCATATGAAAAAATCTTTCGCATGTTGAGCCCTCATTTTCGACCAATACCCGGACTTGTAGGTGCGTTGGTAAGGATACTTCAGACCACTCCTGACGAGACTGCTAAAAAGTTTGTAAATATTCGTCGATCAATACTGACTTTTTCATCGACAGAAGTTTTTGGCTATCTGACGGCTCTGATGATGGAATGTGGCTTGAGAAGATCTACAATCTTTGTTGATCAATTCGAAGAATTTGTGACCACCCATTATGGGTACGCTCTCTTAAATAGACTAGGGAACGACATAAATGACCTTCTTCGAGCGACACAGAACAGAGTCACACTAGTAGTGTCATTGCACCCCGAGGCTGAAAAAGTTCTCATGACTGCAGCGAGCAGATACATACAGGAATTAGCACCAATCAACGATCAAACATTAATTAAGCTACCACCTTTTGAATCAAATGATTCTGTTGATTTAGCCTCATACTACTTAAAAGAATATAGAATAGAAGGAAGCAGAAGGCCGCAAATCTATCCGTTCGAAGAAGACGTTCTGCGATATACTTGTGTGGAAGTTCACAAGAGAATACGTGCATTTTTAAAAGCTCTTCACTATGCTCTGGAGCAAGGAGCTAAACATGACTTCATCGAAATTGATGAAGAGTTCATTTCTGACGAGGACAACCATAGAAAAATTTTCGGAACACCTAGCGATTGGAAGAAATTCAAAGCAGGGCAATTGAAATAGGACATCGAACTAAATGACAAAAACTTCATTGGTGGACTGCGTTCTTAATTGTTTCAATTAGATAGCTGCTGAAGGCGAAATTGCTTCGACGGTGCCCATATAACAGAGTTGGGCTTAGGAGGATTACCCTTGTGCAACTCCAATATTCTATCTTTTTGGATTCCCGTATGAGAGTTATCCCCGTAGAGATACTTGTGTTTTTGATCAATGGCATCGTTTATTATCCTATAAACCCTAAAACCTATAGCCATTGATTTTTCGATAAGGCTGGCTATAAGGTATGCAGTAGGCTTATGCCCTTTTACGTCCCCAACCACTATGAAACATCTCGAATCGTCTTTTAGAAGGCCATACATTGTTTTCAGCACTTTGCGGGAATGCTCCAGATAAATGTCTTCACGATTTGTATGTAATATTTTAGAAGCGACCTCTTTGTAGTCATAACCAAGAAACCACAGACGCAACCAATTATCCCATGCGTATGTATGCGCAGCAAAATATGGAGGAGAAGTTAGTACAATATCCACGGTTCCTTCCAATTCAAAATCTGTTGCATTCATCATAAAGGCTTGCCCTCTTTCAAAAGTATTTGGAATCGGGTCCTTGTACACATAATTGGCTTTTTTCCTGATGCATTCAATAACGTCCCTTTTTGGCGCTGCAAATTTCTTAGGTTCTTTTGCTACTTTCTTCCTGACATACGAAGGAGACATCGCAAATGAATGAGGAACTGGGAGCGAAAGGGCAAACTGAGTTCTTCCATGTAAGATTCCCAACATTAATGCCTGAAGAAAGACCGCGTTTCTGTGGTTGTTTTGTTTCCTCTCTGAATCTAAGTCAACATGAATTATCTTCCGTATCGACAAGATTTGTTCCAAAGTTTTCTGTTGAAAGTACAATCTTACATTGCTTGGAATGTCAGAAGTGTCGACTTTTCCCATTTGGCTCTTCACATTCTCTAAGTAACGAAACAAACTTGACTTGGACGGTGGATTTGTCTTCGCGCTTGTTAAGACAAAAGCGTCTGGACAAATGTCATTGCCAATCCCCTTTCTTCCCATAAGACAAGCTTCTAGAGGTGCTGTTCCTTTACCAGAATATACATCTAATATGGTATCTCCGATTTTCGAATAACGTTCAATGAAGTAGTGTGCCAGTCGCGGAGGAAAAGAACAGGTCCGTGAGCATATAGTGTGCAAACTATGCCCCCACCTAGCCGGGACTGACGTTTTCCACGAGTCGGGAAGTCTTTCCGCGTCTATTTCTGGATATGTCATGGACATATATTGTCTAACCTGTTACAGAATAAAATCTTTGGGTCCCCCTACGCTGTTTTTCGGTTGTTTTTTAAGCCCCCATGCTTCTCGAAGGAATGTTGTTAATGCCCAGCCTTTGCATCTTTTCTCTGCTGCTTCTTGTCCGATTAGGCGGTCTAGATTCTTGTTCATACGTCGTATGCGCGGAGTCACATTCTAGGGCTTAGCTTATACTCTTTCCGAGAGGTTACGTCCTGTGGTAACAGTTTTTTGGGTTCTAGACCACTCCAGTTATGGCTTTTTCTTTCTTCTTAGCCTTTTTCGTAAGCCAAGCAATAATGAAGTCTTCTATTCCGCTTCTGTTATGTAGGTCTTGCCAGGCACGCTCCAAAGCCTCACACACATTCAAACCACCAACTAACCCAAAATAGTAAAGAAGCCCTGATACAGCTGTTTTCTACCGTCCTCGCTTAGAACCACATCGAGGCTTGTAGCACTTAAAACATCGTTCAAAATCCTCGCAAAAAACTAGCCGACTCAAACCAGCACCCATCAAAAATGCGCAGTTCACATACATTTCCCTTTCGCAAATTCACTCTGCCTTTCGAGTTCCAAAACGAGAAAAGAAAAGGCACGATGAGAAGGGTTGGCTTAACGAAGCGCGACCTGTCTCTGATTACGAACAACTAGGTCATATAGCTTGTCAGATGTGTATCCGAATGGGCTCAAAATGTTGGCTGCAGCAAGCAGCAGCAACTCCAAATACTTCTTAACATCATGACCTGTGTTCTCATCGACTAACTCTGCAGCTCTCACTCGGCGGTTCAGCCTTTTACTTTCAGCTTCAGTAATCAGATACCGAATGGTTTGACCCGCTGAAACCTCAATGCCCTCACTCAACAATTGCATAGCCGCAATAGCTTGGAAAACATTATGAACATACTCTCTCGGACCCATAGACAGCTGCTTAGCCACAAACAAATCCTGAACAGCAACCTCTCCTTCAACCAGCCTCTTTCCATAACTCTTCAAAACGCTCAACGCCTCAGGGAGCCTAACCATAAAACTATTCGAATTAACCGCCTTACCCAAAACTTTGACCATGTCAAGCTGTGCATCGCGGATAAAGTTAGGCGTGTCCCTTCGCCTGGCCTCAATCCCCCTCACTTTGATCTTGCCGTTCTCAAACACTCCATAATACCGATTCAGAACAGGCACACCTTCATGCATCCGTGAAGGCAAGAAAACAATCCAGCGATAACGACCCTCAAAACTTATGTACACGCCAATTTCTTTCGATATGTCTTTGCACAACTCAATATACTCCTGCGCCGTCGCTCCTTCTTTCTTCAACCACAAAGAGTCAACTATCCCATGAACTATCTGAAAGCCGCGCTCCTCAGCCAAATGAGCCGTTCTAAGAAGGGCATCACGGGCAAAAGCGCAAACAGCAATGTGCGCGTCAACCTTGCCAAACCTAGCATTCTTGTAGCCGAGGTAACCAAAGCATGTAACCAAAATCCATTTGAGCGCATTCTGACGCCTATCGTAGACCTCCTTAAGCCTCGGGTCCTCAGCCTCGTTCCTCATCCGCTTATAATCAGCTCGCTTCCTCAAAATCAGCCTCAAAGTCTTAGGGACAATGCCCACACGCTTCTGACACACGTTATAACCTAACTCAGGCACCCTCAACGTCGAATCTGGACAACAGCTGCACAGCACCGTTTCAGCCGAAATATTGCGTATAGCCATCAAAGTCGGATACATAGACGCAAAATCGATCTCGCCGACCCAGTCATGCAAGCCCACTTTCGGCTCAAAAATGAAACCGCCTCTGTCAGCAATAAGCAATTCCCAAGCAGACTTGAAGGTTTCTGGCTCACGTTTCTTCCAAGGAATGAGAATGTCGTCTCTTACGGCTTGATACAACTGAAGCGAAGACATAATAGTGCCAATCGAGGCTCTAGCCGCCCTATGCAAGGGAACACGACAAGCCCTTGCAACCTCAATCAAACCCTCAAGCCCGCAATCACGATAGAGAAACGTGTTCTCCACATCGATATGAATCCGACCATAAAGCCTACGCATAGGCGCCTTAAAATAAACCCGACCGTAAGAGAAGAAAGTCATGCCACGCTTGCGCCTGGCCCTGAGAGGAACCTCCTCCCTGCTTAGAATAAACCGATTTAACACGCCATTTAGTAGCGCTCGTCTCGCAAGATAGGGAAAAAGAGTAGAGTCGCCACCATAAGTGAAAACAATATCGGGGTCCGTTTCCTTGACCGCCCTAACAAAAGCTAGAAGCTTTTCCCGCTCGTCACCCTTGTCGATAACAACTTCAATTCCGTCACCCTTCAACACGATCCTATCTATAGGGTCACTGAAACTCGGAATTTTCCCAGCCTTAGCAATCTCCACACTAATCCAAACTATTCGTAAAGGCGGGATCGCGTAATCCTCGCTTTCCACAGAATCCAGCAAACGATAAGCTAACTTCTTGCCTTCAACATGGATATCCATGAAAGCCAGAGGAAAGATTTCGCGGTCATAAAGATACGCTTGAGCGTCTGGCACATCCACATTACCCAACTGAAACCTCTCATAGCCTCCAAGCCTCAAGATTTTTCGACCGAAATGCGGCGTCCTCCTACAATCAGTGATATCTATCTCTAGCACTTTTGACTTCTCCGCATCAGAAAGGTCAACATACTTGTGGGTAAACCGCCAAGCAGCCACAGATTTGCTGCCAACCAGCCTGTCTGTCAGCCTCTGCAGATTTTCTTCTTTCCCAGAAACATAGACCTTGGGCTGAAACTTGTCAACAAACTTCAAACGTTGTCCAGTTTCCGAAATGACCCAGACGGTCATCTCTCCAGGGTTGGAAGGATAAAGGTCTAGCAACCAGCCCCTAACCATTTTAGGGCTGATTGAGGCGCTGGTTAATTCGGGCAATGTCTCTCTTAATCTCCGTCAACGCTTTTTGTTGAGCCAACAAAATGGACATGAACATAGCCTCTAAGAGCACTGGCCTAGTAGCGTTGCTTCCAGCCGAAGCGTAGTTCCTGCAGGCGTTCATCATCTGCTCAAAAGCCTCACGATCATCGTTTCGCAAAGCCTTGCTAAACCCATCCCACTTCTTAATTTCATTCTCCAAAGCCATACGATACGAAGGAACAGTTTTCCCCAATTTTAGACCTCCATGAACTCTCGAAGCGTGACCCCTCCAGACGGAAACTCAACAGTCCCGAGCTTGTAGATAGGATGCCTCTCCAAAACGAACCTCAAAACCCGACGAGAATCCCTCACTCTGAGGACAACATTGGCTCTGCCCAACAAAGCCGACTCCAAAAACACGCTTCTGGAATAAGATCTTCGAGCAAAATGCGTCGCAACAATAATCACCTTGTTGTCGACAGCAAACCTTGAGAGAAAAACGGTTAATTTGTTGAAAACATCCATCGCTTCCCTCTTAGGTACGTCGCGGTCGAGATACAACCCTACAACACCCGACACCAAAACAAGCTTGGCCGTAAATTTGTCGACAGCAGACTTCAACCTATCAATGATTAAGGAAGTGAGCTGATACGCCGTGAAGGCCCTTGAAATAAAGATTCGCTCCAACACAGCCTTGGGGTCCAGCCCATACCGCTGAGCAATGTACGAAACCTCATACAGGTCAAACGTGTTGCCGCCATCAACAAACACAACCGAAGAACCCAGTCCTCCGCGCTCAACAGGAAGCTGACAGCGAACACATAAGAGCAAAGAAAGAGACAAACAGGCAGGCAGTCCATACAAAACACCGAAATCGCCCAAAACAAAGCCTGGAAATAACTGGTCTATGTTCTCCAAGCCGAAAGCAAAACCAACACCCCGAGAGGATGTAGGCTTTTCTAATGCATTCATAGACAAACAGGGTCACAACCCAAGAGATAAGGGATAGAAAAAGCGAAACCGCAACACAAAAGCATTTTGCAGATAAGTATTCAGTCCACGGAGGGAGCTAAGTGAAAGTAATACTCCGTTCTCAGCTAGTTACTCCGTATATGGCTTAAATTCCCAAGCGTTTTTCTCTGAGTAAAGCCTTCTCAGAATCTCTGTCGATCTATCTTTCGGAAGCGTCAACAACAATTTTCCAACATGCTTGCACAGCCGCTTGTCTGGAATGCACCGACTCCAATCTGCACAGTCGTGGAGAATAACACGGTTTGCGAGGTCAACAATAATGTGATACTCACGTATTGACGCTTTAACTTGGGTGTCTGTGGTTTTTTCAATGGATATCTCATCATCCTTAATCCGTTCAGCCCTTTTCAAGCGTTCCTTATCCATAAAAGCCAGAAGCAGATCACGAAGACTCATCTGCCCAAGCGGCACAAGCGTTTCAATTCTTGCCATCTTCTCTAACGGCGCCTTCAAGTAACCTTTCACGACAGTCTTCGCCTCAACTTGCTCAGGCGTCAAAACGCCGAGCATCTCAAGAACCTGAAGACAGTTTTCAACGGCATAGCCATGGTAATGATTGTTAAAATAGCCATACACCCTCTCAACTTTATTCGCAACCTCTTTCACCTTGGGCACCCATGGCTCCAACTCCTCAACCCTATAGCGATAGTTGTACCATGGCCTCGCTCCCTTACCATGCCACCTAAAATACGCTATCCTCGTAGTAACCTTGGGCTCAGGCGGCAGCAACGGCTCATCCACAATAGTGTACGCAATCCCATATTCCTGAAGCAATCTCCAAGTCTCATCAGACATCCAAGACAAATCGCGAAATTCTACAGCAAAACTAAACTCAGTTGGAAGAATCTTGAAGAAAGCTTCTAATCGCTCAAAATTGTCCAATCCAAATTTGGGAGGAAGCTGAATAAGAATACAGCCAAGTTTACCATCAAGCTGAAGAGGACGCATCAACTCACAGAAAACTTCTAAGTCGTCTTCAACGCCCTCTTTCAAATCCAGCTTCTTCTCATGTGTAATCAGTTTGGGAAGCTTGGCTGTAAAAATGAAATCGGGCTTTGTATATTTGAGCCAGCCCATAACCATACCCTTATTTGGATAGCGATAAAAAGTTGAGTCGATCTCAACAGACTTGAAAACCTTTGAATAGGTGGCGAGTTTGCTCTCCTTCTTCTCTTTGTAGAAGGGACCAACCCAATCGTTATAGTGCCAACCAGAAGTGCCAAGCAATATATCGCCCATCATCCTCACCGAGGTGACATAGATAAAAGACAAATCCCATAATTATCATTTTTGAGGAGCGTCTAACCATTGGCTAAATTTCTAATAGGCGCGGGTGGATGGGCATATTTCCAAGTGCCAGGCCAAGACTCGCTAACAGCCTACTCAAAAGCCTTCAACTTCGTCGAGGTGAACTCAACATTCTACGCAAAGCCCAGCCAGAAAGAAGTAGAATCATGGCGCAAAAGGGTACCAAAAGACTTTGAATTTACAGTGCGATGCAACAAAAACTTAACACACAAGCTCAAGCTGGAACCACTAGACGAGTCGTACGGAGTCCTCAGCGAAATGGTAGCCATCTGCAAAACCCTTGACTCAAGCATTCTACACCTGCAAACCCCTCCTAGACTCAAATTCGCTGAATCCAAAATTCAGTCTGTTCGCAATTTCTTTCAGTCAGCAAACTTGAAAGGACTGAGAATTGCTTGGGAAGTTAGACTAACCAAAACTCAGCCCTTGCCCACCAACCTAATCAAGCTGATGCAAGACCTCAACATAATCCACTGCGTAGACCTCTCAAAAGAAGAACCAGCCTACGAATCCGACATACTATACACACGCTTGTTCGGAAAAGGCAGACACAACATCTATCAGTTCAGCGACGAAGAACTCCAAGACGTAGACAAGAAAGCAACCAAAACTGAATACAAAAAGGTCATAGTCTCATTCCACGGTCTAAGAATGTACAAAGATGCGGCCAGGTTCAAAGTCTATAAACAAACAGGCATATTCCCACCGGTGACCAAATCCGTGGGCCTAAACTCGCTTAAAGAAGTCTTGAGCGAAGACACCAAATTCCCAATAACAAAAAAACAACTCATCCAAAAACAAGGATGGAAAGTAATCGACCTAAGCCCGACAAAACGCATACATGCATCGCAAATCCTACAAACCCTACCAGAACAAACCTACCAAAACGTAGAAGACATACTTAAAACTCTAGAACAAGGAGAACTACCTAATTGGCTGAAGCCTTGAAGTTCATAAAAGTCAAGTGCAAGAACTGTGGTTTTCTCAACCTGATTCCAGTCACTAAGAGGCTGATCGTTGATGAACCTGTCAAGTTGTTCAAGCTCACCCCTTACCGTATTTGCTCTTTCACCGCTTTCGCGGCCTCAGCTTTGATGCTGACTGCACGTTTTTCAATGTTGTGTGCATGCGAGTGAATCTTTTTCCCATAACCTGAGTAAACCTATATTTGAGAATAACGCTTAAGTGTTGTGAGGCGTAGCAACGTGATAAGCAATGATATCATTGGAGCATTGATTATTTCTATTATAGTTGCAGTTATACTAGCCATCGTCACCGCCGCCTTCAGACACAGAAGATCACTGATTGTGGGTTTCCTGTCCACAACTCTCTATCGCAACAAGGAAATTAGAGTTTCAATTGCTGCCTTGCTGAGAATATCACAAGATGGGCACTATGTCTTATTAAAAAGTATCCGTCGCCCAGAGTGTTTCATACCAGTTGGCGGAGTCTATAGATTCTACGAATCGGCGCGCGAAGATCTAGATCGCTGTAATTTTAGACCTCAAGAGGCACTTGATTCTACTATGAGCAATGATCTTCGTGGTTTTGTTCCAGGCAAAGATCTCTTAAGATTCATAAAATGGTTCAATTCAGAAAAAGATCGTGAGCCTGAATGTTTGACAAGGGAAATTAGGGAAGAACTCTCGGAAATTGGATTGAAAGAAGCCGCCTCAAGAGTTGAGATGCCCAAATATAGACTTGTAAGGTCTATACAAGAAAGACCCTCTTCCATCCAGGGAGTCTCATACCTTCAATACAGACTCATCAGAATTCATGAATTTGTTTCTGCGGATCCTGAAGGACAAGGGATAACTAGACTTCTTCTTGAAAGTGCAGAACACAACGATAGAATCCTTGTCGTGACTGCTGATGAGATCAGGAGGGGACGTGCTAGGCGAGGACAGGTTATTGGGTCAATTGCTGGATACTTAATCGGCGACAAAAGAGCTGGACCAGAACCACCCGCATTCAGCTAGGAAGCACTTAGGCTAAAAGGAGGAGATGCATGCTGGCTTCAGGGAACATCTTAACGCTACATTGCTTTTCATGGCATGGGAAGCTTGGCGTCAGTTACTCCTTAAACATGAATGGCGAAGTCAACGCCCTCGATTGCCTGGTCGACGTCGTAACGCTACCAGAAAGGGACCCAGCTACGATTAAGCCGCTGGTCTGGTTTCCAACCACATAGCACGCTCACGCTAGGACCCTGAACACCTCTACGGAAAACACATGGCGACACACTCAACTGTCTCGGCCTTCCAGTTCTTCAAAAACGACAAGTTGAAGATATGGTTTAAACGTCCTGAATACGCCGTAGCCGTGGCTAGAGCTCTAGTAAGCGGAGAGGTCCAGCCGAGCCCTGCGTCCCTTCTCTTGGCGCCAAGCGCATAACCTGAAGAGAGCGGAGAACTTGACTAGACGAAACGACGATCTACGCCTGTGCCCTAACTGCTCTCTCTTCCCTCTTTTTTTTGACGAGGTAGATAAACGATCCTACACGCGGGACCTTGCGGAGGACTCGAGCCTTAAGCTGTGTGCAAGGCTTCGAGCAAGGGCTAGAGACAGCGGCGTCCTCTACCTGTGCCCTTATTACAACTACGGCCTATATGATCCTCCACAGGGGCATGACATAGGGGTCCAGCCAGCCTCTAGGCACGTCGAGCAATCAAGGCTTCTATAGGTCCAACGAAGGGCAGGAACCGCTTCACCCCTTAGTTTCGTTTTCTTCTGGACCCTATAGTTGCTATTGGGTGCACAAGCCTCTTTTTCCGTAGTGTAAGTACAGAACTGATTTTAAGGGGTTATAGGGGTCGAAAAAGTGAGTTTTTACCCCTTCCTGAGCCCTTTAGTCAGCCCTTGACCCCTTAAAAGTTGTAAGGTGTGAACCCTCAGATTCCCCTTGAGGCGGTGGTAAGTTTGAGTGCGGAAAAGGAAGAGAAGAAGAAATATTACGTGCCAACTGAAACAGCCAAAACTAAGGATCCCGCTGCAAGGGTTAAGGAACTGATAAGGGATACAAAGGAAGTCCGCAAGAAAACCACCTAGCAAATGAAAGCGGACGGCTACAACAGCGGCGAGATAGCGAAGGGGTTCAAGGCTACGACTGGTAAGGAAATCGGTCCTAAGGGGCGCGAGGAGCACTTCCGGCTTTCGCGTTTGTTTTTGATGAAATCGTCAGGAGGAGTCTGCTAGCTGGCTATGTAAGATGTACAATCCAAGGCACAAAAACACAATTCGCGCACGCATCTTCACTCTCCAAGAATGAGCCTTGCAGACAAAAGCACTAACAAAACACAAAAAAAAGAGGCTGTGCCGACTGTGGAGACATCTCCACTTTAGTTGAGGTTACCTCACCCCGGCCACTATTTGGACGACCTCAGATACTGTCGGCGTTCATAAACGTTTCCTCAGAAACATTAAGCCTTCTTGTTGACATGCGCGCGCTCCAACTCCTCATAACTCTTACAAACCCCGAGCCAAATGACCTGTAAAAAATGGCAAAATAACCTCTTCCTCTCCATACATTTCCAGACCGATTTCGCGCGCGCGGAACCGTGCACAGTTCAACCGTAGAAATTTTGCACGGTCGCACGGTGCTTACATGGTTCAAAAATACGGTTGAAATTCAAAATCTACGGACCGTAGAAACCTTAGGAACCTGACTCCAGCACCCCCTGTAGCAGCTATAGGGTGTGCGAGCCCTTTTTTGTTACGGCATGCTCAGGGCCGGAATTCACGGTTTTTACGGTCCGTGAATTTCGAGTTTTTAACCTTGTATGCAGCCGTAGAACAGCCGTGGAACCATAAATTATCATACCGTGCTGCACCGTTATCATACCGTGAGGAGCGATAGAGTTTGAGCGGGAAAGATGAAGACGCCCTTCACCGTCCCTAAATTCTTAGGTTTTAACGCTGTCTGCGGTGCTGAAGCGACGCTGGGACGCTAGAAACCTATGTGCTGAAGTACGCTAGAATCCATGCATGCATGGCGGCACCATGCGCATAGAAGCATATACGTTGAGGAACAGAAAAAGAAGGGAAGATGGATAAGGTGTAGCAGTGGGTCAAATGTACCCCGTGGGACTCAAGTTCCCGCGGGCCCGCCACTCTTAAACGAGGGTTCTTGAAGCAAAACCATTAAAATGACATCCTCTTGATAGGTTAAAGTGTGTGTTCTCCATGTTTCAAGACGAAAGAAGCAAAAAAATAGTAGTTGTCGCTCACTGCATCTTGAACCAGAACGCTCGTGTCTTCGGGATAGCGAGTTATCCGGGCATGATTCCAGAAATAGTTGAGGTTCTAAAGGCCCGTAACGTAGGCGTCGTTCAGATGCCCTGCCCAGAATTAGCCTACGAGGGCTTGAACAGGTGGAGCCAAACAAAAGAGCAGTACGCCACTCCCATGTTTAGAAGACACTGTCAACAAATCGCAACTTCCATCACAGACCAAATTCAAGAATACCTGAAAAACGGATTCAAGGTTTACGCCATTCTCGGTGTCGATGGAAGTCCAACCTGCGGCGTCACCAGAACATCGGTTGGCTTCAAAGGCGGAGACATCGAAAAGGCAGCTCGTCTGAAAGCGCGCTTCGTAGAAGGTTCTGGAGTATTCATAGAGGAGTTGCGAGCGGAGTTAGAGAAAAGGGGAATCTCCATCCCTATGCGGGGTGTTCGCGATGAACGCCTTAAACAAGATGTTGCTTGGCTGGAAGAAGCCCTAAGAAAGGATGAGAGCACGCGCACACGACTCTAGACCATCCCATACATGATCCAATTAGGATCCAAATATGCTACTAATAGAAAGCATGAGTAACAAGTGGACAAGTGGCAAAGAGATCAGACCAACAATTAGGCATCTGTTCCATATCTGAGCATCCTATTTTAAAGCAACGGAAATTTTTAAATCTTCTAAGTTAAAAATAGAATGATACAAGCTTATATTTGAACTGTTAATGTATATAGGCTGAGGGACATGAAATGAGCACCCACGCAGAGGATTTAAAACTCCGATTAATGACTATAGAGCTTC
>Ga0209725_1000276_pt1 | contig 31359 bp, 30 predicted proteins | sample I18A1metaG_FD_184145 | JGI IMG/M metagenome (GOLD analysis project Ga0209725, IMG submission 184145) | Lake sediment bacterial and archeal communities from Gulf of Boni, Indonesia to study Microbial Dark Matter (Phase II) - ​I18A1 metaG... | ecosystem: Environmental > Aquatic > Freshwater > Lake...
GATTGGTTTCTCGGCTGGGCAAGGTACCGGCTTCGAGTTTATGGTTTCGCCTTGGTTGCATTACGAGGCCTACGACCTGAAGTTCGTAAACAATGTGGTTCATGATGCTCAGAATGCTGGGATGGCGGTTAGGGGAGGATACAGTATTCTGCTAGCTTACAATACGCTCTTTCGCATCGGGATTGATGCCAGCGGTGGTGCGCCCCTTCTGTTGGTGGGGCGTGGGTCTCGCAGTTGCGATGGCGACGCTGCAGCCTGTCAGTCGAGACATGATGCTGGCGGTTGGGGACCGACAACTGTCGGGGAGGGTGGAGAATGGATACCGAACCGGAACGTCTATGTTTACAACAACATATTCTACAACCCGTCACCGGCCAGAACGATGTGGAGTCACTTCACCATCCCAGGGCCTATCACACCGCCACCCAACACTGACATTCCCTCCCCCTCTGCCTCTGACGCCAACCTCCAAATTCGAGGAAACATGATCTGGAATGGCCCGTCAGACCTTCCCCTAGGAGCTGGCGATATCGATCAAGGCTGTCAAGCTTCTAACCCAACCTGCAACCCTACGCAACTCGTCGCCGACAATGCAATCAACCTCAACGAGCCACATCTTCTTGATCCTGCCCACGGGAACTTCCGACCCTACCCAGACGGCGCGCTCTTCATGGTAGCGACGTACGCCATACCCGATTTTGGCTGGGATGATGCGCCGACAACTCCCCCAGTTCCTCCAGGCACCTTCTCTAATAGTGTGCCGAATGATCGTGATGGAAACACGCGCGCCGTCACCGGTCCACCCGGAGCTTATGTGACAATCACAACAACGACTAGCCAACAACCTACAACCACGACAACGTTGACCTCGACCTCTGGTCCAACTTCGCTGTCAACCACAACAATGCCAACAACGAGCACGGTTCCATCTTCATTGTCCACCTACTCGGAATCCACTTCTTCGGCGACGGTACCGCCAGGACCCGGGATCCCGGGATCTCCAATCGAGGCAATTGTGCTAGGCCTAGTCGTTGGGTTACTCGCGCTTTCGCTTAGACGGCTACGCCAGAAGCGATAGTTTCGCCAAATACAGTATCTGTGAGAGAGGAAGGGAGAGATTCATCTTTGGAGCCAAACTCCATCGGCAACTTCTTCGTCAAGGCGATTGTCAATTCACCCTTGCACCCACTGCTTGGAGAGAGCTTCGCGGTAGTCACCGTTGAAGGGCGTAGGACCGGCAGGCGATACTCGGTTCCCATCGGTGTTTGGCGAGAGGGCGATACGGTGACTGCAGTCAGTCATCGGGTGGACAGAAACTGGTGGCGCAACCTAAGAGGCGGACGGGTCGCCGAACTCCAGGTGTCAGGGAAACAGTACTCCGTCCGCGGTGAGATCTTAGAAAGACAGGAAGACGTCGTGGCTGGGCTCACGAGCTATCTCATGCATTTCTCGGGGAGAAGTAGAAAGGTGAATGCCAACTACTTCGGAATACGACTTGGCGAAGATGAGCGACCAAGAAAAGACGATCTTGAACGTGCTGCAGGCGAAAGGGTGATCATTCGATTCCACCCAGCAAAGGATTCCCTAACCTCTCTCTAGTTGCGCACTTGCCTCAAATTTCCGCTGATAGGAATCAACAAGAGCTGTCTGAAAGTGAGATTCACCCATCTGACCTTTGATTGCTATGGGACACTAATTGACTGGAGGAAGGGGATAGAGGCGCATCTTGGTGAACTGCTCAGAAGTAACGGCCTAACTTCAGATGCAAGCGTGTTTCCCCTCTACGTCGAGCTGGAGGCTGAGGAAGAGGGACAATACAAGTCCTACAGAGAAGTCCTGAGGGACACTGCGATCAGGGTCGCGGAGCATCTCAATGTGTCAATTTCGGAAAGGGATGCGAAGGTGTTCGCGGAGAGTGTTCCATCTTGGCCTCCATTCAGCGACACCGTGGACACGTTGAAAGAGTTAGGAAGAAGAGGATACAAACGAATCATACTATCAAACGTTGATAAGGACCTACTGGAAAAGACGATTCTTCAGAACCGTCTGGACGTTGATGACCACATTACAGCTGAGGATGTTGGGTCGTACAAGCCTTCCCTTGGGCACTGGAACAGATTCTTTGAGCTGCACAAAGCCAGCAAAGAGACGACCCTTCATGTGGCACAGAGCATATACCACGACATCATCCCAAGCAGAAAACTTGGTATCTCCACGGCTTGGATCAACAGGTATTCTGAACTGAAGCCGCCGGAGATTAGCCCATCATACGTTTTCAGCAATCTCAAGAGTCTACTCAAGCTTCTGACATAGATTCGACTCCGCATCCCGGAACCGCCAACGCTTCGACGCTTGGTATTTTCCTCAAGAATCGACGCCTCGTCGAAGATTTATAAGTTATAAGCTGTAACTTACAACCGGGTGACCGCATGACTAGCACCAAGACGATCGCGGTAAGCGAACCAGTGTGGCAGCGGTTGAAGGATCTGATGAAGAAAGAGCATGCGAGGAGCCTAAATCAGGTCGTGGCGAAATTGCTGGAAGACGCCAGTGGTGTCCAGCCGTCGAGATTCGGTGTGCACAGGAGACTCAAGCTCAGGCTCACGCAGCGGGAACATGAGGACATTACGAGGGACGCCCACTGAGACCACATGCCGCTCGCACGTCAAATGACGCATGCGTGATCGATTCATTCGCATGGTTCGAGTACTTCTCAGGCTCGACCGCTGGAGCGAGAGCGAGACCCTTCATCGAGAGCTCTAAGGGTATGACGCCGACCATCGTCATCGCGGAACTGTCAGAGAAGTACCGAAGAGAAGACTTGGCTTTCACTGAGGACCTAGATTTCATAGTTGGCAAGACGCGTGTAGTTTCACTTGATACCGAGATTGCCCAGAAAGCAGGAGTGTTGAGTCATGAAAGAAAACGGAAGGTCCGACGCTGGGGTTTGGCAGATTCGATTGTCCTTGCCACGGCCAGACAGTATAAGGCCAAGATAGTGACCGGCGACGAGCACTTCCGCGATCTTGTGGATGAAGTGACAATGATCAAATGAACGCGAAGCCCGAATTGCCCAGACAGAGACTGCCCCAGAATTCCTTTTCTTCTTCAAACTGAACTTCGTCTCCTTCACGATTGTGGTAGGACGCACAACGCGAGCCTGGATAGGACAGAGCGAGTTTGTGCACAGCATGCTCTCCGCCTGTATTCTAGAACAGATGGTATACTGGTGAGCAGAGGCAGGTCACTCCTCCGTCCCCTTTCTGGAATTCCGACATCTCCACTTCGATTCCTTCGTAACCCGCCTGCCCCAGCTTTCTGTTCACGCTCGGAAAGCCGGAGGGAATGAGAACCTTTCCGTCTCCCAAGTACAGGGCGTCAGCCGCGTAGGCTTCCTCCATTGATAGAGGCACGAATTCGAAGCCCGGAAATGAGGCCGGGCTCACTAGGTCAGGTGCTATGATGATTCTCCCCTTGCTGATGTAGGAACACCCGCATAGAAGGTGAAGAAGGCTAATCTTCACAGACCTCACCTCAAGATCGTCAAGGTATGCTGCGAGCTGCCTAGCGCCGCTCGAGTTGGATCGTCTGGACTCTCCAACGAAGAGTCCTCGATCCGTGACCAAGACGTCACCTCCCTCAAGGGTGCCTGGGTCCTTTACGAATTGGATTGCTCCGATCTTGGCTGCATGGTTGCGCAGCTCGTCGAACAACGCCGCCTCTTCTCCCCTGCGAGTCATCTCACCAAATCTGCCAATGATGCTTCGCCGTGACCCCAGTAGAGCTGGGTCCTGCATGAATACGGAGTCTGGGAAATTCTCCAACGGAGGTAATTCGACAACACCGACTCCGTACTCTCTCAGTTTGGAGACGTACTGCCTATGCTGCTCTTTCGCAAGCGTTGGGTCGATCTCGTTCTTACTTGGATTCGTCGACACGCATTTGACGTAGCTCCTTGGAGGCGGACGGACGAACACGAGATCAAACAGCCTATCCATTACGACGCTCGCTTCCGTCTTGCTTCTTGGCTATGAGCCTAACTTGACCAAGTCGTCCGAGTCCAGGCTCCAACCTACGGCTCCAACGTTCTCCTCGATCCTCTGTGGTCTGGAGGCTCTTGGTATCAGGAAGACCACCTTACTCTTGTTCAGCAGCCAGTAGAGCGCTATCTGAGCAGGAGTCTTCCCTCCGTGCTTCTGACCTAGCTCGTCAAAGATAGCCTTCAGCTTGCCCGACGGGTTGGCAAGCGCTCCGTAAGTGCGGTTTTCCATTTCTTTCACCAGGACTCTGCTGTTTCGGTTCTCACTTCTCTGGGCGGCTGTTTCCTCTGGAAGGCTAGGATCGGCGTCTCCGAGGCTTCGAAGTTGACGCTCATATGCGGTTTGATCTCGTTATGCCAGGCGACGTATTCGTCTATGGATTTAAGTTGGTGGCGCTTCTGCTCGTAGACGCCGTAGAAGCCTTCCAGCTTCCCGTTGGTTTGTAGGTGGTTGATGCAGATATATGATACGCTTGATCCCATTCTCGGCTAGGAATGCTTCGAATTGGCTGATGCCCTTCTTACGTCGTTCGCCTTCGTTCCCGTAGAACTGTGAGCCGCGGTCCGTTAGGATCTCATGTAGGCGTCCGTACTTGTCGATGGCACGCATCAGGAATAGGATCGTGTGTTCGGCTGTTGCGTCTTGGAAGACTCCGTAGCTTACGTCGTCGTCCTCGGCAGCGATCAACCCGCGGTTGTCGCTTAGCTGCTTCCAGCCCATATGCCAGAGGCTCGTGCTATACGTCCGCTCGCAGCGGACCCACTTGCATCTGATCTGTTTGGTTGGTTCCGGCAGGGCTCCACTAGCCTCCTTCAGGATGATGTGGATCGTATTATGTGGCAGCTTGACTCCGTACGCATCGTTTAGTGCGCGTTCTAGGGTTAAGGCGTTGACCCTGAGTTCATCGTAGATCTTCAAGGCTAAGGCAGCATCATGTGGACGGCTCGGCGGTCCTCCAGGCCTTCCGGGGGTCTTCAGTGTTGGAGAGATTGCCTGTCAGCTTGTATGCTTGCGAGATCTGCTCTATCCGCCTTTCGGTGACTCGTTCGACCAGTGCTAGTTCGCCCGCACCCTCTCCCTAAACCTCTGCTGGATGACCTTCCGCTCGTCCCGCTTGACGATGAAGCGTTTAGGACGGGTAGTGAGATTGTTTCGTGATAGTCGGTCAAGCGTGTCACAATCATTAAATGCGTGCCGAACTCCATCACCCGCACAGCACGGAGCGGTGTCATTTCTTGCAAAGCAAGGATGTAGGCAAGATTTTGGATGAACTCGCGAATTGCGTGATGAACGGTGACTATGAGTCCGTTCAGAACGTCGCCAAGAAAGCCTTGGACGCCAAGTGTGACCCCGTTGTAGCTGTCGAGCAAGGCTTGGCGAAAGGACTCAAAGTTGTCGGCGACAGCTTCGGCAGAGGAGAAGCATTCCTACCGGACCTTGTACAAGCCGCGGCTGCCATGAAGGCGGGTGTGGAGATTATCAAGACAGCGATACCGAAAGGTTTCGAACTGAAGAGCCTCGGCTCGATCGTCATCGGAACAGTGGAGGGGGACATCCACGACATAGGCAAGAGCATATTGGCTGCGATGTTCGAGGCAAATGGATTCACCGTTCATGACCTCGGCGTGGACGTTTCTTCAACTAGATTCCTAGAGACGACGGGGGAAGTGAAACCAAACATAGTCGCCATGTCGGCTCTCTTGACAACGACTCTCGCAAGGATGCCCGAGGTTATCAAAGGGTTGGGCAAGGCTGGATTGAGACAGAAGGTTAAGGTCATGGTGGGAGGCGCGCCTGTAACAAGGGAGTGGGCTGACGAAATCGGCGCTGACGCACACGGAACCGACGCCTCGGAGGGCATAATCAAAGCAAAACAGCTTGTCGGCGCGAAATCCAAATGAGGTGTCATCATGGCCCGACTTCATAATCCAATCAGATTCTTCACCGACGAAGAACTATATGCTATTCATCAAACATCGCTCCAGATACTGGAGAACCCCGGCATACGGATAGACGCGCCAAATGGGTTGAAGCTTTTTGAGGATGCTGGCGCTGAAGTATCCTACAAAGACAAAGTTGCTAAGATCCCGTCACATCTTATGGAGGAGGTCATGAAGAAAACCCGCGGAGAGACCTGGGAGCTACATGGCAAGGAACATCGTGTGAAGATCGGCGGAGAAGACATAGTATTCACGACCTATGCAGGGAAGATAAGGGATACACGGATCATACGTTTCGATGGTAGCTGCGCATACGTGTTGGACCTCGAAGCGAAAGAACGCAGGATTGCAAATTCAAGAGATGTCATCGACGGGATCAGGCTAAACGACGCCTTGAAGAACATCCACGTTGTATCCTTCCCGGTAAATGATCAAACACTGGCACCGGAACTGAGGACCGTGCACGCAGCGGCGGATCTCGTAAAGAACACAACTAAGCCTGGCGGGATAGACATATTCGATGTAAATGAGGCGAAGTACGTACTGCGAATCGCTGAAGCGGTCGCTGGCGGAAAGGAGGAGCTGCGAAAGAAGCCGATACTTACCACCTTCGTGGAGCTGAACAGCCCACTGACAATCGACGACAGAACAGTCGACTTGATCATCATGTACACGAAGGAATACCTGCCGATAGGGATCTCGACAATGCCGATAGCCGGGTTAACAGGTCCTTGTACGTTAGCTGGGGATCTGGCTTTGGCTAACGCGGAAGTCTGGGCGGGAATCGGGATTGCCAAACTGACAGATCCTAACGCCCCTGTGCAAGTGTTTCCAGGGCCAGATCCGTTGACGTATGATATGAGAACCTGTTCAGCTCTCTATTCCGGAGTTGAAAGAGGGATGTTCTATGCGGGTAAGATCCAGCTCTATGCCGAGTTCTACAACATAGCTTCTGGGAGCACGGGCTTCAAGGCTGACGCTCCACTTCCTGGAATACAAGCGACCTACGAGAAACTGATGTCAGGGCTTCTTCCGATACTGGCTGGCGCGACTGAAGTCGGAAACATTGGATACGTGGATCACAACCTTACCTACAGCCCGGAACAAACTGTACTCGACTGCGAAATGGCCGATATGATTGACCGGGTTATTAGGGGAATCGAGGTAAGCGAGGAGACTCTGGCATTAGACGTCATTAGGCAAGTGGGGATCAAAGGAAACTTCCTCATGAGCAAGCATACCTCGAAACACGCCAAGACCGAGTTCTGGTACCCAGAATTGGCAAACAGGCTCTACTGGGATACTTGGAAGAAGCAGGGGAGCAGAGACATCCTAGACGCAGCCAAGGCCAAGGTGCAAGAGATACTCAAAATTCATCATCCCAAACCATTGGACCGCAGCAGTGAAAAAGAGATAGACGCGATAGTGAAGAAAGCAGACAAGGAACTCAAGAAAACCTGACCGGAACTCCGTTCGATCGGACTCATCGGAAGTCAAAGAAATCCCATGAGCACTGTAAAATACACGGATCTAGAAGCAAACCAACGGAAGTACTCCTGAACAGACTACACAGAAAAAGATGAGCGATCATAGGCAAGTGCACACTAGGGGCAGTCTTTTAGTTACGGATAGAACAAAGCTAGCCGGCGAAGGTAAGGAGCTGGCGAATGGATCTCAAGCTCATCTCAATGCCTAAGGAAGAGATTGAAGCCATCCATCGAGCAACGCTGGAAGTCCTCGAAGAAGTTGGTGTACGGTTTCCGGATGAAGACGCACTAAACACGCTTGAATCCGCTGGAGCCATAGTCGATCGGAAGAATATGGTCGCCCGCATAACCGAACGAACGATCAAGGATGCGCTGGACAAAGCTCCCAGAAACGTTGTTCTTCACGCACGCGACCCTGAGCTGAATGTCGATCTGCAAGAAAAAGAGAGCCATTTCTGCACTTCAGGGGGCGGAGCATTCATCTATGATCTGGCGTCGGGGGAGCGTAGACGCTCAGTAAAAGCCGATACCGACAATATCACCAAGGTCACTGACGCACTATCACACTACGATATTGTGCAGCCTGAGGTAATGCCAGGCGATGTCCCGGAGAGAATTCAGGACATCTATAGATACGCGGGGGCTTTTGCGAATACGTCAAAGCATATCAGTTGCATCGTCGGTCCGGGCACAACGAGGGAAGAGGCTAGAGAGATTGTGGAAATGGCTACATGCGTGGCTCGAGGCCGAGATGAACTGAGAAGGAAACCCATCATTTCCATCCAGGAAGAACCAATCAGCCCCCTTCAGTACAGCGCGAATGATCTACAGGTGATTATCGAATATGCCAGACACGGTATTCCAATAGCGATCTACAGTCTCACAATCGGTGGAGCAACAGCCCCTGTCACGCTTGCGGGTCAGCTTGTAGTGATTAATGCAGAGCTGTTGGCTGCGATCGCCCTTGTTCAGTCGATCAACAGAGGAAACGTGGTACTGTACGGATCGGCCTCATCTGTGATGGACATGAAGACGGGAAACCTGGCATTGGGAGCTCCGGAGAGGGCGATCCTCGACGTTGCGACCGCCAACTTGGCCCGGTACTATGGCCTGCCAAGCATGGTGGTCGCTTTGAATACAGAGGCTAGCATGCCAGGCACTCAAGCCGCCTTCGAGAAGACCCTCACAAGCCTCCCTCCCGTGTTGGCTGGAGCGAACATTGTGATAGGCGGGGCGACCCTAGACAGTGGGAACACGTACAGTTTCGAGCAACTTGTGATTGACGACGAGATATGTTCAGGTATGACGAGAATCGCTCGAGGCTTCAACGTTGATGATGAGACGCTCGCCTTAGATATCATTGAAGACGTGGGGATCGGCGGGCACTACTTGGAGAGCAGACATACGGTCAGACATGTTTCGACCGACCATTGGTATCCGATGCTGTACAAGCGCATTAAGAGAACCGAGCCGTCATGGAACCTGGACCTCATGGGTCACCATGACCTAGCAGGAACGGCCAAAGCGAAAGCCAACGATATTCTGGCCAACCACAAACCAGAGCCACTAGAGAAGGAAATTGAGAAAAAGATCCGAGCTATAGTTGCCAAGGCCGAAAGATGTTCAATGCGATAGTTGCCGAATGTGAAATACCATCGGATTCGGGTCTCAAAGCTTAAGAGCTCCACTTTAGACTTGGCAAGAAACACCTCTGTCGTTGAAAGTGTTTCAAACGAGGGGCTGCTGAGCCTTGCTCTGGATTCAACCCTTGACTGCGCCTGCTGATAAGCCCTCTACGAGGTATCTCATCGCAAAAGCGATGACGATGAACGCGGGAATCGTAGCTACGCTTGATATTGCTATGATTTCCCCCCAGTAGGCGCCTTCTCTCGTGAGTAGTGCAATTCCGACCGGCAGCGTCTTGAGGTCCTCAGCTATCATCAAGGTCGAGGCAAGGGTGTACTCATTCCATGACAGAACAAAGGAGAAGACGCCTGTCGAAAAGAGGGCTGGAATCGCAATAGGAAGGATAATTCGCGCGAGTGTCTGGATCCTGCTGGCACCGTCGACCATTGCGGCTTCGTCCAAATCTATCGGAATTCCCTTGAAGTATCCCCAGAGTAGCCAGACACAAAAGGGGACACTTATAGCCGACTGCCCCAGAACTAGGCCTGCGTAACTGTTCAGAAGTCCTATTCGATCAAGCACGAGGTAGAATCCTATCACCAATGCTATGTCGGGCACCATGTAGAATAAGACTAGAACTTTCGTGATGAAACCGATTCCTCTGGCTGCAAATCTTGTCAGGATGTACGCCGCGTATGCACTGACCGCCAAGGAGAAGGCCATCACAAGCGTAGCTACAATGATGCTGTTCCTAAAGAAACTATCAAGAGGCATACTTCTGAACGCAAATGTGTAGTGGTCAAGAGTTAGTTGGTGCGGAAAGAAAGCTGGTGTCGCGGTGATAATTTCCCCATCGGGCTTCACGGAACCCAGAAACATCGCAAGTAGCGGAAACGATACCATGAAAACAATCGTCGCTATGAGCACATATAGGAATGCTCTGTAGATCCTCTTCTGGTAGCCCTTCAAACCCTATACACCCTAAAATAGACGAGAGTCATGACAATCAGTATCAACATAATGATATTCGAAGCTGCCGTGCCCATCCCCATGTTGAAATTCTGAAATGTCAGTCGATAGGCGAAGATCGGCAGGTTCTGTGTCGCAATTATCGGCCCGCCCTTCGTCAAGACCCAGGGCAAATCGAATTTGTTGAACATCCAAATTATTCTGAGCAGAAGTGCGACGAACAGCACGCTCCGCAAACCGGGTAGAGTAACGTGTATGAAACGGCGTACAGCAGAGGCCCCGTCTACCTTGGCCGCCTCGTATAGTTCTTGAGGAATGGACTGGAGACCCGCCAATACGCATAGCGTCACGAACGGAAAGAATTCCCAGACCGCAACTAGCGTAAGGGATAGCGGTGCGTACTCGATGTTCCACCAGCTGGACACTTTGATCCCGAACATCTGGACATAGTAGTTCAACAGCCCATAGTTCTCATGGAGGAGCCATTTCCACAATCCAGCTGCCACAGTCGTGGGAATCACATAGGGCAGGAACAGAAATGCACGCGCGAATGCCCTGCCCTTGAACTGTTGATTCAAGGCAAGAGCTATGCCGGTCCCCACAATGAATTGTATGGCAACCGTTACAGATGACCACACGGCACCGAAGACAAGGCTCGTCCAGAATTCTTGGTTACCTAAGATCGAGATGTAATTCTCCGGACCCACCCAACCGGATTCTCTGCCAAGTGCTGCTTTGCTCTGAAGGCTCACCGAGAGACTGTAGAAAATGGGTACTATCAACAACGGAATCAAAAAAAGGAGGGATGATGCGAGCAAGACGTTGTTAAGACCGCGCTCTTTCATGACGGACTGACTCTGAATCTAATCGTTACTTCAGCTTCGCTTCGACAAGGACCTTATCTATGTCTGAGACAAGGCTGCTCATTACTGAGTCAAGGGTGGCGTCCGTGAAGATATAGTTCTGGAGGGCCACGCTTATGATTGGACGAGCCATTATTTCGCCGATAATGGGTTTGACGACGCTTGGGTTTGCGAGTTCCCTATCTCCGTGCAGTGACTGTGCGCTCGTTTGTAACAGGGCCTGAATCAGATCTGGTCTCAGTTTGTACAGTGGATGGTCTAGGAACTTCGGGTCGTTCGTTAACCACTTGGTAGTGGGCAGCTCATGATAAGGCACGCCCTGAAGCATGTATTCGCGCCACATATCTCTATTCGAGCAGAACCACAGGATGAACTCTTTCGAAATGTCGGTGACCTTCGATTGCTTTACTATCATGTAGCCTTCAGAGAAAGTGTACGGACGAACCTTGTCCGGATAGTCTTCCGCCTTCAGAGCAGGTACGATCTGGATGCCGATCTTATCGAGCAGTTGAGGATAGTTCTTCCAGATCTCTACCAACGTCCGTCCTTGGTAGAAATGCATTGCGGCTTTTTCGATCTTGAACGCATTGCGAACGTCTCCCCAAGCCCAGTTGATCGCTGCGGGGTCGCAGTACTGAGCAAGCTCCTTCCAGAACTTGAACGCCTCTCTGACACCCGGACTGTCAATCATGACTGTCTTACTATCGTCGGAAAGTACCTGGCCGCTCTGCTGGAGCAACGTCCAGATGTCTTCTGCAGTCTTGTACTCCTTCGAGAGCGGAAGTGCGATGCCCCATCTGTCGATTGTTCCATCACCGTTCAAGTCCTGTGTCAGTTTCTTCGCTGCCTGGAGAAGATCGTTCCACGTTTTCATGGGATATGCAATGCCTAACTCATCAAACCAGTCCTTTCTGAAATACAACGCCATCGGCTCGTTCTGTATCGGTACGAGGTAGTCGTCGCCTTTCGAGTCGGTGACTAGTAGGCCGGGGTAGAACTCATCTCTGCCCAGCTTGTCCAAGATATCGTTGACGGGTAGAAGCTGGTCGCGTGCATATAGAATGCCTGAGTAAAGGTCTGTAAATATGAGATCTGGAGGATTGCCTGCTTCGATCCCGCTCTGCAATATCGTGATCACGTCCTCCCATGCAACATTCTCAAGGCGTACTTTCACACCCGGGTGTTCGTCGTTGAACTGAGCGACGGCGGCTGTCATGAAATTACGTGCAAATGGGTCCACGAACTCAGTACTCAAGAATCTGACTGTTCTTATTTCTGGGGCTTTGGGCTGACTCGCCATGTAGGCATAAGTCCCCAAGGCTGTCACGGCGACAACCACGACAATCAGTATGACTGCTTGGATTGTTGTTATCGCATTTCGCATCTTTCTCTTCCTCAGATTCTTCTGGCCGGTTCTTGGCCATGAGGAGGTGCCTTTCCGCGCGTATTTAAGACTTCGCAAATCCCAAGTCCCGTGACCGAACTGCATACCCGCGTCCGTCTATATGAAGCAGACAAGCAGCCGCAGAAGACTTGAGAGGATTTACCGCGCAGCCACGTATGCTCTCTACCAGTATCTGCTGGCCCTCGTGCAATTGCAGCCTCTTCCTAACGACGACCTGCCACAGGAGGTGCACCGCGATTTGTCACGGGGCTGGACTACACCAGCAATTGGTCCGTCTTCTTGTCAAAGATGTGCATGTTCTTTCTTGTGATGGTAACTCCTACCTTCTCGCCGATCTCTCCCTTAAATCCAGCAGGCGCTCTTGCCTTTACGAGGTACTCGCCTATCTTGAGATCTACGATGGTGCTCTCGCCCACAGGCTCCACAACGTAGATCTCAGCTGGAATCTCGCCCTTGCTCAGGTCGCCTTGGACAACGGTCAGATCTTCGGGTCTCGCTCCGAGGACGAATTCAGTCGATGAAGACTTCTCTCTGATGGCTGACGCCAGCTCCGCGCCTATCATTAGCTTGAACTCAGAAGCGTCAAGAAACGCTCCTTGTCCTTCGAAGACTAGTGAGGAATCGAAGAAATTCATCGGAGGGCTGCCTATGAAGCCAGCAACCCAAGTATTCGCAGGCCTCCTGTATAGCTCGTTGGGACCGTCAACCTGTTGAAGCTTACCTTCGTTCATGACGGCGATCGTGTCCGACATTGTGAGCGCCTCGATTTGGTCGTGGGTTACATAGATTGTGGTTACGCCAAGATTTCGTTGGAGCCGTTTCAATTCCGCTCTCATATAGACACGCAGCTTGGCGTCTAGGTTCGATAGCGGCTCGTCCAATAGGAATACCTCAGGGTTCCTGACGATGGCGCGACCCAATGCTACTCGTTGTCGCTGACCACCGCTAAGCTCTTTTGGTTTTCTCTCAAGCAGTTCCCCGATATCAAGCAGTCCAGCTGCCTCTCCAACACGTTTCTTGATCTCATCTTTGGACATCTTGCGGAGCCTGAGAGGGAAGGCGATGTTGTCGAAGACACTCATGTGAGGATACAGTGCGTAGCTCTGAAAGACCATGGCGATGTTCCTCTCACGCGGGCTAAGATCGTTGACAAGTCTATCGGCGATGTGAATGTCTCCTGAGGTGAGAGTTTCGAGGCCCGCTATCAATCGTAGCGTAGTAGTCTTTCCGCACCCTGAAGGGCCAAGAAGAGCGACAAAGCTTCTGTCCTTGATCTCGATCGAGACATCATCCACAGCAACGACCTTACCAAAAACCTTTGTTACATGTTCGAGAGTGACCGTCGCCAACCCGTCTCATCGCCAACCCAATACAAGGTTACCTCTATTAGCGTTGCGCACTCTGCGAACACTATTCTCAAAAGAGAACCCGCTGGACCAGGGCACAACCTACCGTCTACCAAGCAGCCATCCAAAGGCACCCCAATATCCGCACCCGGATTGATGTCGCTGCAACAGTCTGCAGAGATCAACGATCCGATTCCATGTATGCGCACCCTTTTGATGGTCGGGGTCTTAGCCAGAATTTCGTACGTGAACATGTGGCGATTCCAATCGAAGCTAAGACGAAAAGCATTGTACAACCGATGTGAAGTTCGCTATCAACGCGAGTAGCCTTAAATCAATAGGCCGCGCTCACATAATCTCCAGCAAGGTAATGGTTGAAGTGGAATTCTCTATCTCAACACTACCATATGTTTGGAGACTACCCCTCAATCAAGCCGTCCTGAGGATCAAGAGCTTCGGTTTCAACACGATCGAGATCCGCGCCTCGAAACCTGACGCGTGGGCAAGGGAGATCAGTCCTGAACAGAGACGAGCCGTCCGAGGGCTCGTTGAGAGTCAGGGTATGAAGATTGGAAGCTTAACACCTGACTGGGGCGACATAAATCTCGCAAGCCCCAACCCGGGGATGAGACTTGAGTCTGTTAAGCAAGTGAAAGAGGCTATCAAGTTTGCTGGCGATTTGGGAGGAAAGTACTTCACAATCCTCCCTGGACGACAGCACACCATGGGTCAAGCTCCGCGAGAGATCGCGACACAATTGTCGATCCAAAGCCTTGCCGAATGCGCCGCTGAAGCTGAGGCGAATGATGTTCTGCTCTGTATGGAGGGCGCAAACGGTCAACTGTTTGAGAAGGAAGAGGACCTAGTCAATGTGGTCAAGGAGGTCGGTTCGAAGGTACTCAGAATTGCCGCAGATGTCGCCATTGCAAACACGGTTAGTTCCCCCGTCGAGTACGTGCGTAAGATCAGGGACTACATAGGATCAGTCCATCTAGCCGATAATGATGGCAGACCCAATGCCCATCTGCCTTTCGGGATTGGAAAGATGAACTTCACCCCGTTGCTGAAAGAGCTCCTCAACACTTGCCACGATAAGTATTGGATGTTCGAACTTTGGTATCCGGAAGATCCTGATTCCGCTGTGAGAAGCGCAAAGCGTTTTGCGGATATGGTGCTTGCTAAGAAGGGACTGGGATAGACTGGGCGAGCCTTACAGCGAGTCTCGCACTTGGATCTTCACTTGTTTCTGAGGCAGAGACTCGTACAATTGAGTTTACTTCTCAGCTGTCTTAAGCGATTCCTCAATTATGCTTGCGGCTTTATCGATCTCCTCACGCGAGATGATCAAGGGCGGGTTTATTCTTATGCAGTTGCCCAGCCAGCCTAGGCCAGATCCGAGGATCAATCCTCTTTTCTTCGCTTCGTATCGCACCTTGACCGCTTCTAGGGCTGCCGGCTCCTTGGTCTTTCGGTCTTTCACGAGCTCGATTCCGATCAGTAGGCCCTTACCTCGGACTTCTCCTACGAGTTTCCGGCGATCCATTGTCTCACTGAACAATTTCATTGCATAGTCACCGAGTTCTCTAGCGCGGTCGACGAGTCCCTCCTCTTCCAGCACGTCGAGCGCGGCCAATGCTGCAGCGCAGGCGATTGGATTTCCTCCATATGTTGTGAAATAGTCACCAGTCTCGAAAGCAGACGCGACTTCTTCAGTTGCCATAGTTGCGGCCGCCGGCACACCGCTAGCGAGCGCCTTCGCAAGCGTCAGAATATGGGGTTTGACACCATAGTGCTCCGTGGCGAATAGCTTACCTGTCCTACCGAAGCCGGTGATCACTTCATCGGATATCATCGGAATGTTGTGACCGTCGAGGATCTCTTTCACCGCCTTGAAATACTCGTCTGGGGGCACCACGTTTCCCGCCGTTCCCTGGATTGGTTCAGCAATAAATGCGGCCACATCTCCCGACGTCTGGTACTTGATCGCTTCCTCAAGGAACTCCGCGCAATGAAGACCGCACTTCGGATACTCAAGACCAAAGAAGCATCGGTAACAGTAGTACGATGGAATGTGCGTTACTCCAGGGAGGTAGGGACCCATCCCATGTTTGTACTTGAACCAGCTCGTGGCACTTCTAGCACCATAGCCTCTCCCGTGAAATGCACCGTAGAGCGCGACAATATCCTGCTTTTTCGTGTATTTCCTCGACAAGAAGAGAGCACATTCGACGGCTTCAGTCCCACTGTTCAAGAAGAACGTCTTGCTCAGACCTAAGTTGTTTACATTCGCAAGTCGTTCGGCGAGCGTGGTCATAGGTAATGTGTAGTTATCAGGCGTGTAATGGATTAGCTTAGCCGCTTGCTTCTGTATTGCTTCAACAATCTTTGGGTGACAATGTCCGTAGCTTGTGACCGAATGGGCTGAGAAGAAGTCTAAGTACTCCCGACCCTCAGAGTCAATGAGCTTGGTTCCCTTCCCCTCGACAAAAACGACAGGGTCTTCAGAGTAAAGAAAGAAGCGTCCGGGCATGAGATAGCGTTGTTGCTTGTCGACGGTTCGTCTGGCACTCATGGGCTCCACCGCCCGACTTAAACAGGGGCCCTAGATCAGATCATGCGGCGTTGGCCTTTGAGGATGGCGACGGCAACCGTGATTGGCTCGCTGATCTCCAGCCATTCGTTGTAGTGCCTAACGCCGGCAGGAACGTATGTAGTCGACGGTGACCCAGCGATTAGTTCCTCGTCGTCAAGGACCCATCTGGCCTTTGCTGCTCCTTCTCTTCCAAAGGTCATGTGTATCTCGTCAGCGTCGTGAACCTGCCATTCTGCCTTGAACTGCGGCAGATCCTGCTTCTTCATCTTGGGCATGACATACATGTGAACCCACAGCTTCGACTCCCGATAAAGCGTCTCGTCAACAAAAATCAGTGGCTTCAACTTCAGCAGTCCAGGATGTCCCGGAAGTTCAGTCTCCAACTTCGGTCTGAAAACGTTCTTCGAGTACTTGCCCAACCAAATCCCCAGTTCGAATGAACGACCAAGGTATTTATGATTGACTACCAGCATCGCCCGGGTGCGAAGCAGGCGCGAACCACCAGAACAGCGAAGCCGGACAGCTGCATTTCCACGCCTACCTTCCTGTCATCGTCGAACGAATGTGTCTACCCAAATCCATTAGAAGGAATTTTCGGAAAGAAAACTGACCTGATTTTTCGGCAATCTCGCTTGCAGTTCGCTAGGCTTAAATTCGATCCCGAGTCTTCAAGGGACGGCGGTTCGCTCATGTCAACGCGATCGTTTGTTGAGAGATCACGATCTCACTACATGCCGTGCACCCAGTATTGGTATGATGAAGCCCCCGTTGTGCTGAAGAAAGGCTCAGGAGCAATCGTGAAGGATGTCGAGGGAAATGAGTACATCGACTTGATCGGCGGCTGGGGAGCACTCGTTCAGGGACACTGTCACCCCAAGATCGTTGGAGCAATACAGAAGCAAGCCGAGGAGCTGATGCAGGTCGGGATTTCATTGTATACGCCGCAAGCCGCGGAACTCATGGAACGACTCGCGAAGATCTCCCCCCACGGTCAGTTGAATCGGGTGTTCATAGGCTCAGCTGGAGCGATCGCAGTAGAGTGCGCAATCCAACTTGCAAGAAAAGCGACAAAACGCTACGAAATGATCGCGCTCTACGGTTCGTTTCACGGGAGGACCTACGGCGGTGTGAGCCTTACAATCCAGCCGAAATTCAAGAAGAGCAAGGGCCCATACATGCCCGGCGTTGCAGCAGTGCCGTCATACTATTGCTACAGATGCTACTTCGGGCTGGAGTACCCAGGTTGCGGCCTTTACTGCGCTAAGTTCGTTGAACATGCGATAAACCTCCAGACTGAGACTGGTCAAGCGGCTGCCTTCATCGCCGAGCCGGTGCAAGGGGTAGCTGGTCACATTCCGGCCCCAGATGGGTACTTCAAGATCGTCAAGAGGATCCTAGAACAATATGATGTCCTTTTCATAGATGACGAGATCATGGCTGGACTGGGACGAACGGGCAAGACTTGGGCAATTGAGCATGACGACGTTATCCCTGATATCTTGACGACATCAAAAGCGCTCGGCGGCGGATTCCCGATCTCGGCGACTCTTGCAAGAGAGGAAGTTGCCAAATCGTTCGAACCGTTCGACTATGTCGCCACATTCTATGCTCAACCCTTGGCCTGTGCAGCCGCAATGAGTGCCCTTGACGTCATCGAAGAGGAAAGACTAGCAGAAAGAGCAGCTAAACTCGGTAATTACTTCATGAAAAGGCTGAGGGAACTTGCAGAAGAGCATCAGATAATTGGCGACGTGAGAGGCAGAGGAATGCTGATTGGAGTCGAGCTGGTGAAGGATCGAAGAACCAAAGACCCCGCCAGAGATGAGGCGGTTCGCTTCAGAGATGAAGTCCGCAAGAGGGGAGTGCTGGTTGCCTCGGGCATGGGAACCTATGGCAACGTCATCCGACTGCATCCTACTGTCGTCATGAACGAGCAGCACGTTGACAAATCGATTGAAGCATTTGATCATGGCTTTGCTGCAGTGAGTCGACGACAGTAGCACAGCAAGTTGTTTTGGAATCCTAGTCGCAGACACGGAGTCACTCATCGAAGTGCGTAGCTCCATCGACTTAAATAGGCCTCCTTGATCAAGCTTTGCCCTGATCGGTTTCAGCATACCGTCATGATCGAGTTCAGTGGGAGTTCACTATGAGCATCTTAATCACGGGAAGTGGGGGTTTCATCGGTTCCTACGCGGCAAGAGATGCACTTCTGCAAAACGAGAGGGTCGTGAGTTACGACAACACTCCTGATCTTAGCATAATTGAGGACGTACTCGGCGCGGACCTCGTCAAGAAGATGACCCATGTACAAGGAGACCTCTTGGATTTGCCACTGATGCTTTCCACGGCCAAAGCTCACAAAGTAGACAGGATAATTCACATGGCATCGCTGCAGATCCCTGCATCCGCCACCAATCCTCACCTTGCGTTAAGAATAAACTGTGAAGGAACGCTGAATATTTTCGAACTTGCGAGAATATTGGAGGTCAAGAAAGTAGTGTGGGCAAGTTCCAGCGCGGTCTATGGACCGACCGAGAAGTACGGAGACAAGCCGGTGGCAAACGATGCACCCCACTACCCAACCACCGTCTACGGCGCGTGCAAATCACTCAACGAGAGAATGGCAACCCACTACTTCGACACCTACGGGCTTGATAGCATAGGATTCCGCTTTACTGCAGTGTACGGAATCGGCAGAGTCCGTGGGAAGAGTTCCTTCACTACAAAGATGATTGAGATGGCAGCGTACGGGAAGCCGTACACTGTTCCATTCGGTGATGACCTCATAGACTGGCAGTATATCGAAGACGTATCAACAATGGTAATGCAAGCGCTCGGACTTGAACGCAAAACACCGAGCCGCGTCTTCAACACTCAAGGAGATGTCCGACCCGTGGTTGAAGGAGTAAAGTATCTCAGGACTCTCGCTCCTGACGCGGATCTAAAGACCGAACCGGGCAAGTTTGGCATTCCTTGGAGATACGACACGAGCGCACTCGAGAAAGAAGTAGGATTTAAGCCGCGATACTCAATGGAAGAAGGCATAAAGAAGACTTATGAAGGCTTCAGAAGCAGACGACTCCTATCTCATCCAAGGTAGTCCCGCATTCCTTAACTCGAACCCCGTAGATCGTTATGACCCTACGACCTGTAGTCCAATTCGTTGGACGAGCCGGAGAAAAAGCCAACATACAGTCTGTAGGGCTTCAGCATCGTAATGAGACCAATTTCATGTGACCGACAGGTTGAATCGCTGAGACAACAATTATAACGACTTGGCATAGTATCTCGGAAGACCGCCCATGCATTTTGAGGGAACCTTCGATACGAAGGCTTCCAAGGAGGAGGTATGGTCATTCATGATGGACCCGAACTCAGTCGCCCAATGCCTCCCAGGCTTGGAAAAACTCGAGATCGTCGATGCCGACAACTTCAACGCGAAAGTCCGTATTGGAATCTCCTTCATCAAAGGTATCTTCGATTTCAAGATTAGAACATTCGACAGACAGACGCCGAAGCATGTTAGCTTGGTTGCTCACGGCAAAGGCGTAGGAAGCACTATAGATGTGGAAACGGTGCTTGACATGACTGAGCTCGAGGGCGGAGGTACACGAATGAGCTGGAATGCCGAAGCTCAGGTGGGCGGTGTGATCGCGGGCGTCAGTAAAGATCTGATGAACCGAGCGGGTCAGAAAGTCGTCAACGAACTCTTCGAGGGAATGAAATTTAGGATGGAGAAGTCGCAGCACGGTGATTCGTCTTGAAAGAATCATGTGACGTGGTGGTTGTAGGATCGGGATTGGCAGGGTTCGCTGCCGCCATTCAGGCAGCAGAACTGAATTCAAAAGTAGTCCTTCTCGAAAAGACCGAAAGGGTCGGCGCAGGCAATACATTCGTATCGAACGGTTTCTATGTCGGGGCAGGCACCATTCCTCAGAAAGAGGCTGGCATTGAAGACAGCCCGGAGCGTTTCCTGCAGGACCTTACGAAGATCCTCCCAGAGGCAGATCCGAAACAACTACGGGCGTTTGCTCTTTACGCGGCAGAGGGCATCGAGTGGTTACTGAAGATCGGAATCGATTTCCATCCCGTCTTATCTGATCCTGAGGTGGAGCGCTCTTCGTTTGGAAGAATCAACAGCCGCGTCCACATTATGAAAGAGGGGACGTACTTCGGAAGAAGGACCGGGAACATCGAGGGGGGAGAGTACTTCCTCGCCAAACTGGAGGAAGCGTTTCGCAGGGCAGGTGGAATAACCATGGCGAATACCAGCGCAAAGAAACTCATTACCAACTCGAAGAGAGAGATCGCGGGACTGGAGGCAGTCAAAACAAGTGGCGGAATGATTGCATTTGATGCAAGGGCTGTCGTTCTAGCATGCGGTGGTTTTCAGGGTAATACTCAAATGTTGCTAAAGCACGTCTCGAACTATGCTGACAAGGCAGTCTGCCGTAGCGGTCGAGATATGGACCGTGGCTACTGTCCGAATACTGGCGACGGCCACATCATGGCCCAGCAAGTTGGAGCGAAGCTCGTAAACATGAGTTATGTATACGCGCACACCCTGATGCCACCGGTCTCGCCGTACCCTAACCATGACTACTGTAAGTTCGCCATTGTCGTCAACAAAGAGGGGAAGCGGTTTGTTGACGAGTCAAGGGGCGACGTGATTATCTCCAACGCACTCCTACACGAAGCTGATGCAACAGGATTCATCATAGTTGACTCAAGGCTCTATGACGAGTTCGCTTCTCTGTCTGTGGATCTCGCCGTAAGCTATGGAGCGCCCAAGCCTGTCTCCGCCGAAAGTTTCGAGGAATTGGCCGGGAAGATAGGGGTTGATCCCGCGGGCTTTGACAGGGCAATGCGGGAATTCGACGAGGCGGTCTCGAAAGGCACTACAGATCAGCTGAAACCTCCAAAGTCAGGACGCGAACGTCCTGAATGGCCTCGCAACCAAGACCTGATCCGGGCAATTGAATCACCGCCCTACTACGGTATACCGATCGTTCCAGGAGTAACATTCACAGCAGGCGGGATATTCATCGATGATCAGTCAAGAGTGCTCGATCAGAACCTAGAGCCCATCCCGGGACTATATGCAGCCGGCGAGCTAACCGGCGGGTTGTTCACGGACTACTATACAAGCGGAGGAGGCTTGACCCGCTGTCTAGTGCAGGGGCTAGTAGCCGGCGGAAGCGCAGCCAAGTATGCCAAGATTAAACACTAGCCGAATTCGCACAGGTCCCGCTCGGATCCGACCGCTCCCACTTGGCAAGATAACTCGGAGCAGCCCAGAGCTTACTTGCCGAGCGCAGTCTCTGTCGCCTCGTCCAGTATCTCGATCGTTCTCTGTATCTGTTCGAGGGTAATCACAAGCGGGGGAGTAATCCTTAGAGAATTACCGTATCTGCCGCCAGCCTCCACGAATACCCCTCTTTTGATGGATTCACGTGAGATCGACTGAGCAAGTTTTGCATCAGGGGTCTTTGATTTCTCGTCGGTCACCATTTCTGCAGCGATAAATAGGCCCCTACCTCTTACCTCGCCACTGAGCTTCTTATCAGTGTAGATGTCCTTCAACGACTTCATGAAGGACTCACCGTATTTGGAAGCCTTCTCCAGCAGTCGCTCCTTCTCGATGACTTCAATCGTCGCCAAGGCGGCAGCACAAGCCACAGGATTTGCTTGGAATGTTGCACTCATCCTTGCCTGAGAGCATTTCTCCACTATTGAGTTCTCTGCGACTACAACTGCCAAAGGAAGACCACTTGCCCCACCTTTTCCGCAAGTCATTATATCCGGCGAGACACCTTCGTGATCGCAGGCAAACCACTTGCCTGTTCTTCCGAAACCGCTGTAGATCTCATCTGCTATGAACTCGACGCCATGCTTCTTACAGATTGCTTTCAGTTTTGGCAGGAATTCTCGAGGAGGCACTACCGCGAACCCCTCGAAACCTTGGATGGGTTCTACTATCACGGCGGCCACATCATTGGCACCTGAGGCAGGATCCGTCAACAAGTAGTCAACGTACTCCACGCACGCCACACCGCAGTCCGGGTATGTGTGGCCGAGCGGACAACGATAGCAATACGCGAACGGTGCATGTATTACGCCTCCGATCATATGGTAGCCGCCTCTCACAAATCTCCCAGAAGAAAGGGTCAGCGAGCCATGAAACCTCCCGTGGAAGGCACCTTGGAAGGCGATCAGTTGCCATCTACCGCTCGAGCAATGTGCAATCTTGATCGCGTGCTCGACAGCTTCTGAACCGGTGGTCCCGATCAGGACCTTCTTCTCCAGCCCTCCAGGCGTCAGCGAGATAATCTTCTCAGCAAGCTCGGCTCGAAGAGGATGCATCATCCTTCCTCCACAGAATGAGTAAGTGTCCAGTTGACGCTTGATTGCGGCTATCACGTCTGGATGTCCATATCCTGTGCTAGCGCTCCCGAATCCGCCGTTAAGATCGATGTACATGTTCCCTTCCATGTCTTTGATGAGAGCCCCCTCTCCTCCGTTGAAGATCAGAGGCCATTCGGTGAAGGCGTGAGTCAGAACGCCTGTCATTGGCATCTCGAAAAATTCAACTTTCCGAATGAAACTTCTTGCCTTCTCGCTTGCGGGTTTTGCAACGATTTGAGGCAGCTTCGGTGGCATTCAGAAATACCCCGCGCAGTAGTCGACTAGGGCAGATTCATACGGTGTAGAACAGGTGGACTCTGTTCCCCGCTTTGTCCGGCTGCTTTAGGAATACCGCCTTCACGCCTTTCCTGATTTTGGCTTCTTCCAGCTGGATGCCGCGTTCCGTGAGGTACTTGCACGCTTCCTCGAAATTCGAGACTTTGATCGCCACATGGCAGAGAAAAGGCATCGTTTCCTTCCAGATTTCTATTCGCCCTGTTCCCTCTCCTACAAGAAAGAAAGAAGAAGCGCCTTCGGTTTTCTTGAAGCCAAAGAGGTCAGCATACCAGTCCGCCATCTCTGCCGCTGACGCAGTCTTCGTGGGGTACAACCCAAGGTGCTCGACCCCAAGGAAGAGGGGGATGCCTCTGGCTTTCTTGACCCACCAGACGCAGTCCTCGACCTTTCTCTGGATACCCTCGAAGTCCTTGGCGCCCACCAGTTCCTTGGTGATGAGTCTTGATCCCATCCCGAGCGCTGCTGTTCCGGCCTTTATCCAAGCTGAGACGCTCTCCCAGGTTGAATCCACGCCTCCGGTGGGCATTATCTTCGCCCATGGACACGGGCCAAGTAGGTTCTTGACGAAACTCGGACCACCCACCTCCGCTCCTGGGAAAATCTTGACAATATCGACTCCCAACTCCTCCGCCAATGATATCTCGGATGCGCTGCCGCACCCAGGAGAATAGGCAATTTTCCGGCGGTTGCAGACTTTCGCGATCTCTGGGTTCAGCACCGGACCGACTACGAAGTTTGCTCCGCTGTTGATATACAAGGCCGCTGTTCCCGGATCGAGGATGGTTCCGACGCCTAGCGCTACATCAGGCAGAGCCTCCGCGCACCACTTCGCCAGTTCGGTGAAAACCTGGTACGCGAAATCTCCTCGGTTCGTGAATTCTACTATCTTTGCGCCTCCGTTCGCACAGGCTTCGACGATTTTCTTCGCGGTTTCGAGGTCCCTTTCATAGAAGACCGGGACGACTCCAATTTCCAATATCTTGCTAACCACTTCATGTTTCAGAAATCTCGCCATGCGTATTACCTCCAGCGTTCCTTCTAGCGGGATACGCGCCCTGACACGACACCGCTCATGATGCCCTCAACCTCAGATACAGTAACCATGTTCATGTCGCCTGGAATTGTATGCTTCAAGCAGCCTGCCGCGGCGGCAAAGTCAAGTGCCTTCTGTACGTCGTCTCCGTACTTGAGAAGACCATAGATCAGGCCTCCTGCAAAGGCATCTCCACCGCCCACTCGATCCACGATGTGAGCTATGTCGTAAACCGGTGCAGTGTAGAAGGTCTTGCCGTCATGTAGGACGCCCGACCAAGTGTTGTGGCTTGCGCTGATGCTGCCGCGAACCGTTATGGCAATCTTGCCAAGGTTGGGAAACTGCGCCTTGAGCTCCTCTGCGACTGTTCTGTATGCATGTGGATCCACTTTGCCCGCCAATACATCCACACTTGGCGCCTCTATTCCAAAGACCTTCTCAGCGTCCTCCTCGTTTCCCACAGCTATGTCAGCGCACTTCACGAGATCTGTCATAACCTCCCGGGCGGGCTTTCCCCACTTCCATAACTTGGCGCGGTAATTCAGGTCCAGTGAGACGGTCAGTCCCATCTTCTCGGCGGTTCTTGCGGCCTCAAGAGCCGCATCTGCACAGCCTTTGCTTATCGCTGGAGTGATGCCTGTTACGTGGAACCATGAGGCGCCATTGAAGACCGTCTTCCAGTCGATCATCCCAGCCTCGACCGTCGCGATCGATGATCCGGAACGATCGTAGACCACCTTGCTTCCTCTCTGATCTGCACCATTCTCGAGAAAGTAGATGCCAAGACGTTCTCCTCCCCGAACTATCTTGGTCGTACCAACTCCCAGTTGTCGAAGATAGTTGATGCAGGCATCTCCGAGTTCGTTTTCGGGTAGCCGCGTGACGAAATCCACTGAGACACCAAAATTAGCCAGCGTCACGGCAACATTTGCTTCTCCTCCGCCGAACGTCAAGTCGAACGATCGTGCTTGAGCAAACCTTTGATAGCCTGGAGGCGATAGCCGCATCATTATTTCTCCAAAGGTGACGACTCTGTTCATGTTTGAGAACATCCAGAGGACACTCCAACCTTGAGCTAGCAAAAGAACGTTGCGATGGTGGGTGTTAGTCTCGAGTATATGAACTCGTCACGACCACAAGACCTTCACTCCTCGTCCAGGATGTTGACCACAGTTTCCAGGGCTTGCGCGAGTTCCGCGATCATAGATGTTGAGGAGATCGATCTGAGCCAGGAAGATGGCGTAATTGCCTCTTGTGCGAACTTAGGTGGAGCATTGGCTGCCATCTCTCCTTTAGGCATGACGCGCTCCTCGCGACTGCTGAACCGAATCTTGTGGCGTGAGTAGACAGTGCTCCAATCGCCGCATGCCTATTCTCGATCGAGCTAATTCAAGCTCCTCTCCCCCCGAGGCCTCAGCGATCCTCAGGGAAAACTTCCGAATCCCCCGGGTTCGACTACTGAGCGATGGTTAGCGACTATCCTCCTAGCAAAATCGTACGCGGTTGGGAGAAGACCGGATTTCGTTATCCAAGCAGCTGCATTATGAGAATGCTAGCAAGAAGGAAGCCTATGCTGAAAGGGAATATCATCCATATTTCAGTGAGCTCGATAACAGAAGCTGCAACAACAGGCGCAAGAGACATCATCAGTCCTTCGGCGACGAAATAGACGCTGTAGCCAAGTCCTCTCGCAGTTGAAGGTGTTGTCTCTGCGATGATCGCAGTGATGGGTGACCAAACCGTGTACGTGAAGAAAGCATATACGAGATAGACAAGTGCAACAAGATGGAGTTCCCGCATAAATGCAAGCAACGACAGCGAGATTACGGCGCCCAGGATTGTAAGACTCAGCGCCTTCTTTGAGCCCACGCGGTCCCCAAGGTATCCACCGGCCAGCGCTCCAATGATTCCCATGATAGGCCCAACGCCAAAGATCATGCTCGCCAAAGATTCAGAAAGACCCATGCTCGTCACAAAATAGGTTGTCATGAAAGTCGAGAGTGCCGTAGATCCGATCTCTCTTACGATTATCGCAATCAAGAAGATCGAGAAAGCATAGCAGAAGATCTCAGATATGCTGCTGAGCGAGGCTGTCCCTCTGATTTCTTCGGTCCTTCCTGAGCGTGTGCTCTTCAGCTCGGAAGACGTCAACACTATGGCTGCCCAAGCCAGGACCGGACCCGCCCAGAAGACGTAGACCCACCTCCAGCCGAGAATCGAAAGGAACGTAGCGAGGCTTAGAACGCCCACAGCTGAGCCTAGGTTCCCGAATGCGTTGTGCAAACCCAAAGCCATATTCAACTGATTTTGATCGGCGACTTTGCTTACCGTACTCAGTCCTGAACTGTGATAGAGCCTGTCAGAAATCCGAATGAAGCATAACGCTAGGACGAACATCCAGAAATTTTCTGCCCGACTGACGACCAGCAAGGAAATGCCTTCTATGGCCATGCTCGCAAACAGTACACGGTCAGCGCTCAACCGATCAGCCAGAAATCCCGCAGGTATATTCGTCAATAGTGCGCCCAGACTCGGAATAGTGGCCACAAGGGACGCTTCGACGAGGTTGAGATGAAACTCCTCAATGATGACAGGTATTAACGCGACTTGTGTGAGGTAGAAAACCTCGATGAACATGTGGGTTGTGCATACGATCCATATTGACTTCCGCATCTGCCTGCCGATCCATTTCCAGAGCCCCTAAGTCTGAAGCGCCAACAGATTAAGCCTTACATAGATCGAATCACACATCATACTTTGTGATTCGGTTTAGGGAAGTACAGGTAGGGCAAGAAAGAGAAGCCGCCTTGTGTTATACTCCTTTGGACAGGTCTGCCATTCTAGGTTGCACCGGATCGGCTTGTGTCACCGTCGATATCCTATCATGAGGAAGAACAACCATGCCCCCTGGACTGCCAAAGAAGCCTATTCGCGATCCGTCTCCAGAATATTTCTGCTTGGGTCGAGCTACTGTCCCGTGAGCACTGGGAATTCTCGCATCCAAGAATTTCGTTCAAATCGGTCGGGGAAGGACCACGGGAGGAGATCGTGCTGCTGCCTCTCGAGACCTATACGTATGCGCTTGAGATTCTCTTAGGAGGCTGCTACGAGGAACACGTATATGGCTCTGCCAAGTTTATGTCTGTGACTCTGCATGCCGATGTGGCCATTATGGGTCGTTCAGGAGTGATAGATATCAGAGCGCAGAACTGGTAGAAGCACCAGGTGGTGTAGGGGAACACTGATTCTCGACGAGTCGGACTTTTTCCGGAGCACAGCAACCCAGTCGGGGAGCGGGCCGACCTTGATCCTTTGGAATCAAAGCCACATTCTCACCCGCACAGGGCAAACCCGAGCGCCCCTTCATTCTGGGGCTTTTGTGAGGTGCTACGCTTCCAATTGGATCTTGACCGATTGAGGTAGGATCTTGTCAGCTATTCTCGGGGAGTGTATGAAACTTCCTTCGGAGAGAACCCACTAGTGGCCAGTCCTGCCAAGTGCAGACCCCTTTTCCGACTTGGGTAGAGATTGAGAGCGCGTACTCTGAGATCTGCCCCGAAGGACGCGGAAATTCTAGAGTTCAAATCACGATGGGGGCGAGCAGACCGGAGAGCACGAATCAGACTATCGTGTATTCATCCCAGAGGGTGTTTCTCACAAATACACCAACACAGGGACAGAGGACCCGCCTCTCTTCGTGGTGCATAGCCCACCGGCCGAGTCCCCAAGAAATGAATTCCGGGGCATGACTGTCGGTTCCACGCACGTTCTTATGGACTTACAATCGCCGAGGAGATTGCTGATTCGACTAACCTGCGCTCAATTCCGCTAGACATTTCGCGAAATACTCCCGACCGTTCCTCACTTCGTTGAAGATTTGATCGGGCTGGACGCCGCCGTAGTCTACGTTCATGTAGCCCTTGTACTCGACAGCTCTAAGGGCTCGGAAGATTGCGGGAAAATCGATGCTGCCACGGCCAGCAGGCAGGTGGTACGGAAAACTGCCATCGTTGTCGGCTAGGTGAACATACTTGAGATGTTTCGCAAGCTTGGCAATGACGAGATCGAGATGCTCCTTTGTAGCGTGGGTGTGAGCAACATCCAGTAAGCAGCCCGCGTTTGGCTCGCCTGCCTCTTCGATAAGCTTAAGGACACCATCACTCGTACTCACGAAATCACCCACACGGTTTTCGATTATCAGCTGCAACCCATGTTCCGCAGCGGTACGTGCCATTCCAGAGAACTGGGACACTGCGTTGTCCCAAAAATGGCTCCACATGAATCCTGCAGGTACGCGAACCTGGAGCGGCGCGCCGCCAGGGTACGGCTCGCTGCCCGGCACACCTTTGATCTCTGGCGGCATGTAGGCGCAAATGCAGACCGTCAAGCAACCTATATCTTCGATGAATTGGCATAACCGCCCAAATCGGTGCGAGTACTTTTCAGCCAGGGCGTCATTCATGCTGAACGCACCCTTGACTACACCGATAGTCGCTGAAAGCGTCATCTGATTACGCGACAGACTGGTCCTTACCTCATCGATCCGTTCGGCGTACTCATCCAAGTCGATGTCAACGTTGATCTCCAGCTCGCAGGCATCAAAACCGGCTGAGTGCATCTCAGCTACGGCCTTGAGGTAGCTATCCAAGCTGTAGGGGAAACCATAACGGGTGATTGGATACAATGCAGCACATCCTATCCTCAAGATCATCATCTGCTAAGGCTATGTCGATTCATTCAACAGTTGTGCCAAAGATAAAGAGAACTCCACATCGATCTCAGGCGCTCGTTACAAATGTCAAGGTTTGACGAAACGCACAAATGCCGCTGCATATACACATGCGTGTCAGGTTCACAGCAAGAAAGCCATCTGCACAGGGATATGCATGGGCCCCCAGAGTAAATTGGTGGTACTACTTGCAGAACAAGGATCAGAGCAGAATCGCGAATCTCCCTAATGCCAAAGGCGCAATGCCTGTTGCTGTCCCGCTCATCTTCCTTACACTGTTGTGGATGGTCGTGCCATTCTTCATTGCACCGAATGAGGTCCTGTCGCTGTCGATCTCGTACCGTCAAGAAGAGCAAACTCAGGCCACGGACAACCAAGGAAGCACCTTCACAATCACTCTGCGGAATATTTCTCCTTGGGTTGTGGTCATGTCTGATGTGGACTGGAGATTCTGGCATCCAAGGATTTCGTTCAAGTCGATCGGAGAAAGGCCGGCAGAGCATATCGTGCTACTGCCTTTGGAGACCTACACGCACGTCCTTCAGGTTATCCTAGAACCCTGTTATGAGGGACACGTATGTGGTCCTATGAAACTCATATCGGTGACTATGCGTGCTGACGTGAGTATTCTCGGTCGTTCAGCAGCGATAGAGGTCAAAGCGCAGAACTGGTGAAAGCAAGAGACACATCGGAGGCACCAGCACAACTCGCCCTAGAGCGGAGATCTCGTTTTACTATCTAGATGGAGACTGAAAGCATGTACTCCGAGACCCTTTGAACAGAATATGCATGGGATGCCCCTTGACCCCCGCTCTAGGGCTACTCTAGGGGAGGAGCCAGAGCATAGACTACCAATGCTGGTCCGTCTGTTCTGTTCGATTCGCTGTACCTAAAGCCCGGAGGGAGAAAAACTGCTTGACCTTCCTTCGCATCAAGTCTGTTGTTGTCCCATTGAATAGTTATGGTTCCCTTGACCACATAGTAGGCTTCTTCTTTGTCAGGATTGGTGAACCGGTGTTCTTCTGATCTTGGCTCCATCGACATTATTCCCAGCATAACTTTCTGGGCGCCTTCTCTTGTCCTCGTTACTAGCCTCCTGACAGTGATTCCCCTGCAATGTACGTGAGGTTGAATGCCGGCAGCCGTCACAAGTTTAACTTCTTTTCTCATTCAAGAACCTCCAATAAGCTTTCGACTTCTAGATATATGCACTTTTCGAAGGGCTTTCGCCAGCCAGTGTGAGGGCGGCGAATTCTTGCCAAGCCATTCTGGGCTGAGAGACGCATCGCCGTTATCCTTGGAGTCACAAACGCAAACCCGCCTGTGGCCCATTCGCCCACTACTATTGAAAGATTCAGAATATCATCGAAATCTTTTCTAACTAGTTGACGGCAAGCACCACCCCTGGTGAAAGAGGACTCGATTATGAAGATCATCAACATTGATGACGTCCATGCGAGAGAAATCAGGGAACCTGGCATGACGAGGACGTTGAAAGACATACTAGTCACAGGCAAAATGACTACACATTTGGGGATAATACCGCCTGGACAGTCTTCCTCGGAACACTCACACCCCATATCGGAAGAGATCGTTTACATTGTCAAGGGAAAAGGAAAGGTGAGAGCTGGCGGACAGACTGGAGAGTACAAATCAAACTATCTTGTATTCATTCCGGAGAGCGTTCCTCACCAATACACCAATACAGGTACCGAGGACCTGCTGCTCTTCGTGGTGTATAGCCCGCCGGCTGAGGTCCCCAAGAAATAGACCCTCCGGCATGACTGTTGATTCCGCTCACGGCTTGGTACACTTCGATTTCGGGAAAGGAGACCGGCGCTCCGTGAGCTACGGGCCTGTATGCCACTATGACAATCCCATTCTTGTCACTGTAGGGAAGAAGATCGGGCTCTATCGTCCTAGCCTTCAGACTGTATTCAACTTGGTTTGAGATGAGCTCATGCTTCGAAAGCGACTCCTCTGCCTCTCTCGTCTGTGACAAGGAGAAGTTGCTGACGCCGATGTACCTGACCTTCCCTTCGTCGACAAGCTTCTCCATGGCACTCATTGTCTCTTTGATGGGCACCAGTGGGTTTGGCCAATGTATCTGGTACAGATCAATGTAGGAGCACTGGAGCCTCTCTAGGCTTCGCTCAGCGGCTTTCAGAACCTGATTGTACTTGAGATGCGTGGGCGAGACTTTGGTGGCGATGAAAATCGTATCTCTCATGCAGTCTCTGATCGCTTCCGCGACGAGCGGTTCAGTGTCGTACATTTCGGCTGTGTCGATTAGATTGATCCCGACCTCGATGCCTCGCTTCAGGGCAGCGATCTTCGCTTCTCTGCCTTGGCGCGGGCCCAGCAGTCTGGATGATGCTATCCATGTTGCGTCATAGTAGGTTCCCATGCCGATTGCGGAGACTTTCACCTTGGCCCTGCCGAACTCTCGATAGTCCATGGCTAACCCGCGTCAATTCTGAACGGGGCGTCTATTACCTTGGCGCTGGCGTTAATCTCCGATGTGATTCGGTTTAGGTTCGCTTCTGAGTCCCAGAAAGAGTTTGGGTGAGGCCAGCACCTATGCAGGCACTAGGCCTCTAGGCGGGTTCCGCACTTCTCGCAG
>Ga0209725_1000278_pt1 | contig 31140 bp, 33 predicted proteins | sample I18A1metaG_FD_184145 | JGI IMG/M metagenome (GOLD analysis project Ga0209725, IMG submission 184145) | Lake sediment bacterial and archeal communities from Gulf of Boni, Indonesia to study Microbial Dark Matter (Phase II) - ​I18A1 metaG... | ecosystem: Environmental > Aquatic > Freshwater > Lake...
TCGACCTTGTCGCCGTCTTCGCTGCTTACCTTATGGTTACAGTTAGCCTGAATCTCGAGTTCGGTTATACTGGGATACCGAACTTTGGCAAGGTTCTTCCGTTCGCGGCCGGGGCTTTCGCTGCGGGTTCATTCCCGGGGCGCCTATTGGCTGAGCTATCAGGCTTGCCACGCGGGATCGAAGCCTACGCAAGCAACGAAATCCTAGCCACCTGCGTTAGGGAATTCGCATTTCGCAAACCGCAAGTGCTAACGTACTTGAACTACGTTGAGGATAATGTGGTGGTGACGACTTGTTTGACGAAACTCCTTCAGAGCTCTCCGTTGCTGTCAATCTCGGTTCTTCTTCTCACGTTGTTGGTTGCTGCAGCTGTTGGTGCTACGCTCGGTTATGTTAGCTCCTATCCAGCAATTCGGCTGAGGGAGGATTACCTAGCCATGACTCTGCTTGCAATGGCTGAACTAGTCAGTGTCGTTGGTTACAACTACCCCGAGATCGTTGGTGGCACATTGGGAGTGTCGCTGCCCGACCCATATGCATGGGTCGGCGGTGAGAGGAGGTTTCTACTGGCAACTGTCGCACTGGCAGTCATGGCCCTGATCACTTTCTTTTACATGGAACGAGTTTCCCTTTCTCCATTCGGCAGAGTCATGAAGGCGGTTAGAGATGGAGAACTGGCTTCAGAGGCCCTCGGCAAGGACGTTGTGAGGCTGAGGCAGAAGGTCTTGATAATCGCGTCCGCTCTTGCGGGGATTGGTGGGGCCCTCTGGGCATTCTACTTGGGAGGCGTAATATCGACTGGCTACGATAGGGTAACCTGGACCTTTTGGCCCTGGGTGATGGTGATCATCGGCGGAGCCGCCAACAACCTAGGCGTCGTATTGGGAACAGGCATATTCGTAACATCGAGAAAGTTGATCGATTTCTACAAGTTTGCCTTGGAGCCTTACCTTCCTTTCAGCGTTGTCTGGGTAGACAGACTCGCTTTAGGAATCCTCCTAATCTTCATGCTCATCGTGAGGCCTGAAGGAATTCTTGCCGAGAAACCTAGGATGGCGATGAAGAAGGAGAAGATTCTTTCCATAATGCGCAGAGCAAAAACCAAGCCGTAGGCACCATGTCGTCTCTCATGAAAGCTCTGCGGACTAGATCCTATCACTGATCGGTTTCAGAAAGAAAAATTTTCGGGAGATCCTTCGAGATTGGATATTCGAGTCGGGTGACTTCTAAGCGTTGAGGATGTCCCCGAAAGCCGTTATGCAAGCTGAAAATCGATTTCGGCGAGCTTGGCATTAAGAAACGGGTGCGGGTCTCAGACAGGAGTACTCCAAACGTGAACTCGTCGGTAGGTTAGTCGTGGCGGTGACCAATTTTCCGCCAAGGCAAATTGCAAACTCCATATCTTAATGCCTAGTCTTGGCCGCGAGTACAAAGGACAAGAAGACCCTGTTGCTGAAGCCCGACATTGAGGTCGAGCCTGGCGCGAAGATTTTCTAATCTGTAAGCGGCCCATCAGAAGGTTGTGGAGACCAAGAAATCGGCAATAGAGCCTAGTTGTCCTCGGCTTCTGAGGCCAGTAGCCCCATCGGGGCTTCCCTGCTTTTTCTAGGTAATGGTGTGACACGATTCTTGCGTAGTTGATCGAACCGTACCTTTCCTACAGACGAATGGCCTTGCGAATCTTCTGCTTGGTGATGCCTCAGCTATAGGACAAGCTCCCCAGCGCCGACAAGCGCCCAGTCCAGAAGGGAGTGCGCCAAAACGCGCATACTGCCCCCACCCCCACCTCAACAATAAACAGCCTAATAGGAGTCTGGAATGGCACCTGAATCAGTACTCGCTCGCCTCGCTCACTCCTAGACCAATAGAGCCCGGTTCACGACCTCTAATGCCTTATCCAAAGCATCGGCAACCTGATTGGCATTACGCCTCAAGCCGTTAAGCAGGAATTTGAAATCGTCAGATTCTCGGTCGAGCTTGGCGAGTTTGCGTATCTCTTCAAGGCAAGGTAGCGGTGGAATCGGAACCGCTAGGTCATGATCATATCTTCCAACCTGCGTATGGGTGATTGGGATCAGAATCCGTCCCAATCTCATTAGAGCATGGTTGAGAGCGTCTATCCTAGCTCTTTGCCTCGGAGTTGTTCTCTTTGTCCTGCGATTCAGTCTTGCCAAGGCCTGCATCAATCTCTCGGTCTGCCTGATGAGCGGCTGCAGATCGAAAGTCTCTTCGGCCACTTCCTCCAGTTCCTCAAGATTTCGCTTCAATTCCTCTGCGGCCCTCTCATAGTTCAATGGGAGGATCGGATTGGCGCAGAGCCCGAGGATAAGCAGCGTGTAGACCATTGCGTCGCGTTTGAGGTTGTCCGCATCGATCTTGTCAATTGTATCATAGGGTGTATGCCACCACCATCCAGCTCCGCTGGGTGACGGTCCGAAAAGATTCACAGTCTTGAGGGCCGGATCCTTCTGGCCAGCTTCGACGGGAATCTCAGAGATGGACATGAAGATCGAGGGGATCCCTATTCCCCAGAAGGATTGATCGCCAGCCCTAGAAAATCCGCGTCCGGACAGCTCTTGGCCCGTCACTCTTTCGATTACAGATGAAGCGAAGTCTTTCGTTTCGGGCATAACAGAACTTTCAGTCAACATGCTAGCCCCTTTCGACCCGGCAGAATCAACATTCACATGCGCTATGCAGTTCTTCTCCAGTTCAAGCCAGAAATTGTCCGCATACCATGTTGAACCAGCATACCTTCCATGTGAATGGCCGGACCAGAACGCGATCATTAGTCCCCGTCGCAGCTGTTTCTTGTATTTTGACAGAACGCGACCGACTTCCAGCATGAGGGCGTTTGCGCTGCCATTGTCCATGGCTCCGTAATGCCAAGAATCTATGTGTCCCGAGAGTAGAACGAATCTACCTCTCTCAACTGCTCCGGGCATGTCCGCTGTGACAACGGGGATTTTCCTCCAGCCCCTCCAAGTTCGCGCTAGGAGCTTTGCTCGTACATTTCCTTTCTCGATGAGTTGCTTGAGATATTTGCCATCCGATTCGGTAATTGATATGCACGGTGTGGCCGGCAGCAATGAGACCGTTTCGAATCTAGGTGTTCCCCAAACAACTGATATGATCCCCTCGTGAGCGTGGTCATCATTGATGAAGATCTCACCTACGGCGCCATGGTTGTCTGCGCGTTTTGCAATCTCGGGCTCAGCGAGCCCTTCCGCCAACACGAGCTTACCGCGCACATCTCTTCTAGAGAATTCTTCCTCGGAACCCCAACCTACGTAATTCATCTCCGCCTCCGTTCCATCGTGTGGGGTTGATGGAGCTAGCGCGGCTGAAACGCCTTCAATTTTCCTATACTCTGGCAAAGTAACGAAGAGTTCCGCTGCTTCCGGATAGCCGATGTAAGCATCAAAACGGTGTTCCGTGACTTTCAACCCATATCTTCCAAGCTCACTCTTCACATACTCCAGGGACTTGGCCTCATCATGGCTCCCTGATATCCTGACATACCTAGAAATCTCGTGAACATGCTTCATCAGGATCTCCGAAGAGACTTCTTGTGCGATTTGCTTCTCCAAACCGGAAAAAGTGGATTGCATATATTTCCGCCTGTCATCGATCTCCGAGATCATTTAACAGTTGCCACGAATCGCGTCCAACCTTTCCTTACGTAAGCCTGAATACGTCTCGAATGTCGAATAGGGGAAGATTGTCAGCCATGTCAAAAGAAGATTACCTGATCGCTTGTATTGGAGCTGGAACGATAGGGCGCAGCTGGGCGACGATATTCGCTGGGAAGGGATATCAAGTCATCTTAGAGGACATCGATCCGACAGCTCTTAAGTTGGCAAAGAAGATCATCGCTTCAAATTTCCGAGAATTGATAAGTTTCCGTCTATTGAACAAGGCCGATGCAGCAGGAGCAAGAAGCCGAATAGCTTACACAACGGACCTCAGAGAGGCAGTGTTGAACGCGGATTTTGTTCAAGAATCCGTCCCGGAATCTCTTCCCTTGAAGAAACAGATGTTCGCCAAGATCAGCTCGATCGCTCCTCCTCGGTCTATCATTGCCAGCAGTACCGGCGGGTTCCTCATGTCGCAAATTCAGTCAGCCGCCTCTCGACCCGACAAGTGCGTTGTCGTTCATCCCTGTCAGTTTCCAGTTCACTTGACGAAGCTTGTTGAGGTCGTGCCGGGTATGGCAACGAGTCATAGTACCGTACGAACAACCTGCAATATGATGAAAAAGATTGGAAAGAACCCTATAGTCCTCAAAAAGGAGATTTCAGATTACATCTCGAACCGACTCCAGTTTGCGCTCTTACGAGAAGCCTTGGACATGGTAGGGAGAGCCATAGTCTCTGCCGAAGATGTTGACTTCACACTCTGCGAGGTTACACGGACTTCTTACTGCATCGGATTGGGGCCGTTCCTGTCAATGCATCTTCATGGAGGACCTCACGCTCTCGGAGGAATCGAGGCAGCAGTGGGATATTACGCAAAGGTTTTGCCTGATACTTGGAGGAGCTTAGCAAAGTGGGTGAACATACCGAGGCCCGTTATTCTCGGTGTTCAGAAAAGCGTCCGCGAACTCGTGAGGAAGCGGAGAATAGACGAGAGGCAGTTGAACCGTCAGATTAATCGAAGCCTACTACGTATCGCTCGTGGCGTCTGGGGAAAGAGCGCAAGATAGATACATCGAACAACGAGAGCCATTTCTAGGAAGGCGTTAACTGATGCGATTCGGAGCATGTATCCCGCACTACGGTGTTCCTGCTTCAAAGAAGGCTATTTCTGATTTCTGTAAGCTAGCAGAAGAATTGATGTTCGATTCTGTTTGGACGACAGATCATCTTGCAGTAAGCAAGAAGTATACCGATCCGTACGGTAACATCTTCGAAAGCCTCGTAACGCTGGCCTTCATTGCTGCTGTAACAGAGCATGTGAAGCTAGGGACCTCGATCATTGTTCTCCCAATGCGTGATCCGATTCTCTTCGCCAAACAAGTTGCTTCTCTAGACGCATTGAGCGACGGAAGAATAATCTTGGGACTGGGAGTAGGTTGGATGGAAGAGGAGTTCGCGACGCTCAAGTCGAACTATAAAGACCGCGGGAAGATCATGAATGAACAGATACGGCTACTCAGGGTTCTATGGACACTGGAGGAACCCAGATTCGAGGGACGTTTCTTCAAGGTTGCTGACGCTGTCATCCTACCAAAACCGATCCAGAAGAATGGGCCACCAATCTGGATTGGGGGAAGCTCATCCGCAGCGATTAGGCGAGCGGCCAATCTTGGAGATGGATGGCACCCAGTCGGTCTCTCACCCAAAGAGATAGTGGCAGGCAGGAAGAAGCTTGAATCCTTCCTCAAAGACGATCGAAAAATTGTAACATGCGTTCGATTACCTGTAGAAATATCACAAACCGCTTCGACCACATATGCCCTAAGTTCTGGTGAGCAAGCTTACATGCTTGGAGGGACACGCGAACAGATCCTCAGGGAGCTTGAAGCTTTTCGAGAGGCAGGGCTAGATCACTTGATATGCTTCTTTGGAAACAAACCGTATGAATTCGTCGAGTCACAAGCGAGGCAATTCGCCGAAAATATCATTCCATCCTTCAGTCAGTGAGCCATAATATCTAGCAAGACCGGAGGCGCTATTGGCATTGTGGAAGTCCGGCAAGACGATTGGACTGGGCGTGATTGGCTGTGGGTCCATAGCTCAGGAATCTCATCTCCCCGCGATATGTAGAATTCCTTCGTTAAGACTCGTGGCAGTCGCTGACATTGACGAGCCAAGAGCCCAGTTAGCGAAAGAAAAATTCGGAGCTCTGTATAAGTACCGTGACTACAGGCATTTGCTTCAGAACAAGGATGTAGACGCTGTTGACATTTGCACGCAAACCAAGTATCACGCGGAGATAACGATCGCTGTTGCCCAATCTGGAAAGCATGTACTATGCGAGAAACCGATCGCACTTAGTCTTGAAGAGGCTGATCGTATGATAGAGGTCTGCTCAAAGAACAACGTGAAACTTATGATCGCTCACTCCCGCAGATTCATTCCTCGCTATCGTATCGTAAGACAAATCATCAGGGAAGGACGAATTGGAAGAGTGATCTGGGCAACGCAGATATCGAGACGCCACTTGGTTGAACCTAGCTCGTGGTACTTCGACCCTAAGATGACTTACGGACCGATCGCAGAGGTTGGTATTCACGAAGCAGACTTGCTCAGGTGGATGTTCGGGGACGAGGTGGTGGAAGTTCAAGGAGTTGCCAGAGCAAGAAGCCCAGACGCACAGCTTTACGATCAAGTATTCGCTGCGCTCAGATTCAAGAATGGAGCCGTGGCTTCTTTTGAGGTGGGTTACGTGCTTCCTAAGAGTTACACACAATATACGACTCTGGAAGTTCTAGGTTCTACGGGGCTGGTATCTGCTTCTGACACCCACATGAACGTCGCTATCCAAGGTCGTGATGAAGGAATCACCTATCCTTTAGCTTACTCGGATCTACTCAGTGTCAATACAGCCTACGAGGACGAAATATGGGCCTTCGCCGATTCGATAATCAAGGAAAAGGAGCCTCCCGTTACAGGCGCCGATGCACACGCGGCCCTCGAGATCGTCTTAGCAACTCTCCAATCGATCAAAGAGAGAAGACCTGTACAACTGCCTGTCAGGAGCGCAAGCTGAGCATGAGGACCATCGGCCTCTTCAAATTACCGGGATCCACGCCAGACCATGAGCCTTCCCGAGGAAGAGACTGGAGGCTGATCGCGCTACCCGCCAAAGGCGCAAGGAGGGGACCTTCAGAGCGTGCCATCGCTGATTCGAGACTCGATGCCATCGCCATCCTAGGTCTAGGTTTGAGGAAGACACTATACGCCGAGAAAGCGCTACTATCAGGAAAACATGTTCTAGTCGACTTCCCACTTGGTCATGACTTCGGGGAGATATCGCGACTTGAGAAAATCGCGGAAGACCGGGAGCTTTGCATATATTCGCCAAACCTCTTGAGGACGGAGTCTGGTATTCAGGAGCTTAAGCGGATGGCCAGTGGTTCATCTGGTAAGATACTTTCCCTAACCATTACGTGCGGCTTGAATACTAGGTTCGAAAGCTCCGAATGGTCAATGAAACTAATGCAATTGCTCGATCTATCCGAGTGGATCGCAGAGTCTAGGTGCGTGGAAGCATACGGTCGGAAGTCAACCAATCACCCATCGAGTGTAGCCCTCGTCGTCACCCTGTCCTTCGACAGTGGCGTGAAAACACTGTTGAACCTTTACTCAGCTCCGAAGAATCCTATGAGGCTCTGGATAGATGGTATCTTTGAGCACTCTGTTGCGCATGTCGACCCTTACGCACAGACTGTCAGATTAAGTCGATTTAGCGATAACACAGGTGAGACCGTAAATTGGGCGCCATCACCGCTGAGCATAGCTATCGAAGATTTTGTTGCGCACATCCGGAGTGAGAAACGTATTTCGCTTTCGGACGATCTAGAACGGATCTTCACCCTCGCCTGTAATGTGCTCACAAACTAGGGACCCTGCTCTGCCAAATAGCAGAGGCAGAAGTCGATGTGAGGCCTGTTCCTGGAATGTCAGCATCCCTGAACTGATGAGCTTCGCCAAGATCTACACATTAACGGCAATGTACTCCCTCGGCTTTCAAGACAGACGATAAACCTCTGCGAGCGCAATATAGAGATCCTATCATACGACGATGGCCAAAGCGTAGCCTTGGAAAAACCGGTTGATCGGAAACAAAAAGGTCGACTCCAGAGATTCCAGAAAATGGATCCGGAGTCTAAACCCAGACTTTCTCAAGCATTCTTAGGGCGTTGAGTCCGATGACCTTCGCGATCTCGCCATCGGAGTATCCGTGTTCTATCATCCAACGCGGAATGTTGATGAACTCATTGAGATTCTCTAGTCCCTTGACATATCCAGGATCTTCAACCCCGGGCGGAATTGGCCATGGGGCCTCTTGTTTTCGTCCGGGTCTTGTGTAGCGTCCCCTGAGCATGTGTGCGTCCCAATACTTGTACAAGCCCTGATGGTCGCCGTAGAGGGTATCAGGTCCGCAACCGACATGATCGATGCCCATCAGCTTTATGCAGTATTCGACGCATTCCATGTAACTCTCGATGTTACCGACAGGGTTCTTCTTTGTTCTCAGTCCAGTCCCAGCACCGCCGACGCCGATCATTCCGTCCTTTTCAGCCAATGCGTGTAGAACCTCATCACTTGTTGTGTGACCTTGAGCGATGGCTGCGGGTCCACTGTGACTGTTATAGACTGGCTTCTCGCTTGCCTCAATCGTATCAAGAGCTGTTTGGTCGTTGGTGTGACCTATATCGATTAGCATTCCCAGTTTGTTCATGCGCTTCACAGCGTCGTAACCAAAATCCGTAAGAGTGGTGGTTGTGTCTTTCTCGCCCATACCACCACCGAGCATGTTTGATTCGCTGTAGCAGATGCCCATACTTCTCACGCCCATACCGTACAGAATATCGATCCTATCCAATTCGTTCTCGATTGGTGTGGCCGATTCGAGACATAGGACTAGAGCGATCTTACCATCCTCGTGAGCGTCTCTAACGTCCTTGACACGGAAGCATGGGATGACTAAGTCTTGGTGGTGAATGTCACTTAGGCGTATGCCAATGTCATGAATAACATCATTCCATTTCCAACCCATGTAACTTGTTACGATGGCTGTTCCGTTCATGAGATTGTCGAAGATGCAGTCCAGTCCGCTGACACTAAGGGCTTCATAGGCCGTGAAGTCTCGACCGAGATGTTGGGCCTCCATGACCTGACTCGGGTCCTCGGGGAGGATAACAGGGTGGTCATGGAGAGAGATGAGAATGTTCTTCTTCACTATCTCCTCAAAACGTTCTTCTTCGTTCTTGGATAAAGGCAGAATATACGGAGGGACTCTATTGAACTCTTTTGCTAGTTTCAGCTCCTTGTAATCGAATCCCGGCTTTAGATATTGGAACGCTTTGTAACCATCATACTTCTTGTTTCTTCCCATTCGGATCACATCAAATCATGTGCGGAAAGACATGGGGAACAGATATAGATGTCGAATGAATTTCTGCACTTCTTGGTATCGTCTGAATAGTCTTCGTTGCTCCCAAGACAGACGAGGCTCAGTTTTTTGTATACCATGTGATCTTGATAGACGGGAATGAAACATGAGAAAGATTGCTTTCATCTCGGGAGGCTATGGACCGCTGTCTTCCGAATTGAAGAGGAGGCATGCCATTCTTCAAGCTGCAGCTTCGCCTGGAACGCAAGTAGATATGTACGGGGGCAAAGGTTCAATCGAATCCAGAAAGGGAGAGTCCACCGATACAGAGCAAATCGGTGTCACGGAATCCGAATACGCTCTAGTTCACGATATACCAAAAGATATCCAAGTTGTCATGGATGCCGAACAGGAAGGATACGGCGCCGTCATTCTCGCCTGCGGAGCAGACCCTGGGTTATCAGCAATCCGAGAAGTAGTCTCGATCCCCGTCGTGGGGCCGGGCACGACGGCGCGACACGTCTGCTCGCTGATAAGCCACAGATTTACCCTCTTGACAACCGGCAAAAGCAGCTCATTGAAGGTGCTCTCTGAGTACGAAGAACCACATGGTTTGGGTCGATGGGTTTCGACAAGATCCATCGGACTCGGGGTCTTGGAGGTACGAGAGAAACCTGAAGAAGCTTTCAGGACAACATTGCGAGAGGCTAAGGCTGGTATGGTAGAAGACGGGTCGGATGCATTCACCTATGGATGCATGAGCATGGCGTTCTTGGACATGGACAAGAGGCTGGAGAGTGAGCTTGGAGTTCCATTCGTCAACCCGGCGAAAGTGGCTGTGCGGATGGCGGAGATGTACATCGACCTCGGCATAAGACACAGCAAACTAACATTTCCATCGCCATTCAAGCGCTGATTTCCAGCAACAAGGACGTCAGCAAATAGGATCTCCGGAAGAACGAGTCGAGCTGGCCTATGCGTGCTGCATTCTCCCTCTTCTCTCGAGCTCGTCAACGAATCTTCCTATGAGGTTGTCGAGGAATGACCTGAATTGATCTGTGTACACCATTGAGGAGATTTGCATATCTGTTCGTTGCTCTAGCTCCGCAAGAATCGATGCCAAGAACTTGTCTTCTCCGATGCCTTTGATATGCCTCGACATCGCCAAGACACGCTGCAATGTATCCATCAACCTTTTCGGCCCGTATCTGCAAGGTTCATCGATGGTTGTCCGAGCGCTGGTTGGTATGTAAAGCGTGAGTTCAAGAAGGTAGTCGTATTCGATTTGCGTCTGGTCTGGCTAACTCAACGTCTTCAAATTGATTCGAGAGTTCGACGTTCCATGTCGCCATATAAGCCTTGAAACAGTTCCAACGGATTAACGGCAGATACTCTTTTCAGCATCACGACCACGTGGCTTGCAGAATTCTAATGTCAACCGCGTTGAAGCCGGTCTTCGACTACATTGATGCTCATGTCGAACATTTCATCGAAGGGCTCAAAGGGCTTCTTAGAATTCCGAGTATAGCTGTCGAGAACAGGGGACTTGACGAAGCGGCACGATTTCTTGAAAGAACGATCAATGAACTTGGTTTTATTGGGAAGGTGGTGGAGACTCCTGGTTCACCCATTGTTTTCGGAGAGCGAATAGAAGAATCGGACAAACCGACCATGCTGATCTATGCCCATTATGATGTCCAGTCAGCTGAGCCGCTCAACGCCTGGATTAGCCCACCTTTCGAACCCACCGCAAGAAACGGTCGGCTGTACGCTCGCGGTGTGGGCGATAATAAGGGGCAGCTCTATGCCCAGTTAATGGGTATCAAATCATACCTTGCAATCCACAAGAAGCTACCTCTCAATGTCAAACTAGTTTTCGAAGGAGAAGAAGAGAACGATAGTCCGAATCTGCGCGATTTCATGCTTACGAACAAGGGCAGTTTGAGCGCCGATCTCGTATATGTTTCGGATGGATCGCTTCACGAAAGCGGCACGCCAATAATAGTCTTGGGCGTCCGCGGAATAGTCTCTATCGAGCTAAGGACAAGAGGCGCGAACCGAGATCTCCACTCAGGAAACTGGGGCGGCCCAATTCCCAACCCCGCTTGGAGTATGGTAAGGATACTCTCAAGCATGCGTGATCCGAGAACGGGGCGGGTCATGATAGAGGGATTATACGACAACGTACGTCCAATATCGGACGAGGATCGTGAGGCGATGAGAAGGCTGCCTTTCGACGGGAAGAAGATCGGCAGAGACCTCGATCTACCAATACTTAGCAAGATTGATTCAGAACGCTACTATGAACCAATAATGTTCTGGCCTAACCTCAACATTTGCGCCTTTCAATCGGGATCTGATGTCCGCGGCGTCAAGACCATCATACCTTCTGCTGCCTCCGCGAAGATCGACATACGCCTCGTTGCCGATCAAGATCCAAACTACGCATTTGAGAAATTCGTTGCCCATGTCAAGGGCTTCGACCCTGATGTCGAAGTTATCAGGTATGGGCAAATGTGGCCGGCCCGAACTTCGTTATCCAATCCCTATGTTGAGAAGATAGCGCGGGCAGTAGAAGATGTCTATGAGAAGAAACCACTCATCTACCCGTGTGCTGGAGGAAGCCTACCCACTTACGTCTTCACCGAAATCCTAGGCTTACCCGTGATATCAGTACCATATGCAAACGCGGACGAAGACAATCATGCCCCCAATGAGAACTTGGTCATCGACAACTTCGTCAAAGGAATCAAGACCTGCGCTAGCGTAATGGAGAGCGTTTCAATGCGAGACTAGGCTGCGGCGCGTCACAGAATGACCTTCACGCTTTCTCCATCTAAGTTGAAATCTTCTCCCGGGCTGAGCTGTCTCATCTCCTCAAGAAGCTGTTTTCCTTCCCTTCCATCACCAAGAACTGGCAGTCCAGCCTTCGCATCAACGCTAATAGGCCAAAGTCTGAGCTCCCTGATCTTGCTCCTGTGCAATTCGACCGTCGCTACTATTCCAGATTCGCCTGTCATCTCGGCTCTGTCATGGAAGATGAAATCACCCAAGCTGTAGAGGATTACCCCCTTCCTGTAACACTCTATGCCATGCCGGATGTGAGGGTGATGACCGACGATCAGACTCGCACCTGCTTCTATCATCCTTCGAGCAAGGGGCTGTTGATACTCTGCCCTTTGCTTGGCAAAAGCTATCCCCCAGTGAATTCCCACGACAACATGATCGGCCTTACCTTTGACTTCCCGGATGTTGCTGCAAATTCGATCCTCATCCCCGATGTCAACTCTTGTTCGAATCTTTGGTGGATCTCCCGGTTGTTCCTGTAGGGATGTCGGGTCAACCTCATAGCTGGTGGAGACATGCACTGGGGCGATACCGGGACGGTTCTCAGAAGCTGCCGCGCCAAGTGGAAGGGTCGCCGCCAGACTCATGAAAGCAACTCTGATTCCTCTTCTCCTGAGAAAGATCGGTCTAGACGCTTCTTTCATGTTCCTCCCCGCCCCCACGTGCGGAATCCTCATTCTTGTAAGAATCCCAAGAGTCTGCAGCATGACCTCTTCGCCATAATCTAACATATGGTTGTTCGCAAGCGAGACAACATCCACTCCCAAAGCAAGCAGAACCTTGGCCACCGATGGTTCGCATCTGTATGCGTACATCTTCTCCTTGGGAGAACCTACCGTTCCGAAAGGAATCTCGAGATTCGCGAGAAAAAGATCCGCTCCAGATGTAATCTGGAAAGCTCTGTTGAAAGGCGGATTCGAAGGCGAAAAACTATGGTCGATCATAATGTCTCCTACAGCAGCCAGCCTCAATGCCACTCGAACCAAATCCGTTTCAATTTAGGAGTCGGCTCATGGAGCTTAAGGGTTTGGGGAGTGTACCTTACGTTTTGAATTCATCACTTAGGCAGTCGCGTTGTATTCGAAGAAAGTGCTATAGTTACCATAACACTGTGCTGAGCTCCGTGGTGTTCCTCATCGTTCAGGGTGTGGCTTCGATGCCCTTTACACTCTATCATTGGGGGCCTGGATTACTGTTTGGCTTGCTTTTCTTAACATACATCGACCTGCCCACTTTCCTTCTTGCGAGCGTGATCATCGATGTTGAGCCTTTCCTCGTACTGGCCCTAAATCTACGTTATCCGGTACATGGTTACCTTCACACCTTTTTGGGAGGAACCGTTGTGGCGTTTCTGTTGTGGTTGGTGATGAGGAGGGTTAGAGAAGCTCTTTCGCCTTTCATCTCATCGCTTAGGCTCGAACAAGAAGTATCCTCCTCGAGAATTGGCTTGGCATCTCTCTTCGGTATCTATCTTCACATACTGCTGGACTCGCCCCTATACTCAGAGATTAGACCCTTCTATCCATTCGAGACGAATCCTGTGCTCGGCCATAGTGTATTTTTCGGCTTCGACATCTATCCGCTCTGCGCCGCGTTGTTCATCGGTGCAGCATTCGTTTACGCGGCACGAGTTGCTTTCCATAGGAAAATGTAGGCATGTAGTTATTAGACAACCATTGACAGATGGTGTTCGCATGGAAAGCATCGCACTGATTGGACTACCGTTTTACACCCTTTCAAGACATCGTGGCATGGGAATGGCTGTCAGAGTCCTGCGCGAACTTGGACTCTCAGACAGTCTGAAAGGAGGCGGCAGGTCCCTCACAGATTTAGGTGATGTAACCCTATCTGAGATCGTTCAGGACTCAGGCCCGGCTAACTTAAGGAATTTCCCCCGATTTCATCAAGATACCGAGACCGTCAGTCATGATGCGAGCAGGATCAGCTCAGATGATTTCGCTTTCTGCGTGGGAGGCGAGTGCACATTCATAGTAGGTGCCCTAGCTGTATTGAGACGTAAGTTCGAAGGCAAGCCGGGAATTCTGTGGATGGATGCTCATGGAGACTTCAATACTCCAGAGACAACGCCGTCCGGATTCATTGGGGGAATGTGCCTGGCATTCGCGGCTGGACGGGGACCGAAGTTAAGTCCAGAGATCGAGAATTTGAGACCGCTCCTCACAGAGGAAAATATTGTGCATCTGGGAAGTAGAGCGCTAGACCCATTGGAGGCAAGAGCAATGGAATCTTCCCCGCTCAGACTCTACCCCGAACAGCAGGTGCGGAGGGAAGGTATAGAGAGAGTTGCAAAGGAGGCTGCGGAGTATCTCGCCGACCGCGCTGACTGGATAATCTGTCACTGGGATGTCGATGTCACAGATCCAGCTGAGATAGAGGCTGTCAATTTCCCTGAGAAAGGAGGCCTAGCACTCCACCAGATCAGAAACGTTGTCGAAGCGTTGGAAAGAACTGGCAAGCTAAGGGTATTCGATCTGGCCGCGTACAATCCGCTTCTAGACGATGAAACCAAATCTGCCGGTCGAAAAGTTCTGAACTTGGTCTCAGAAATATTCTCTTAGTCCATTCGGTCGCAAAATGCTGGATCCCGTCCCGTCGAGGCAAGTTGGCAACCCATGAGATTCTGTGAAAAATGCGGGTCGTATATGCGTGAGACAACCAGAGGATTCGTATGCTCTCGATGTGGACACGAAATCCAAACTCAGATAGTCGAGATCAAGCATATGGAGCCTTCTGACTCCCATCCGATTGATGTCGTGGATAAATCAAAAGCCGAGTATGCGAAAGTTGGAGAATGTTGCCCCCGTTGTGGAAACGCTGAGGCCTTCCGCAGCGCGAGTTTCATTTCAGGAGAGCAGGCAGGAAAGATCCATAGAGCGTCTCACTTGCACAAAATGCCGTTACTCTTGGAGCAAAGGCTGAGGCATAATGATAACTACCAGTTCCTGCCCGCGGGCATCGGGGTATATGGTCTATTGAGGCGCTTCCTTGGGTAATCTGGGAAATGCCTCAGCCCTACTACTAACTTTCGAGTTGAATCAGGTCGGTTCCAGTTGCCTTACATTGTCATAGACTATAGTCTTTGCGACGGGGAGGGGGCTTGTGTAAATAGTTGCCCGGTCGCTGTTTTCCAATTGAGCCGGAATCGATGCAAACCAATAGACTCCTACATAAGGAATAGCCGAGCATTCGAAGGTTTCTTCGAGCGAGTTCTTCCTTCCAATCAACTCGTCCCTGTCGCGATAAGATACCATGTGCCTGAATGTTTCCTTTCCTGGCAATGCATAGGTGCATGTCCCAAGAAAGCTATCGACGTGGAGTATCATCATCTAGATCGCGAGAATGCCTGATCCCGTTAGAAATGAACATACCTCCCATTCAATAGTTGCATCCCCGTTAGGTTCTCCGGCATTGAGGATCGTTGTTTGCATTAAGTTCCCAACGTGGCAGAACTCCGAATAGACAAGGTGACACACACACTCTCGTACGCTCGGGGATTCCAAGCATACTGAACCCTTTCGACGAATTTGCCGTTGAAGAGGCTGTTAGGATCAGAGAGAAACATGGAGGCAACATAACAGTGATCACTATGAGTCCGCTCCAAGCGAAAGACGCCTTGGTGAGATCTTTCGCTATGGGTGCCGACCGCGCATGTCCAACTCTGGCCGAATCCTTTTATCGACGCATCGGCTATCGGCTAGCTGCATAACGCAGGGGACTGGGAATGGCTAGTGGTGTGGCAGTTTTCTTCCCCGCTAGTGTAGCCTAGAGTCTCCTTGGACTCAGGAATCCCGGCTTTTTGAACCATCAGCCGCTTCCGTGACGTGAAGAGAACATGAAGGATCGGTCGATCGAAACCATCGGATTAACCAAGATATACGGTGAGAAAGGTAAGCCACTGTTAGCCGTCGACCATGTCGATGTACTAGTCCGAGCTGGCGAGCTCTTCGGATTGCTCGGTCCCAACGGCGCGGGCAAGACCACTCTCATCAAGATGCTCTGCACGCTCATACTTCCAACTGAAGGGAGTGCTAAGGTTGGCGGCTACGAGATCGTCAAGGAAGCCGCGAGGGTGCGCGAGACGATAGGCTGGCTACACGGCGAAACCGGAGGGAGAGCGCTTTATTGGCGTCTCTCCGCGCGAGACAACCTACGTTTCTACGCCTACATACAGAATGTCCCATCAGATGTCGCTCGAAAACGAATCGAGGCCTTGCTGGATTTCTTCGATCTTAAAGATTATGCGGACAAGTTGGTCAAGGATTTCTCGACGGGTATGAAGGTTCGCGTCATGCTTGCTAGAACACTCCTGCCAAATCCTCCCATCCTACTCCTCGACGAGCCAACGGTAGGCCTAGACGCTCAGACAGCAATTGAGACCCGAAAGCTAATCCTCACCCTAAGTAAGGAACTGAAGAAGACTATTCTTCTTACGAGTCATAATCTCCACGAAGTTGAACGACTTTGTGAACGGGTCGCAATCATCAACAACGGGAAAATCGTAGCTTTAGGAACTGTAGATCAACTTGCTCACTTGATACGTGAGGCGCGAACGATCGAGGTCAGACTTGACGGGGCGAACGGTGAGCAAGCAACCCGACTAGTCAGGGAGATTGGTCTCGTACGTGGTATATCACTCTCCGAAAAAATGGGAGACGGTTGGATCATACGAGCTGAGGTCTCCGATCTTGATTCAGCGATTCCAAGAATAGTGAACGCGCTTGCAGACGGCAAGTTCAGGATTCGCGCAATCTCCGAAATCAGACCAACCTTGGAGGAGATTTTCGTCAAGATAACGGAAGCAAACAGCAATGGATCATGATCTTCTGACATATTTCCAGGACCAAGTCCCCCCAGCGAAGTCGGACGTACGTCAAACTTGGGGCGTCTTCTGGGGACAACTGAAGATCTTCCTTACCTATCGAACTTGGTTCATCACGGACATGTTCAATACTATCATCTCCATCGCGATGTACTACTTCCTGAGCCTGCAAGTACAACCTGCACAGTTGGCTGAGAGAGGATACGGGACCAGCTACCTCGCATTCTCCTTAATCGGAGTCGCTTTCGCGAGCTACCTCTGGTTCTGCATTAACCGGATCAGTCATTCAATGCAGAGTGAGATCCGGGAAGGAACCTTCGAAACCGTCGCATCATCTCCAATCAAGATGCGTTCATACCTATTCGGTCAAGCAGCCCGAGGTTTCTTGGTTGGGCTCTACTATATGATCGGCGCCCTCGCGGTTGGAATATTCGTGTTCAAGGCTCCGCTCCACTTCGAACCCGCAGCCATTGCAGCTTCAGCACTCGTTCTCGTGTTCATGATCTTAAGCCATCTAGGGTTGGGGATCGTGGTAGCAGGCATCGTCCTAGTGTACAAGCAAGCAGATCCGGTCACATTCATGTTGTCACTCTTCATGGAGTTCTTTGCGGGGGCACTCTTTCCGCTACAGCTACTGAACAGCTATCCCGTGCTGGCGATTGCGTCGCAACTCATGCCGTACACTTATGCGCTGGATGCCTTGCGAAAGAGCCTGATTCAAGGAGCGACAATAGCGAACCCCGACATACTTTTTGACCTCGGAATCCTAGTCATCTACACTGTCATTCTGCTCCCTCTAGGTCTTTGGTCGTTCAAGATGGGTTACAACAAGATTCGGGTGGAGGGCACAACATCCGTTTACTAGAAGGTGAAATCCATGGAAGGAGATCAGATCGTCCAGTTGCTTCGTGAACATTCCGAACGCGTGGTCCGCACTCCGCTCGTGCAGAAGATACTGTCATTCATTGTTCGAGACTTCAAGATCTACTGGACATATCGATTCTGGGTTATCTTCGACATAATCGATGTAGTCATCCTTGTTGCGACATACTACTTCGTGGCGCAGATAATTACTCCAGCTAGGCTTGTAACGGAAGGCTACGTGACAGGCGACTACTTCACCTTCGCAATGCTCGGGATCGCCTTCTCGCAGTACGTCCAGAATTCCGTGCATGGCTTGACGGAGGGCATTCGCGACGAGCAATGGACAGGAACGATAGAAACCATTTTGTCGTCCCCAACAAGTTACAGATCCTACCTGCTTGGCGCTTCCGCGTTTCGATTCCTCTACGGCACAATCATTCTTATCGGTGCTCTCGGCCTTGGGCTTCTCCTAGGAGGTAGAGTAATCCTTACACCAAGCACCTTTCTCACCGGAGTAATCTTTGCAACCCTGCTCGTTTCAGGACATTTAGCGATCGGTGCGATGAGTGCTGGGATCGTCGTCATGATAAAACGGGGTGACCCTATCGCCTGGGGATTCACGTGGCTGACGCAACTTGTTTCAGGTGTCTTCTATCCTCTAGGTCTTCTTCCATGGTACTTGAAATGGCTTGGTTTCGCGCTTCCACTAACCTATAGTCTCGATGGCCTGAGGAGAACGTTCATGAACGGAGAGACCGTGTTCCACAGTTTCATACTTCAGACAGACCTAATTGCTCTAGCCTTATTCATCGTCATCATGGTGCCCCTGAGTCTGCAGGTATTCGCTTGGGCATACAGGAGAGCTCAACGCCAAGGAACGCTGGGACAGTATTAGGGGCGGCCAACCAATCATACCAAAGAGGGCAAACGTTTTCTGGAGTATAGTAGTAATGATAATCGAATTCTCATTTGCCATGGAAATATACTGACGAATACTACAAGAAATACGCTCGACAGACTTGGGATGAATGCGCTGAGAAATACATACCCTTACAGCAGCAACTCATACCTTACCATAGAGCCCTCCTCGAAATCCTCCAACCCTAACCTAACCACAAAATCCTCGATGTCTGCACGGGTCCAGGTGAACCCGCAATGACTGTCGCAGTCATAATCGGACCCAGTGGGCATGTTGTGGACGTTCACTTATCGTCGAACATGACCGAGATGGCGAGGAAGAATATTACCCACTACTTAGCGCCTCAAGGAGTGAGTATCCCAGCAGAGCGCGTTGTCGTGGTCGCATCGAAACCGTTGGAAAAGAGTTAGGTCACGTCGAGGAGGAAGCAAACCCCCAATTTGCATTCCGCAACTACGCAACGTTTGCGCAGCTGAAGGTGTACACTTGAATCCGCGGGCGCTGTCAATAGTGGTTCTGCTAGTGCTCTCAGTCACTCCCGTTCAGATTCAGCCATATGCGCGGAATATCGCGAAAGCGGAAGAGTATCTGGCTCGTCACTTCAATGGAAATCTGCAACTGATATACGAGAGTGAGGATCCCGGACCGCACTGGTTGAGATGTGAGTTTACCAGTTTTCAATGGCGGTATAACCAAACCTACTGGTTATACTCAGACAACTTATTCGCATATCTGGCACTTCGGAGTCACTATCCAGAACTCTCGGATAGAATTCGAACAGCGATCCAAAGCTATCGGCAGCCTCCGGCTGACTTCTTCGAAGTTCTGGGGGGCGAGCGGATCCAACTACCCCTGCACGACGCCCAAGACTTCATTGTCGCTCAAAGTGACAGCCATGTCGTACTCATCCGTCGGCACAATTCGACCCGTTTAGCCTTCGGAAACTACGTCGACTTCTGGATGTATGAGGCATTGGAATATGCCCTCGAATACAATCTAGCCAGCGCAGTCTTCTTGGTTCATAGAGCGGAAGCGTTGTGGCGCGGGAATGGGCTTTCCGACTGGTCGTTTACAGTCTTCGACCACATGTTCAGCAACCAGAAGCTTGCATTGCTCCTCTTCACAGCCCGCGCAATAGGGATCAGGCTGGTACATGAAGATGAGATGGAAGCGCATCTCTGGAGCATGCAGAACGATGATGGAGGCATAGCAAGTCTCAGCTATCCGAATGGAAAGAAGGCAGGGTCAGCAAACGCGGAGACAACGGCGTTGACGATTCTGATCTATAACCAGCAATTACTCGCGCACTTTCCCAAGGTTGAGATACCGACCATATCGGCTAGCGTCACGATGGCAATCCTACCTCTGGTCATGGTGCTCTTGCTTCTGCTATCATATGGGAATAAACGGAGAGTCTTAATCGTCTAGCTTTGCGGGTTCTATGATGTAGGGGTAGGTCGTGCCGCAGGAATTGCGCATCAAAGTCTGGTCTTGTTTCGGTCCCGGAAGGGCAAGCTAGCTGCCGTTGTCACTGCAGCGATTCATAAGGTACCACTCATACACCTTTAGCTGAAACGAAAAATGCGCTATGACCTTGTCATCGTGGGACATATCGTTCTAGACCAAGTAGTCAGCTCAGGGGAGGTTCGTGGGCCCATGTTGGGCGGACCCTGTACCTATGCCGGCCTGGCGGCCCGTGCGCTTGGAGCGCGGGTCGCCTTGGTCAGCAAAGTGGGTCGAGATTTTGGAAAGAAGCATCTAGCTTGGCTCCGCGCAAAGGGAATAGCCGTCGACTGGGTCAGGATTTCAATTTCTTCCACAACTCGATTCAAAATCGAATATCAGGATAGTGGAAGAAGAATGGAAGTTAGCTCCCAATGCGATGCGATCGCGGCCGATGATGTGTCAGTTATCCCTTCCGCGACCGCTGTTCACCTAGGATCTGTACTCTCCGAAATTCCTTCATCACTTGCAATTCAAATCGCAAAACGTAATCCCGTTGTTAGTCTAGATGCTCAAGGATATCTTCGTGGAATCTTATCCACTGGTGAGGTGCGGGAGAAAGAGTGGCGTAATGACAGACTGTTGAGGGAGATTACAGTCCTTAAGGTTTCGGAGCAGGAAGCTGCAGTGATGACGAGAGCAGACTTCACCATTCGCCAATTGTCTAAGCTAGGCCCAGAGATTGTTCTATTGACCAAAGGAAGGAGGGGAACTGATGTCTGGTCAACCGAAGAAGGAGCGTTTCGCGTCCCGGCCTACGAAACGTCAGTAAGGGACCCCACTGGTGCAGGAGACGCACTTGTGGGCGGGTTCTTGATCACGTGGCTTCGGAAACGCGATCTGCGATGGTCAGCAGCAATCGGTTCGGCCATTGCTTCATTCGTCGTGGAGAGATTTGGACCCTCAAGGTTCGGAACGCGCAAGGAAATAGAGGAGCGAGCTGAAACAATTATGGCTCGCACGGTGAGAGTGAAGGGCGGTTAGCGGGGGGAGCTATGGAATTCAAGGAATTAGGAAAGAGCGGCGCAAGGGTCCCTGTCCTTGGCTTGGGGACATGGGGAATTGGAGGTTTCTCAAGCAGATTCTTGGGCGGTGATGAGGAAGGGGGTCACGCATTGAGGTTCGGGCTGGAGCTCGGGATGCGCTTCATCGACACAGCCGAAATGTATGCGAAAGGCCATTCCGAGGAGGTTGTGGCTAAGGCAGTCAAGTCTGAACGTGAGAGCGTATTCATAGCCACGAAAGTTTCCCCAGAGCATCTATCTTACAATGATGTCCTTCGTTCATGCGAAGCCAGTCTCAAACGTCTCGAAACGAAATACATTGACCTCTATCAAGTTCATTGGCCTAACCCAAGCATTCCGATTGCAGAAACCATGAAAGCCATGGAACGCTTGATGGGGGATGGCAAAATTCGCTATGTCGGAGTCAGCAACTTCTCAGTTAGACAAACTCGAGAAGCACAGAAAGTGCTCTCGAAAACGAGCTTGGCCTCAAATCAAGTAGAGTACAGTCTTCTAGATCGATCGATTGAAGCTGACCTGCTTCCATACTCTGAAAAAGAGCAGATTACTGTAATCGCTTACAGCCCTCTAGCCCGAGGGAAGATTCCCCAAGGAGGACAAGGCGACCGATGGCGCTTGCTGGATCGAATCGCGTCAGAGTACGGGAAAACGAGAGCACAAGTGGCTCTCAACTGGCTCATTTCCAAGGATCCAGTAGTTGCCATCCCGAAGGCTGTTTCGCTTGACCATGTCAGAGAGAACGCAGGCGCTGTAGGGTGGAGAATGAACAAGGACGACCACGACGCCCTCAACGAAGCGTTCAGGTAAGACGCTTGAAACACTCTCAGACGTGCCTGAGTTGTCCCAGCCCAACTCAAACCTCGCTCATCTAATCGCACGCGTGGTTAGAATGTTCGAACGATACGCGAAAAATATCGATCCCTACGATGAGCAGTTCCTCGAGTTCATCTCGCAATACCTGAGAAGCCAAGAAGTGAACGATCCGAAGGCTCTTCCATTCTCAAGGCTCTATGAAATCATCAAGGGAGGAATTCGCGAATACCTGGGTCAACAAGAATCAAAGAGTGAACCGAAGAAATGACGAAACACAGCGCTACCAAGAGTGAAGGAGACGCAATAATCGTAACAGGAACTCCCGGAACCGGAAAGACTAACTTCGCCAAGAAGCTTGCTGAAGAAATCGGCGGGAAGTATATTTCGCTCACTCAGTACGTCTCCAGACAAAAACTGTACACCGCTGTGGATCGCGAAAGGCGCACGAAAATCATTGACATCAAGAAGACTAGTGCAAGCCTGAGAGAACTTCTTTCCACAATGAGGAGACCAGTAGTGATAGAAACCAACATACCGGACGGTATCCTCCCCAGACAGAGGCCAAGACAAGTCTTCGTCCTGCGTTGCCATCCTCGAATCATGGAAGGACGTCTACGGCGGAAGAAATGGGCTGCGATGAAAATCCGTGAGAATGTTCTGGCGGAGATCCTTGACGCATGTCTTCTGAACGCTTTGGAGTATTACGGTTCGGACAAGATAATGCAACTGGATGCTTCGAGAATGAGTTTGAAAGAATGTCTGGGGACTGCCAGGCGAATTCTCTCAGGTAGGAAGACGAAGAGGGTGATTAGCATAGACTGGATTCGTACTTTGGAAAGAGAGGGCATCCTACACAGGTACCTGAGGTGATGATTGAGTGTGCGCAAACCGAAGAAGCATTACCTAGTCCTCGAGTGCAGCGGCTGCAGGCGGTTCCTTTTGGCGACATCGGACAAGAAGACTAGGACGTGTCCCTACTGCGGGAAACGTGTCTCACTGGAAAATGCGCGAGTTTTCATACGTTCGGAGAAGGCCGCAGATGCGAGGATGGTTCTCCAAGAAATGAAGATGGGGGAGCATGCGGGAAAGCCGGGATGATAGATGATGCTCCGATAGTGTTAGTAACCTGTCGTGCACATGAGGGAGCGAAATTAGATGTCTTCGTTACCAGATCGCAGGTTTATGGAGGAGGTAACAGCCCTGCTTCAGAGGGTTATCACCGTATCCACCTCAAGTGGGAAGAGTTATACAGGCGTCCTTTCAGGCGTTGATTCACATTCACTCAACATGTGTCTCACAGATGCCAAGGATGAAACGGGACGTGTCGTTCACAAGGTCTTCTTGAATGGGAGCACCGTCACTCAGATGTTAAGCACTGAGAAGCCATTCAACTTGGTAGCGTTGGGCGAGAGACTTGAGCGAGTCTTCCCAAGGATGGTTAAGGTCAACGAGAGCGCTGGCGTAATCGTAGTAATGGAGAGAATACGAGTCTCTGAGAAGGGAATCATTGAAGGCACCGGGCCGGCAGCAGAAAGGGTCCAAAGAGTCTACGACGAATTCATGCGCGAACAAATGCAGACGTGAGCTGGTCGACAAGAAAACGCATTCGAGAGGGCTCCGTCACCGAAGCTTGAAAGCGAATTGTCATTCGAAGTTCGTAGCAAAGACCTTCTAGGCAGAACCGGCATACTCCATACGAAACATGGACCCGTAGAAACACCCTTCCTTTTCCCTGTCGTTAACCCGAATGCTCAAGTTATTTCCCCCAAAGACCTACGAGATAAGATCGGCTTCGAGGCCCTGATTACAAACGCCTACTTGGTCTGGCGGCGCTATCGCGGGGAGTCGGATATTCCAAAGATACATGAACTTCTGGGCTTTGATGGGGTTATCGAGACCGACTCTGGTGCATATCAGATTCTACAATACGGGGACGTAGAAGTCCAACCGGCCGAAATAGTTCGGTTCCAAGAGAGGCTTGACAGCGATATCGCAATCATTCTAGATGTTCCCACAGGCCAGGAGGTCTCGCGGGATCGAGCGAAATGGACCGTCGATGAAACCATCCGTAGAGCCGACGAGGCCCTTCGCGTAGTCACAAGGAAAGATATTCTCTGGGTTGGTCCAGTGCAGGGAGGCGTCTATCCGGAACTTGTGGCCCATTCAGCTCGAGAGATGGCGAAGCGAGATTTTGCGATTCACGCCTTGGGAAGCCCGACGATTGTTATGCAACAGTACCGGTTTGATTTACTCGTCGACATGATCATGGCGGCTAAGCTGAATCTGCCGCCACATCGACCGCTCCACCTGTTCGGGGCGGGTCATCCCATGATGCTCGCCCTTGCTGTGGCACTGGGATGTGACATCTTTGATTCAGCGTCCTACGCATTATTCGCCCGCAAAGGTCGATACATGACGACCCAAGGAACAGCGAAACTTGAGGACCTAGAATATTTCCCCTGCAACTGCCCCGCATGCCATGAGACAGATCCCAGCGAAATCCGGAAACTTCTCTTGACCGATCGCGAGCGTTTTCTTGCCTCACACAACCTTTACAGCTGCTTCACCGAATCGCAGGCGATCAAGCAAGCGATATCGGATGGTAGGCTTTGGGAATTAGTCGAGGCTCGTTCACGAAACCATCCCGCTCTCGAAAGAGCATTCAAGAGGATGCTGCGCTACGCCAAGAGCCTAGAAACGGATACCCCTATAGCAAAAAGAAAGGGCCCCTTCGTCACGTCCCCAGAATCTCTCAGCCGACCGGAAATCATTCGGTACGAGGAGAGATTACTGGAGAGGTACGCGCCCCCCTCAGCGGCAAGGTCCGTGTTGCTACTGCCAGAAGAATTCATGAAACCCTTCATGAAAGATCTGAGTCGGGATGATTTCCTCCGGAGCATCGAAGCAAGACGCTATGTGCACATCTGCTCATACGGTCAAGTCTTCCCAATAATCCCGAACGAGCTGTTTGATGTTTACCCGCTGTCTCAGACTGAGGATGCTTTGTCCCTAACTGAAACTGTTGTCAACCGGGCGTTGAAGCTGATGACGAGCTACCTCAGAAAGGCAAACTACAGGAATTGTGTGATGGTGGCTCACGAACCTTGGCAACAAAGAATGGGTCGGGCGATTCAAAAGAGATTCAGAAGAAGAATTGCAGTTAGGGTTCTTAATGTCAGTGACTTTGATGAAGAGGCGTACCAGCAGATTCGAAGATCACTCAAACCGAAGAATCGTTCCCAACGGATAAGCTAAATTGCAAAGCCCATCGACTAACTGAACTGCGGTCGTTGAGTTGAACCTAGAGCATATCAAACGTGAAATCCAAGAGCTTGCAAAATCTCCCGTCGCCGAGAAAATGTATCCAATCACTGCAGAGTGGGTGCCGGTCACTGATGTGCTTGCGATAATCAACAGGTTCGAAAAATACTGGAAACAGTACAAGGAGACGAAGGAAAGCAGCGATGCCAAGAAAATGATAGAAGAAATTCTTGGAGAACGCTGAATTCTCTAGGGCTGATTACGTTATCCGAGAGAATTCGCAGGTTTTATTTGAAGTGACAGTGGACTAGATGGGGCGAGGAAGAATGGATCGAGAACAAATTCTAAGACACCCCACTCGACCGATCGAGGTTCAACCAGACAAGACTGTTGCCGAACTATTAGCTGACATGGCGTTCACAGGATTCCAAGGCCGTAAATTGGGCGAAGCCGCCGATGTGTGGACGTCATTACTCAAGAAACGTGAACTTGTAATTTGGATGGGCCTCGCGGGAGCAATGGTACCAGCGGGGATGCGGAAAATTATCTCCTATCTTATCAGACGTAGGATGGTTGACGTGCTTGTCACAACAGGTGCAACCGTATATCATGACGCTTACGAGAGTCTCGGAGGCAAACATTTCCAAGGAACAGATATAATTGACAACGTGATGCTGCGTCGGCATAGAATTGATAGAATGTACGATGTCTACGCGGATGAGCGAAGATTCTACAACTTAGATACTATGATTGAGAAGGATTTCTCGACACGACTTCAACCGGGCAGACCATATTCGTCAAGGGAGGTTATGTACGAGTTCGGAAAATGGGTTTCAGAGAAAGCGCGCGACAAGGATGGATTATGTGTTTCTACCTACGAGGCAGGCGTGCAAGTATTCGTGCCGGCTATATGCGACAGCGGTTTGGGCTTTTCGTTGATGTTTGCCAATCGTCGGAGAAAGCGCGGAATAATAATTGATCATATGAGGGATGTCGATGAAAGTTCCAGGATCACCGAGAAGTCGCGCCATACCGCCGTAGTTATTGTGGGCGGAGGTGTTCCAAAGAATTTCATCCAGCAGACGGCGGTCGTGGCGAGTTATCAGACACGTCACGACCGAACCCATGACTTCGCGATCCAGTTCACAACCGATGTCCCGCAGTGGGGTGGATTGAGTGGTTCAACCTTTGAAGAGGCGCAGAGTTGGGGCAAGTACAAAGCCCATGCAAAGATGATCCAGTGCTTCACTGATGCTACAATCGCTCTACCAGTAGTTGTTCAGTCTCTCACCCAAAGGTTCAAGAGAATGAGGAGGCGCGTTCCGAGTTTCAACTGGGACACCGAAAACGGGTCATTACATCTGACGTTTCAGTCGGTTAAGCTCTGACCCTCGATATCTTTCAGCCATACTTGTAAGAGATGCCGAAGCCACCCTTAGGGTGCTTCCATCCTATGTTGTAGCATACGATTCTGCATGCCCCGCATTCTACACAAGCGTCATAGGTGATCGTGATCCTATCCTCCTCCCACTTGTAGACATCGGTAGGGCAGACTCTAATACATACAAAGTCGAATGGGCATTTCAAGCACATCTTTGGGCTTGGAGAGGGCCCATCGAGAAGGCTGTGATGGTTCCTCCTAGTTTCTCCTTCAGTCGTATCGCTTCTTCAAGAGCATTCAGGCAGAAGTGGGTAACGATGGACGGGACACCCTCACGAATCAGATTCAATGTAATGGGGTCGAAGCGGATATCTGTGGCGTCAGGTATGTGTTTGACGCAAACTATGATGTGCAAGCCGCCTCAACCCATTCTTGGCTACTGCCAGATCATCCAAATCGGTTTGCGTCTAAGCCGCGAATTTTCTCCGTTGGAGAGAGTGAACTGCCCTTTTAGTGTTTCCCGCAAAGAAATGACCCAGAAGATGGATAGCCGTTCTACTATCCAATGTCTGGGGAGGGGGATTCAGGAGCTGTTTCAGCCGTCGCCGCTTGCCGCTGGGCCTCGATAGCTTTCAACCTAGTAACGTAGCCAGCTATCCTATTTCGCAAGCGCTTCGACTGGGTAAGAACCAATTCGTTGACTGCTTGTTTGTCAGCTTCAAAGTCTCCGCTGAACCGATCAGGGAACTTTCTCAGAAGTTCCCTTGCAGTCCGCTTAACGATTTCCGGACGAACTTTGCCCAAGTGCAGCAGCTCTGAAGTGGAACCCGACAACACCGAGGAGCAGTGAACATAAACTTTGCTAATGACGATTCTGTTAGAGAGATGTGCCTTCAAACCAACAGAACCCCAATAGTTGGCTTTGTGGCCCGAGGACACATGTCCAAGGCCCTACTTACCAGTCCCCTGAAACGAATCTCTGGAAGTTTCTACCAGATCATTTCACGAACGACATCCATACCTTGCGACTTGAGCTCCCCCAGTTTGCGCACAACTTTGAGAACGATCTTACCAACTGCGGTGACATGGCCTCGGTTCTCATCCAGCAGTTGCTCGAACCTGTCTAGGTCGTAGTTGGTCTTGTTGGTCGCCGTCCAAGGGTGGATTCCAATGGCCGCAAGGAGCGTTCCCTTGTAGCGTTCGGCAAGCGAGAGTGTCGCGACTGATGTGTCGCGGTCCATCGCGTCTGAGAGTAGAAGTGAAACGTTCTTCTCTGATGCGTCTTCGAGAATTTGCTCGATTCGATGGGGGGGTCCACGTAACCTAAAGGTTGCAGCGATCCCAACTGCAGTTTATGCTACATGTGGCGCAGATACAGACCATGATTGAGGCGTTTTTTACAATAAAACCGTTCGCTTCGCTCAATGTAAGGCCGATACGTGAAAAGATTAGCCTATCATGCCTTATTGGCGGCAAGGAGCAAGTTTTAATAGCTTCTCCCTGTACGCGTGAAAAAACGTGGTTTTTGATGGCTCCTGGCGAGCTCTCATCAGCCGCTGTGCGAAGGCTAATCGAGATGGCGGGTGCCGACAGGGTCGGCGACGACGCTGTCGAGGAGCTTGGCAAGATACTGGAAGATTTCGCAGTCAAAGTTGGCAAAGAGGCAACAGGGCTCGCTAAACACGCGGGTAGGAAGACTGTGAAAGCTCAGGATATCCAGCTCGCGATCAAGAGGGTTCCTCCACCCTCATGAGCACGTCACTACTATAGGGATTGTCCCCCCGTTTTCCGGGGGCTATTTATTGTTGAGGTGGGGGTGGGGGCAGTATGCGCGTTTTGGCGCACTCCCCTCTGAGATCGCGATTGCTATATCGGAGTAACTCTAGTGGCACGGTTTCGTTTTTTCGATGGGCGATTTGTGGGCTGTTCTGAAGGATAGACCGCAACCGCAGCTTACCAGTGCGTTTGGGTTGTTGAACTTGAACGCAGACGACTGTATAGTCTCGTAGTAGTCGACCTGCATTCCCTTCAGATATTCCAAACTCTTCGGATCGACCACGATCTTGTATCCTTCATATTCCAAGACATAATCGTCTGGTTTCACGAATCCCATAACCATACTATAGTTCAGGCCTGCGCAACCTCCGCCAATTACGAAAATCCTCAATGCCTTTCCGTCATTCTCGGGCTTTTGCAGTATCTGCTTTGCATGCTGCAGGGCTCGCTCGTCAGCGAAAGAACCAGCGACTAGTGTCTTCTTAGGATGCTGAGGATCGCGATAACCAAGAACGCTACCCCGGTCCAAGTGAGGCTTCGTGTGAAAAACCAGACAACTCCCGCTACAATCATCGCTGGCAACAGTAAGAAGAAGGTCCGAAGTACTGCCAGTATGAATACCGCGACAATCAGCAATATGATCAGAATAATCAGTTCAGAGGTCGGCGGCAAGAACGCCATTGCAGCTCACATCTGCTTCAACTGTTTCAGGGCAGCTTTATGGCTTTGTGGGGCTCAAAGTGGAAAAGCAGCATATTCTCTCCCACTTCCAACCGACCTTAAATTCACAGCAAACATGCCTCAGCGTCAGGTGCATTGATTGGCCAAGAGAAAGAAGCCAAAGATGAAGGTGTTGCATGAAGCGGCGCGAATAGAACTGCTTCCAGAAGAGTACCAGTCCTAAACATACTCTGCGGTTCGGGGCATTGTTGCAGTATGGGCGCAGGAGGACTAGGCTGGTGTCGATGACTCCTTGATGCACGTGTCAGTGCTATGCCAAAAAGCCTACACACCTGCCCGTCATCGGCTGAGCCTTATGGTTTGGCTAGCTCGGGATCCAGTATGTTGTGAACCTTGTTCTCAGAAAGATCGCCAAGATCAGGAGTGAAGTCAAGGAGAAGATCGAAACGTAATCGAGGGTCTTCAGTGACAGCGTGCGATACCACGTTCGTTCCTTCCTTGATCCGAAAGCCCTCAGCTCCATAGCGTCTGCGATGTCGTAGATCGAGAGCATCGCGTTTACAGCTACCGGGACCAAGAGCGGAACAGTGTTCAGGATTCGCGCAAAGAGTCCTCCCTTAGCTTTTACCTTGAATCCCCGTGCCATCTGCGCATTCATCGTTGTTTCCAGTTCCTCGACATAAACCGGCAAGTACCGAAGTGAAAGATCGACCACAAAAGCGCCCTTGTAGGGCAATCGGAGTCTTGCCAAAGCGGGTGCATAAAGTCCGGGGTCTGTTGTCATTATCACCGATACCGAAACGATGGCTAATGACAAGAACCTCATGATTGCGGCGAGGGCGAAGACTAGGCCTTCAACAGTGATCTTGAAGATCCAGTAACTCGCAATCGTATGGGGATCGGGTACTGTTGCTCCCAGAAATGTGAAGAGGGCGTTAATGGAAGAGATGAACGCGATGATGGTCAAGAGGAACTTCCAGGTCCCTTTCACTTCCTTGAAGGGGATCTTGGCTGAAAGATAGAGGAGGATGGAAGCCAAGAAGGGAAATATGAGTATTCTGATATCGAGAAAGGCAACTTCGGTAAAAATGAATAGAACAACAAGTAGGAATTTTGCTCTCGGATCGAGCCTGTGCAGTAATGTATTTCCGGGGAAGTACTTGATCTGTATCATTGACCTTGCGTTCTAGACCCTTCGGGCGCGTCCCGCGGTGGCCGAGGCGTACGCGTAAAGCAAGATGGGTGCCAGAATCGCGCCATTCACGGCGTCCGTCGCGCCCGCCGAATAGAACTCTGCCAATGCCGCTTCAATCGTACTGATGCCGATTTGGAATACGTAGTCTGTCAAAGCAGCAAATCCAATTCCGATGATTGAACCCAGAATTGCAAGTACGGCAGCAGCAACTAGGCCCTGCGCTTTTGTCCAATCGGTTCGTTTGACGATGAAGTATCCAATCCCAGGGACTGCACCGAGCAGTCCATTTCCGATATCCCAGTTCCAGAAGAATCCGCCGAAAGACACTGCATCAGAGAGTATGTTGCCCAGAAATCCCGAGACGAACCCGGTAATCGGTCCAAATACGAACCCAAAGAGCATTGGGATAGCCACAGTCGGTCGGACCGCGATCAAGCCGACACCCGGAATCTGCAGTGCGTTAAACGGAATTGTTAGCGCCGCGTAAAGTGCCGTGCCGACAGCCATTGCAACGATCTGCTTAGCTGAGAAGAGTGATTCCTTAACTTCCGTCGTACCCAATCTCTTCCGCCACGAATTCGTTCTCGTGTGCTCACTATTTAAGGGCTGGCTTACTCTCAGAGGCGCCGACGAGTTCACTGAGTGTCAAAACAGATATCCCGCCCGTTATTTCTCGGGATAAAGTGATTAGTGAGGTTTCACGAATCGCGCCCTGGACAAGTACCTTAGGGTCTGCAAGAACACTCTTGGTCCTGCCCTCCGCAATCACTTTCCCATCTTTGAGCACGACAGCGCGGTCTGTGTACTCTATCGCTAGATCTGGATCGTGTGTTATGACGATAAACGATCCAACCCGTTCTTGGAGGCTCCTGATAAAGCTCATGAAGTTCGAGTAGCTCCTGTAATCTTGTCCCGCGGTTGGTTCATCTAGTATAACGCATCTCGGCTCCATCGTGAGAACAGACCCCACGC
>Ga0209725_1000280_pt1 | contig 31134 bp, 34 predicted proteins | sample I18A1metaG_FD_184145 | JGI IMG/M metagenome (GOLD analysis project Ga0209725, IMG submission 184145) | Lake sediment bacterial and archeal communities from Gulf of Boni, Indonesia to study Microbial Dark Matter (Phase II) - ​I18A1 metaG... | ecosystem: Environmental > Aquatic > Freshwater > Lake...
GGTAGGAAGAGGATGAAATCACTGCGGGACGATCAGTTGGCGGAGACTCGAAACGTTGCGATACATGAGACAAACCTCGAATGGATCTCAAAGCTAACTATATCCAACCTAGCTGAAAACCGACCTAGTCATCTGGATGAAAACTCGACACAAGTAGTTGACGGCCCGGAAACGATCGTAGACGATGCGCGTCGACTGGAAGAGCTTCAAAAACTGAAAGAATCCAATCGAAGACTTGAGTCGATCACGGCAGACATAGCTAAACTCGCAGATCAAATAGACCAGGATCTCGCATCCGTCGTAGACTCCAGCGTTAGATCTGAGGTCGAGTCTTTCAAGATCGGACTGCTCAAAGAGCAGATCGAGCATTTAGAAGCTGAGAAGATTGCAGCACTTGAGGAGCTGGAACCTCTCAGAACTGAGGCTGAGAAGCTTGGTTCCAGAATCAAGACATCACGAAGAAACTTGGATATAGTGGCTGAGATCAACACGGTCCAGGAGCAACTCAAGCCATATGCCAACGTTTCCGAAGATGTGGAGAAGATGTTTACGTCCTACACCGGGATGCTTGAAGACCTGAAGGAGAAGGCTGAGCTTGTCAAGAGGAATAAGCAAGAAGTCCAGGAAGAGTTGAACAAGCGCCTAGAAAAATGGAGGGAGGTAATCGAACAGTTCTTCGACCAGCTAAGCGAGAGATATAGCGATCTCCTAGCTGAGGTTGGAGGAAGTGGAGCCGTCAGGCTGACCAACGGGCACGATATCGAGAAAGCTGGCATCGATCTTCTGGTGGGCTTCAAGGGTAGCGGTCCGATGCCTCTGGACTCTTTCACTCAGAGCGGAGGTGAACGGAGCGTGGCCCTCATGGCGTTCCTGCTTGCACTTCAACAGTACGTGACCTGTCCCTTCCGTGGAATCGACGAGTTCGATGTTCATATGGATCCAAGGAATAGGGAGGCTGTCTCAAGGCTGATCGTCTCAAGCTTCGCGGGAACAAGAAACGGGCAGTATGTAGCTATCACTCCAAGCCAAGTCGTAATCAAGGATAGTGACGTACACGTTATAGTCGTACAGAATATTGAAGGCCGGTCCATAGTCAGCGAGGTGAGGCGGAATGATTGAAGAAGGGAACGCGCGGAGCGGGGTCTACCTAGCCTCAGGCAGAACAGAGGTCAGGGAGGTCTTAGAGACATGCGAAGCGATTCAGAAGAGGAAGTTCAATCCATTTCTATTAGATGTGGAACGTGCAGTAGCGACCCTGAGAAAGTACTTTTCCCGTTGGAAAACGTTCAACGACCATTGCCTCGACGCTCGAACCCTCAACAGCCTCACTGAAGTCGTCAGACTTCAGAATAGCCAGCTGAGATATCAGTCGAGTACGCTCTACACTGACCCGAAGCTCCTCTCTGATAAACTCAGATCTCTCTCGGTCGAGGGTCTCGCCCGGATCTTCCTGAAGAGCTGGCATCCCATAGTTGAGCTTGAGCAGCTTGCGACGACTACGGTTAAGGAAGCGCTCCACTATTGGGACACATTGCTCCCCTTTGATGTTAGACGGAAGAGGCTGGAGGCTCGCGAGGCGTGTTCGCCTTTAGCACTTGACTTGGAGAGTCTGGAGAGTATGGGTATCACCGCTGAGCAGACGTTCTCCGAATCGCTTGAGAAGTTCTGGATGGAGATGAGGCGACATGCTGAGCAAAGCGGGAAGCTCAGCTACTGGGAGTTTGTGAAGCGTGATAGCTTTGAAGAGACAGCCGCAAGAGCCTATTTCGTCAGTTTTCTGGTCACTTATGGTTATGCGACTTTGGAGAAACGTGAAAAAGACCTGTTTCTCACACCTCACACCCGAAGGGTGAGGCTCGACCTCGGGAGACTCGTAAGCTTCCCAATTAGCCTCAAGCCTGGGGAAAGAAGGTAGAGACTTAGGAGAACAAGGTTGACTCAGCAGAGCGAATCCAACCCACACTTCTACGCTGAGAAGCTCAAGCGGGCAGCTCATCTACTGTTCTTTAAGCGAGGAAAGGTTCCAGGTGCTAGAGAATGGGAACTGAAAGCGAGACTAGGAAAGAACTACGAAGAGATCCTAACCGACTTGAACAGGGTTCTAGAAGATCTTGACCTCGAAGTGAAGAGAGCCAGAGATGAAGCCTCTTACAGAGCACCTGATCCCTTATCGGTCGATGAAGAATCTGAGGATCGATTTCTTATCCGATTGAAGAGTGAGATGACCCTAACTGAATCTAGGCTCTGCGGCTGGAGGATTGACAACCTCGCGGCTCTTACGATGGCTATAGCCTACGTGATATCTAAGCAGGGAAAGGCTCCGAGGGCTGAGGTTGAGCAGGATCTCTCGTACAAGTTTGGAAGATGGCGATCGATGAACCTTACTGACATCTTCATCAGGACAGGATACCTGAGGGAGGACGAGGAAGGTCTTCTGAGATTGGGTTGGAGAACAAAATCAGAGGTGGATCTGAGAGCTTTGATGACTCTTCTTCTGGAGGCCAAACCAGAACAACCTCCACCGGAGTCTCAGACAATTGGGAATGATTGATGCCGTCTTCGTCTCCACTATGGTCAAGTAATTTGCAAACATAGATCTTGAACCTGTCATTTTCAAGGCTAGTAGTCCAGCTATTTTGTACACTCTAGATGCCATACGATACGCGATCAACCCATACGGTTTATTCGTTGATTTAGCGTACAACATAGCTGCGCCCTCTGAGTGAGTTAGCAGATGAGAGTGGCAATCATACACCCACACCTCTTCGTAAGGGGCGGAGGTGAACGTTTGACGAAGATTCTTGCTACGGGTTTGGAGATGATGGGGGACGAGGTCTCGATAACCACGCACTCACTGGAAGGAGGCTTCCCTGAGTTGAATGAGGTGAGAAAGAAGTACTTCTTCAAAACTTCCTCTACCCCATTGAAGAGCGCCATCCTGAAGAATCTGGCTGGGATAGCCCTATCGATTAAGGAGACGATTAGACGATTCGATCCGCATGTGGTTGTGGCCATGACGGAAGATGTTGTGAACCTTGCCTTTGTCAAACTTGTTAAAAGGAAACTCAGGACGATACAATATGTTCACTTTCCCATCGAAGAAGAATCGGGCTTTTCAAACCTCTACACAGACTACTGCAGGTTTCCTAGCTGGTTTAACAAGAGGTTCCTATGGGCTGCGGACTTCATTTCATGCAATTCGAGATACACGCAAGCAGCTATTGATAGAGTCTGGAAAAAGGCTGCCGATGTAATTTATCCAGGGATCGATTATCCATTCACGGTGAAGCCTGACAATATCGGCAGAGATCGTGAGAATATTGTGCTGTGCGCTGGAAGGTTTACCAAACTGAAGAGACAAGACTTTCTGGTGAGAGCGTTTCGAAGAGTGAGAGAGAAGGTTAGAGATGCCAGGTTGATTCTTGCAGGCTATCCGGACGGGCGTCACAGCTGCTTCTTGAAAAATTTAGTAAACCCTGGAGAAGAGGCTGTTGAGATACATCTCAACCCCTCCGATCATGAATTGATTCAGTTGTATCGTAGTGCTAAGGTCTATTGTCACCCTAGGATCGCTGAGCACTTTGGCTTGACGCCTCTCGAGGCTATGAGTCAAGGCGCACCAGTTGTAGCTTATGATCTTGGAGGGGTACGAGAGACAGTCGTCGATGGAGAGACAGGCTACCTAGCTCAAAACGATGAAGAGTTTACGAGGTACATATCCAAGGTGTTACGATCAGGGCACAGTGAATGGATAGAAATGCAAAGTAAGGCTGTAGAGAGAGCACTGCTGTTCTCACCGGATCTTTTCATTGCGAGGTTCAGGGCGCTTGCAATGTCTGGTATCGGGCCATGCTAGAGGTATGTTTCGTATCGACATATCCTCCAATGCAGTGTGGGATCGCAAACTACACGCACGGTCTAGTTCACGCTCTCATTAACAGCAGAAAAGTTCGAGCTATCGTCATAACGGAGAGAACCGGAGAACCCCCGGTTCGCGGGAACACCCTATGCATTCCAAGCTTCAATAGAAGCGAGGACTACGTCGAGGATATCCTACATTCGATAGTCGAAACTCGGCCAGACATCGTTCACATCCAACATGACTACACTCTCTATGGATTAAGTGATCGTTTTTTCAATCTTCTCAAAAGGATTGGGTTGAATCTTGTTGTCACTATGCATGAGGTTCACACTCCAGCGACGATTGAAAAAATCGGTTACGGCGTTGAAAACTTGGCTAGGAACCATGCGGAACTTGGCAAACTCGTCACAAAGATTGTCACTCACTCAGACACTATGAAAAGGTGGCTGGTAGAATATGGTGTCGAGGCCCGTAAGGTGGAAGTCATACCACACGGGACAACTGTACTGCCAAGAGTTAACAGAGCCCAAGCGAAGAGAGCGGTTGGCTTTTCGGAAAAGGATAGGGTAATCCTCTCTTTAGGTTTCATCAGACGATTCAAGAACGATCGTCTCTTGATAGAGGCTCTGCCAGAGGTGCTCAAAGAGGTTCCAAACTCACACCTCCTCCTTGTCGGTGGCCTCCATCCATACTCCTCACCCAAAGATGTGGAAGAGGCACAAACGCGTAGATCCATGGTCCACAGACTAGGGTTGGATCGCCATGTAAGGTTCGTAGAGCGATACGTAAATGAGAGAGAGATGCACGGTATCCTCGGCTGTGCTGACGTTCTCGTCTACCTGCATGACAAGCCGTACGTCGAGGTTAGTGGTGCAGTTCACCTTGGCATAGGCGCGGGTAAACCTATAGTCGCCACGTCGGTCACTAGGTTCGAGGAGGTTCAGAAAATTTCGCCCGAGACGGTTCTGACCCCAGGCAACACTCGGCTGCTAGCCGAGATCCTATCAAGAGTATTGACCGACAACAATTTCGCTAGTGATCTGGCAAGGCGTACGAAGGCCTACGCCCGTCAGACCAGTTGGAACGAGGTTGCAGAACATCATTACCTAATGTACCGAGAGATGCAAGGCCATGCCAACTAAACTGTGCTGATTAACCCCGGATTTATGTTCGGATATGACCCGCTTTCGAGAGCGCAAATGTTACCCTCAATAAAGCGAAAGGCTATCCCGAGGTTTTCCATGCAAGAGGGGTAAGAGCTTCAGCATCGACCTGAGAACTCCGTATACAAACAAAACATTCAAGATGGACCGCAAAGATCTCATTGACGTTAAGGAGAGTCATAGCCGCTATGAGAAAGATACATTGGACAAGCCGTCGTAACAGGGAAAGATCTCTTCGGTGCGAAGTCTGTGGAACGAGGGTATGGAAGTGGAATCTCCGTAGGCATAAGAGGAAAGTCCATCCAGAAGAGAAAAAGTAGACCGAACGATAAGCACAATCAAAAGCGCCGCCTACTCTCGACATCTAGTAAGCCGAGATGAATCAACTCTCGCGATCCCTAACTGATCTGCTTTTTCTATTACTCGCCTAACCTTACTCGGTTTATTGCTTTGTCTATTGTTAGCCAATAGAAGCGTAATCGTCGGTGAGGCTAGACCGCTTTGAAGATAGGTATGATGACGCCCTGGAACACAAACTCCGGTCCTTCGACGTGTGCCGAACTGATTGGAAGAGAGTGGATCAAGGCAGGCCATGATCTCACGGTTTTTTCGCATGATGGCTCTGCAACATCGGACGGGATAGTCATACAGGAAGATGAACCGTTTGTTGTAAGATGCTTCGGGACCTCCTACTGGAAGCATAGGGACTGGTTAGATGCAGCTCCTCTGCTGAGATCTCGCCATGAACTCTTCTTGGTTCAACATCTCTCGATCATGCCCCTGCGACAACTGCTTGAAGTCTTTCCCGAGATTCGAGACAAGTCTAAGACTGTACTGGTGATCCACGAGAACAGACTTCCATCCGATCTTCTATTCTACCGTTTCTCTTGGGACTCTATAGTCTGTTTTGACGAGCGTTACAAGGCTTTTCTGGTTAAGAGGTTTTCGCCATCAAAGATACACGTTATCCCATTTCCCTATCACCCAATTATGCTCGGCGACAATATAGGCTCGAGGCTTGAGCTCGGTTTGCCGCTTGAGGAGAGAATCGTCTTATTCTTTGGTTACAGCTTGTGGCGTGACGTGCCGGTCCTACCTTTTCTAGCTGAACTCGGGGAAAAGTATCCGATACATGTATTGGCGCTCAGTACGGACGAGCCTAGTCTCGAGCAGCTTAAGACTGCGAGTAGAGGGTTAGACCTCTCTATAGAGATAAGGAGGGAGGCGCCTCCGCTATCTCAACTCTACAAGTACCTTCATGCCTCAGATGTTCTCGTCAAGCATGTTGATGAGGAATGGAAAGAGGATGTAGTCTTGCTCTCGAGTACTGTCCAACTATGTCTTGGTTCAGGATGCCCGATGGTTATCTCAGATGCGAAGATCTTTGAGAAGTATGACCGGCAGGTTCTGAAGTATCATGTATCAGACCCTGAAGATTTCAAGGCATGTCTTGTCACTGTATTCGAAGAGAAACAAGAGCTCTTAGAGCTACGTGAAGCCGTGAGAGAGTGTATTGAAAGGGACTCTGCGCAAGTTGTTGCAGAAAAATACATTAAGCTGTTTGAATCATTGCAGTGAACTTCTTGTTTGTTCTTGCCAGTGTCTACGGTCTTTTTCCAGATCTCTCAGTCTCCACGTCTTCCAGTGATCCAATCAGTTCCGATACTTCTGCTGTGGCGAGGCATATGACGGTGTCCGCTCCAGCATAGTAGAGGAAGACTTGATCATCCATAATGACGGCGCCGCATGTGAATACGACGTTTGGAACTATGCCCTGAACCTCGTACTCTTCTTCCGGTTCGAGTATGGGATCCTTGCTTCTCTTCAGAATCCTTTCCGGATTGTTAAGGTCAACGAGAGCAGCTCCTAGGCGATAGTGCCACTCCCTGTCCACAGCGTGATAGATGAACAGCCAACCGTCCTTCGTCTTTATCGGTGGTGCACCGCCTCCTAGCTTGAAGTACTCCCACTTCTCCTTGGGGCTGAGAACTATGCTCGTTTCCTTCCAATTCAAAAGATCGTTCGAATACGCGACCCAGATGTGAGGTGGGATACGATGATACATTACCCATCTTCCTCCTATCTTCTCTGGAAAGATACACGCATGTTTGTTATCCACAACGGGAAACGGGTAAACCCTTCTTCCCCAATTCCATCTATGTTCTAGAAAATCTCGTGTAGAGATGGAGGTTATCGCTATCTGTATGGAGTCAAATGAAGGAACTAGGCTTGGAACTCTTCCGTAGGCCGTGTAACTGAGATAGATCTTGTCACCGATCTCGACCAGTCTAGGGTCTTCGCATCCGTAGCATTCAAGCTCGTTCCCTGGGTCCGGCTCGAAGACGGGGCCGTTCAGTCTCTTCTCTATTTGGAAACCGTCAGTAGATGAAGCGTAGCCTAGTTTGGAGACGCCACCCTTTGACCCGCGACCCCTGTAAAGGAGGTGAATCTTGTCTGACTTCAGAAGTGCTGCGCAATTGAACACCATCAGCGACTCCCAAAAATGCCTGCTCACAGGTGTGAGTATAGGGTTTCCTTCGTACCGTTTGAATCTGAAGGGCATCTCTCAAACCGACCCTGATGTCAAAGTCTCTGGAACAATTCAATATATCTCTTAGCTATAGCTTCAGCTGAATTCTTCTGAGCGAACTCATCCGCGGCACGGATAGTTTCCCTCAGCTTTCTTCCTCCTTCGAGAGCTTCGATGAGGCTGGCTTCAAATTCCGTAGCTGTCCTATACTTTAGAACCTCTTTCTTAAAGTCTTCAAAGAACGGAGAATCCAAAGCTATGATTGGGCAGCCTGAGCCGAGGCATTGGTGGGCTGTGCTCGAAACGACCGCTTTCTTCTCAGCCCTTCTATGAAGTACGAGGGCATCGGATGCGTGTAGGTAATCGTAGAGGTTCGTCATATCTGGAGCTTCGTGTCTAATTTCTACCTGAACGCTCTGAACCACTAGATTGGTTGGTGCATGAATGCTAACGATCAGGAGCAAGATAGGATAGCGTCTACCAAGACTTGAGATGGTCTCGATCATCTCAAGATCATCTTTAACATGTTGTCCAAATATGAGTAGGATCTTCTTGTCTAGCGGTAAGCCTAGCCTACGTCTCGCTTCCGTTCTATCTCCCTTCACGACGGGACGACATGGGAAAGGGATTACGTGTATCAGTTCTTCTGGAAAGACCTCACGAAGGAAGCTCTTGTATCTTTCATTGAAGCAAGCAATAGCGTCCCATTCAAACTGGTAGAATGAAGCATCTGAAGAGAGTTCAGCGTCATGTATTATGTTCACGGCTCTTGCCTTATCCTTGATGTGGTGAAAGATCTTTCCCAACTCATCTTTCGGTAGCATACCTAGGTCTTGCACAACAAAGAATTCGAAGTTGTCTTCCAGTATCGGTCGAGGGTCAAGACCTCTAAGGGTGCCGAAACATCTCGCGACGTAGCTCTCGTCCTTTCCAACGAAAGCGGTTCCATGAAAGTCCGATCTAAAGAAAGAGTACACCATGAGATCATGTCCCATCTTGACCCATTCTCTGCCAACCAGCTCCGCATGTATCGAGGGCCCTGCATCAAGGTTCCAGGCGCTCATCATACCAATCTTCACAAAACACACCGAGTCAGGGCCCATTTTCAATCTAATAAATTGTTTACCGAGGAGGAAAGGAGCATAGTTAAGCGATAGCTTTGGGCGAGGTTGCAGCGTTACGCCTATCGGTCTTCCACATATAGTTTTAGAAGCTGCATGTATCCACAATGAATATTTTCATCGACTGATGAAACGAGGCCTGCGATGAAGGCTATGGCTTTGCCATCAAATGTCTATGACGTGGTGGGTGAGATTGAGAAAGATACGCATCGTGGAGCGAGAGAACTGACTGTCGTGGCCCTTGAAGGGTTGCGGCGTTCGATCAAGCAGTTTCAAGCAAGCAACGAACAGGAGCTAACCGGGTTTCTGTTGACCGCAGCGAGAGCCTTCGCTCAAGCTAGGCCTAGTATGATCTCGATAACGAACAGCATGTCCACCGTGGTTTACGATGTATTGAGGCATGCCGTTGTTCAGGGAGGATTAAGAGAATGTGTGCTGCACATGATAGATGAGCAATTGACAAGGTTGGAGAAAGCTTTTGGTAACGTCATTTCAAATGCGGCAAATCTTGTAAAGCATAATAGCACAGTCATAACATGCAGCTACAGTTCAACTGTACTCGAAACTTTGATCGGGATTGGGAGGACTGGCCGATCATTTAAGGTTCTAGCCCTCCCTTCGCCTTCTCTCAATGAATCGATAGAGTACGGCGTTCTGATGTGTGAGAGACTACACGATGCGGGTATACGAGCCGCCGTCATAGGGGAAGAGATGATTGAAAAACATGTTCGATTTGTGGACATCGCGTTGGTAGGAGCTGACTCGATACTCCCGGATGGATCTGTAATAAATGGGTCGCCCACGTTACGACTGGCAAGAGAATCTTCAAATTGTAACAAACAGTTTTGCGTTGCATCTGAGACTTGGAAGATCAACCCGCTACCTCTACTTGACATTAAGCCCCCAATAGAGAAGGGTATGGAGAGGATCCCTTCCGACCTCGTCACGACATTCGCTACGGAGGATGGACTGATAGCGCCAAAAGATATCTGTTCTTACGCTAGGAAGTTCTCAAAGCGTTTACGAGCGATCCAAGACGAATGGAGGCTCGGTTGACGTTTATCGTCTCTCACAAAAAAGCTGCTACCTAGAGACACGCTTTTCGAATCATTGGAAGACGCTGGTAGCCGGTCGATGCGGGGGCCTGTGGAAGACGTGCATCGGCTTGGATGATTAAGAGCTCCAAACCATTTCTCCATGATAATCGCACAAGATGCCTGAGAGAGCTACGTTTCGGAAACTTGAGGTTGAATGGGCCATGAGAGAATAGGACTGTTATCAAATGGACGAGTGCAGTTAGCCAGAATATTTCGGTTGGTGAGCGTGGCGCCGCCGAGAGGATTCGGACCTCTGACCAACGGGTCTCTGTTCCCGTTGTCCCACGGGATTAACAGCTTCAGCCTAGACCCTTCTTGGGTTAGTCCGCTGCTCTACCACTGAGCTTTCGTCTATTCAGTTGGTTTGAATAAACGGCGGCTCGTTGCCGGCGGCACCGTTCAAGTTGAAAATTGTTAGCGCTATTTAAGTCTTGGTCGCAGTTTTGATCGTTGTCCATACTCAGTTTCGATGTACCTCCTTATCCTTGTGGCCTGTATCCGTGGAATAAGCTTGGGTTCAGCGAATGTTGCTGCCAGATAGGTTAACTTGGCATTCTCCTCTATTGCTATTGTAGTGTTCAACGCTTCGTTAAGGTCTGACCCGACTGTAACTAGGCCGTGATTCGCGAGAAGAACCCCTACACGATCCCGTAAGACCATTACAACCTCTTTCCCAAGCTCCCGCGTTCCAGGAATAACAAATCTTGTAACAGGAACATCTGAACCGACCAGTCCAGCCATCTCGATCGTCACCAACGGAATCTTCCTCCTCGCGATCGCGAACGCGGTTGCGTATACGGGATGCGTATGGATTATCGCGTTCACATTTCGCCGTCGGCGATATATCTCGAGATGAGTCGGGGTTTCGGATGTAGGCTTAAGTCTTCCTTCTAGAACCTTACCGTTGAGGCCTATGACGCAAATTTCTCTTTCCCTTAGAGTGTTCTTCGCCAGTCCGCTCGGCGTGACTAGAATGCGGCTCGAACGCGGTAGCCTAGCGCTAATATTGCCTAGCGCGTATGATCCAAGAAAAGAAATCAAACCTAGTTTGCCCAAGATCCTGCCGGTCTCAACAATCTCTTTTCTAAGAAGATCTTCCTTGGGAGATACGTCTTCTCTGCGTCCCATACGCAGCCGAGACAGCTTGCCCAAGAGTATTACCCAGAGCTTCACATCTTTCTATGTCAGACAAAGCAATAATCATGGTGGAATACATACGCTCTCATAACCTTGATCTACGCGTGGCTGTAAGAACCGCTTTTATCCCATCAGGACCAAACTAGAGACCATGAAAATAACCTATGAGTCAGCGCCCGATGTGGAAGTGCTTGTGAACGAGATTATATCGGGACTGAATTTTACGCACATCAAATCTTCCCGTGTTGCGTGTGTAAGAAGTATGGGTTCAAAGTCGCGAAGAACCATCGCCAGAATCTATGGTCTATCCAAGATCTGGCAAAAGGCCCTGAACCTAGAGGCAAGCTATGTTATCGAGGTCCTCTCTGAACGGTACGATAAGCTTGATCAGGAAGGTAGAGAGAAAGTTCTTATTCACGAGCTTCTGCACATCCCATTCTCTTTTGGCGGCGGGTTCAGAGGTCATTTAGGCTGGATAAGCGATCGTAAGATAGATCGGCTTCATCAACTCTTGAAAAGCAGCTGAGCTAAGAAACAGGCAAAGACAAGACCGAAAACGGTCGGCGTTATCAAGCCGACTTATCTCTAAATCTAGAATTGTGTGATCCCTTCTACTTCAGAACTTCATTTAGAGACATTGCAGCGTGAGCGAGGACACAAAGAATCTCAAAGACCAAGAAAAACTATTATGGTGGATGTTTGCATTCAGAACGCGAGGGCCCGTAGCTCAGCTAGGTCAGAGCGACAGAACAAGGTCGAAGCTCATAACCTGCTGGTCCCCGGTTCGAATCCGGGCGGGCCCACAGACCAGTCTAAGTTGTGATATCGTAGTCCGCGTTTCGGCTGAGCCTGGGGCTGGCAGCCCAGAGTAGTTACAGAGGCTGTTATGCATGGGGGAAGATGAGATCTGGGCTCAACTGGATGTTGTGGACATGCTAGATCAAATAAACTTCGGGTAGACCTCGAAAATGGGGGTCGCCAGTGACAACCTTTCCGTTCCTTTTCCTTGCTGTCGAGAGTACAATCGAATCGGATAAGCCCCAGCCAGGGGTTCGCCTTTTCATAACAACATCCACCTTGGCCGCTTCCACCGCCAACTCTTCGGTCAGCGCGACGAGGGCGCTTCTTGACTTTATGAAAGCTCTGCGGAGCTCCGCCTTCTCCTGATCCTCAGTCCTCAGAACCTTCGCATATATCTCTGCCAAACATATCGATGGCGTGAGCTTCTCATCGGCCTCAGAGTCTACGATCGCTTTGACCTTCTTGCCCGCGTCAGTGCCCATAAAATACTCTAGCCACGCGAAGGAGTCGATGACGTATCTCAAACACGATCCCTGTGATCTCTCAGGTCTCTCAGAGAAGCCTTCTCCATGGTACCAAACATGCTCTCCCCCTTCAACAAGGCCTCAGCCAAGATCGCGTTAATGGCCTCCGAGAGCCCTCTCGGCCCATACTTGCGTCTGAGGATCTCATACAGGTCCTCTCTAAGCGTGACCGTCGTCTTCATAAACCGTGCTCCAAAACGTAAACTTAAACATAGACATTTAAGTCTTTCCGTTGCGATCAAGCTGGCCCACGCAATCCGACCTGAACCCTGAAGTATTCCTTGACGTAGTGAGAAAGACTCTCAAATTATAGCATCCCAATTTCAGAACCAAACCTAACAACAAAAACGCTTCGATTCCGGGCGGGTCCATCACAAAAACCCTCTGGTCCAGAGAAGATTGTGCGGTTCTATCCTACTTTGGTTTCTAAAGCCAATCCACAATGCGCCCAAGGTCGAATAGACGCTAAAACAAGAACAATCTAATGCCTAGCCCAGAGTTTTTCGGCGCGGGTTTCTATCCATTTCGTCACTTTCTTCTCTGTTACTTGATCGGCTTCGTCTTGCTCCTTTAGTTTCTGTTCGATAGTCTTTAGAAGCTCTTCAGGGTTTACGGGTTTCATGAGGTACGCGTCGGCTCTTAGGTTCAAGGCTTTGACAGCGTTTTCCATTGAGGGGTAGCCTGTAATTATGATCTTAATTGTCTCAGGAAGGTGACCGTTGATTGTTCTGAGCAGTTCTGTGCCTTCCATGTCAGGAAGTTTGATGTCTAGCAACGCGAGGTCGTAGTACTGAGCGCTGGATTTCTCTAGAGCTTCTTTGCCGGTTTCTGCTGTATCAATCTTGTAGCCCTCTGTTTGAAGAATTTCGGTCAAACTCTTGAGTAGCGATTTGTCATCGTCAACTATTAGGATGCGTTTCTTTTCCAATTCTATATCACCTCTTTCTGAGCGGTAGTCTAACTGTGAAGGTTGATCCTTCGCCCATCTTACTCTCAACTGTAATGGTGCCATCATGCGCTTCTACCAGTCGTTTAGAGACGGGCAACCCAAATCCTGCTCCTTTGCTCTTGGTAGTGAAAAGTGGAACAAAGATCTTGTTCATGTTCTCTTGTGGTATTCCCACCCCTGTATCCTGTATACTAATTAGAGCAGCGTCCTCCGTCTCTGAAGCTCTTATGGTGAGTTTACCTCTATTGGGCATAGCTTGAATGGCGTTTGTGACTAGGTTGGCGAATACCCGCCTCATCAACGTAGGGTCGATCTTGAGTTTCGGAAAGTTCTTGTCAATTATTCTAGAAGCCTTCACAGTCTCAGGGACTGTGATCGTTGAGAATGTGTCGTCGAGGAGCTGATTCAGACTGGTTTCAACAGGTTCAGGGCGTATGGGTCTCGCGTAATCCTGCAGATTAGAAACAATCTTGTTCATGTATTCCATCTGTTCCCTCAGATCGTTAAACAGACCCTCCAAACCAAGTTTCGTCGCCACCTCCGAATACGGGAAGGCCAAGTTCTTCACAGCCTTATTGGCTAGAAAGAGTCTGTTAACCATCACCTGCAACGGGTTGCGCAGATCATGCCCCACCATTGCTGCCGCTTCACCGATAGCAGCCATTCGCTCACTCTGGAGAAGCCGCTGCTCCATCCGCTTGCGCTCAGTGATGTCCCTGAAAACACCAACCAGATACGTTTTTCCACCCAACGTTGTCGGTGATGCGCCAACATCAACGTAGAAAATGCTGCCATCCCTTCTTTTCACAGGAATATCCTTGGCCAGCGTAATCTCTTTCTTCGCCGCTCTTTCAAACTGTTCTAGTACATATGGGAGGCTATTCTTGGGATGGATATCCAAAACTCCAATATCCCTGAGCTCTTTACGACTATGTCCTATCATTTCGCAAAACGCTTTGTTACCATCAAAGAATTTTTTGTCTTCTACACTCACCAAATGTATCCCGTCGATTGCATTGTCATAAATGGTTCTGAACTTTTCCTCTGACTCGCGTAGTTCCCTACTTCTCTCTTCAACCAACTCTTCCAAATGCTTGCTCTGTTCTCTAAGCGCATCTTCCATACGCTTAGTTTCGGTCATATCGAAGCTCACTTCTAGTACGAGTGATGAGCCATCTACATCAGTGAAAGGATAATCGTAGATCCTATGAATCCGGCCGTCAACGCGCGTGTGCTCCCATTCCTGAGGCTTTCCAGTATCGAAAACACGGAATGTCATACAGTCATCACAGGGTTGACTTCTTCCATGAAGTAATTCGTAACAGGGGTCTGCCTTCGAGTCGCCATAATGCTCTCGGAAGATACGGTTTGAAAACCGAATCGAATAATCTGGGGCAACGAGACAAATCGGTGCTGGCAACTCTTCCAGAAGGGAGTAGAGTCTTTTCCGCTCGCGTCTCAGCGCATCCTCCATCCGCTCACGTTCGGTGATGTCTGTGTCTGCGCCTCTGTATCCTAGAAGGCTTCCTTTCTCGTCGAGTATAGGAGACCCACTTGTTGAGAGCCAGACGGTCTTACCGTTCTTGTGCATGTTCCGGTTTACGAAATCGCGGAAGGCTTTCTTTTCTGCGAATACTTCAAACGCAGCGCTCTTAAGTTCCTCCCGGTCATCGGGATGGAAGAAGTCATAGAAATGTTTTCCAAGCACTTCCTCTTGCTTGTATCCTAAAATCTTTTCAACAACAGGACTCGCGTAAACGTATTTCCCCTTACTGTCAACCTCCCAAATCCACTCTAAGGCATTCTCCGAAACATCCCTAAACCTTCTCTCGCTATTTCGCAGCTCTGCCTCCACCCGTTTACGCTCAAGAGCGTCTCCGATAATCTTGGAACATACCCTGAGAAGTGCTAGATCACTATCGCTCCACCGTCCAGTTCCAATGACGTTGTCAAAACCTATGAACCCAGCGAGCTCTCCTCCAATATTGAGGGGTAGTACCAGAAGCGATCTTATGTCCTGATCTTCCAGCAGTATTTTTCGTTCGGTTCTTACTTCTACAGGCATTTTTGAAGCATTTTCAATTTGAATAATCTCTCCTTTGCGGAGTTTTGTCATCCACCAAGGAAACTTGTCTGTAGAGAGGTTCTGTAGATTATTGATTTGCCGGCTCACGCCTTCAGCACACCATTCATGTGTGTTATCCATGATGGTTCCATTATCGCGGAACAGAAAGAGGTAAGATCGGCTTGCCCTGCTCAAACGGCCTATATCGGCTAGTGAAGCGTTGATAGCTGTATCAACGTCCAAAACACCGACGAAACTGGATGATATTTTGGAAACAGTTTCTTCAAATTCCAACCTGTGTAGGATGGCTTGTTCTGCCAGCTTGCGGTCGGTAATGTCAATGAGAATGACCGCATCTGCCGGTTTTCCTTGGAAAAGGATCTTCTGTGCGTGAACTATCACGGGGATCTCGGAACCGTCTCGTCCTGACAAGTTAATCTCGTATGGCGGAATGGCTTCTCCGCGTAACCTCTTCGCTATATTCGCCTTTACCAGATTTCGAAATTCCTTTGAAACTGCCTTTTCAATAAAGTTGAATGATGGAGAGGTTAATCCTCAAAAGTCCAACCTGTCCTTTTGCACGCAGCGCTATTCACGTATTTCAAGCTGCCTTCCTGGATGATCGTCACGAGGTTCGGTGAATTCTCAACTATCGCCCGATACTTCTCCTCAGACTCCCTCAATGCTTGTTGGGCTTGCTTACGATCGGTGATGTCTCTTCCATAGATATTGACATAGCCGGTATCCTTAACCGGCACAAGAGTAAACAGAAAGGTCCGGTCACCAAGCTCGACATCTACGCTTCTGCTTGACTGGCTCGTATACAATTCGTTTACCAAGTCACGCCAATACTTTGGGGCCTTGCCGCCAGCCTTACATCCCCAATCCTGCAATAATCGCTCGCTCGCTTTATTCGCGTCAAGAACGACGCCGTCCTGGCTTAGTCGCATTACGGGGTTTGGGTTCTCTTCAGGAAATCTTGCTAAACTCTTGATCTCATCTTCAGCTTCCTTGTGCTCGGTGATGTCGTAGATCGTCCCTTGAACCATAATAGGCTTCCCTGAATCGTCACAGATATTTTGGATGACTTCGTGAACCCATCGTATCTCACCATCTTTGCGTACGATGCGGTATTTCCTTTCCTCTGAATAGTTTGGTGTTGAAGCTACTTTGGATTCCGAGATTCGTGGTAGATCTTCAGGATAGATAATTTGGTTCCATCTTGGTTTTCCAGCAGTGAACTCTTTCTCCGTGTAACCGGTGATTTTCTCGACAGCGCCGTGGAAGAATATTGGAGTCCAGTCCATGTTTCCACGATAAGCTATTCCCTGTAAGTTCCGCAAGAATGAACGGTACCGTTCCTCGCTCTCCCGTAAAGCCTCCTGCGCCCTTATGCGCTCGGTAATGTCTAGGAACGTGACTTGTAGGGCGGGTTTACCGCGGTACTCGATTAGGTTGGAGAATACATCCAGCCAGTGCACCGTACCGTCCTTATGGATTATGCGAAGCTCGTAGCGTGAGGGAACCGGTTTTCCCTCTAGGCGGTCACGAAGCTGGTTCCAGATCGGTCCTCGGTCGTCAGGGTGTACCGCAGCCCTAATTTTGTCCGGTGAAAGAGACATCATCTCCTCAACAGTGTAGCCGCTTAATCTGGCTGCGGCTTCGTTGGCGAAGACGACGCGAAAGTCTTGAATGATTAGTAGACCCTGCAGTGATCCCTCGACTAGGGCCCGGTACGCCTCTTCTGTTCGCGTCCCCATATTCTCAAAAATTGTACGATACTTGACCTCTGAAAGATCCTCTGTCAAGTCTTCTTCTCCTCAAACCTTTTCCTCAGCGTTCGAATCTGACCTACGAACCCGATCTCTGGGTTCCCGCCATATTCAAGTTGAAGTTTAGAGCAGAGACGTTTGATCATCAGCCTCTTCAGAATGTCAGCGCTTGAACCCAACTCTTCGATTGAACGTGGAATCTCTTTCCACCGAATTCCGTCGCGCCTTTCAAGGCATCGATAAATGATCTTAACGACTGCTTCTCCCAGAATACGTCTTAGAACGTCATAAGCAACTGCTAGGAAAACACTGTCGAACTCTTTTCTCTCAAGGCTGTATATGTACAACCCTTGGCCTCCGATGGTAATCGTGCTAACCGTGCAGAGGATTTTCCCGTTTCTCTGATGTCAATTCTCTCCTTCAAAGTTGTAAGGGAACACATTCAACGTTCGATCTTGATCTCGCCTCGCTTTAGAAGTACGTGTCTCCGATCCTTGACATAAACAAGCAAGTCCCCCGCGTCTAGCCTGAGAAGCTTTCTCACATCCTTTGGAATCGTAACTTGAAACTTGCGAGACAGTCTTGAATCGGCCAAAGCCTTCACAGGAACATTCTTCCTGGAAACCTGTAAAGTTCTGCTAGAATAAAGAAGTAAAGAGAAAATCAAGCTTGCGTCACACATAATGATGAGATTGAGTGACACGAAAGTGGATGGCTGAACAAAAGCTTCAAGAGGGCTATATGGAGAGAAGACCTTGTGGAAAATGGTGTCGAACCCTCCGAGATACGAACACGTGAATCATCAGAGCCAGTCATAGTGACAAGAAGCTCCGAATTCAAGCGGGCTCGTACAATTTCTCGAACATATCCTAACTGGAACTCAGAGCGATCTTCCACGCGCACGCGTCTGAGTCATAAGATTGAGCGAGATAAGCTCTTGGATCGGTCGAACGTAAACAGTTTATATTAAGGTGGAACAGGCTATCCTCTGCGCTGCTGCGGTGAATGAGTTTGCCCACCGAAATAAAGGATGTCGACCAATTTCTCAGCTTGTCGGAAACCGCATCTGAGTGTAGAGTGAAGAGGAGTGGCGACACGGTTAAGTTGAAGCTTCGAACTCCGAGGATGCTCTACACAATTAAGCTGGACGTTGCGAGAGCTGAAGACGTTCTGAAGAGGGTAAAATGTGAGGTTAGGGAAGTATAGGCAAACCTCCTTCGTCGACTTGGGTCTCGCCACGCTATCGTCTGATCTCGATTCTACCGGATTCTCTGTCCACAATTCTGGCAGTATATCGCATCTTGAGATGCGGGCGCTCCACAGTACTTGCAATAGAGAATAGCGCCCGAGGGTGGTGCCGGAACCGTTGTCGGAGGTCCGGGTGCAGCTGTCGGCGGAGGCGGTGCAAACCTTGCCCCAGGTGCTCCTTCACAGTAGATTAGGGCGACGGATCTCGCTGCAAAGACTCCATAGACGGGAGATATGATTAGCGAGATCAGCCAACCAATGAAGGGAACTGATGCAATCCCCCCAACGATCAATCCGATGATGAACATTACTATTAGCCAGCCAACGTATTTTCCCCAGCCGATCTCTCCTATGATCTTGAGGATCTCGCTGAACGAGAAAGCTTTGCCTAGGCTGTTGAATTTTATCATGTGAACGATTCCGACGGCTGCTATGATAGCGACGAAGAACGCTACAATAACACCTGCAACGATCAAGGGTATGCCTAGTGGACTCATAGCCCACATGCCCCAATCGTAGCGCCCACGCATCATCCATGGCATGCCGAGAAACGCTATGCCCGAGAATATCAGGATCAAAGGAACTATCATGTAAAGGAAACCCGCGACCGCGACCTTGAGTCCCTGCACAAACATTTCACCGTAACCTTCTAGTTTGGGCACGTCGCCTGAGCTTGGGCTTTCTCGTACGACCCTCGCAAAGTATCCTATCGCGACTAGGTTGACTATCGGGATAACATCTAGGATTATCAGGATTACAAGCCTTCCAATATCGCTGAAAAGTCTCTTAGTATACTCGAATGAGTTTCCTATTATTTCACTTAGGTTCAACTTCTTTCACGACGAAGCTGTTAGCAGGCTGGTTAGATATAATACCTTTGAGAGATATGTTGAACTATCCACCATGAATCAGGGGAATCAGGACTACTTCGTCACCATCTCGTAACTCTGTTTCAAGTCCCTTTAGCGAGGCGATCTCTCTTCCATTAACGAGAATTATATTGTTGGGTCTCGGGTCGTCTAATTCGGGATCGAAAAGAAGTTTCTTAAACTCTGGCTTTTCAACACGATTCGAAACTTCCCTAACAAGGTCGATAAGCTTCCCGTCAGGCTTCACATCCACATCTATAGATTCTTTTCCCACGATACTTCGATGGACGCCTAGAAACCTGATTATAACCCTCATATCTCGGTTGACCTTGCTTAGAAACTATTGATACCTTAGATTACGTACTGCTGAAAAGGTAAACTTCTTCATCATATCTTCTTCCTTCGATAACCGACCCTGGAGGTATTCGCTGGAGCTTTCTCGAATTCAACATCTCGAGAAATCTTCGGTTGGCTTCTTCCGAAGTTAAGGTTCCATTTCTTAGAAGTGCCAATGGAACATCGATCTCTAGCGGCCTAGCCGGAACGGTATGCCTAGTCATTTTAGGGGGAAAAGGCTCGTCACGCTTCCCCTGATTGATAACATCGTTTTTTCCTATCGGAGGCGTGGCAAGTATCATGTCAGCTTTACCGTTTCTAAGCCTGGTCTCCGCATCGGATGCTGTTTCATATTCGACCTCTAAGCCTGACTTGACCAGTTGGCTCTCAAGTTTTTTGACTACCGCGAAGGCCAACCTCACGTCGCCGTCACTATCGATCACCTGTAGGCACCCTTCTCTTGTTACTAGAAGGGCATCTGCTGTTCTTGTCTCCAGCGCTTTCATACCCTCATCGCAGGTTGACGCCTTGAGGGTAAGTCCTACCTCTCTAGCCGATTCGACCGCGCGTTTCTCGACTTCCGTTCCCTTTAACATTCTGTACCAGCCGAAGATTCCGATAGCTGGGTCGGAGTAGTCTACAAGACAGACAGGCATCCTATGGCAGCCAATTCTTCTAAGGGCGGCTACTCGATGCATTCCATCCAATACTACGAGAGACTCTCTATCGACCATTGCTGGATGTCTTAGAACCCCGTCTTTCACTATCGATTGAGCGAGTCGATCTACGAGTTTGGGTATGACTTCTTCATGAAGGTGAAGGTTCTCAAGGTCGACTAAGGATAATTCTAGACATAGGTTGCCATGTTTTATCTTGTAGGATTCCACGGCGAACTCCTACGATCGGACTTCTTCTTTAAGACGTGAGGACTTATCTGCCTTTTCCACTAAACAGGCTGAAACGACAGATGAAGCAACATCTATTACCAGACCCGTCTTCTCAAGGATCTTCTTCCTCGTAAGCTTTGACTGGGGATCAGATATCTTCTGCATCAGCTTTCTTATTCGAGCCAGTAGAATGATTAGGGGCCTCTCCTGAGCCGACCCTCTTGAAATGTATTCCGAAACAGCTATGTCTAGAAGCTCAGGCTCAGCGAGCGCGTATTGAATCGCAAGCTGCGCCTTCCTCAACGCAATTGTAGATAGGTCTTTCACGGTCTCGATCATCGAAGCATTTGAAGCGAGCGAAAAATCAACTTTGGCCTCCCTAAGATACCGAAGAGACCAGGACTCGAAACATTCTCCACGAAAAGATAGCGTCAAAGAACATTCCCAAATCGATAGGAATAACCTTTGCAGGATTTCTGGATCAACCAATCGCCGCGATAGAGTGCCAAGCCAGGGCACAATGGTCTAGCTCATGACTCAGAGCTTGTCTCGCCAGCGGTCTCGGCCGTAGCCGCTAGAGCGTTCCTAGCGTCTTTAACCCTCTTCAGTCTAGTCGTGTATCCTGCAACTCTATTCCTCAATCTCTTCGCATTCAAACTGATAACTTCAGCGACAACCTTCTTGTTCGCCTCGAAGTCCGTCGTGAACCGGTCAGGATACCGTTCCAGCAAGTCTCTGGCAGTCCTCTTGACGATTTCAATCCTCACCTTTCCCAATTATGACCCTCCAAAGATAGGATAGTGTGTTCATCCCATTCCGGATCTTTAGTTTCTCGGTTCAGTGGTCTCGGTCGCTTATGCTTCCTGATCTTATTAAGCTTCGCGAAATCCTTCTAGTAGAGGCGTTAACCCGATCCTGTTCTAACTCCAAATAAACGATTGAAGTTTTCCAGCATCCGATCAGCAAGCTTGGTAGAATCCATCCCTAACAACTGGGCGGCCTCTTCGACCATCGGCGGAATAAACTCCGGCGTGGTCTCTCTTCCCTGGAAGGGCCCTCTATACGTGACCGGACCATCCGTCTCAGTCAGTAGACACTCAAGGGAGGCTTTCGAGACGATCTCGCGCACCTTACTAGAGTAAAAAATCGATGGACCAAAGGACAGACTCCAACCGTTATCAGCAATATACCTAACATATTCCAATGGGCCGGTATACCAGTGCATTAGGACCCGCTTCTGAGCATAGGATTTCAAAGTATCTAATACTTCTCTGGCAGAGTTTCTAGAATGAACTATTACAGGTAGATTCATTCTCTCGGCTAGTTCGAGTTGTCTCTTGAAGATCCTGTGTTGCTGCTCCAGTTTGTCCTCTGTCTTTGCATAGGATCTGTCGAGGCCTACCTCGCCGATAGCAAAGACATGGTCTCTCTTCTCCCTCACCAAGGCCTCTATTCGATTCACCTCTTCAATCTGGGCTGTTTGGGCGCTCCAGGGATGCAGTCCGACAGCAGCGTAGACCAGCGGTAAATTGCGAAGGGAAAGATCGACTGAAGCTTTTGACGTATCAAGATCCATCGAATTCCCTACAAGCGCAGCAACATTCTCTCTTCTCGCAATATCCAAAAGAGATTCTACCTTGTTTGCATAGGCGGGATCTGCAAGGTGAATGTGAACATCTACGAACACAGCCATCTCGCTTCCTGTTTGAATTAATCAGACTTCTGATGTCTTTTGATGCGGATGGAACTCTTCTCCATACATGGAGGTTGAAGCGATTTATTTTAAGCTTCTTTTCCCATATACTATTCAATATCTTCTCAAAAACAAATTTTTAAATAGTTTCTTGAACAAAATTCAAGTTTTGGGTAGAAACATGACGAACGGAGAGCTCTCTACTTCTGCGGTACACAGGCTCATAGAGAAGGCTGGCGCAAGTCGAGTAGGGGATGATGCTGTGGAGGCGCTGAGGAAGATACTTGAAGAACTCGCCCTCAGAATAGGCAAAGAGGCTTGGGAACTAGCCACGCACGCTGGAAGAAAAACCGTCAAGTCGGAAGATATTCTGCTAGCAGCCAGAAGGATAATTCGTGAATAGAAAGACCCGCCTGTAGAGGGTCGAAGATCAGATCATGCTCTTCAACATCGGTTACGAACGTATCAATCTAGAAAAGTAACAGGTCGATTGAAAACAAGTTGCTCTCGAACATAGTCTGCTAAAGCGGTCGGACTGCAACATAACAAAAACGTAATTAGCTACAGGTTTTCATCTAGGGATACGCTGGCAGATGCTCCGGTAGTATAGACCGGTCAAGGCTGACATCGAAAGTATGACGGGCTCTCGACGCTGGTTGGAGATACCCGCCGACGCGGGTTCAAATGCGGAGTATCCGCTGAAACTCCCGCCCGGAGCACCATCCCAGCAGCGGAGGATGCGAGATTTTAGACGTGTAGTCGTCGTTACAGGCACGCCTGGCGTAGGCAAATCCAAATTCTCCAAACTCTTGGCAAAGAGGATTGGAGCGTTTCACGTCAATGTGGGAGAAGTGGCTTTGACGGAGGGGTTTACACTTGGGACGGATCTTCGTAGACGCTCAAAGATCGCTGATCTAGATAGAATATTGAGGTGGGTTCGCAACCTCATAGACGAGGTCGACCGGGATCTAGTTGTCGAAGGGCACTACGCACCAATCGTAGTGCCAAAGCGCCATGTAAGGTTGGCTATCGTACTTAGATGTGACCCGAACCAGTTGGTAAAGAGGTTGCGGATGAGGCGATTGGCAAGAAGCAAAGTGTATGAGAACGTTGCTGCTGAGATCTTGGACGTGTGTCTGGTCGATGCCGTAAGATCCTACGGCCGGAAGAAAGTCTGTGAGATAGACACGACAGGTAGAACCTTTAGCTCCATCTTGACCGAAGCCCTAAATGTAGTTGAGGGAAGGTATAAGCCCAGTCTAGGTAAGGTCGATTGGCTCAGCAAATCAGAAGAACGCGGGCAGCTTGAAAAGCTGATGAGCTTCAAAAAATCTAACCTTGCGAGGCGGATCTGAGATTGTACGTGATAGTTGTCTGCAGGAGTTGTGGTAGACCATCCATGGGCTCCATGTCTCATAAAAGTAGAAGATGCCCATATTGCGGAGATAGAATCGATCTCTTGGGGTCCAGGTTCGTGGCGAAGGCCGCTTCCGCCGAGGATGCGAGAATAATCCTTTGCAGAGAAAAAGAACGGCTCTACAAGAGCCGTAAAGACAGGATGAACCGGTAACCCAATGCAGAGAACGCTAGTCGTAACGTTCGTCAGTCGCGTTGAACTGAGGGCGGTATCTCGGCTCAGTCAGGCATAAAAGCATTCATCGCATAACAGATGGACAAAAAAAGGTGTTCATGATGTCGTCAACCAGTGATAGGAAGTTTATGGAAGAACTCTCTCTTCTCTTGCAGAAGAATGTCACAGTAAAAACCGGCTCTGGAAAGAGCTACTCCGGAACCCTGTCAGGTGTTGATACTCGAAGTATGAGTGTCTGTCTTTCTGACGCGAAGGATGAGTCAGGCAAGGCTATTCCAAAACTCTTTCTGATGGGTGGATCGATCTCTGAGATCTTAGGTGTGGAGAAGCCTTTTGATCTGAGGAGTTTGGCCGAAAGGTTGGAGAGGGTCTTTCCGAGGATGGTGAAGGTTGTGGAAGAGGCTGGCGTTATCGTTGTTATGGAGAAGATTCGACTCTCTGAGCGGGGGATAATCGAGGGATCAGGCCCGGCAGCTGAAAGGGTTCAGAAAGTGTATGAGGAGTTCATGAAGGAGGCTACGAGGACAGGTTAGGGCGATCCCGTAGACTCTGGCTTATGAACGTGCTCGCGAAGACTGAAGCCCTCCAACATCTTATGTGTGGCATGAACGGCGACATCAAGTTGGACGAAATCAACCTTTAACCCAAGGTACCGCGAGAGGAAGTCGAGTGCGACCCTAGCCGCAGGCGCATCGGGGTAGAGCCCGAGCGTGTCAACCAATATGCATAAGCCATTCATTCTCTTCATCTCTGCAAGGCCAAGAAGTAGGCCCGCTGCACCGTAGACTCTACCTTGGATCAGTTTAGCTCCAAGACTGACCGCTTTCTTAACCGTCTCCTTATCGGTTGCGGTACAGTATACGCTCGGGGATGCTGTAGCATACTCCCTCTTGAGGCCCCCAATGGTTAACACCTTCCTGCAACCAACTTCGTACACAGTTTGAAGGATCCGGTCGCTGAGTTCATACTGGCCTCTTGATGAAAGTGCCTGGGTGTTACCGTAGAGAATTATCATGTCATGTGAAAGTGAAGGAACCTCGGCAGCGTAGAGTTCGTTGATCGGAGGTCTTAGGCTTCCACTCTCGGTCGTGAAAGCCATGACTTGAAAATATGGCGAGTATATTTCACAGAAACGTTTCGCCTTCAACTCTCTAATAAGATGGAGGGCTGCTATATTGGCTACGAACCCGATCCCCGGTAGTCCTTCCACCATTATCGGATCTCGGAGTGGTGGTCTCTCATGGATGTGAACGGTCGTCAAGAGCTTCTACCGATAGCGCACAGCATTGAAGAAACCTGCCAGCATCAGCATAAGTCTTCTCATTGAGCCTATTCAAGACGCCTAACGGTCACATGGAGGGTGCACCCATATACGCCTGCAGCGCGTCTTCAACCTTCAGCAGATTATGCTTAAACAGACTTGGATGAAACGTTTAGTGGCGAGTTGAGAGAGTTGTCAGCCGGTGGACGATACGGAAGCTTCGAGGTATATTCGAAAGACGTCCTAGGACGCGTTGGAAGGCTTGTTACAAAGAGCGGTTTGCTTGAGACTCCTCACATGTTTCCAGTAGTGAACCCGCTTATCCAGCCCGTACCCCCCAAGGAAATACAGGATACTCTCGGATGCAAGGCGTTGATGACTAACGCCTACCTCTTGAAGAAGAACTTTGGCGATGCTGTTTCAAGAGAAGGGGTTCACAGGTTCCTTAACTTTGACGGTATCGTAGCCACGGACTCCGGCGCCTATCAGATACTGGCTTATGGAGGGATAGAGGCTTCGCCTCTAGAGATCGCCAGGTACGAAGAGGACATTGGTTCCGATATAGCTGTGATACTTGATGTACCAACCGGCTTTGAACAGGACAGGAAACGTGCTAGATACACTGTCGAAGAGACGATTCGAAGAGCCGATCTAACGCTTGAGATGCTGACGAGAAAGGGTATACTCTGGATGGGGCCTATACAAGGAGGCGTTCACCTAGACCTTATTGCAGAGTCCGCAAGGACAATGGCTAGGAAGCCTTTCGCAATATATGCGCTCGGAAGCCCCACGCAGATTATGGAACAATACATGTTCGACAGACTTGTCGACATGATAGTTACCGCGAAGAAACGTCTTCCAATTGAGAAACCACTTCACCTCTTTGGAGCCGGGCATCCATTCATGTTCTCGATCGCTTGCCTCTTAGGATGTGACATCTTCGACTCGGCCGCGTATGCGATTGCAGCGAGGAGAGGAAAGTATCTGACGGAAACCGGCACGCTCAACTTGCAAAGCATAAAACACTTCCCATGCGCATGCCCGCTCTGTGCCAATAAAGAGCCGAAAGATGTACTAGAATACGACACACCGATGAGGCAGAGGTTCCTTGCGGAACACAACCTGCGCGTCTGTCTTTCTGAAGTCTCAAGGATCAAACAAGCCATCACCGACGGGAGGCTCTGGGAGCTTGTGGAACTTAGAGCTAGAAGCCACCCTAGCCTAGCCAGAGCCTTGTTGAGATTGTCAGAGTATCGCACGTTTCTGGAGAGGCATAGTCCTGTAACCAAGAGTCGAGGCATATTCTATTTTGGATCAACTGGACTCTCTAGGCCTGAGATAACCAGACATCAACTTAGAATCCTAAGGAATTATCGGAAACCCTCGCATTCCGATACCCTTCTTTTGTTGCCGCAGACAATCGAGAAACCCTACCATGAAAGCTTTCTGTCTAGGAAAATTATGAACTGTTTGGGCCGGTGCTACAGGGTTCACATATGCTTCTATGCTGCGCCCTATGGAGTTGTACCCTCGGAGATCGACGACTACTACCCATTTTCTCAAACAGAGCTTACCTCTCCAATCGATGATGAGACAAGAGGATATGTTATCGATATGGTGGTAGAGTATATCCTGCGCAACGATTACAAGAGGACGATAATACTTGCGGACACGACGGCCTGGGGAGAGGAGCTCGTCAGGAAACTTCAACAGGTTAGGAGAAACTTCGCAAAGAGCATTACCATCATCAGAAGAGACAAGACATCGGAGGGATCGATTCTAAAGAGAGTCCTAAAGCATCTCTCAGGACCAATAGCAGTAGTCTAAACATACATGCTTCTCAATGATTCTTTCGTCTGCCTTATTCTCCGGTCGATCTCCTCTTCTATCTCCTTCGCGTCCTTCTCGAGTTCTGAGACATCGACTTTGAGATTGTAGGCTTTGCATATGTTCCTTATCGCGACCGCAGCCGCCCCAGGGTCCGCTCTTGCGGCTGTAGCGTAAGGCAGGACAGCGACCGCTGGAAAGTTGTGGATCTCGAATTCGCTTAGTGTCACTGCCAGAGGGCCGTAGACGAAGAGTCCAGGATCCAGCGTTGGCGCATTGAATCTTTTTGACCTTGGCAGGTAGGCCTGAGTAGGGACTATTCGGAAGGAGTCTCTTCCTGAACGGAAACTTGAGTCTAGTCCTCCGATTAGGATCGCGTCTCGAAGCTTTTTGTTGATGGCCCATTGGACGAGGGTTTTTGAGAACTCTGTTTCCTCGGATCTGTGTGGGGTGAACTCGAGCTTTATCAAGATTATGTTGCGTTTCTTGAAAACCTCGAATGGCGTGACAATGCCTTGCTCAGAGGTAGATATGAAGGGTGGAGGATACGCAACTTTTACGAACCCTATTCTGTCAGCAGATAGGGCGTGCACCAGATATGAGATCGCTATATAACCTGTCTCTCCTATTCCATGAAAGCCTGTCATTAATGTGCAGTTTCTGACATCTTTCCTGTCGACCGTGATATCAACAGGCAGAGAGCTCACCTGAAAACCTCGTTCGCCTATCATCTTTGCTTATCCTAAAAAACGTGTTGATGAAACAGGACGCTAGATGTGCAAAGTTTATATGCGGTAATCTATGCCTATGCATGACCTACTCGAAATCCGAAAGCTCGTTGATGTTTCTTAGCAGGCTCTGGTGCCACGATACGATATTCTAGAGATGAAGTTTGGTGAACGGCTAGTTTGAAGCTTCGATTTCTAGGCGCATGTAGAGAGGTGGGAAGGTCAGCGGTCGCTGTCCAAGATAGCGATGGACAGATCCTACTTGATTATGGGGTCATAATGAACCGTGAAGTAGGCTTCCCGATGCACGTCCCCCCGAAAGATTTGAAGAGCATCATACTCACCCATGCTCATCTGGACCATAGTGGTCTTCTTCCACTCTTCTATATCAGAGGTAGGATACCTATCTACGGCGTGGAGCCGACCTTCCAGCTGACAAACCTCTTGATAAAAGACTTCATCCATCTAAGCGGCTACTACCTCCCATACGAGTTTATAGACCTGCAGACGATGATCGACCATTGCGTTAACGCTGGCTATAGGCGAGAGTTCACTGTAGGCGAGTCCAAGGCGACGCTTCTCAACGCAGGCCATATTCCAGGAAGTTCGCAGGTTCTCTTAGAGAATAATGGAAAGAGGCTGCTGTACACTGGAGACTTCAACGACAAAGATACTAGGCTATTGAATGCTGCCGATCAGAGTTACGACGACCTGGATGCCTTCATCGTTGAGAGTACATACGCAAACGAGGATCATCAAGATAGGGTGAGGATGGAGAACAAATTTGTTACAAGGGTGACCGAGGTGGTTAAGGATGGAGGCATCGTCCTCGTTCCTGCGTTCGGTGTTGGAAGATCCCAAGAGATTATCTCTGTACTATCAGCACATCACTTCGAGCATCCTATATTCGTGGACGGGATGGCCTTGGACGCGATCGAAATTCTAATGAGTAACGCAGATTCCTTGGCTGACCCCGAACTTTTCAAGAGGGCTGTAAGGAATGCAGAGTGGATAGAGAAATGGAACGATAGGAGACGAGCTGTAAGAACCCCCTCCGTAATAGTCTCTCCAGCCGGCATGCTCAAAGGAGGAGCAGCCATGTTCTATATGGAGTCTGTAGCTAAGAGAAGAGAGAACGCTGTTTTCTTGGTTAGCTTCCAGATACCCGGTACGCCGGGAAGCATCCTCCTCGAGAAAAAGAGGTTCATGTTTCATGGAAAGGCAAAGAAGGTGGAGGCCCAGGTAGAACAGTTTGATTTCTCATCTCACGGGGGGAAGGGCGAACTCGAGAAGAGGCTCTCGAAACTGGATAAGAAGACGAAGGTCTTCACTGTGCATGGTGCCGAGAAGAACTGTACAAAGCTGGCTTCATGGGCTTCTAGAGAGATGGGTTTGGAAGCCGTATCTCCCAAACCTGGTGAAACGTACGAGATCTAACCAACCTAAGACGATTAGCGTATTACCGATCGGAGAGATTGAGCCTGCGTTCCTTTCCAGTTTGCAGGAAAGGTTGCGGGAGATATTCGAGGGCTGCCAGACTAGGCTGGAAAAGGCTACCAGCCTTCAGGTTAACTCGTATAATGATAAGAGAGGCCAGTATCACTCTACGAAGATTCTACGGTGGCTGTCTACGCTGCTGAGGAAGGGCGACATGAAAAGGCTTCTCGGAGTCACTGATGTAGACCTCTATGTCCCATCATTGAACTTTGTCTTTGGAGAGGCGGAATCTGCGGGGGACGTCGCCGTAATTTCGACCTTCAGGTTAGATCCAAAGCTTCACAGCCAAGAGAATCCTTCGCTGTTTTTTCAACGTGTGGTGAAAGAAGCTGTTCATGAATTGGGGCACACCTTCGGTCTAGGCCATTGCGCCGACTTGAGTTGTGTGATGTTCTTCTCTAACAGCATCTACGATACCGATAGAAAAAATGAAACCTTCTGCGATAGATGTCGTGAACTGGCGGGGAAGGCCGTTGAGCGAGAACGAGTTTAGGGCGAGGCCTAAGCATCTACTACCGGTCGTCGCGTCTCTAACTATCACTGGGGCCCTAGCCTTTTTCATGATTGCTTCGAAGGTTGATGTTGAGTCTATAACGGTCTTTCCTGAGACGTCGGAGGGAGCTACCCTGAATACGCTTCTCTTCATCGCGCCGATCGCTGGAATGGCTACGCTGATGTATCTGTTGATCAGGTACGGGCGAGAGACGGTTGTTAAGAAACTGATAAAGGTCACATTGATCTTCGCGATATTCCTTTTGACGAGCTGGTATGGCGACGTTATTCTTTCCGCGTACAACCTGAGGATGGGATTCTACTCTGGACTCGTAATTGTGTTGGCAGGCGTGCTCACCTTCGTACTATCCTACGCGATCTATAGATCACATGGTTTCACACAACTAGTGGCGATAATAGCAATCGGTTCACTGACGGGGACCTTCCTCGGATCCAGCATACCAACGCTAACCGCGATAGTTCTCCTCGTCGCTCTGTCGACCTACGATCTCATAGCGGTGTACAAGGGGCCGATAGGAAAGATAGTAGAGAAGGCTGACCTTGAAAGCTTTGTAGGTGCAGTCTGCACATACGAGAACCTCACGGTTGGAATGGGGGACATAGTGTTCTACTCGATGCTAGCCAGCAACGCTATGATAAACTTGGGAGGGCTATCCTTTCTTGCAGCGTCGACGGGACTCGTCGTAGGTGCCTACGCAGGTTTCAAAATGCTAGAGAAGAGAGAAATGTTTCCAGGCCTTCCTTTTGCACTTCTGCTAGGCCTAGCACTGTCCATACTGGTCTCGTACGTTCGGTAGACACCCAAAAGAATGACCATGGCTACGAGCTAACTAGATTTTCCGCGAGTCAAACGCAAACTAGTACTAGGTCTGCCTGAGAAAGTCTGCCCGCAGATTTTCTTGACGGCTAGACAGCTAGGTAAAGCTTTGAGCGCTTTCAAAAGAGCGTAGAAGAAAAAGGTGGTGGAGAGAATGATTTACGAAGACTCTTCTGGAATTCTCTTGCAGGTGTTAATTCTCGACAAAGAATAGGGCTCTAAGCGTAATGCCTGCATCTTGGACAGTACCATTTTCGATATTGGGATGCGTAGATGAGTTGTCCCCGGCATTTGGGACATATCCTCGCTGGAAGTATCCGTGGTCTCCATCCGATCAATCTTCCCGGCACAAGTGGCCGTAGGCGTCTGACCGGCCTGAAGAGTGGTACCACGCGTCTTCTCGGGCCTCTGCTGAGGGTTAACCCCAGAACTATCAGTAGAACCGCCACTGGAACCACAATCAGCAACGCTAATGTAAGGACCCACTGGTCTTCGCTTTTGACAGTGAAGAACGCGATAGAACTTGTGGCGCCTTGTGTTGTACCGTCACCACCCCAACTGGCTGTGACATTCCATCTGCCCTCGTCGTCTGGAGCAAATGTGTAGTTGAAGTATCCAGCGGTATTCGTTGTGGTGGAGCGTGTGGTGTATGTCCCGTTCGGCATACCTATCGTGAGTGTGACGCTTACTGATGGTTTGATAGGTGAGATGAATCCGATCAACGATGCGGACTCGCGTATGGTTATAGTCTTCGGAGCGAAGACGTTGATCGTGCTTGGAGCCTTATTCACCGTCAAAGATACGGTGCCTGAGAGTACGCCGCTAACGTAGAGAAGCACAGCCCTA
>Ga0209725_1000281_pt1 | contig 31048 bp, 31 predicted proteins | sample I18A1metaG_FD_184145 | JGI IMG/M metagenome (GOLD analysis project Ga0209725, IMG submission 184145) | Lake sediment bacterial and archeal communities from Gulf of Boni, Indonesia to study Microbial Dark Matter (Phase II) - ​I18A1 metaG... | ecosystem: Environmental > Aquatic > Freshwater > Lake...
GCAAGTATTTATGCTGCAGTGGGATGTACCGCAGGAATCGTCCCGCACTTGCTGGCCACCATTCTCGGCCTTGCTGCCATCATGCATACCAGTGCACTTGCCTTTCAGACGCTCAAGTATGCCGGCGTGCTATATCTTCTTTACCTCGCCTACGCTACTTGGAAAGACAGATCCGCGTTTGCAGTTGAGAATGTGCCAGAAAAGCGAAAAGCCCTTGCTATCATCACAAAGGCAGTGCTGCTAAATCTCCTGAACCCCAAACTCACCATTTTCTTCCTGGCATTTCTCCCCCAATTTGTTGATACGAGTTCGTCTGCTCCGCTATCTCAGCTGCTTATGTTGAGCGGGGTTTTCATGGGTATGACCTTTGCCATCTTTGTCGTCTACGGTTTCCTCGCGCATGTTTTCCGCCGCTCAGTCATCGAGTCGCCTCGCGTGCAGAATTGGTTGCGCCGTGGATTTGCTGCTGCCTTTGCCGGTCTCGGGGTACAGCTCGCACTTGGTGAGAAATGAGCCTTAACAAGTCGCCGAGCTGACGGAATACACGGTCATGCTTCTCGAAAAATACGCAGCCACTCATAGTTTCGGTGGCCCGCAGCTCAGCTTTTGGCGTTGGGCGATATGATGAACCTATAAATGGAGATCAGCTATCATGGATGCATTCGGTGATCGCAAGAACACATCTGGAATGGGCAAGGATTCGATTGTCCCTGATGAAATTAAGGGCTGGAGTTGGGGCGGTTTTTGTTTGAATTGGATATGGGCGATTTTCAACAATACATGGATTGGCTTATTAGTATTACTAAGCTATTTCATGGGCTTGCCGTTGGTTGGGTTGGTTGTATCTATTGTGTTAGGAGCAAAAGGGCGTGAATGGGCCTGGAAGAATAAAGAATGGCAGAGCGTTGAACACTTTAATGATGTTCAAAGGAAATGGTCAATAGCATCACTAATTGCATTCATAGCCTCAATAATTATCGGGATAATTATAGTAATCCTGATGGTTGTTTTTAAAATTAGTTTTGTTACAAGATAGGCATCGCTTAACAAATCGCCAAACGGACGGATTATACGGCCTTGCTTCTCGTAAAATACACAGCCGCTCCACATACGGTAGTCCGCCGCTTAGCTCATCTACGTTAGCGCCCACACTCTCCACCCTTATCAAAGTTTGTTGATAATCTATCAACGAACTTGTATAATTCCTCCCGTGAAACCACTTGAATTCCTCGGCACCAGCCAAGACGACCTCAAAGACTTCCCGGCCGAAGCTCGCCGGGCAGCCGGCTTCGAGTTGCACTTTGTCCAGCAAGGGTTGATGCCGGCCGACTGGAAGCCCATGCCACAAGTGGGGCAAGGAGCCATGGAAATTCGTATCCACGTGCTGGGCGAATGGCGTGTCGTTTACGTCGCCAAGTTTGCAGACGCCGTGTATGTCCTGCATGCGTTCCAGAAGAAAACACAGAAAACTCGTCAGGAAGATATCGAACTCGCTCACTAGCGCTATCGCACCATTGGAGGCAAGTGATGAAAAAGGAATCGACCAAATCCAGCGGCAACGTGTTTATCGATCTGGGGTTTGATCCCGCCGAGGCGGCGGTTTTGCAAATGCGTGCCAGCCTCATGAGCGATCTGCGCCTCTACATCGAGAACAACAAGCTGACCCAGGCCGAAGCGGCCAAGCGCCTCGGCATTGCCCAATCTCGCGTATCAGATCTTGTCCGCGGCAAGTGGGAGAAATTCAGCCTCGAAATGCTTATCACCCTTGAAACCCGGCTCGGTCGTTCCGTGCGGGTTGAACTCGCTGCCTAGCGTGGGTGCTAATGCTGACGGGATACACGGCCTTGCTTCACGAGAAATACGCAGCCACTCGGAGTTTCGGTGGCCAGCAGCTCAATTCAAGGCGCTCAATATCTTGGCAACGCGGCCGACCCCAAAAAACTGCGCAAATAGGATGTCATGAACAACGGACTAAACCCATGCAATATCTGCGAGCGAAACTGACACGCACACTGTTGCTGCACTTTGGCGACGATGACCGCCGCATCGAACATGCCCTGCGCGTCCTGCAGCACACCGAGGCGCTGCTGGGAAAATATCCGGGGAGCGACGCGGAGATCGCCATTGCCGCCGCTCTGCTGCACGATGTGGGGATCAAGGAGGCCGAGGCGCGCCACGGCTACAACGACGGCAAAACCCAGGAAGAGTACGGCCCGCCCATCGCCGCGGCCATCCTCGAACAGATTGGCTTCCCCCATGCCAAAATCGAGATTGTGAAAAACATCATCGGCAATCACCACTCCCCGTCGCGATACGCTTATCCGGAACTCGCCCTGCTCAAAGAGGCGGACCTGATCGTCAACCGCGACGACAGGGGCTGAAGGCACACCTTTACCCCGGCGCGAATCAACTCAAGGAGCTTCTCATGGCCCGCAAAATCTTCATCGCCGCCACCGGCCAGAACTGCGGCAAGACCACGACCAGCCTGTCACTCATGCACCTGGCAAAGAAAAAGTACGCCCGGGTCGGCTTCGTCAAGCCGGTCGGGCCGAAACCGGTCAAGGTCGGCAATGTCTGGGCCGACAAGGATGCCGCCCTGATCGCCGGGGTCTACGACATGGAGACGCAACTGCCGTTGATGTCGCCGGTGGTCCTGCAGCCCGAAACCACCCGGCAGCTGCTCGACGGCAAGCTGCCGGCCGCAGCTCTCGAGGGACAGCTGCTCGCGGCGGTGCACGAGTTGGATCGAAGCTGCGACTTCCTGATCATCGAAGGGGCCGGACACAGCGGCGTCGGTTCGGTGCTCGGCTTGAGCAACGCCCGCGTGGCGAAACTGACCGGCGCCCCGGTAATGATGATCTCAGGTGGCGGCATCGGCCACGTCATCGACGACGTCGCCCTCAACCTCGCCCTCTACCGCGAGGCCGGGGCCAGCGTCCGGCTGGTCATGCCGAACAAACTGATCGCCGACAAGCGCGAGCGCACCCTGCACTACCTGGCAATGGCCGCCAATCCGCATGGAGTCAAGGTCCACGGCGGCTTCAACTACTCGCCGATCCTGGCCGGCCCGACCCTGCAGCACATCGCCAAGCTCCTCAACCTCAAGCTGCGCGCCACCCGCGAGCAGGGGCTGCGCATCATCCACCAGGTCCACCTCGGCGCCGCCTCGGCCCAGAAGGTTGTGGAGATGCTCGAACCGAACACCCTGCTGATCGTCACCAGCAGCCGTGACGAACTGCTGGTCCTGATGGCCTCGCTCTACCACATCCCCGAATACCGGACCAAGCTGGTCGGCATCGTCATCCCCGGCTTGAGCCCGGTGGCCAGCATCGTCCAGGAAGTGCTCGACGACAGCGAACTGCCGTTCATGCGCATCGAGCGCAGCACCGCCGACACCTTCCGCAGCATCAACGAGGACGTCTCCAAGATCACTGCGGAGGATACGGAGAAGATCAGCCTGGTACAGCGCTTGGCCGAGGAGCAGATCGACTTCGACTTCATCGACGCACAACTGGACTAAAGACTGTCCCGGGGTTGGGGATACGAGGTACGAGGATTGATTTTGTCCCGGGGCCCCGTTCCCCGGACCTCGAGCCCAGCTCTTTTTGCCTTTTTTCCGCTCCTCTGCTATAGTCCGAGCAGTTTTGCCCCCAGAGCGCGCCGGGGGCAACCCAAGCCGTTGCCGCCAGCGTGGCCGGGCAACGCAGAATTTTCCAAGCCGTACGTCCTGACGACCGACACGGCTCCCGGGTGAGCGAAGCTCCCCGGTCGAGCGGGCGCCAGGGCCGGTCCACACCATTTGAGGTCATCGCGCGCGATGACCGGAAAGCTTTTTGCTGCACATGTCGAAGAAAATGTTGATCAATGCCACCCATGCCGAGGAGCACCGGGTGGCCATCGTCGAAAACGGCGTCCTCACCGAACTGGGGATCGAGGTCGCCGGTCGCGAACCAACCAAGGGGAACATCTACAAGGCGGCAGTGGTCCGGGTCGAGCCCGGGCTGCAGGCCGCCTTCGTCGATTACGGCGCCGAGCGCCTCGGCTTTTTGCAGATCGACGAGGTGAACGCCGCCACGGTCAAACCCGACTTCAAGGTCAGCGGCAAGCCGCGCATCAACGACCTTCTGCACCGCGGCCAGGAAATCCTGGTGCAAATCGTCAAGGAGGAGCGCGGCACCAAGGGGGCGGCCCTGACCACCTACCTGTCGCTGGCCGGGCGCTACATGGTGCTGATGCCCGGCACCCCCACCCGCGGCGTCTCCCGCAAGGCCGAGGACGACAAGCAGCGCAAGCAGATGAAGAAAGCGCTTTCCTCCCTCGATCTCCCTGAAAACGTCGGTTGCATCGTGCGCACCGCCGCCCTCGACCAGACCCGCGAGGAGTTGGAGCGCGACTATCTCTACCTGATGCGTCTGTTCGAAAACATCCAGTCGCTTGAAAAGAAGGTCAAGGCACCCGCTTTGATCTACAAGGAATCGAACCTGGTCATCCGCTCGATCCGCGACTACTTCACCACCGACATGGACGAAGTGCTGATCGACGATGGCGAAGTGTTCCGCGAGGCGCGCGAATTCTTCCAGGCGGTCATGCCCGACCAGCTGCACCTGGTCAAACAGCACCAGGAGCGGCGCCCGATCTTCTCCCGTTACCAGATCGAGGAACAGATCGAAACGATCAACCGCAACAAGGTCCCCCTCCCCTCCGGCGGATCGATCGTCATCGACACCACCGAAGCCCTGGTGGCGATCGACGTCAACAGTGGCAAGATGGCCGGCGAATCCAATGTCGAAGCCACCGCGACCCGCACCAACCTGGAGGCGGCCGAGGAGGTTGCGCGCCAGTTGCGTCTGCGCGACCTCGGCGGCCTGATCGTCATCGACTTCATCGACATGCGCGAGCGCAAGCACAACCGCCAGGTCGAGGAGAAGCTCAAGGAAGCGACCGCCCGCGACAAGGCGCGCATTACCGTCGGGCACATCAGCCAGTTCGGCATGCTGGAAATGAGCCGTCAGCGCATCAAGCCGGCTCTCGCCGAAGGAGTCTACCGCATTTGCCCCCATTGCCAGGGAGCCGGGCAGCTCCGCAGCGTTGAGACGCTGGCCATCTCGGTGCTGCGCCGCCTTCACGCCGCCCTGGCCAAGGGGCAGATCGCCGAAGCCGAAGTGCAGATGGCCCGCGAGGTCGCCAGCTTCCTCCTCAACGAAAAGCGCGAGGAACTGGTCGAGATGGAACGCCGCTATCACGCCGATATCACCATCACCGGGCGCACCTCATTCCTTGCCGACCAGGTTGAACTGATCCTGCACAAACGCGAGAAGGAACGCGCCGCTGCCGAGTTCGTCGAGGCCAGGATCACCGACATCCCGGAAAAGAGGCCGCAACCGGAACTCGCCGAAGCGCAGGAAACGCCTGCCCCCCCGGAGCCGCCGGAACCAGCGGAAGCTGCCGGCGAGGAGGGCGCAAAGAGTGGCAAGAAGCGCAAGCGCAAACGCAAACGCAAGGGTGGCAGCGACGACACCGGCGAGGTCTCCGTCGAGGCACAAACCGACGTTTCCCTGGAAGAAACGCCGGCTCCGCAAGGGGATCACGACGAAGAACCCGGCGACACCGCCACGGCCGAAGCGGGGCACGGCAAGAAGAAGCGCCGGCGCCGTGGCCGCAAGAAGAAGGGATCCGCAGAAGCGATCGTACAAGCCGAACAGCAACCGTCCGCCGCCGAGGCAGAGTCGGTTGCTGAGAGCGTAACCGAGCCGCCCCCGGCGGACGGCCAGCACCTCCCGGGCAAGAAGAAGCGCCGGCACCGCAGCCGCAAAAAGGGGCAGGAGAAAGCTGTCGCAGCGGCACTTCCGGCCGAGGCCCCTGTCAGCGCACCGCTTCCCACCCCAACCGCGCCGGCCGCAGCCGAGGCTCCGGCAAAAGCCGCCCGCAAGCCCAGGAAAAAGGCGGCCGCAGAGCAAGAGACGACACCTCCACAGGCCACACCGCCTGCAGCGCCTGAGACCGGCGAGCCCTCCAGTTCGGCCAAGCCGAAGCGCACCCCGCGCAAGAAGACCGCCGCGGGGGGAGACGTTGCCCTGGAAGCGCCGGCTCCGGTTGACAAACCGAAGCGCATCCCGCGCAAGAAGAAATCCAAAGAACCGGCCGACGAATAGGCTGACGAGGGTCGGCCCACACCCGGCCGTCAATTGCCCGCCGGCACTAAAAACTGAAGGGGCGGACCATCTGGTCCGCCCCTTCGACTTTAATGGTTGGCCGCCTGACGCTTACGGCAGCAGCGCCTTGATGTACTCACGATTGAGCTTGGCGATAAACTTGACGTTGATCCCCTTCGGGCACGACGCCTGGCACTCGTAGTGGTTGGTGCAGTTGCCGAAGCCGCAGGCCTGGGCTTCCTCAAGCATGGCATTGACGCGCATCTTGGCTTCCACCGCACCCTGCGGCAGCACCGCCAGCTGGGCAACCTTGGCGCTGGTGAAGAGCATCGCCGAGCTGTTCGGGCAGGAGGCCGCGCAGGCCCCGCAGCCGATGCATTCGGCGGCGTCCATGGCGTAATCGGCGGCGTCCTTGCCGATCAGGATGGCGTTGCCGTCAGACACCCCGCCGGTGTGGCAGGAGGTGTAGCCGCCCGCCTGGATAATGCGGTCGTAGGCACCGCGATCGACGGCGAGGTCCTTGATGATCGGGAAGGCCCGTGCCTTCCACGGCTCGATGAAGATTTCGTCGCCATCGCTGAAGCTGCGCATGTGCAGCTGGCAGACGGTGGTACGGTCCTGGCCGCCGTGCGGCACGCCGTTGATGACCTGGGAGCACATCCCGCAGATCCCTTCGCGGCAGTCGTGATCGAAAGCGATCGGATCCTTCCCTTCCTTGACCAGCACTTCGTTGACCTCGTCGAGCATCTCGAGGAACGACTGGTCGGGGCTGACGTGATCCGCGTCGTAGGTCTCCATTTTTCCCGGAGAATTGGGCCCTTTCTGGCGCCATACGTGGAGTTTGAGTTTCATTATTTGTAGCTCCTTACGGCAAGATGGACGTTGTCAAACTTCAAGGGCTCCTTGTGCAGTTCGGGCTCGTTGCCCGCGCCCTTGAACTCCCAGGCCGCCACGTAGCAGAAGTTCTCGTCGTCGCGCTTGGCTTCGCCGTCTTCGTACTGGTGCTCGGTACGGAAGTGACCGCCGCACGACTCTTCGCGAACCAGGGCGTCCTTGGCCAGCAGTTCACCGAACTCGAGGAAGTCGGCCAGGCGGCCGGCGTTCTCCAGTTGCTGGTTGAACTCGGCCCCGGAACCGGTGACCTTGACGTTGTTCCAGAATTCCTCGCGGATCTGCGGGATGACCTTGAGGGCCTCGGTGAGGCTCTCCTTGCTGCGCGCCATGCCGACGTTGTTCCACATGATCTTGCCCAGTTCGCGGTGCAGCTGCGCCGGGGTCTTCTTGCCGTTGATCGACAGCATCTTGTTGATCTCGGCGTTGACGTCCTCCACCGACTTCTTGAACTCGGCGTGGTCGGTCTTGATGGCACCCGGCTTGACGGTCGCCAGGTAGCCGCCGATGGTGTAGGGGATGACGAAGTAGCCGTCGGCCAGACCCTGCATTAGCGCCGAGGCGCCGAGGCGGTTGGCGCCGTGCACCGAGAAGTTGGCTTCGCCAAGGACGAACAGGCCCGGGACGTTGCTCATGCAGTTGTAATCGACCCAAAGACCGCCCATCGAGTAGTGCGGCGCCGGGTAGATGCGCATCGGCCGCTTGTAGCCGTTCTCGTCGGTGATCTTCTCGTACATTTCGAAGAGGTTGCCGTAGCGCTCGCGGATGGTGTCTTCGCCGACGCGGTTGATCGCCGCGGAGAAGTCGAGGTAGACGCCGCGCTTGCCCGGACCGACGCCGCGCTCGTCGTCGCACTGCTCCTTGGCGGCGCGGGAGGCGATGTCACGCGGGGCCAGGTTGCCGAAGGACGGATACTTGCGCTCCAGATAGTAGTCGCGATCCTCTTCGGAAATGTCGTTGGGGAACTTGTCGCAGTCCTCTTTCTTCTTCGGCACCCAGCAGCGCCCGTCGTTGCGCAGCGACTCGGACATCAGGGTCAGCTTGGACTGATGGTCGCCGGTCTGCGGGATGCAGGTCGGGTGAATCTGGGTGTAGCAGGGGTTGGCGAAGAAGGCGCCCTTCTTGGCGGCCTTCCAGGTGGCGGTCACCGAGCAGCCCATGGCGTTGGTGGAGAGGTAGAAGACGTTGACGTAGCCGCCGGTGGCCAGAACCACGGCGTCGCCCCAGTACGACTCGATCTCGCCAGTGCACAGGTTGCGGCAGGTGATGCCGCGGGCTACGCCGTCGACCACCACCAGGTCGAGCATCTCGCGGCGCACGAAGAGCTTGACGGTGCCGGCCTTCACCTGGCGGGAAAGGGCCGAGTAGGCGCCGAGCAGCAGCTGCTGGCCGGTCTGGCCGCGGGCGTAGAAGGTCCGGCTGACCTGGGCACCGCCGAAGGAGCGGTTGTCAAGGTAGCCGGCGTAGTCGCGGGCGAAGGGGACCCCTTGCGCCACGCACTGGTCGATAATGTTGTTCGACACCTGGGCGAGACGCCAGACGTCGCCTTCGCGGGCGCGGAAGTCGCCGCCCTTGATGGTGTCGTAGAAGAGGCGGTAGATGCTGTCGCCGTCGTTCGGGTAGTTCTTGGCGGCGTTGATCCCGCCCTGAGCGGCGATCGAGTGGGCGCGGCGGGCGCTGTCCTGGTAGCAGAAGGCTTCGACCTGATAGCCGAGTTCACCCAGGGTCGCAGCGGCGGCGCCACCGGCCAGGCCGGTGCCGACGACAAGGACTTTGTACTTGCGCTTGTTGGCGGGATTGACCAGCTTCGTCTCGAAGCGGTGACGGTCCCAGGAAGTTTCAATCGGTCCTTTCGGACATTTGCCGTCGAGTATCATTCTACCTACCCCCTTACCGTACGATGCCGAAGATGATCAGCAGCGGAATGGACGCATAGCCCACCAGCAGGACCACCCCCACAAGCTTGCTGACGTTGCCCATGACCGGCAGCGACCGGTCGTTGCTCAGCCCAAAGGTCTGGAACATGCTCTGGAACCCGTGGCTGATGTGCAGGAACAGGAAACCCATGCCGATCACGTAGAGCAGCACCGGCAGCACCTGGCTGAACCCTTTGGTCACCATGACGAAGACGTCGACCATGCCGTGGCCGCCTTCGATCGGCACATAGATCTCGGGGTTGGTCACCCGCACCGTGAAGTGCAGCAGGTGATAGATGGCGAAGAGCGCCAGCGCCAGGCCGGACACCACCATGGTCTGGGCGGCGAAGCCGGTCTTCAGGCGCTTGACCTGGACATTCTGGTCCGGGGTGGCGGCCTTGTTCTCGATGGTCAGCTGGATTCCGAAGTAGATGTGCACGGCAAACACACCGAGCATCACCAGGCGGAAGATCCAGACGATCGGGCCAAGGCTGTGCAGTTTCTGCGCGTAGGCATTGATCGCCGCGCTGCCGGCGAAGACCGACAGGTTGCCGAGCAGATGCACGCAGATGAACGCGATCAGCATGGTCCCGGTAACGGCCATGATGATCTTCCGACCTACAGAACTTTGCGTCAGTTGCATGATCTTAAGTCCCTTGCGTTGTGAAGTGGTGGATAGTTAAGCCCAAAGAGCATCAGGCTGCGCTCCCTGGACAGGCCAATTGACAATACTGCCGTTCACGTGCGCGGGGAGCCCCGCCAGCCGGGCGACAGTCGCATCGCTAACACCCATGAATCAAACAGTTTTTACCGCTACCGACGCGGGCGCCGGACAACTGCATACTGTATACAAAGAATGGGGCATCTTAAACGGCGTTCGAAAAAAAAGAAAGGGAAAAGTTCAGAAAATTTCATCCGCGAGGGGCGCGGCGGAGTTCAGGTGCAGGCCGTTTTCAGGTAGTGAATGACCTGACGCAGCGCCTGGCCGCGATGGCTGATGCGGTTCTTCTCAGCGAGGGGCAGTTCGGCCATGGTCCGGTCGAACCCATCGACCAGGAAGAGCGGGTCATAACCGAAGCCGCCGCTGCCGCGCGGCGCATCGAGTATCCTTCCGCAGACCCGTCCTTCGAAGTAACGGGGGGATGTGCCGGGGAGGCTGAGGGCCATGACACAGCAGAACGCCGCCTGGCGGTGCTGCGCGGGGACACCGAACAACTCCTTGAGGAGCCGGGCGTTGTTGGCCGCATCATCGCCCTGCACGCCGGCATAGCGGGCCGAATGCACGCCCGGTTCGCCGGCCAGGGCCTCGACGGTCAAGCCCGAGTCGTCGGCTAGGCAGGGGCGCCCGGTGAGGCGGGCCACGGTCTCCGCCTTCTTGACGGCATTGGCCATGAAGGTAGCGCCGTCCTCGTCGATCTCGGGAATTTCGGGGAACGCGTCCAGGCCGAGCACGGTGATGCCGGCATCTTCGAGCAGATGCCGGATCTCCCTGAGTTTGCCGGCATTGCGGGTGGCGACGACCAGCTCCTTCATCCCTGCTTCCTGGCAGCCTGTTGCAGGGCGGTCAACTCCCGGCAACCCTGCCGACCCAACTCGCGCAGGGCGTCGAGCTCGGCATCGGTGAACGGCTCGTCTTCGGCAGTCCCCTGCACCTCGACGAAGCGGCCATCGCCGGTCATGACGATGTTCATGTCGACCGAGGCGGCGGAATCCTCATTGTAGTCGAGATCGAGACGCGGCTCGCCACTGACGATGCCGACGCTGACGGCGGCCACGCTGTCGCGCAGCGGGGAGCGCTCGAGTTTGCCGGCGGCGATGAGCCCGTCGATGGCATCGGCCAGAGCGACCCAGGCGCCGGTGATCGAGGCGGTGCGGGTGCCGCCGTCGGCCTGCAGCACGTCGCAGTCGAGCAGGATGGTCCGTTCGCCGAGCGCCTCGAAATCGATCACGGCGCGCAGGGCTCGACCGATCAGGCGCTGGATCTCCAGGGTGCGCCCTCCCTGCTTGCCGCGTGCGGCCTCGCGCGGCGAACGGGTATGGGTGGCGCGCGGCAGCATGCTGTATTCGGCCGTCACCCACCCTTTCCCCTGCCCGCGCAGGAACGGCGGGACGCTCTCTTCAACCGATGCCGTACACAGCACGCGGGTTTCGCCGAAACTGACCAGCACCGAACCTTCCGCATACCGGGTGAAGTTGCGCACGAAACCGACCGGGCGCAGTTGCCCGGCCTGGCGGTCATGATTGCGGCGGGGTTTTTCCTGGCTCACTCGGGGCCTCCTGTAGACTCTGATAACTCTTCAAAAAATTCTCCAGGCCATCGAACAGGACCCGGGCCAGTTGCTGCTGACCGGCAGGGTCACGCAGCCGCGCCAGATCGGCATCGTTACTCAAGTAGCCCATTTCGATCATCACCCGCGGCAGATCCCCCTGCCCCAGCGGGAGCAGGGCCCGCTCCTGGATCGGCGCCACCTGGTAGCCAGCGGCCCGCAAAGCCGCATGCAAAGCCTCGGCGAGGCGCAGGCTGGCGTTGACCGCGGGGACGGCGGGGACGCTGTCGGCCGCAGCGCCGGGAACCGGCTCGGCGCTGCGTGGCGGCGCCACGAACAGGCTGATCCCTTGCGGAATCGCCGTAGCGAAGGACTGGGCGTGCAGTGACAGGAGGACGTCGGCCTTGCCGGTGCTGACGGCTTCGAGGCGTTGGCCGGCACTGACCGCGTAGTCGCCGTCGCGGGTCATGATCACCGGCGCCGCTCGGCGCATCTTCAGGAGCCTCTGCAACTGCAGGGCGACGCCGAGGTTGACCGATTGTTCAGTAACTCCTCCCTTGCCCAGAGCCCCCGCATCCTGCCCGCCGTGGCCCGGGTCGATGGCCACCACCCACTGGCTGTCGGCCACGGCACGCGGACGCTGCTGCAGAAAGAGCGAAAAGAGCTGGTCGAGCGGGCTCTCCTCGGGGGGCGGCGCAGCCGGATTGAGATTGCTGACCTGCAGGGGCAGGTCGAGGGTCGGAATCAGCTGCCCGGCGAGCAAGGCCTCCGAGACACGCAGCCTGCCGTCGATGAAGCGCGGGCGGTGGGCCACCTTGACGGCACGCTCGCCGAAGCGCAGGTAGTCGCTCCCCGGCGAGAGAACCGCGGTCCCCTTCCCGGTCTCGATGCGATAGACATGGTCGACATTGTCCCAGCGGCCGCTCAGCCCCACGGCGGCGAGGACGTCGTCGATGGCAACGAACGCGACCCCTTCGCGCTGGTAGGTCTCCTGCAGCACCAGCTTGTCACCGCCGCTGCGGCTCAGTTCGATGGCGGCCCGCGCCGGCGGAGCCCCGGAAAGGAACGTCAGTAACGACAGAAACAGGAGAACAAGAAGTGGGGAGCGCATGGGGCGAGTTTATACCGTCATCGCGACGGGCGAGTCAACGCAGGTTGATCCGGCATCAATCGGCGAGCAGGGGGCGCGGCAGGAAACCCTCCTTGCCGAGCAGGGTGAGCAGGCGCGTGATCAGCTCGGCCACCAGCAGGCCCCGACCTGTTGCTTCGGCGGGGAGTTCCGGGATCTGGCCGCCGGCAATCTGGCCATGCCCGCCGGAGGTGCCGAGCCCTGCCGTCACCGCCTGGATGAGGGTTCCGGCATTGATGGAGGGATCGCTGGTGCGCATGGAGAGAATCCCTTCGCCGGCGTACACGCCAAACCCCAAGGCCAGTTCGACCCCTTCGACGCGCAGCAGCAGGTCGGCCATCTCGGCAATGATCTCCGGATGATCGACTTCGTCCAGGTTGAAGACCAGGGTGTCCCCGAAGATTCGGGCACTCTCCAGGGCGGCGTTGAGCTTGGTAAAATAGTCCTGAGGCAGCGGCGGATGGCTGATCTTGTAGAGGATGCGATTGTTGGAAAACGGCAGGAGCCTGCGGTAGGCGTCGCGATCGGCCGGGGTCCATTCGCGCCCCAGCCCCTGGGTTTCGGAGGTGATCGCGTAAAAAAGGATGGTCGCCAGCTTGGTGGCAATGCTCACGCCGTGAGCCTGCAGGTATTCGTAGAGGATGGTTGCCGAAGCCCCGTATTCGGGGCGGATGTCGACCCAGCGGCAGGCTTCGGACTGCGGACGGCGCGGGTGGTGGTCGATGATCAGGTCGACCCGGCAATCGTCGGGAAGCGAGGTGTTCCCCGCCCCCGGTTGGGCGTCGACCATGCAGACAACTGCGAACTCGCGGGGATCGACGCTCGCCAGCGGGACCGCTTCGATCTCCAGTTCGCGCACCATCGCCCGGTTTTCGCCGCGGCCGATGACCCCTTCGAAGGCAATCACGGCCTCCTCGCCGGTTTTCATCAGGATCAGGTGACGCAGGGCATAGGCGGCCGCCAGGGCGTCGGGGTCGGGGTGATCGTGGGTGACGATCAGAATCGGCTCCTTCCCCCGCAGCCATTCGATGAAACCGCTGGAAAAGCTCGCCGAACGGGTCAGGTCGAGACTCATGCCACCCTCCTTGTCGACCATTTCAGCAGCAGGCTGTTGCTCACCACCGAAACACTGGAGAAGGCCATCGCCAGCCCGGCAAACTCCGGCTTGAGGATGACGCCGAAGATCGGGTAGAGAAGTCCGGCGGCCACCGGGATGCCGATGATGTTGTAGATGAAGGCCCAGAACAGGTTCTGACGGATCCTGTCGAGTGTCAGCTCGCCGATTTCGATGGCCCGGGCCACATCGACCACGTCGCTGCGCACCAGGATGATGTCGCCGGTCTCCTTGGCCACGTCGGTCCCGCTGCCGATGGCGATGCCGATGTCGGCCCGGGCGAGGGCCGGCGCATCGTTGATGCCGTCACCGACCATGCCAACGCAGCAGCCTTGCTGCTGGTAGTTGCGCACGATCACCTGCTTGTCGGCGGGAAGAACCTCGGCCTCGACCGCGTCGATCCCCAGGGTCCTGGCCACGGCCAGGGCTGCCGGCCGCCGGTCGCCGCTGACCATGACGGTGCGCAGCCCGATCCGCTTGAGCCGCCGGATCGCTTCGACCGCTCCGGCCTTGGGCGTATCGGCCAGGGCAATGGCCCCCAGCAGCCGGCCGTTGGCGGCAACCAGGACGGTGGCTTTGCCCTCCCCGGCCAGGCGGTCGAGTTCTGCGGTCAGCGCAGAGGTTTCGATGCCGTGGTCGCCCAGCATCCGCAGGCTGCCGGCCAGAACGACCATGCCGTCCAGGGTGCAGCGAACCCCGTGACCACCGATCTCCTCGACGTCGTCGACGGCAGACGCCACCACATCGAGGGTGCGTGCGTGGGCGACGATGGCCTTCGCCAGCGGATGGCTGCTGACCTGCTCGGCCGCAACGGCGGTGCCCAGCAGTTCCCCGGCGGAAACCCCGTGAACCGGCAGGATATCGGTGACGGCAAAGAGACCGCTGGTCAGGGTGCCGGTCTTGTCGAACAGCACCACCTGCAGCCGTGACACCTGCTCGAGCACCGACGCCCGCTTGAAGAGGATGCCGCGCGACAGGCCGACGGCGCTGCCGACCATGATCGCTGTCGGCGTGGCCAGCCCCAGTGCGCAGGGGCAGGCAATGACCAGTACGGCGATGGCCAGTTTGAAGGCAAAGAGGAACGGCTTGTCCGCCAGCCAGTACCAGGTGGTAAAAGTCAGCAGCGCCAGAACCACGACGGTCGGGACAAACCAGCTGGCCACCCTGTCGGCCAGGCGCTGGATCGGTGCCTTGTCGCCCTGCGCCGCGGCAACCATGCGCACGATCTGGGACAGCAGCGTCTCCTCGCCGATGCGCGTGGCCCGCACCACCAGGCGTCCGCTGCCGTTGACCGTGGCGCCGGTGACGGGGTCGCCCGCCGCCTTGGCGACCGGCAGGGGCTCGCCGGTCACCATCGCTTCGTCGACCGCCGAGGCCCCCTCCACGACGATACCGTCGACCGGGATGCGGTCGCCGGGACGGATCAGCACCAGGTCGCCGACCTGAACCCTGCTGGCCGGCACCTCCTGCTCGCCACCGTCCACCAGCAGGCAGGCCCGGTCGGCCTGCAGCGCCAGCAATTTGCGCAGGGCCTGGCCGGCCTTGCCGCGCGCGCGGCTTTCCAGCCACTTACCGAAGCGCACGAAGGTCACCAGCATGGCACTGGTTTCGAAAAACATCTCGCCGTCCGGCCCGAACAGCCCGCAAAGGGCCAGCAGGGAATAGCCGTAGGCCGCCGTGATGCCCAGCGCGACCAGGACATCCATGTTCGCCGCCCGGTTGCGCAAGGAGACGAAGGCCCCGCGGTAGAAGGTCCAGCCGGCCGTGAACTGGACGATGCCGGCCAGCAGCGCCTCCAGCCAATGCGCATCGTGACCGAAGGGCATCCACCACATCAGGGGCATGAGCGGCACGGACAGGGTGGCGGCGAAGATCAGCCACAGCAGTTCCCGGCGCGCCTCGCGCTGCTCTTCCGCTTCGTCGCGCACTGCCAGCGGCCGGAATCCGGAGGACTCCACCGCTGCAAAAATCCGGATATTGTCGATTTGCGCGGGATCGAAATGGAGCGTGGCCGATTCGTCGGCAAAATTGACCCGGGCCGAGGCGACGCCGGGGAGAGAGGACAACTTTTTCTCGAGGGTTTGCGCACAGTTGGCGCAGTGCATGCCGCGCACGACGAAAACCAGTTGTTGATGGGCGGGTACGGACATGAGCAGAATTTTCTGAAGCGGATAGATTCCCGGGAGTCTTCACCCCGGCCACTGAAAGCTTACCATGCCCAGGCACAATCGGAAAGATCACGTTAATTACAGCGCTTTTGCTTGCATTTGCACGGCAGATCAGTATGATGAGCGGCCCATAAAATCGGTGAGACATGAGGAGAGAGGAGTGAGGCGGACCCTGCCTTGTCTCTTCTCCTCACCCCTTACCCCTTACTCCTCACGAATTTCAGGAAAAAGCCATGGCTGAAAACATCAGAAATATTGCAATCATCGCCCACGTCGACCACGGCAAGACCACCCTGGTCGACGCCATGCTCCGCCAGTCCGGGGTCTTTCGCGAAAACCAGCTGATCACCGAGCGGGTGATGGACAGCAACGACCTGGAGAAGGAGCGCGGCATCACCATCCTCTCCAAGAATCTGTCGATCCACGTCGACGGCCTGAAGATCAACATCGTCGACACCCCCGGTCATGCCGACTTCGGCGGCGAGGTCGAGCGCGTGCTGAAGATGGTCGACTCGGTGCTGCTTCTGGTCGATGCCTTCGACGGGCCGATGCCGCAGACCCGCTTCGTCCTCAAGAAATCCCTCGATCTCGGCATCAGGCCGATCGTGGTGATCAACAAGATCGACCGCCCCGGCGCCCGCCCCGAGTGGGCCGTCGACCAGGTTTTTGATCTCTTTTGCGAACTCAACGCCGACGAGGAGCAGCTCGACTTCCCGGTGGTCTACACCAGCGCCAAGCAGGGGTACGCCAAGCGCACCCTCGATGAACCGGCAACCGGCATGCAGCCGCTCTTCGCCATGATCCGCGAGCGGGTGGCCCCGCCGGTGGTCGACCCGAACGGGCCGTTCCAGATGCTGGTCGCCAGCATCGCCTACAACGACTACATCGGCCGCATCGCCACCGGCAAGGTCTTCTCCGGCAAGGTCAGGGCCGGCGAGACCGTGGCCCTGGTGCAGCGCGACGGCACGGTCAACCGGGGCCGCATCAGCAAGCTGCTCGGCTACGAGGGGCTCAAACAGGTCGAGGTGACCGAGGCCATCGCCGGCGACATCGTCACCGTGGCCGGCTTCGACGATGTCGGCATCGGCGAAACCTTCGCCGACGCCGCCAACCCGGTGGCGATCCCCTACGTCTCCATCGACGAGCCGACCCTGTCGATGAATTTCATGGTCAACTCCTCCCCTTTCGCCGGGCGCGAGGGGAAGCTGGTCACCTCGCGCAACATCCGCGAGCGCCTGCAAAAGGAGCTGCGCACCAACGTCTCGCTGCGTGTCGAGGACACCGACAACACCGACACCTTCAAGGTCTCCGGACGCGGCGAGCTGCACCTGTCGATCCTCATCGAGAACATGCGCCGCGAAGGGTATGAGCTGGCGGTCTCCAAGCCGGAGGTCATCAGCCGCGAAATCGACGGCGTCAAGTGCGAACCGATGGAGTATCTGGTCATCGACGTCCCCGAAGAGCACCAGGGGACGGTGATCGAAAAGCTCGGACCCCGCCGTGCCGAGATGGTCTCTCTGCACCCGATGGACGGCGTCAACCGCCTCGAGTTTCTCATCCCGGCGCGCGGACTGATCGGCTTCCGCACCGAGTTCTTGACCGACACCCGCGGCACCGGGGTGATGACCCACACCTTCCACGACTACGCCCCCTGGAAGGGTCCGATCCCGGGGCGCAAGAACGGCGTGCTCATCGCCATGGAGGCGTGCGAAACGGTGGCCTACGCCATCTTCGGCCTGCAGGAGCGGGGGATTTTCTTCGTCGGGCCGGGGGTCGAAGTCTACGAGGGGATGATCGTCGGCCAGCACGCCAAGGAGAACGACCTGATCGTCAATGTCGGCAAGGGGAAGAAGCTGACCAATATCCGCGCCTCCGGCTCCGACGACGCCGTACGCCTGACCCCGGCGCGCATCCTGACGCTGGAGCAGGCCCTGGAGTTCATCGACGACGACGAACTGGTCGAGGTGACGCCCAAATCGATCCGCCTGCGCAAGCGCTTCCTCGATGAGAACGAGCGCAAGCGCGCGGAGAAGAAAAAGGTCTGAAGCTGTCAGCCGGCAGTAAATCTGTGCTTTAATTGGAATCGGCCTTGCGAATTTTCCGCAAGGCCGGTTTTTTTGCACGGAGGAGCAACGCCGCCAGCCGGTAGAATCCGCCCCCACCCCGCTTGACAAGTCGAGCAGACCGCGCCACTATTCAAATGGAAACGATTTCTATTTATTCAAGCGACGCCATGACCGAAAACTTTACCGAGAGACTGCGGGCACTCAACCTCAAGGTCACGCCGCAGCGCCTGGCGATTCTCGACATCATGCGGCAGGAGAGGATCTTCCTTGCCCCCGATGAAATCCACGAGCGGCTGCGCCAGCGTTGTGGCCGCGCCGGACTGCCGACCATTTACCGCAACCTCGAGGAGCTGGCACACAAGGGGGTGCTGACCAAGATCCTTCATCCCAACCGGCAGCTCTACTATTACTTCTGCCCCAACACCCATCATCACCATCACTTCGTCTGCCTCGACTGCCGGGCCGTGGCCGACATCGACCACTGCAGTTTCGCCGAAATGGCCCACCACGTGGACGGCGAAGTCTCCAGCCATATCGTGCAACTGCTCGGCCGCTGCCGTGACTGCCTCGGCAACGCCAGAAAGCCGGCGGCATGAACAGATTGCTCCCTGCCCTGATCTGCCTGGCTCTGCTGGTGACGGCCGCGTGCTCGAAAGACGAGTCGATCCCGGCGCCGCAGCCGAAGCGCCTGCAGGTCGTCACCACCCTTTTCCCGCTGTACGATTTCGCCCGCAGCATCGGCGGCGACTTCGCCGAGGTCAGCCTGCTCCTGCCGCCCGGCGTCGAACCGCACAGCTTCGACCCGCAACCGGACGACCTCCTGCGCATCAACCGGTCCGACCTGTTCGTCTACACCCATCCGGCCATGGAGCCGTGGGCCGTGCGGGTCGCCGGGAGCATCGATGCCGCACGGGTGAAGGTTGTCGATGCCAGTGCCGGCACCCGCCTGCTCACGACGAATAACGATCACGACGACCATGACCACGAACGTTCCGGGGCGGTCGACCCGCACCTCTGGCTCGACTTCGAAAATGCCGCCGTCATGGTGAACACCCTGGCCGCGGCGATGGCCGCGGCCGACCCAGGCCACCGTGAGACCTACCTGGCCAACGCCGCAGGCTACCGTCAGCAACTCGCCCGCCTCGATGAAAAGTACCGCGCCACGCTGGGCCGATGTCCCGGCAAGGTACTGCTGCACGGCGGGCACTTCGCCTTCGGTTACCTCGCCGCGCGCTATGGCCTCGATTACCGGGCGGCCGCCGCAGTCAGCCCCGATGCCGAGCCAACACCAAGCAGGATGGCCGACCTGGTGCGGCAAATGCGTAGCCACAGGTTGAACTATGTATTCAGCGAGGAACTGGTTGCACCGCGCCTGGCCGAAGCCCTGGCCCGCGAGACCGGCGCCGTCATTCTGCCGCTCACCGCGGCGCACAACATCGGCCGCGAAGAGTTTGCCAACGGGGTGACCTTCCTCGCCCTGATGGAGCGCAACCTCGCCAACCTCGCCACCGGGATGGGGTGCCAATGACCATTCTTGAAGCCAAAGAGATAGGGGTCAGCTACGGCAGCACCGAGGTGCTTTGCGAAGTGTCGTTCTCCCTCCGGGCCGGCGACTACCTCGGCATCGTCGGCCCCAACGGCTGCGGCAAGAGCACCCTGGTCAAAACACTGCTCGGCTTGATCCCGCCCGGCAGCGGCGAGGTGACCCTGTTCGGCGCCCCTGCCCAGAATTTCCAAGAATGGCAGCGTATCGGCTTTCTCCCCCAGCGCCTGGGCACCCTGGCCTGCCACTTCCCGGCCACGGTGGAAGAGGTCGTAGCACTCGGCCTGCTCGGCGGCAAACGCTTTCCGAAGCAGCTGACCACCGGCGACCGGCAGCAAGTCGCCGACATCTGCGAGCGGATGGGACTCGGCGGGCTCGGCCGGCGGCTGGTGTCGGAACTCTCCGGCGGTCAGCAGCAGCGGGTTCTGCTGGCACGCGCCTTGGTCAACGGACCGGAGTTGCTGATCCTCGACGAGCCGACCACCGCCCTCGACCCGGAGACCCGCGAGAGCTTCTACGCCCTGCTGCGCGAAATCAACCTGGAGCGGCAGACCACGGTGGTCATGGTCACCCATGACACCTGGAACATCGGCCGCTATGCCGCGCGCCTGCTTTATCTCGACCGGCGGGTGATCTTCGACGGGACCTTCGCGGAGTTCTGCCATGACCCGGACATGGCCCGCTTCTTCGGCGAGCACGCCGGCAGCACCATCTACCACGAGCATTGAGAGGAGCTATGGACTTCCTGGAAATGCTCAGTTTCGGTTTCATCCAGAGGGCTCTGCTGGCGGGGATCCTGATCGGCCTGCTCTGCTCGGTGCTGGGGGTCTTCCTGGTGCTGCGGCGCTTTTCGCTGATCGGCGACGGCCTGGCCCACTTCACCTTCGGCAGCGTCGCCCTGGCACTGCTTTTGGGGGTGGCGCCGCAGCATGTGACGCTGGCCGCCCTCCCCCTGGTGCTGCTCGCCGCCGTCGGCATCCTCTGGCTCGGCGGCAACGCGCGCCTGGCCGGCGATACAGCCATCGGCATCGTTTCGGCGGTCGGTATCGCCGGCGGCGTGATTCTCGCCAGTCTGGCCGGCGGCTTCAACGTCGACCTGCTCAGCTACCTGTTCGGCAACATCCTGGCCATCGGCAGCGAAGAGCTGCTCCTGGCGGCGGCGCTGTGCGCCGTGGTCCTGCTGGCGGTGGCGCTGTGCTACCGCGACCTGTTTGCCGTGACCTTCGACGAGGAACTCGCCCGCACTACCGGCATCAATTCCCGCACGGTCAACCTCCTGCTGGCGATCCTGGCGGCGCTGACCGTGGTGCTGGCCATGAAACTGGTCGGCATCATGCTGATCTCTGCCCTGCTCATTCTCCCCCCGGCGGCCGCCCTGCAGGTGGCGCGCAGCTTCCGGGGCGCCCTGCTCTGCTCCGCCATCCTCGGCACCCTGGCCGTGGCCGGGGGGATTCTCGCCTCCATCGTTCTCAACCTCCCCACCGGCGGCACCATCATCATCACCTGCTTCGGGGTCTTTACGGTCACCGTCGTTCTGCGGCGTTTTTTGCGCTGACCCCTTCCCCTCCCGGGCCCAAAAGTTCCGCCAGCATCTGGCGCCGATAGGCGAAGATTCCCGCCACGCGCCGCTCCACCAGGGCTCCGGCCAGCAGGTCGCCAAGGGCCCCGAACGGCAGCTGGTAATGCACCAGGTCAGTCATCTCCGTGCCGCCAGCGACAGCCTGGAAGTGGTGCTGGTGATGCCAGAAGCGGTAGGGGCCGCTGCGCTGCTCGTCGACGAAGAACTCCGGCTCGCGCACGTGGGTGATCTCCGTCACCCAGGGGACGGACAGCCCGCCAAACGGGGTGACCCGATAGCTGACGATCATCCCGGCGTACATCCGCTGCGGCAATAGCGCGGTGACGGCGAAACCGAGATCGGGCGGGGTGATGCGCGCCAGGTTTTCCGGGCGGGAGAAGAACTCCCAGGCCGCGGCCGGATCGAGCGGCAGCGTCTGCCGGCATTCCAGGCGGCGCAACGGTGCGATCATGACATGCCGCGCCCGCTGTCCAGCCGCTCCGGACCGGCCAGGATCCTCCCCCCGTTGGCGCGCGCCATGCCGCGCAGCATCCCGGCGAAAACCAGGTTGTGAAACGGCAGGACCGCATACCAGTAAAGGAGCCCGGACAGGCCGCGCGGCTTGAAGCGCGCACTCTGGCGAATCTCGGTCGTGCCGTCGGCACCTTCCGTCAGGATTATTTCGAGCACCGCCTCGCCGGGGACCTTCATCTCCGCCACCAGCTTGAGGCGCTGCTCCGGCTCCACCGCCAGGACCCGCCAGAAATCGAGGGCGTCGCCAGCGTGCACGCTGTCCGGATCACGCCGGCCGCGCCCGAGGCCGGGGCCGCCGACCAGACGATCCATGGCCCCGCGCAGATGCCAGAGCCAATCGGCGTAGTACCAGCCGGTTTTGCCGCCGATGCCGACCACAGCCGGCCAGCACTGCCGAGCCGGGGCCGCCACCAGCAGGCGGCGGTCGTCGGTGAAGACCGTGCCACCCGCCCACTCCGGATCGTCACCGGTACTCCACTCCACCGGCGGCACGCGGCCGGCATCCATCCACGAGCTCTCCACCTGCTGCAGACGCAGTTTCTCCAGCGCCAGCCGGATCGCCATCCGGCAGGAGAGGAGCGGTTGCGGCAGCACCTCGCGGATCTCCCTGTCGCGGCACAGCACCGGGTTGCGCAGCCCTTCGGCCAGGGGACGGGCGATACTGGCCGGCACCGGCGTCACCAGGTGAATCCAGTAGGAGGAGAGCCGCGGCGTGAGCACCGGCACCGGGATGATCCAGCGCCGCGCCAGGCGGGCCTCCTCGGCGTAGATGCGCATCAGCTGGCGGTAGCTGGTCACCTCGTCGGTGCCAATGTCGAAGCCCTCGCCGACGGTTCCCGGGCAGTCAAGGCAGGTGACCAGGTAGTGCAGCACGTTGCGCACGGCGATCGGCTGGCAGGGGGTGTCGATCCAGCGCGGCGTGACCATGACCGGCAGGCGCTCCACCAGGTAGCGCAGAATTTCGAAGGAGGCGCTCCCCGAACCGATGATCATCGCCGCCCGCAAGATCGTTACCGGCACGCTGCCGGAGCGCAGGATGTCGCCGACCTCATGGCGCGAGCGCAGGTGATGGCTGAGCTGCGCGTTATCTTCACCCAGCCCGCCGAGGTAGATGATGCGCCCGACGCCGGCAGACGCCGCGGCCGCCGCCATGTTTTCCGCACCGGTCCGGTCGGCGGCGGCAAAGTCCGCCGCCTGGGGATTCATCGAATGCACCAGGTAGAAGGCCGCCTGGCACCCCTTCAGCGCCTGCTCCAGGCTGTTCTTCTCGAGAACGTCGCCGGCCACGACCTCGACCCTGGGGTCGGCGGCCCAAGGGCGGCCGGCAAGTTTCAGCGGATTGCGGCCGATGGCCCGCACCCGCCAGCCGGCGGCCAAAAGGCGCGGCACCAGCCTGGCGCCGATATAGCCGGTGGCACCGAGGACGGCGATCGGCCCCGATGCGGTACGGTCCATGAGGGGAAGGTTCGCCGGCTCAGGCATGGTTGCGCAGCTGCAGTTCGACAGGGTGGGGGTGCAGGTAGTGCTGGCGGCTCAGGTAAGGCTCCTGATACTTGCGCACATAGTGATTGACCAGGGTAACGGGCACGATCAGCGGCACACTCCCCGTGCGGTAGAGTTCGATCAATTCGAGTATCTCCTGTTTTTCGTCGGCGCTGAGCTGACGCTTGAAGTAGCCGAGCAGATGCTGCATGACGTTGACATGCTTGCGTGTGGTCGCATGCAGGCGCATGGCCTTCATCAACAAGGGGTGGTAGTCGCTGACCAGGCGGTCGAGCGGCAGCCGGCCGGCCTGCGCCACCAGCTTGCCCATCGCCCGGTAGAGTTCCGGGCTGTGGCTGAGCAGGAGCAGCTTGTGGCGGGTGTGAAAGTCGATCAGGGCCGCGGCATTCATCCCTACGGCCACAAGGTCGCGCCAGCGCTTGAAGACGAACACGCTCTCGATGAAATTCTCACGCAGGTGGGGATCGTGCATCCGGCCGTCCTCCTCCACCGGCAGTTGGGGGAAGTGGCGCATGAAGGTCCAGGCAAAGAGGCCGACCCCCTTCTTTGCCGGGACGCCGTTGCGGTCGTACAGCTTGACCCGCTCCATGCCGCTCGACGGCGACTTGGCCTTGAAGATGAAACCGCAGAGGTTCTCCGCTTCCAGTTCCCTGACCCGCTTATCCGCCCAGGCCAGCATCCGTTCGGTGATATCCTCGCCGGAGCGGGAAAAGACCAGGCGATGGCCCTGGTCGCTCTCGACGAGACGCAGCGTTTCCCGCGGTGTCGGCAACCCCAGCTCCACCTCCGGGCAGACCGGCACGTAGTCGAACCAGGTGCCAAGCGTATCGCGCAGATAACGGTCAAGCTGGTGACCGCCATCGTAACGGACCATGTTGCCGAGCAGGCAGCTGCTGATGCCGATGCGGATTTTTTCGCTCATTGGCCATCCTTCACGAAGTTTCTCTGCACTCCTTGCTCCTCACTCCTCACGCGATCCGGTATAGTGTAGCAGAGTCACACCCCAGACCAACTCCGGAATCCGCCCATGCCCGTCACGACCACGCCGAAAGTCATAAATCACAAAGGGGTGCGACTGCTGCTGATCGGTGCGGGATTTCTCTTTACCGGGTTGGGTGTACTGGGGATTTTCCTGCCGCTGCTGCCGACGGTGCCTTTGCTGCTTTTGGCCGCAGCCTGCTTCGCCAGGGGTTCTGAGCGCTGTCATCGCTGGCTGCTTGAACACCGCCATCTCGGGCCGATGATTCGCAGCTACCTGTACGGCCAGGGGATTCCTCGCCGGGCGCGCTGGACCGCCATCGGACTGGTCTGGCTGACCATCCCGTTGACCGTGTTCCTCGCCACCCTCCCCGTATGGGTCAAGGTCGTGCTGATCGGCATCGGCCTGGGAATCACCGCTTACCTGCTGCGGCTGCCAGCCTGGCAGCCGGCAGATAGACGCTGATCCTTTTCCTGCCGTTTTACTCTTCAGGGAGACCGACCCCGCAACTGCTGTCACAGAACGGCTGAGTTGCGCTTTTCCCGCAAGCGCACAGGTAGACCTTGCGCCGCTCCGTGATTTCGAAACGGATCGGTCCGCCCGCACCGCGGTGGGATTCGTCACAGAAAGGCAGATGCTGGGATTTGCCACACGTACACCGATAGTAGACCCCGGGTTCGAGGGTGATGGCGATCGGCATGCCGATCGCACCCTTTGGCTTGGTCATTTGGCCTCCCGCTCCGGAGCCGGAGCGCGATTGATGTCATGATGCTTGATTGTAGCAGAGGTTGCAGCGAATGCCGCTGAGGAAAGGTAAAAAAGAGGGGTCTGCTTCACGCTCCGTCGAGATCGAACATCTTCTCCAGGTCCCAGACGGCGGAGAACCCCTCCGGGCGAAAAGCGCCGGCAGCCAGCATGCCGCAAAAGGCAAAACCTGCCGCCAGGGAGGGCAACTCCATGAAACCGGTGATGCGCACAATTCTCCCTTTGGGGATGACGAACCGGCCGTCCTCGTTGGTGATGTTATCGGTGGCAATCACCTTTTCCCCGGGCTTCAGCTGGGTTTCGAAGAGTCGGACGCCGCAGTGGGAGCAGCGGTGGGCGGCAAGATAGCAGCTGACATCATGCCGACGCAGCGAGGTAATGATCGGGAAACCGTTCTCGCAGGAACAATTGAGCATCTGTCTTCCCCTACCTTCACCGTAGCCCGATGGAGGACAACAAAAAATCTAACAAATATCTAAAATTATCTTTTAAAATCAATGTGTTAACTAAATAAACCACACAGGTGGCGGCTGTCAATCAAAAGCGTCCGGGCAGAACGTTTTTTCCAGGCCACTGGATAAAAATACCACGCAAAAATAAGTGCTTTACCGCGCTAGACCAGGTTGTTATTATCACCGGAAATCTCATCATTGCCCGGAGAGGTGACGATGACCGCGAATTTCCTCAAAATTGCGTTGTCCGTTGCAGTCATGTGGGTCACGTTGCTGCCGGTCGCGGCTCCCGCCGCCGGACTGGAACTGGTGAGCCGCTCGCTCGCCGGCACGCCGGCCAACGGGCCGAGCGTCGACCCGGCCGTCAGTGCCGACGGCCGCTACGTCGCCTTCACCTCCGACGCTAGCAATCTGGTCGACAACGATCCCGGCTCATGGTACTGGAAGACCGATCCCGACGTATTCATTCTCGACCGGGAGAACGGGACCCTCGAAAATGCCAGCCGCTCGCTCAACTCGGCCGGCTACTGGTTCCTCAAGACCGTCTGCCAGAAACCAACTCTCGACGGCAGCGGCGCCCTGGCCGCCTTCGAGTGCTTCAGCGGCTACCATCTCGCCCACCGCATGCAGTTCGACATCTACCTTTACGACCGGCAGAATGCGGGGATGTTCATCGTCACCCTGGGGCTGACCGGCAAAGCCAACGGCGGTAGCAGAGATCCGGCCCTGAGCGCTGACGGCAGCGCCCTGGCCTTCACCTCGATGGCCAGCAACCTGCTGGGCGAAGATCGCGACGCGGTCGCCGACATCTACCTGTTCGATCGCAACGCCGGGACTCTGGAACTGGTTAGCGTCAACGCCAGCGGCCTCAAGGGGAACGGCGCCAGCAGCACGGCTGCCGTAAGCGCCGACGGTCGCCTGGTTGCCTTCGCCTCGGCGGCTGACAACCTGGTGGCCGGCGATATCAACGGCGCACCCGACATCTTCGTCCGGGACCGCCAAACCGGTACGGTGCAGCGCCATACGGCACCGAACGGGGCGGCCTGTGGCGAGCCGGCCATAAGCGGTGACGGCACCAGGCTAGCCTTCTCCGCCCTCGGCACGGACGGCATGCGCCGGATTTACCTGGTGACGAACGGTGATGCGCCTCAGTTTGTCGCTAACGGCAATGCACCGGCACTGAGTGCCGACGGGCGCTTCCTGGCTTTCATGGCCCCGCTAACCGGCACTCCCGCCGACACGACCGGGGTTTTCAGGCAGGATCTCGCCAGCGGCCGCAGCGAACTGGTGAGCCTGACTCCGCAGGGCACCACCGGCAGCGGCACGGTCGGTGCGCCGACACTGAGCGCACACGGAGCCGAAGTGGTCTTCGCCTCGACAGCCGCCGACCTGATTGCCGGCGACGGCAATGACGCCAGCGATGTTTTCCTCGCTGAGGCAATCGCCGACACCACGCCACCGGTTGTCAATCTGGAATTGAGCAGCCGGCTGTTGTGGCCGCCGAACAAGAAGCTCGTGCCGATCCAGGTGAACGGCCTGGCGACGGACGAAACCGAACTGGCCGGCGTGGAGATTACGCTAAGCGATGAGTATGGCAGCATGATCGGGCAGGTTGTGCCGGGATTCGGCAGCACCATCTGGCTGGAAGCCTGGCGCGACGGCAACGACATGGACGGTCGTGTCTACACCGTTACGGCGGTTGCCACCGACACTGCCGGCAACCGCAGCGAACAGAGCGCCACGGTCGTGGTCCCGCACGACATGCGGGACAAAAAGAAATAGTCGCAGGCTTTCGAGCAAAGATGACGACGGCCGCCTGTACACCAGGCGGCCGTCGCTTTTTAAACAGTCCCGATAAAGCCGTCAGACAATCCCGCTAGGGGTTGAAAGTGAGCAGCCACCGCTCCAACTGCTCCCCCGCTTGCTGCGAAAGATCGAGGAAGCGCAGTCCCATCCCCGGCTCATATTTCCCGTCACGCTCGTAGCAACGGCGCCAAACCACCTCGCAGCGACACTCCAGGGTGAACCCAGCAGCCGGCGGCAACGTGATCTGCAGGTTGAACTGTTCTCCCGGCTGGCGCGGGTTGACCGTGGGGATGAATACACCGCCGCGACTCAAATTGCGCGCGTAACCGAAAAATGTTTTGCGGCCGTCACCACACGGCAGTTTCTCGACAATCAGCGGCACCCGCAGGGCGCGGCGCTGGTCCTTCTGCTCCGCAGAATAGTTTTCCTCATTCATATCGAGCGCCTGAATCCTCTCCCCTGCCCTCCACGAAACAACTCCATCATAACAGCATCACGCGGCACGACAACAGCGAACTTTTGGCGAAGATGGCCGGGAGAACCGGGAAGAACATCAGCGGTGCAGCCGCCATCCGGCAAGCAACTCACCGAACCAACCTGCCGGGTCATTCGGGATCATAGCGACAACCAGTTCACGTTCAGATCCCTCTCGAAAACATCATCGCTTCGGGATCAGCACCAGGTCGAAGACCGCCCCGGTCGTGCCCGGCGTCAGGTAATGCTGGGTGATCAGTTCCTGATAGCCGGGGGCATTGGCAATCAGGTGAATGTGCGGCGGGCGGCTGCCGTACTGCCCGGGGAAGTGACTGGAAAACCAGTAGCGGCCGTTGGGGTTGGAAAAGACGGTGGCGCGCCAGGCGTCACCGTAGATGCCATCAGGCCCGGCCAACCAGATTTCGAGCTTCGCGTTTCCGATCAGGCGGCAGTCCACGGCCGACCTGACCTCGCCGGTCAGCCCGTAGCCGCTGCCGATGCGGTTGCGTACCGGCGCTCCCGGACGATAGAACGGCCCGTCGGCATCAGGCGGGGTGGGCGGGCACTGGTAGGGCTGCGCGCAAAGCTCGCCTGCACCGAAGACCAGCACCAGCAACAGCACTGGAAAAAGATATCCTTTCATTGCAGGTACCTGCCGATCAGTTCGGCGGCCAGCAATCGCGGCTTGATGGACTCCCCCTCGCGTCGCGCCAGGTCGCCCAACTCCCGCAGGTAGAAGCCCTGCATCAAACGGCCTTGCCGGAGATAGTCGAGGAGCAGGAAAACCGGCCGAATGGCCGGGAAGACCCTCAACTCGTGCAGCATGATCAACTCCTTAGCCTCTTCGCCAGGGTGAGCAGCAACGGGGTTACGAGACCCCAGCCGACGGCAAGAATCACCAGCCCCGCCATCTGCGGGAGGGCATCGGCGGCGCCCAGCCTGGCCCCGCCGAGATAGGTGAGCGGGCCGCCGACCGCACCGAGCAGGGCGGCCAGCAGGAGACGGCCGTGCAACCAGCCGAGAGACTGGTTGAGGGTCGCGGCGAAACCGATCCACAGGCCGACCATCCACGGCGGGCTGAGCGGATAGGGAAAGAGGTGGCGCTTGGGAGCGAACAACCCGGCGGAGACCAGTGCCGTGTCAAACAGCAGGCCGATCATGCCGGCAGCGACCCACAGCTTCACCTCGCCCCGGCGCTCCGGGGTCATCGCCAGGTTGACCGCGAGCACCGGCAGCAGGACGAGCGGGCCGAGCCACGTTCTGCCCCCGGCGGCTCCGAGCACCGCAGCGAACCACGCCACCTGGAACAATGCGGCATTCACAAGCATTTTGAGCATGTTACACCCTGATCCCCGCCTGATCGATGGCATGCAGCTCGGCCATGAAGGTCTCCCGTGCAATTCCATCGTGCCGCGGATCGAAATCCGGGGCGATGAACTCATGACCGGGCCTCTTGCTGAAGCTGTTGTTAAAGTGTAGCAAAGCCTGCTCAAATGTCCTGCTCCCGGCGTGAAACGGTCCCCGTTCCACACCACCCAGACAGCTCTTGACACCGGCCAGAGGGATCTCCTATATTGATCGTGTAAAGGGGAGTAGTTATCGGCCGGAGACATGGCCGACCCGGTTTCGTCACTACGGTCGCAAGGCCCGGAACCGGGGCAGAAGCTGTCAACAAGACCTTTATTCCAGGCAAACACGTCGGGGGTAAAGGTCTTTTCCATTACCCCCGACGATAAAAAACAGATCGTCGGAGGTCACCATGATCAACAGACTCAAAACCACCCTGCTGCTCTCCCTCCTCACCGTACTGATGGTGCTGCTGGGGAGCGCCATCGGCGGCCAGGCCGGCATGTTCTTCGCCTTTGCCCTGGCCCTGGCCATGAACTTCTTCTCCTACTGGTTCTCGGACAAGATCGTCCTGAAGATGTACGGGGCGCAGGAGGTCGGCGAGCACGACCACCCGGCCTTCTACGGCATGGTGCGACGCCTGGCCATCCAGGCCGGCCTGCCGATGCCGCGGGTCTACATCATCCCGTCGGAGAGCCCCAACGCCTTCGCAACCGGCCGCAACCCGCAGCACGCCGCGGTCGCCGCCACCGAAGGGATCCTGCGTATCCTCACCACCGACGAACTCGAGGGGGTGATGGCCCACGAACTGGCCCACGTGCAGAACCGCGACATCCTGGTTGGCACCATTGCCGCCACCTTCGCCGGGGCGATCTCCATGCTCGGCAGCATGCTGCAGTGGGGGGCGATCCTCGGCACCAGCCGCAGCGACGACGAGGAAGGCACCGGCGGCCTGATCGGTTCGCTGGCGATGGCGATCATCGCCCCGCTGGCGGCCATGCTCATCCAGATGGCGGTTTCCCGCTCGCGCGAGTACCTGGCCGACGAAACCGGGGCGCGCATCTGCGGCCGCCCGCTGGCCCTGGCCAATGCGCTGCGCAAGCTGCATTCGGCCTCGCATATGCTGCCGATGCAGGAGGCCCGGCCGGCCTCGGCGCACCTGTTCATCGTCAACCCCTTGAGCGGGGGGAGCCTGCTCAAACTCTTCTCCACCCATCCGCCGATGGAGGAACGGATCGCCCGGCTCGAAGCAATGGCGCGCGGCGGCTTCTGACCGACGGAATCTGATAAAGGAGATCATTTTAAATGGGTACTCTCTGGATGTGGGTTGGCTTCAACCTCTTTGTCCTGGTGCTGCTGGCCCTCGACCTCGGGATTCTCCACCGCAAGGATCACGCGGTGGGGATTCGCGAGGCGCTGCTGCTGAGCCTCGGCTACTTCGTGATGGCCCTGCTCTTCGGCGCCGGGGTCTATCACTTCATGGGCGCCGACGCCGGCGTCCAGTTCTTCACCGGCTACCTGATCGAGAAGACCCTGAGCGTCGACAACATCTTCGTCTTCGTCCTGATCTTCAGCTTCTTCGCCGTACCCCAGGAGTACCAGCATCGCGTGCTCTTCTGGGGGATCCTCGGCGCCCTGGTCATGCGCGCCACCATGATCCTGATCGGCGCCGCCGTGATCCAGGCGTTCCACTGGGTCCTTTACCTGTTCGGCGCCTTCCTGATCTTCACCGGGATCAAGATGCTGATCACCATCAACGCCAAACCCGACCTGCAGAACAACCGGGTGGTCCTGTTCCTGCGCCGGCGTTTCCGCGTCACCGAGGATTTCGTCGGCAACCGCTTCTTCATCCGGCGCGACGGTCTGCTCTACATGACGCCGCTGATGCTGGTGCTGATCCTGGTGGAGGTGACCGACCTGGTTTTCGCCGTCGACTCGATCCCGGCGATCTTCGCCATCACCACCGACCCGTTCATCGTCTATACCTCCAACGTCTTCGCCATCCTCGGCCTGCGCGCCCTGTACTTCGCCCTGGTCGGCATCATCCACCGTTTCCACTATCTCAAGTACGGCCTGTCGCTGGTGCTGATGGTGGTCGGCGGCAAAATGCTGCTCAACACCTGGTTCGCGGCCAAGGTGGTGCCGACCGACGTGGCGCTGCTGATCACCGCAGCCCTGATCGGCGGCTCGATGCTCTACTCGGTCTATAAGACGCGGGGACTGCCGAAGGAGACTGCGGCTCAGGAAGCTCTGCAGGGGTGGGTCCCGGGGGATAAACGCGAAGCCCAAGACCATGAATCGGGGGTGAAAAACAGAGAGCTCAACCGATGACGCAAGCCGACCTTGAAAACCACCGCTCCTTCCTCAAGGACACTCTGCGCCTT
>Ga0209725_1000282_pt1 | contig 31001 bp, 17 predicted proteins | sample I18A1metaG_FD_184145 | JGI IMG/M metagenome (GOLD analysis project Ga0209725, IMG submission 184145) | Lake sediment bacterial and archeal communities from Gulf of Boni, Indonesia to study Microbial Dark Matter (Phase II) - ​I18A1 metaG... | ecosystem: Environmental > Aquatic > Freshwater > Lake...
GCGAACCAAGATGTGCTAAGTTCCACTTGCTACTACTGTGAACTCACCTGGGTAGTCTGGGATCAGGTTTCCGTTCAGGTCCTGCCACCGCACTATATACCAGCCATAAGTGAGGGAAGCTATGTCCGGATATTTGCCGTCGAAGTACACTCCGCTGGCGTATGTTCCCCAATGCGCTATCCCCCAAAGGATCACGATCTTATGCGCTCCGTCTGATAGAACCTGCATGACAAAGTAGTCGTTGCTCTGACTGATCGAGGAAAGCGGCACATTCAACTTAACGTCACTCCCCCTCGCGATTATGGCGTCGGTCGCTGTTCCAACATACTTGAGCGGCGCCAACCCACTATCCTCATAGTACTTTGTCGTCGGGTTCGCTGCACGTCCGCCAACTGTGATCAGGTGCGCATGATCAAGCCAAGTCGGCTGTCCTGTCGGTGAAACCCTAGACATGTCGGTCTTTGAGAAGAGCAGTTTGGGTTGACTTCTATGCGCATATATCCCCAACATTCCAGAGTCGTCGTAGATGTTGCCAGTCAACATGAAGCCTACAGGGTCTGATCCTGCGAACATTGATCCAAGAGTGCTGCCGAGTCCGGGCTCAACCTTGACATTTACGTCTGCTACAGTTCCTGGAGGAAAGATGTTCTGAGTGACTTTGGCGAGCTCACTGAACCATTGGAGAAAAGTGGTCACGATCTTGTTGAGGAATTGCTCAACCAACGTGCGCTGAACCATGATCTTCACGTAGACCGTGCTCCCAACCGTTGTGAGGTTGGTGGAGGACCGTGCGATAGTGATTGTTCCCGTCTTGGAAAGCTCTGTACTCGTGAAGGTCGAAGTTCCGGATGAAGCCACCGTGGCCGTCAAGAGGGAGCTTGACGCAGACGACAGGGTCACTCTCAGAGTAGAGTTTGTTGAGATCGATCCTGAAAGCATCGTACTTGTGAAGTACAAAGTGGTTGTTGGAACAGTCGACTTGGTCGTCGTCGTAGATCGCTGCGAGGATACTATACTTGTGGAGCCATAGCTAGTCAACGTTGAAGTAGTGGTTGACATGGTCGTCGTGGTTGTGGTGATCGTAATATATGATGCACCGTTCGCAATTCCCACTTGATACGAGTTGCTGGTCTTGGAAATTGCGCTGATGCTTAGTCCGTAGGCAGCGTTGTTGTATGTTGTTCCAACAGCCCATTGAGCATCGTCAAGCGTTGAGGTTCCAGGTGTTGAGTCTATCGGATAGGCCGGAACATTCTCTGAACTATCAAGGCCGGATACGACTCGATCTTCATCAACCGAGTGAATGATTATGCCTTCGCCGGGTAGCCATTGGTCATAGTTGATCTTGGTTCTCGCCTCAACCGTAAGGTATCTCTTGGATGGATCTTGCCCGGGGATGCGTACCTTGGCCGCCATAACACTTGTGCGCGCACCAGCCAACGCATTTAGAGTCAGTGTTGTTGCGGTCCCTGCAGCGACTTCCGAGTAATATCCGTCAAGCCAGCCCAGCTTGATTTTGTGATAGGCGATGTGATGGCATGGATTCCGAGAGTAGAGATTCTTCGTTTGGCCAGCGGCAACAGAGTAGTAGCTACCTCGCAACACGCTATTGAAATTGGTTCCTCCGCTCTCCACATCCCAAACTGAATCATATGTATTTCCTCCCACAAATCCCGTGTGCGGACAGCCTATGGAGTGGCCGATCTCATGAGCATAGACTCCGATGTTCTGAGCCCAAGGAGGTTCCCACGTAGCGCCATAGAGCTTAGGAACGCCGTCAGCAGTGATCACGTAACTTCCACCCCACGCACAGCAGTCCAAGTAGTCATTCATGACGAAGCTTACATCATCGTACTGGGGAAAGTACACATATGGGTCGGCGACAACTACTCCGTCGTTCACCAGCCTGTTGAAATAGACGCCACATGTTGTGAGGCTCCCATAGACATAGTAGCTTCGAGGCCTTGGGAGAGTGTACCAACCGTAGACGTCTGCTTGGACACTTAACAGTCCATAGGATTCTTCACGATAGAACGCGTTCACCGAATTAGTTGTCGGATTCATGAGGTTTGAATAGTAAGCTGCATCGTTAGGGGTGTATGCTGCTGAATCGCTATACTTGAGAAGTAGCATCGCTATCCTCCTAGTTCCGGAAACCACAGCAGAGACACGTGCTTCACCTACAACGGCGATAGCTGTCGCATTCATCGTCGTTCTATCAGTAAGCTGGACTATCGTGCCAGTGACCACCACCTCCCTTTTCGAGTAGCTTAACGGAACAGGCTCAGCTAGATAGATCTGAACGTATTCTCCGGAACTCGTATACAGATAGTAGACCTGACACGACCCACCTTTCTCTGAATCGGATAGTATTATGTTCAGGATCCCGGACAGAGTAGAAGGGTTCTGCGTCCCTTCTATGGGCGCGAAGAACGCCGCAGTAGTTACTAGAACAAGTACGGCTAAGACTGAAATCTTGGACAAGGCGGAATTCCTTCTAAGTAGACCCGATGAAAGTAGCGATAAGAACCCTTGTTTGACCTGAAAGTGCAACCGTCTTGCGTTCTGCTAGTCTGGCTTGGTCTATTTCAGAGCCAGAGCTACCTATCGGCCACAACATTTGCCGAAGTGCCAGAGCTCGTGGTGATATCGGCGGAACCGACCTGAGTGCTGCTGCAAACAATAGTAGCCCCAAACGGACACGTTTCACAACACGCCCCCCAGCCAGTTGGCATGGGCCCATCTTAAGACGTAGTGTACACCGTCAACGTGAAACTAGTCGTACGGGTGAACGCTCCACTTGTACCGACAACGGTTATTGTGTATGAGCCTGTTGGTGCGGAGGAAGACGCTGTGATTGTGCAGATACTCGTGAATGTTAGATCTCCAGAGGAAGGGTTGAAGGATATGACAACAGCAAATGCTATCTGTGAAGGAACACTCGCAGATAGAGTCACTGTCCGGCGAATTGCAGAGGCAAAGGTCACAGTTATCCTATTCGATCCTGAGCCGCCCTGAGTAACCATGACCCCACCACTATTGCTCAAGCCGAAATCAAATGAGGGATAGATGGCACGTATCCCTGCAACGTCTCCCAATTCGAGTGTCCTCTTCTTCGTCTCTCCAAGGCCTGCGTAGCCGTACATAGTCATCTCACAGCATGCCAGATCGTACAGGTCGTTGAGGCTCAGCCAGTGCCCGGACTCGTGCGCAGCGACATTCTGAACGTCATACATCTTGTCCGATCCATCTGTCGCCCAACTGTCAGATGAGTCGAATCGAATGTCGCACTCCACTATCTCCTGGGTCGATAGATAGTACCACGTCATGGCGACAGCAAGGGCCCTCCCTGGGCCATCGTAATATCGCCAACATACTACATTTTGTCCATCGAAGGCGTCTTGCCGTGTCGCCTCCCCTAAGTATCGAAATGAAAAGGTTGTACCTGCCTCGTTCCATGCTTGGAAACCCGCCTCCACAGCTGACAGCGCACCGGCAGGCCCACCGGCCGTGTTTACGTAGTAACCAATCGGAACCTTGCTCAAGGGCCAATGGATGCCGGAATAACTGTAGCCAGGCCCAGCCTCGTTCAAGATTCGGCCGCTCGAATCCAGAAGCACCTTACCCGCAGGTCCCCCCACAACATTGAAGGCATCACCTTCCCCCCGAACCAAATAGAGAAGCACGTGTTCCCCTACGCTGAACCTAGGCTGATTGGACGCAATCAATCCGACATCTCCAACTTCTCCTCCCTCATACTCCACGATTACTTTCGAGACCGGCATCCCCTTTTCGACTGATTGGACTGTAACCTCGGCTCTCGACCATATGGTACCCTTCTTGAGTTGACAGTAAACCTTGCTGATAGCGCCTCGAACAATGAGCTCGGCTGCCGATTCCAGATCCGACTGAGGAGACGAAGACGTTGCGACTTCATTCATATACAAGGCACTGTTCTCCACCAGCGGGACGGTGAAGGCTCTGCTCAGAGTGATGAGAGGACAGACCAGAATCACCAGTAGCACTATGACTGAGCAACGACATCTGAGTGATCCGGATTCTTGCATCGACCGAAACCTTTCTTTTCTTGCTTCTTGATCGTATATAATCAGGTGACTGTTAGGAGAAAACAACCAAGAGACTAAGAAACGGCTCACATGAGCGCTACAACTCCCACCTGAATTGTGCCCACAACAATTGTGACGGAGGCAGACAGCCGCGTGGTTGTGACCGTTCCTGTCTCAGCGACTTTGATACCGTAGGAGAGTAGAGCTTACGGATGAAACTAGCTTGTTGGTCAAGTAAGAGATCAAGGCAAGAGCGGCCCTAGCAATTCATGTGACCATGATGGACTCTGAGAACACGGTAATCATAAAATAGAGGGTTATGGGAAAGGTCAAACGATATCGTTGGGTATCTCGAAGCGTGTCATCATCTTGATCTGTGCTGCTGGCGCTCTTCTCTCATGGTTCTATGCGAACTCTACAGACATGCTTGAGGTTAGGATTGTCTCCAACAAGACCTCATTCCAGAGGGGAGACTCAGCCCACTTTGACTTTTACCTGGCGTGCAGGTTCAACCCGTTCTCGGATTCAGCCACGATACCATCTCTCAATCATGAGGTGACAATCACAGGTCCCGAAGGCCCTATCCTATCAAGACAAGAGTTCATCCACAGGAAGGAGCCGATAACGCTTCACTATGGCTCGCAGCTGAAATTGGGGGAACTGGACTGGAACCTATGCGATCTTTCTGGAAGGCCGGTGCCCAAGGGAACCTACAGGATCTTAGTCTCCTTACTGGACCAGAAATTGTCAGGTGAAATATCTGTGAAGGTTGAGTAGTTTACTTGGCCTGTCTACACTTAGAGTTCGCTCTGAGAGAAGACCAAGGAAAGTTACAGGGCATTACAAGCTGCGGGAGAGATTACAGTCCTCAGCATCGCAAAGACATCCCAGTTCCTATCCCACGAGAACAAACTTCCAAGAACCTTTCTCAGAAGATTACGCGCACTATGCATGGTTGATACGTGGAAACTTCAGCAGGAGCAAGTAGTATCGCTCATCAAAGCTCATAGACATGGCATCTTCAATGGAGTTGCCTTTCCTCAGTTCTCACCGGCTGACCTTGCTTCGAGAGTCTGCTTTTCACAGCCTAGGTCCCGCTTGATACTGTCGTGAATTCGCCTGGGTAGTCTGGTATCCCGTTTCCGTTCAAGTCTTGCCAGCGAATTATGTACCAGCCAGCGGTCAGAGATGCCATATCTCCGAACCACATGCCGTCGAAGTACACTCCGCTGGCGTATGTTCCCCAATGCGCTATCCCCCAAAGGATCACGATCTTATGCGCTCCGTCTGATAGAACCTGCATGACGAAGTAGTCGTTGCTCTGACTGATCGAGGAAAGCGGCACATTCAGCTGAAGAGCGCTGCCGCGCAAGATTGAGATGGTTCCATTCGAGTTCACCACCGCCCTGATTGGCGCCAACCCATTATCCTCATAATACTTGGTCGTCGGGTTCGCCGCGTGTCCACCAACAGTGACCAAGTGCGAGTAGCCAGACCACGTAGGCTGACCAGTCAATGATACTTTGCCTGTATCTGTCTTGGGGAAGAGGATCCTCGGAGGGCTTCTATGCGCATATATGAAGCCTAGCCCAGAATCATCGTATATGTTCCCCGTCATCATGAAGCCTACCGGATCCGATCCTGAGAACATGCCTGTTACAGTGCTGCCTAGGCCTGGCTCAACCCTGACAACCGTATCTCTGACTGTTGCGGTGACGAAGACGTTCCGGATGATTTGAGTAATCTGATTGAACCAGTTGACCAATGTAGAAGCGATTCGTTGGAGATACTGCTCGATATAGGTTATTTGAGCTGTAACATTCAGGTAAACCGTATTACCAACAGTCCTACTTGACGTAAGGAACTGAGTGACTGTGGTCGTTCCAGTCTTAGAGAGAGCCGTACTAGTGGAGTTAGACCTGACAGTTGAAGTCAAAACAGTCGTACTGGGAATCGTTGAAGTCACATAGAAAGTCGTCCGACTAGTATAAGTCGTAGAAACAGAGCCGGAAATCAAAGTAGTCGCAGTCGTCAAAAACGAGGTGGATAGAGAAGTAGCGGTACTCGTCACATTCAACCGCTGAGTCGAAGAAACAGTCGCAGAAACATAACTAGTCGACGTAGAAGAAGTCGTTGTCGCAGTTGTGATCCAAATGGTTGTTACAGCGTTAACGGTCAACGTGAATGTTGTGGTACGAGTTAACCCTACGGCCGGCGGCGGCGGTACGGCCGTACCAGTCACAGTTATCGCATATGAGCCGGTTGGGGTAGACGATGAGGTGCTGATGGTGCATGTGCTTGTGAATGTTGGATTACCTGAAGCCGGGGTTAATGAGGCTGAAGCACCTGAAGGAAGACCAGACACCGACAGGTAAACCGGCTGAGTCACTCCACCTGTCAAAGCAACTGTGATTGTGATGTTGCTGGAACCGCCCTGCGGAAGATAGTACTGAGGGGAAGCGCTCAGATAGAAATCAAATCCAGTTGAGAACCAGACTACACGTGTGTAGGGGTTCGGTTTGGCGACAATCCTTGTAATAAGCAGGCCGTCCGTAAGCGTGAACTCGGAACGCGTACCAGTCGAGGACGGTTGGACTGCGAAGCATCCATTTTGGAGGATCAGCAAGGTACCGGTACCTCTTGTCACGAACACGGGTATTAGCACAGGCCTTCCTGAAGAGTCGATGACCACTCCGTACACTGATGTGTCTGCTCCTATAATCCACCAAGTATTACCGGTGCCTCGGGCGTAAGTTACGGACGTCAGCGGCGAGCTTAAACCGCCGCCCGTTGCCGTTGCGACGATTCTGTAAGCTCCGAAGGGCAGAGGGTAACTTGAACCAAGATTGAACCAGTTTGTGGTTCCCGAAGAGTCAGTCGGGCCGATGAAGTTTGCAACCTGACTTCCAGCCCAATCGAAGACCTGAATGGTTACAGAGACGCCAGATATGGGATTCTCTCGAGTGTTCCAAGGATTGGTTTGGTTCACTACCCGGTTGAAAACGAAGGCTCGTAGGTTATATAGGTTCTCAGGTTCCCATGAATACACTCCGAGCTGAGGCCCTGCGCTTCCTTGGACATAGGATATGGGTTGGTTAGATATCCAGATATCGGGAGAGATCCCCTCTACCAGTGTAGTGCCTGCAACGAATTTGACAGCGTCTTTGAAGGTTGCATCATCAATAATTGTGGATGCGCCGATCGTGTAAAGCCTTGTATTCAGACGCTTGAGAAAATCATACGGGTTGGTTGGATCTGTGGAAAGCTCAGTTGTTAGAATCCAGAACATCGAAGCCGCTAGACGATAGAAAATGTCCGGAATAATCTTGCCGCCCGCGTAAGTGGTTCCTCCAACCACATCTTTTCCTAGATAGCTGAACTCATCATATAGGCGAAGATTGTCAACAGGACTGTAGCTTACAATGTTCCTCGTTCCTTGAATGTTCAATGCAACAATCTCCGTGGCTGCCTCCGTCATTCCCTCCTCATTCCAAGACGCTGACAAGCCGTCCCATGCTTCCCAAAAGGCGTCATGGAATCCGTGTATCAATTCGTGTGTGAACGCACCATCCCAACTAGCATTATTAGTGTTCGGAGGATTCACGATGGGCAAAAGACCCAATTCGATGCTGTTGGTCCTCGGCACGTAGTAACTCCATCCTCCGGCCGTGGAGTTGTATCTCACAGTTATCGTGATGGCATTCGACGGGTAACCGTAAATCCTCACTATCGCCGGATAGACAATGTTGAATAGTGTCTGGGTATATGTCCGATTTGCTACCGGAAAGCTCCCGTCGAACGCAATCGAAATGCTACCACCACCCCATTGGGGAAGAGCGTAGGGGGACGCCTGCGGGTGTGCCCCATCTCGTTTTACTCCTCCGCACATGAAAGGAGAACTGCTCGGTTTAGTGGGCGGTGTATTTGCATAAGCACGCGGAGGCGGCGCTAAATGAAATTGTAGGAACATTAGGATAAGAAGAATAGCTGCTCCTGCCCCTGTCCGGGTTCTTCTGCAACCACTCTTCATACTCGATTCCAACCTTTGGTCATACAATGTGAAGCTCCTTCACTTCGATCCATAAGGCGGAGTGAAGAGACCGGTCGCCTCAACAAATCTTCCCAATACACTTGCTTCGTACCTTTCGCTGTCTAGGTTCCGCTTGCTACTATTATGAATTCTGTTGGGTAGTCTGGTATCCCGTTTCCGTTTAGGTCTTGCCAGCGCACTACGTACCAGCCGTACGTGAGCGAGGCCACGTCCGGATACTTGCCGTCGAAGCAGACGCCTGCTGCGTATGTTCCCCACTGCTGTATCCCCCAAAGGATCACGACCTTATGCGCTCCGTCTGATAAAACCTGCATGACGAAGTAGTCGTTGCTCTGACTGATCGAGGAAAGCGGCACATTCAGCTGAAGAGCGCTGCCGCGCAAGATTGAGATGGTTCCATTCGAGTTCACCACCGCCCTGATTGGCGCCAACCCATTATCCTCATAATACTTGGTCGTCGGGTTCGCCGCGTGTCCACCAACAGTGACCAGATGCATATAGCCAGACCACGTAGGCTGTCCAGTCGATGATACTTTGCCTGTATCTGTCTTGGGGAAGAGAATCTTCGGAGCGTTCCTATGCGCATATATGCCCAGCATTCCAGAGTCATCGTATATGTTGCCCGTCAACAGGAAACCCACAGGGTCTGATCCTCCGAACACCGCTCCCACAGTGCTGCCAAGTCCAGGCTCAACCTTGACAGTCGTATCCTTCGCCGTTCCAGGCAGAAATAGAGTGACGCGAGCAAATTCACTGAGCCAGTAGAGCACTGTGGATGTGATCTTCTGAAGGAACTGCTCGACGAGGGTCTGTTGGATGATCATATTCACGAACACTGTATTTCCCGCTGTGGTGACAGAGGTGAGAAGCTCTACTGTCATGACTGTTCCAGCCTTTGAGAGTTCCGTACTGGTAAAGACGGAAGTTCCAGACGAAGCTGACGTAGTCGTCGAATAGGAAGCCGAGGCGGACATGAGAGTTGTTCTAGAAGTATAGGTTGTCGAAACTGATCCTGAGAGCACAAGAGTCGTGTAACTGAGAGTTGCCACAGGAAGAATTGATGTCAGCACGGTTGTAGAACGCTGAGTCATGGTGATAGCGGTAGAGGCATAGCTAATCGAGGACCTCGTTAACGTGGTTGTGGTTGTTGTCGTAACAGTTGCCGTCACGGAGCCGGACGACCCATAGATGGCACGTATCCCTGCTATGTCTCCCCATTCGAGTGTCCTCTTCTTCGTCTCTCCAAGGCCTGCGTAGCCGTACATAGTCATCTCAGAGCTCTGAGAGTCATACAGATCGAGAAGTTGTAACCAGTGTCCAGACTCATGGGCAGCAATATTCTGAACATCATACTTTGTGGGCGACCCGTCCGTCGCCCAGCTATCATCCACATCAAGACGAATATCACATTCAACTAGCTCTGTAGATGGGGGTTGGTACCATGTTGTGGCAACCGCTAAGGCTCCGCCGACACCGTCAATGTGCTGCCAAGAGACTACGTTGTATCCATCAAAGTCACATCCTCTCGTGGTCGTGCCCAGATATTGGAACGAGAATATTGCTCCTGCGCTATTCCAAGATTGGAAGCCAGCCTGCACCGCTGACAATGCTCCTGTAGGCCCTCCAGATGTGTTCACGTAGTAACCAACCGGAATCTTACTTGATGGCCAATGGAAGCCTTCATAGCTATATCCGGTCACGGATTGCTGCAATACCATGCCCCCTGAACCCAAGAGTATCTTGCCTGCAGGCCCACCGACCACCGAATAAGCGTCGCCCTTGCCTCGTACCAGATAGAGAAGGACATGATCCTCCACATTGAACCTGGGCTGGTTCGATACTATCAGCGCTAACCCTCCCACATCTCCTCCTTCATACTCTACGTAGACCTTCGAGACAGGTTGGCCCCGTTCGACAGACTCGACTGCGACTTCAGCTCTCGACCATATACTCTTGTCTCTGAGCTGTGAATCGATCTTCCTGACAGTTCCGCGAACAATCAGCTCTGCTGTCTGGTTGAGACTCGACATGAAGCGCCAATCTGATTCGACCCCATTCAGATGTACAGGACTCATATCTGGGTGTTGGAGATCTGAGCCTTGAACTGCAGAAAAAGGAATCAAAAGAGTGAGCAGAACGATACCTACATGTATGAGTCGAGACATCGAAGTCCGCGCATGATGCGGACCCCGAATATTTATTCAGGTGTTTGAACGATCGCGAAGGACAAAGTGGGACTATAGGCGTCTCAAAACCAGCAACTATCTTGGTCTGCATGGCTTGCGCTTCTCCGTTCCGCCTTACAGGAGATCAGAACGCTTTCGAACAAGGATTAGTCCTGGAAAAGAGAAGTCGCTCACTTTGGTGTCTATCTTGCCTGCTGGTCCAACCTTCCCTACGAGCCGACGACCGTTCCATCCCTAAATCATGAACTGACGATTACAGGGCCCCAAGGTCAAATCCTCTCAGAACGAAAGTTTATGTTGTGTCGAAGCTCGCGCCGAAGTCCGGGGAGTTGGATTGGGATCTATGCGATCTGTATGTAGCCTTGTAAGATGCAAGGTTCGGATAAATCGTGTCAGCGAAACAAGGTCCGCTTGCGTAGATGCCGATCCGCCCGATTTCCCGCGAGGCCCATCAGTTCTCTGACCTATCCTTCATTCTCTCGGCGTAGTGTATTCTGCTAGCACAGGTCCGAACAACGGAAATAGAGTGTCGCAGACTCTGCTAGTCCTTACGCGAAGAGCCGACGGAGAGAAGTTTTTTTAGGAAGAGGCGCAGACTGGCTTTGAAGCGGGCGTTAACAGTTTGTTTTTCTGGACATTGCAATGGTTGAAGCGTATCATTCTCATTGCACTTGTCTTTTCGTGGGTACGCGCACAGGTGAGTCCAAACCGGATTATGGCGGGTGCAGCTGCTGTTGCGCCCGCGATGAGCGAACTATCAGGGGCCATACTGAAAGCCCCCGCAGGAACTGTCTACTTTATTCGAACAGGGAACATCTATGATGATTCAGCGCTCGGGTTCGTATATTCGAAATGCAGCAATCCACAGAACATCATCAGTCAAATTGATCGAGTCAAGATCGACCAGACTACGGGCGCACCTTTGTTCACCGGTAATATTGTTGTTTGTGGTGGCTGCGCAGCCAGTAAAGCTGTTTCTTACTATGAGGGACTGGGATGTGTTCCCATCACCTTCTCGATGGATATAACCAGATTCAAATTCATGAGGGGATCTGCAATTGCTTACTCTGTGTCGAGATCCAATTACGATCACGCCAAAGCCGACTATTTCGTACTCCAGATATACGCCAATGGGTCGAGGACCGTCCTCTCGATGTGGGGGATCACGCACACAGGCACCTACGCAAGCGGCGTCTACTTCACTGACCATGTCTATCCAAATCTGCCGTCGTTAACTCAAGGTTACTATGTCTGCAAATGGACTGACTTGAACAACGATGGAATACAGCAATCAACCGAGATCGCGGTAGTTGCAGCCGGCGATGGCAGGCGTGAAACCATAAAGGCACTTCATCTCGGGCCAGCGCCATACGAGAAGGAGCATAGGCCGCTGTTCACCGATGAATATCTGGGAAAGATGAGGGAAACCGGATTTAATTCTGTCAAGGTCTTCCTGATAGCGGAACTGCAAGACAGCATGTATCAGCCCGTCAATCTTGACAATCTCCTTCAGGACATCGCCAGGCTCAAACAGTTGGGTTGGGGTATCTGGGTTTCTCCAACCTTTGGCCGAGGCCCACCAGCATCCGTGGAGATACCGTCTTACACAGTATTCAAGACAGCCTATCTGGACTTCATCAGAACGTACGCCAAGGTCCTTGAAGATCAAAGAGTTGAGTATCTTAGCCCTTGCAGCGAGGTGGAGGTTCTCTTCAAGAACCAAGGCTGGAGCAGCGATGAGCTAGAAAGGAATCTTACCGAGTTTTGGCCTTTGGCAGTCTCAACGGCTCGTCAATATTTCTCTGGCAGAATCATACATGTCGTAACGGAGATTGAGAGGTTGAGGGGCTTCCTTTCGGACGCTTTTTTCAAGGATCTGGACATTGCTGGAGTCAACATTGGGACATCACCTGGCGTCTCAGAAGAGAATACTAGAAGAAAATTTCAAGCTTGTCAAACATTCGCCAATCTAGCCAGATGCAAGATGGTTCCATGGATGGTCTCTGAATATTGGTGGTACGAAACGGAGGCAAACGAACTTGCTAAGCAAGAGGAGTTAAAGGACGCACAGATCGCTCTTGACGCGTACTGCAAAGCAATGCCGAAGGGTGTTGGATTCACTTGGAACGATGTAGGCTTCGAGACATTTGCCCTACAACCCTACGGTGAAGCAACACGTCAAGCACTCAAGAACTTTTTCAGTAAGATATGAAGCAGGCGGCCTGAACAAGCAAACGCCCAGAAACGCCAGGCTACCATATTTCCGAATTGGGTTTGAGAAAGTCAACCCATCCATACTTCGTCCTCGACTACACGCAAGACCGTGGGCCTCACAGGAGCAACGAAGGCTGAAACCTTGGATAAGGCACAGCTTCTTCCAGCGAAAGTCCTAAAGAATAGCTGTGATGGCTTTTGTCTGACAGGAAAAAAGATGTCGTTCTGCGCTCTGTAAACCTGCTTCGGGCCTGTCTTCCAGCGCGGGCTACTCTCTTTTACAGATGATTCAGATTCTCCGCCAGTAAGCGGCCACAGCGACGACTGCCAGCACCCCGCCGAGCCAGCCTAATCCTTCTAGGTGCGCGTAAGCGCCTGCACTCTGGCCGACTTCCACATCAAAGCTAAGCTCTCCAACAGTCTTGACTTCACTGTCACACGCCGAAATCCTTACCTCATATCTGCCGGTCGGAACCTCCGATAGATCAACCGACATATACCAGAAGTCTTCAGCGTGTGGAGGAGCTGAATGGATATGCCACATCTCAAGGGGACCGATCTTCACCGCATTATCCTGGATGAACTCTAGCCCAACCCCTTTGATGATTCTAGGATCGCCAGAGACAATCTTTGCCCTGAACGGCACCGTACCACTGAGAATCGTGCCTGATTTAGGTTCAACAAGCTCCATCACAATCGGACCTACGCCGATTCGGGTAGGATGCGGAGAAGAAAAAGATGCCATGGTAAAGTATGCAACGAAGCAGAGCAGTGAGCACAGAGCCGATACATACGCTACTTTAAGCCTTCGCGCCACTTCAAACCCCCCGATACCTGGTTGAGATTGCTTGAACAGCTTTCTAATTAGATAGAGTATGTTTTCTATAGATGGACAGGTATGGTAGCAGGCGCCTCAGCGCAGGGTTACATTGACATTCCGCTTCCCTTATCTTCGAGGCCCATGCCATCAGCCGCCTATAGTCTTGCCTCAACACTTCTGGAAACAACCTTTGCAGATGAGAGTCAACATTATACAATCCGAGGATTGTCGCAACAGGTTTGACTTTGTTCGAACAGTTTTCTACATACCATGCATGATACGGTCTGAGCAGGTATCTTGCGCCGTCAACGGTGATTCCAGACTCAGCAGCCCAGTCGATCAGCCTCTGATGATTGTCATCCATGACCTCCGGGTATGCTCTTTGCAAGTCGAACCTTGAATGATAAACTTCAAGCAGTATGGCTAGCGCCCTTACGTTGAAGCACTTTGGCGCCAATGAGAAGTCCTCCCTCTGAAATGTTAGATTCGGATTGTAGTAAGGGTCGCCTTCCAAGATGCTTTTCGACCAGCGGTTCAATGTGGAAGTCTCATCTTCTGGCGGATGTAGTCGCCCTCTAGTCGCGCATTCATAATGGTAGAGACGAGCATAGGGAGTAAACACTATCAAGTATCCTTTTTCACGGATGCGAAGGCATAGGTCTATGTCGTTGAATGAGATTGGTATGTCCTCGTTCAAGCCATTGAACTCTTCATACAGGCTCTTTCTCATCATCGCACACGCGAATGTTACTGCGCTGCAGTTGCGAGTCACTTTGTGTAGATCAAAGTAGTTGGCACGGTTTACAAGTAGGTTTCTGAACGCGTGGCCTGCGACTCCGCAGATCCCTAAGATTACTCCTGCGTGTTGGATAGTTCCTTCTTGACTTGCATGCTTACTGTTCGGAAAGATTAGGAGTGCTCCGACTGCTCCAACTTCAGGTCGCTGTGAATGCTCAAGCATCGCCTCCAGCCATTCTGGTTCGATGACCTCCGTATCATTGTTCAAGAATACTAGGTAGTCTCCTCTTGCCTCTCCAGCAGCAAAGTTGTTGATCTTAGAGAAGTTGTAGCTTTCGTTGAACCTTAGGACTCTATGCTTCAAAGAGCTCAGGTAGGATAATGTTTCAGGCTCAGTGCTATTGTTATCTACGATTATTATCTCATATTCACTGTATGTTGTCTTTGACTCTATGCTGTCTATGCAACGCCTCAGCAAGTTGACATGGTCTTTCGTGGGAATTATTATGCTCACGAGAGGGCTGCCTGATAGATCATATTTTGCTCGGTAGTGTCGGCCGTATCCGTCTAGGATCTCACCTCTGATCCCACGGCGGCTCAATGCGTCTTGCAGCGCCTTCCTAGCGAATACATCTCTTACAGTTCTTTCTGAATCGGGAAGTATTCGTCGGCTGTAGAGAGGCTTGGCGATGTGCGCAATCTTGCTGGTTTTCTCGGCAACCCGCAGCATTAGATCGTAGTCTCCGCTTCCGTCGAATCCCAAACGGAAGCCCTCTATTTCATACAGGAGGCTCTTCCTGACAACGCTGAGGTGGCCTACATAGTTCATGGCGAGAAGGAGGTCAGGTGACCAGTCAGGCTTGAAGAACGGTTCAACTCTACGTCCACCTACATCTATCTGATCCTCGTCAGTGTAGACGCAGTCTACGTCAGGACGTTCGTTTAGAAGCTTAGCCACTTCGTAAAGGGCGTTGGGGGTAAGTTCGTCACAGGGGTATAGGAGCGCGACGAACTCTCCTGTCGATGATGATACTGTGTCATTCAGTACGGCAGCAACCCCGGCGTCGAGCCCCAGGCTAGTCACCTTCAGCCGGATGTCTTTGCTCTGATACTCCTCCAGAATCCGTTTCACGTGCTTCTCTGTAGATGCGTCTAAAGCTACGCAGAGTTCCCAGCTAGGATAGACTTGCTGAATTAATGAGTTAACTGCTGTCTCGAGCCATTTCTCATCTTCGTTGCGAACCGGCATCACTACGCTGATCTTGGGACTATATCGAAATCCAGCGATCTCCTCACGCATAGTTGCAGTAATCCTACTTGTAAGCCGATTATATTCCAGCCATATCTGATACTGTTTGTTACGGTTGAGTGTGTGAAACGCTCTCTTTCGCTTCAGGTATCGTTGAACTACGGCTTTGACTAGGCTGCCGGGCCCTTCGTTCACGGTGATTGAGACGGCCGAGGAGAAGAGATCAAGAATCTCTCTTCTTCGAGTTCCACCGGGAGATAGTAGAGGGGCTAGCTTCTTTAAGATCTTGGAAGCGCCCATCTCTCATCTCCCCAGAACCCTTAACCCTCAGTGTTCAAGCAACCACCAATCCCCTTGGTTGGCGGTTGAGAATCTCAGCGAGCTTCTTCTTCGTCGTCTGGGGCGAGCAATTATCGTGAATGTAGTGTTGAGCTCCTTGCTGAACTTCATGCCAGAGAGCGTCGTCTGTATACAGTTGGACGGTTTTTTCAATGAACTCCTTATCGTTCCGTGCGATCAGCACTTGTTTTTCGTTCTGAGCGGCGAGACCCTGTGCCGCGAGAGGTGAAATCACTGAAGGAATCCCGTAGCTCATGGCTTCGGTGAGCTTGTAGTTGAGGCCGGCTCCGAATCGAAGCGGCACTACAAAGATGCGGCACTTCTCGTAGTACTCCCTCAACTCTTCGACATATCCAGTGACGATGATGTGCGGTGAGGCAAGCCTACGGACCGGCTCAGGGGGCGAAGAGCCCACAACGATAAATCGACAATCTGGCAGCTTCTCACGAATCTTAGGAAACAGCTCAGTGGCAAAGTGCAGCACGGCGTCGGTATTCGGCGGATGTCCGTGAGTGAAAGACCCAACGAACAGTATGTCTTTCCTCTTCGAGAATGGTGTGGCGGGCACATGCAAATCGTGGGTATGTCCCCATACTTCTATGTCAAGGTGACTTGCTTCTTTCAGAATGGTTTCTCTCTCGGCCTCTGAGACTGTAATGACTAGGTCAGCTCCCTTCATCAGGTCAAGCTCTTCGCTTAGGAGTCTCCTCTTCTCCGTTTCGCTCATGCTGCGTCCTTCTATCTCCGCTTTCAAGATCTCTCGCACGGAGAACAGTGCCTCAGCATCGTAGATGAGGAGGGCGCTTGGATAATGCTGGCGCGTGAGGCTTAGAGATTTTTTCGCGTTGTGAGGTCGGCTGATGATGACGATGCTGTAGTATCCTGACCTGTTTCGAAGCAACTCCTCAGGGCTGAAGCTCTCACCATAGAAGACCTCGATTCCCAACTGCTGCAATTCGCGTGTGGTAGGCTGCCATTGGGTCTGGTTGACTAAGGGCACGAAGGTCACAACATAACCTAGTTCAGAGAGAAATTTGATCATCTGGCAGGCCCGGGGAAGGCCTATGCCAAGACGGGGCTCTGGGACTTGATCATCGATTACCAGAACACGCTTTCCTTGGCGCCTATCGCGTGCTTGCAAGACTTCACCGTAAGGATGTTGCTCCTGAAGGATTGCCTTCCACTTCTTCTCAAACTTCGGCTTATTTACTTGGCATAGTGCCTCTGCACGTTCAAACGATCGGCTTCCAAATTCATGGTGAAGAACTGTTACTTCAGGCTGAAAAACCACCTTGAAGCCAAGCTGCCTTATGCCAAAGCATAGATCGGAGTCTTCATAGTAGGCGGGGAGATAGAGCTCATCGAATCCTCCTAGCCTCTGAAGAAGCTCAGCTCGAATAAGCAGACAGGCTGCTGAACAGTAGTCGACTTCTCGGAGATAGCCATATTCGGGGTTCTGTGGGTTGCCGTTTCGTCCGTATCCTGATGCTGACCCGTCCCGCCAGACTATGGACCCCGCTTCTTGCAATGTTCCGTCAGGACGAACCAGTTTCGCTCCAACTGCTCCGCATCTTGGGTACTGCTCGATGGTCGCGACTAGAGTGGAAAGCCCCCGCGAGGTAAGAGTCACGTCGTTGTTGAGGAATAGGACGTAGCGTCCCTTCGCTAGGCCCGCTCCTCTGTTGCTGCTTCTTATGAACTCCAGATTCACTCGGTTCCTAACGATCTGAACGTTCTCAAGCTTCTTCAGCAATCGCGGTGTTTCATCACGTGAGGAATCATCGACCACGATGAGTTCAAAGGGGACATCAGCATAAGCCATGATGCTCTCAAGGGAATGGTATAGGTACTCAGCCCTGTTGAACGTCGGTATCACGATGCTCACGATGGGCTCATGGAACCGCGGGAACACCAACTTCGGGGAAGGCTGAGATAGGAACAAGCTCAGCCTCTCCTTCAACACCTGCTCTGACAACGCGCTAGGTTGAGGAAGTTGCTCGCTGACAGCTGCAGGCAAGGTTGCAACGGGCTCAATTTCTCTGAACGCTCGTTTCCTGATCCTCAGCCAAGCTACTCTTAGAAGTGATCGTAATCCTTCCTCTGCAGCCACTCTCAGGCCGGAGACCACTATTTTCCGTAGCTTGCCTCTACCAGTGCCATCTGGGAGAAGGTTATCGATCCTTGACGCGTATGCTCTCATGAGCCTATAGCCGAAACTATGCTTGATAGCGCCAAGCTGTTCGCTTATGCCTATCAGCTCGCTCTGCAATGCCGCGATCTTGCCCTGCAATGTCCCGATATCGCCCTCCAGTGAGTTGATCCTTGATGCTCGCTCAGAAAGCTCTCCTCTCACACGATTCAATTCGTCTGTCAGGTTGGCTTTTTCTGACTCCAACGCCCCTATCCTCGACTCTCGCTCAGAAACTCGCTCAGAAAGCTCTCCTTTCAAACGATTCAATTCCTCCGCGGCAGTCTCTAGGTTTCGCTTGGTCTTCTGTAGATTTCGCTTGGTTCTCTCTAGATTTCTGACATATGTGAGAATGTTGAAGAGAGGACGACCCGACGGAAATATCTGCTCCACTCTTGCCGGCCCTATCTTTCGCCTTCGCTCTACTAGCTTCCAGTACAAGCTTTCCAACTGCTCTGCCTGTTTGCGAATTCTCGGGATTGGAGTCTTCTTCGCGTTGTTGCTCAGTTTTGTGAGTAGGCCAGGTTCTTCCATGATGCGTTGAAGCTTCTCTCTCAGATCGTCTGGATCTCCGTTCTTGAAGTGTAGCCCGTTGAACCCTTCGGTGATTGCGTCCGCCTGGGCTCTGACATTTGAAACCACGACAGGAATGCCAACGGAGAGGGCTTCTCGAATTGTGAAGGAGAAGCTCTCATGACATGTGGATGGCATAACGAAGACATCGATCTCAGACAGTATCCTGCCAAGTTCCTCATGCCCGTACGGACCAGAGAATAGAATATTCGATTTCGAGGCATCTTTGCGCAGCGAACTCACATAGCCCGGTTCGCCACCTCCATGAATTCGCAGTTCCACGTCCTTTGCCCCGAGGTCCTTGAACGCCTCAACCAGCACGTGGACACCTTTGTATGGGTAGCTTTGCCCGATGTATCCGAACCTCAATCTTCTCGATTCCTTCTTCTCAAAGTCTTCTTTGAGCCTCAGATCCAGTCCTAGAGGGCACACGATTATTTTGCAAATCGTAGGGAAGTTTGCTCGGAACGTCTCCTTGACGAATTCAGAGGGCGCAAGGATTTGATTGACATTTGATAGGAGACCTTGAACATAGTGGTATCTCATTAAACCCAACTCGCGAGCCTTCCCCTCGCTTAGCAAGTGATCGAATGCCAAGATGCAATCTGCGCAGTATCTTTGACCCTTTGGGCCATTGCATAATTGCCCATCGGGCTTCAGTAGGAAAACCCTGTGACACATAAGGTAAAAATCGTGAAGGAAGAGCAGAATTGGTATCCTTCTTTCGATGGAAACCTCAAGGAGTGACATGCCCAGGCCGATACAATGCTGTATATGAATCATATCTGGCTTCAAGTCTTGCAGGAAATCGGAGAAGCTCAATGCAACCCGGTCGTCTATGTACGTGTCAGGGAATCTCCTTTGCGGAGGGGGAGTATTCATCCTCTTGACTGGTATTCCATCGAAAACCTCCGCATATTCGCTGTAATCTTCGCCCCATCCCCGACTGAACACATGAACCTTGTGCCTCTTCGACAGTTCCTTCGCCAAGAGATAACTATGCCATTCCGTACCGTGAGTTTCCTTAGGTGGAAAGCCGTGAGTCACTAATCCGACCCTCATGAGGTCTCCTCGGCCTCCCGTCCAGGCTCTGCGTTCGTCGGCCGCGCAACTCGCCCTGCTGCGGATCTCATAATCCAGCACCTCACATCTTTCCTATGCTGGTCAACGTCAGTTTGGCGGCATTGCCTTGCCAAGCTTCGGAACCTCACAGACATGGTCACCTAGCGCAATGGCGCCGGAACGGTCCTGCATACTCGGTTGTATTCGTGTCGCTAATAAGTGAATTGCCCCCTAAAGGATGCTAGACAAATAATAAGAAAGACAGAGATGACTTTACTTTCCAAGTGTTGGAGACGACGTTGGAAAAAGTTGTTCAGTCATCGCATAAGGCAACTGGTGGAGCCGTCGCTTATACCTTGGTTCTATGCCTTGAAGCTTTTCACATCTTTCTCTTCTTGTTGACATCAGCGAACTCTGTTGGACTGATTCATCTTGTTCTAGAATCAGTGCTCTGGGACCGGGCAGTCTTGGTAATCTCGGGCTTTGTCTCAGGCGTTGCCGATTACTGCCTCTTCCATCGGCGCTCAAGGGCGATCTCAGATATTGGCGCAGGGGTTGTGCTGGGATCAGTCATAGCTGCAGCTTCGGGCATGGTGGAGCCATCTCCACTTGGAACTGTCATAGCAATCGCCGGGATCGTTTTTATGTCAGGAGAAATCATGATCGCCTCGTGGCTTCAGGTAGCTAGTTCTGAAGAGCTGTTCCATATTTCTTCTGGGCATTCTGTCGTGATCTTCTTGTCGTCACTCCTATGGCCTACGCTGATCATGGCAGTGGGAACAGTGGGAAGTCTGATTCCTGTTGTCCGAACCAGTACGGGCAGATCTCCCTTGAATGTCTACGGCTACCTTGAAGGGGTGAGCATAAGGTTGTTTCCTTACACGATTGTTCTGTTTGCCCTACTTGCAACCCAGATACTTTGGTTACCTATCCTAACCAAAGTTGAATTGAAGGATCGTCGAGTGCGACAGGAACCGACAGTGGCCAGAGGAAACGCTCTGCGACAACCAGTGAGATTTCACTATTGGCTGCATGTCATACTGCCAGTGGCCATAGGCGTCATCGTGAGCTCGTCTCGGTTGCTAGTAGGTTATCCATTGACTGGGGATGCCCATTACTACCTCTCTGTGTTCCAACAGATGGATCGATATGGAATGGGGTCATCTTTCTCAACTGATCGCCCTCTTTTCTTCCTCCTCATGTACTCAATAAGAGCATGCCTTTCAATCGAGGCAGAAACGTTTCTGAAGTACGTCCAAGTGATCCTGACAGCTGCACTCGTAGTTTCGACCTACCTCTTCGTTAGCTGCTATCTCAAAGACGAGAGGCTAGCCATCTTGAGTGCGCTTCTGGCATCTGTTTCTCCTCATGTCACAATAGGAATCCAATACTTCATAATTGCAAACTGGCTCGCGATGATCTTGATGATAATCTTCTACGCAGCTGCGTTGAAGGCTGTTGGATCCGGGTCGAGATCGTGGTTCTGCTGCACCATAGCCCTATCTTGGCTGATGCTAGGTATCCATTTTCCGACATGGGTGTTCGCAACCTTGGTCCTTGTCGCTTACACATTCATTTCTTGGAGGATGAATCTCTCGGGGCGGGGCAATGTCCGTCTGATAGGTATCACGATCGGATCTTTAGCAGCGATCCTTCTCGTTTTCGCTGTTGGCTTTGTCGCCCCCGGCGCATCTACCAGCCTTCAAGACTCGTGGTCGAGAGCGATGGCAATTCTAACCCAGATGACTCCTCTCAACTTGGGACACTTCTTCCAAGACGATGTGCTGCTATCAAGCTACTTTGCATATGGAAGCTATGCAACCCCTCTGACCTTTACACTCGCACTATATGGCCTGTACAGGTTTTACAAGGTGCACAAGGAACCAGTTCGACTAGTCCTGTCTTGGACAGCAATCGCCTCCTTGGGGCTTATCTTCATCCCTTCACCTGAGCAATGGAGGCTTCTTTACATGATGCCGCTTGAGATCCTGGTGGCTACAGCGCTTGCAGATATTCTAAGATCAGTCGGTCTTCTAGGAGAATCATGCATTATCGGCGTCGGGAAGAAGATGTGGCTGCGAGCAGTAGCCATGGCCGCCATGCTTCTCGTTGCCGGAGCGACATTGCTGAACAGCTCTGCCTCACTCCTATTAATAGTATCAGGTTCCACGGTTGCGGGATGGATTCTGTTGTATGATCTGAGTTATGATCAGGTTCGCCAGATCGCGGCCGTCGAAATCGTCTTACTCTACGTGCTGGCATATGCCGCCAGAGCTTTCTGCACCTTGAGATAGGCAACCATCAATTTTGTACATTTCGGCTTAGAGTTCAAATAGGGCTGAAGCAAAAAGAGTTCGCAGTGAAGAAAACTCCAGTGGATTGGCCACCACATCGCAGTATCAGCGGCGGCCTCGGGAGGAGCTTACGAGTTCCCGACCGCACTCATTATGATTCCCGTTCCATACCAGCGCTGGTACAAAACCTAGTATTTTCCACAACCGTGAGCACATCGCTCACCAGATACTTACGGCCAAAACGCTAACCTAAGAAAGAGACACAGACTGGCCAGAACATATCACCTAAACCCAAGAATACATCGAAAGAAGCATCACTCAATGATGCTTAATGATGATTGTGATGTATCCGCATTTCGTTGGAAAATACGCATAAAGAAAATTTAATTTCCTTCGAGTAAATGCATCATCGAAGCATCACTCACATCATTGAAGAGATCACGTATCGACCAGCAGAGAACTGAGTAGTTAGGCTTATTCCGCCATATTCAGGGTAAGACCAAGCATTGTTAGCCGAATCAGGTAAGGGTTTATGCTTTGAGCAATCGAAGTGGCAGTCGCAAGAAGGCCTATCCTCTCGGCCAGAAAATTCTTAGAATATAATCTTCCCACGATCCTATTGCAGCTGACCGAGGAAACAAAAAGGCGACGAAGACGGCAAGGAGCCTCATAAGCCAAGTAAGGTGCGGCTTTGTGTTGAGTAAGGCAACCGCTGAAGACGCTGCTCTGCTCTCCATGAGAATAACTGACGTAGGTTTTCGGATTTACCAAGAAAAGGGGGGTTAGGTCCCTTCTGTGGGACCTGTCTTCTACTTCTTTCTGCGCCGTAGCACGAATAGAGACGCCGCTAGTGCTGATGCTAGGACTACTGCTGCTACTGGGAATTCTGGGATCGGTACGCCGCTCTGCTCCAAGTAGACATTGAACGCTCCAAGCGCACCATCGCTGACGTGGTACGGCATGGTCTGGACTTTGAATCCTTCCTGCTTTGCCGGTGACCAGAAGATCACGGCTGCAGTGTAGGGTCCACTGTTGAGCCATGCGCTGAACCAGCCGTCGAACGTGTAGTGGCTGAAGACGGTTCCGTCAGCTGCAGTGAACTGGACAGTGGTCCACGCGCAGCTTCTCCAGTCGTCACAGTACGTATAGCCAACCACTGTGCCATCCACCAGTCCTCGCCTATCAAGCTCGAAGATGACTGACGATTCGCCGCCTAGGTTCGTGCCTGGCACGACGACATCATAGCGTAGCTCGTATGGTCCGAGGTGGTTCACGTAGACGGGCTTCATGTCCGCTGTGTACGTCAATTCACCGGTCAACATGCCTCCGAAGCCTAGCGGGTCCAGTGGAGCACAAGGCAGGACTGCTGGTGGTGTGCTGACCTCGACCTTGTTGTAGTAGTGTCCTGGGTAGTAGTCGAAGACTGGCACGACGTGGACTTGAATCTTCCATCCTCCCTTGTAGTTCGGGTAGGCGTCGATGCCGTATGGCGCGTCGATTGGGTGTCCATCCCAGCCCATGTCGCCTGTGGCACCGCACGGGTCACATGGGTAGGCCATCACCCAGCCATACATGTCAGGTAGCCCTGCGATCACGACTTTGACGTAGTCTGTTCCAGCTGGCACATAGTTGAGTCTCCAGTAGCTGCGTGCGACGCGAGCTGCTGGATCGAAGTCAGTGTTCGGCCGGATTGGCACTGTGGGCACTAGGTTCCAGCTGTATCGAGTTAAGTTAGTGGTCCATTCGAACTGTGGCTGCCACCACCAGTCACTGGTCAAGTATTCGCCGACGAGTTTGTTCTTGTCGTCTAGGACCCTGATTCTCAAGTGTGCGTCGAATGGTATGCCTTCGAAGATGCCTTCATGTTTGAACTTGATGTTGAGCTGTAGCTCTGCGCCTTGGGTCAGCTTGATCAATATGTCTGACGTTGCATTGCCCTTCGTTGCATAGAACGTGACGGGTTTCTTCTGGACGTAGCCATAGGTCAAAGCCTTGAAATCGTATATGCCGCTCTCAAAGGAGTACGGGTAATATCCAACCGTGGGTCCCAGACCGTAACTGCCGGGTGCGTAGTAGTAGTACATGTAGCTCTCTGACCCATCGTAGCAGCGGAACCTGCTGTAGCCGTCTGGACCGAAGAAGTCGTTATAGTACGTGCCGACTGAACCATAGATGCACCTGTAGCTATCTGCGCCGAAGACTTGGCCGACTGCGTCATGGGTCTTTATCATGTGGTTGAAGTTGTTCCACATGTATGGCCACATGGCGACCGACGTATTCCCGTAGCCCTGCATAGTTGAGGGCAAGATGTAGTAGTCCGTGGTCGGTCCTATGTACTTGCCGTCCTTCTTTATCTGGACGTAGATGGGCATGTATGGGAAGCTCCAAGTCTTGTCGACGGTTGGGTGCTCCCAGTCCTTGCTGTATAAGGTTATGTTGAACTTGGCGCCTCTGTAGAGGTGGTCGCTGATTAAGGTCTCGCTGCCGCATAGGCCTAGGTTAACCTTCTCAAAGACCTGCTCCACATAGCCCCACATATACGCCTTAACCGTGTAGAGCCCTGCCATTATGCCGTAGTTTCTACCGTAGCCATACCATAAGCCCATCTCCTTGAAGCCCTTTAGCGTTATGGGCGAGTTGCTGCATGAGACTAGTACAGGAATGACATTCCAAGCGTAGACAGCTTCGCCTGCTGGGTTCTTGTAGTTGCTGCTTCCTGTGGCGGTGAGTTCAGCTGAGAGATACCTGTAGTAGGTTCCGCCGACTCCAGAATATGCCTTGTAACTCCAGCCCCAGACGATCGGGTTCTCCATCAACGTGCCTGGCACATCGTGGAAGTGCACCGTCTTCGTGACATAGCTCGATAACCTCAGGTCGAAGGGTATCCACACGTTGCCGGGCCACTCGACTGATGGGATGGTGAAGCTCACAGGCATGAAGGTTACTCCATCAGCCTCAGTCTGAACGTAGCCGAACAGCCAAGCTCTAACCCAGTACGTGCCTGCGCCGAGGCCGCTAACAAACGTCGCCCCGTTGCGGCTGCTGACGCTCCAGTCCAGGCCTGGCACGTGGGCGTCCATGTCAGCTGGCGCTCCGTAGAAGCCTTCACGTCCGAACTGGAAGTTGAAGCTGGCTCTTCCAGCTGTGACTCGCCAGCCACCCTCTCCTAGAGAGGAGGGACATGGACCGACTCCTCCCGGTATCCGTTTAGTACCTGCCTCAAGGCCCATCCACGGGAAGCTCCAATCAGCCCAGTTGCTCCCACCGTAATCAGTCGGAGACCACGTAGCCGCTTTGCTCGTTGATCCACCTGGAAGCATGCTCTGCGCATCAGCAAGCGACCTGTAGATCTCGATTTTTATGTTACGCTCTGTGCCTGCTTGGAAGAACGGTACTTCACCCGTTCCACATTTCGAGAATAGTGTGCCCCTGATCTGTACACCTGGGATCAAGTAGCCGTCGATGTGGTAGGATTGGCCTTTCAGGATCTTGATGCCGCTGGCGATCTTGATCTCCGGGTAGCCGGCTGCGGAAGCGTATACGTCATATACACCTGGGGCTACGCCTTCGACCTCATAGTGTCCACACCAAGCAGCATCGAAGTATCCTCTCGCCTCTACTGGTCTGCCTGTTGACTTGCCTGTGTACGGGTCGTCCGCTATGCCGACAGCTCTAACTCTGCCTGGCAAGGCGACTGGTAGCCCGTACAGTGTTGTGCTCCAGCCTCCGTACCGGATCGTTCCGGTTATGATGGCTGGGTCAACCTCACCTTTGACCAAGACGACAGGGTGGTTCTGATAGGGGAAGTAGACGCTTCCAATAACGTCAGGGCTCAAGAGGCGTCTGAACTTGAACTCGTAGGCGCCTGCGATCGTCGGCGCAGTCACATCGTTGATGCGTATGTAGTACCATTCGTCCGCGTAGTTGCCGTTCTGGTCGCAGAATAAGCTGAAGGTTATGTTGCCGAAGGTCTTCCAAGGCGAGAACTCAAACGGGCCGAATGGCTGGTTTGTCTGTGCCAGCCAGCTGTCCGGAGCGTCATCCATCTTGTCGTAGGTCGCCTGGTCTGCTCCAGAGAGAGTGAATGTATCTGTGTATACCCTGACCCTGTACCAGTACGGACCGTAGGCAAAGTCCTCTCGGTTTCTTGTGCTGATCGCGATGTTGTCGTAGTTGTTGGTGAATGAAGTGACGACGTTCCTTCTAGAAAGGCCGGTGAACTCCGGCGGGATCATTATCTCCGCCATGGTGAAGTTCACTGCCCTCCAGCTACCATAGGTCGTGCGCCAAGTGTCCTTCTGGTCTTTGGTCACGTTGAAGGCTAGGATCAAGTCACCTTTCACAGCGTGCTCAATGCTCAAGCCTTCAATCGTTGGGTTATCCGAAGCCCATTGCTTCGCCGCCCACATCGTGTTGAATTTCGTACCAGCTGCAATTGTCGAGGTCAAAATAGCGCCGAAAGGCGCGTAGTTGTTCGCGTCAAGCTGATACCATTGCATGGGACCCTGCGTTGGCCACGGGTTGTTTACGCCTCCAGTCCAGTAGGGCCATGGAGACTGATATCCAGGATACTCACCAGCCTTTGTATACCAGCCTGGTGCACCTGTCCCAAGAGCGGGTGCTGTGAACAGGCCGCTACCAGGGAACACATAGCCAACCAACCCCTTGACATGCGGGTCGAAATGCTTGGTTCGGAACGGATACGTTGCGATATGGTTGCCCATCGTAAAGTGGGCGCTTACAGGCATAGAGACAATTCCCAGTATGAATAGCATCGTCACAAATGCAGCGCTGATTCTCTTATCCATTTTCATTTCTCCCTATTTTTTTGCGCATTGCAAGTAGCGCATGGAACCCGGTTAACGGTCAGACGATATTTTAAGGCATATGTTGGCCCCCGATATACGAAAGCCCTTCAAAACATGATGCACGACCAAGCAACAATCCTCGACCGAGAAAACCATCAACCAACGGATTCGAAGTCAATAGCGAACTCCTTCATTCGATTGATTGCTAAGGAAATGATGAGTGATGAACAACGTGGAGAGCTCGCGAGACAGGGCGAAGCTGAACTCAAAGCCAGCTTGAAGTTAACGGGCAAAGACGAGAACGAAACATCTACTCGAACATGAAATCAACAGTTGACCGACGGTCTACCACATCCACCTATCGATTCGAACCCGGCATTCAATAAAGTTGACGATATCCTTTACGGCTTCGCAGAACAGAAACCTTTGGAGACCATCTTGAAATTCCTTCGGCACAACGTGTTACGAGTCATTAGGGAGCTGACGAAAATCATTAGGCAGTGATTTGAATTCATCAGATGGTTGGAAAAACGGGCCAAACAGCTCCTTAGAAGGCCTTTCTTTCTGGAACACTGGCAGCTTCGTCGTGGTGCTCCGGGCGGGACTTTCATGGCGCCCAACCATTTTGAACCCGCGCCCATGGCTATCTCCTCCAGCCGAGAGGCCACGATCCTTGACCGGGCTAGACGACCGGAGCACAATCCACTACATGACAAGCATAGAAGTTAAACTGTTTCTCTCTGCACCGTAATCTACTTCGACTCGCCACTTGTTTCACAGCGCCATTCTAGGATCCGAACAAGTCTTTTGAAAATAGAGAGGCGTTCTCGGAGGTTCTTTCCTATCGGACATTCCGTCAAACGCTATTGCGACAAAGCAATCACTCACGGATTATCTCCTTAACAGCCAACCGAACGTCTTCCGCCTTGACTGTTTTTCTTCCTGCGTGTGACGCCAAGTCTTTGGCTTTCTTTCCGACACGTTCAGCAAGTTCCTCCAGGATCCTCCGCAACTCCTCAGCCGCGTCGTCACCCACCCTCTCAGCTCCCGCCTTCTCAATCAATCTATGCACTGCTGCAATCGATAATTCTCCGGCGGCCATGAATGACAACCACTCTTGAGGGCTTTCTCCTCAAATGGCATATAAATCTGTCTTCCATCGACAGAACAGACCTGAAAGATAACGAGCAGGAAGAATTGCGCCCGCCGCCTTACAATCAACACCCATTGCACTCAAAAGAGGGCCATTTCAAGAAAGTTGCCTTACAACCGGTGAAAAGACAAATGCTTAATTCCACGCAAAGGGAATCAGAAAAAATCCCCGACTTTGGTGGAAGGGAATTGGGAAGAGTCAGAACAGAGATGATCAAGAAAACAGCGAGGGAGCTACTTGAAAGCAACCCTCAGAGATTCTCTGCTGACTACGAAGAAAACAAGAAAGCTGTCGACGAACTGGTCAACGCCAAAACAAAGCGTGTCAGAAACAGGATAGCAGGCTACGTCACAAGGCTCAAGATAGTCGAGAATCAAAAGAAGTCAGGTACCTTCGCTGAAGCCCCGCTCCCTCCGGAAGAAAGCGAAAGAGAATAGCATTATTCTCACTCCGAGAACCTTTCATCGCGTCGATATCTTAACAGCGGAAAACTCTTCCAAACACTTTTCTGCAAGCGCACAGCGTAGCACGGATCTAGGCAAGCTGATCTGGATGAGTGTGATCAATGACTTCAACAGAACTTGGGCAATTCGATACCTGAGAGAAGCGCTCGCTGACTATCACAAAGGCAAGGAAAGTCAAAGAGAAGACCAAAGCAGATCGTTCATGGCGACAGCCATTAGAAAAGCACAGCTAGCCCTTGAACATGCCTTCGGAGCTCCAGAATACCTCGAAATATTGGTCGCCGACGCGATCCATAGTCGAGCAACCGGCCAAGATTCGAAGGTAAGCCTCCTCTCAATTCTCGCCTCAGTCGCGAACATGCTCTCAGAGTCCCAGACAACGTGGAGCAGGGAATTGATTCTCAAGATCACAAGGGAAGCCCTCCAAGGTGCTTCAACCATCATACAAGACATCACATCTGAAAAGAGCATAGAACTTGAGATAGAGTAACAGACTGCCGTTGGAAGACTGAGACATGGAGACCTTTACTATCAAAACGGACATACTAGATCTCAAGATAGCCATAATCGACATTGGAAGCATACACATGCATGAGGAAACAATTCCTGAGGTGGTTCAAGCGCTTGCTGCAGACCTTCTAAGAGACAGCGTGTTGAGACATCCTGTGATAGTTGACGAAAAGACGATCGTAGTTCTCGATGGAATGCATCGAGCCGCGGCCCTAAAAGCGATTGAATGCATCAGGATTCCAGTCTGCTTTGTGGACTACGACAATCCCTCGATAAGGATCGAAACCTGGTACCGCGCCTTCAACAGAAAAAAACCACAAAGCCTTGTCGAAGAGCTGACGCGATGGAACATCAAGACCAGACAGTCGAATATTCGAGAAGCGAAGAAGAGCCTGGAGGCTGGAACTGCAGCGGCCTTCATCGCAACAAGTGAGAGGTGCCTTGTAATCGAGAACACGAGTAGCGATGTGAGGCAGAACTTTCAACGTGTTGTGAGCATTGAACGTATGGCAGAGAGCCTTGGGTATAGGGTGAACTATGAAACAGAGCTTGACGCGCTGAAGGAATTAGGAGAGGGAACGGCTCAGCTCATTCTCGGTCCTCCGCGAGTAACAAAGCAAGATGTCAGAACGGTCGGACTAAAAGGTGACCTATTTCCACACAAGGCAACTAGGCACATAATTCCTGCGAGGCCGCTGGGGATTGACGTTCCCATCGAGATTCTACGGAACCAACGTATAGGGCTTCTACAAGCAAACAGACAGCTAATGGAGGCTCTCAAGAAGAGACGGCTGGAAAGGCTCAACCCAGGATCACTAATTGAGAACAGAAGATATGAGGAACAAGTTTTCCTATTCAAGTAAGGATATGGACAAATTGACCGTCAAAGTGAGATTGATCGGCGGATTGAAAAGTCTCGCGGGAAAGTCAGAGATCTATCTCACGCCAAAAAGAACAGCATTAACTGTGTCTGAAGCGATCCTGGAGCTATGCCACAAAGTCTCCAGTACGGACTTTGAGAGAGTAGTGGTTGATCCCAAATCCAGAACAGTCGGACCAAACGTAATCGTTCTTGTCAACGACAAGGACGTCAGCGTCCTCCAGGGATCAGAGACGCTGATCAGAAGTAATGACGCGATCACATTGGTTCCTGTCTCTCACGGAGGATAGGAGGGTGAAGGAGTGACCATCAAGGTCGGTATTGCGGGGTACGGTAGCTGGGGAAAGAGACACTTTGAGTCTTGGAGGAAGATTTCAGGTGTTGAGATCGTAGGAATCTATGACCCCGCATTTCGAGGCGAATCCTTCTTCAGTAGCCTAAAGGAACTTCTGCAGAGAACCGAGGCTCTCGATGTCGTTGTGTCCGCTCAAAGCTTGGCAGAGGTGGGAACTCAGGCAATTGAAGCGGGAAGACACGTCTTCCTTGAGAAGCCCGTCGCCACAAACATCGACGAGGCGAAACGCTTAGCAAGGATAGCCCGAGACAACCCCAGGTGCATGTCGATGGTTGGCTTCATTGAACGATTCAACCCCGTATTCAGGAAACTTAACTCCATCTTCAAGGAGATTGGAGAACCGCGGACCATATTCTGTCAGCGTTCGGGGGCTCCAACCTTAATTGCCAGGCAGACCGGAGTCCTAAAGGACCTCGCCATTCACGATATTGATCTTCTACGTTGGATGCTAGGTGAGCCCATATCGGTGTCAGTTCGTTCTAGTCAAAGCTTCCACTTCGGTGAGCTTGAGCTCTCATTCGAAGGAACAGAAGCTCTCGTAATATCAGATTGTCTGGGTCCAAAAATACGTCGGTGGGTCGCGACATTTGATGATAAGACTTTGTTCGCCTACTTCGAAGGGGACAGATGGAGATTGTTCGATAGCGGAACTGAGATCCCTGTCGCATGGACGCCTCCGCTAGAGGAGGAGTTGAGATACTTCATTGACTGTCTGGAAGCTCATAGGCAGCCATCTCCAGGCATAAGCGATGCCGTGCGAGCCCTCGAAATCGTCGAACTCGCCAAGTAACGGAGGATCGAAGCTTCGTCGTTGCCAGGCTAGCATCAAGAACGTCTTTTTCTTAAGAAGCTGAATGAGAAGTTGCATGGCATAGCCATTATAAGCGTTCTGCCGTCAATTACGATGTGGTGCGGTGGATGAGAAGACTATCAGTCTTGTTAGTGCTATTGCTGATTCTGGCCGTTTTAGCCCTCCCGAATCATGGAGTCATCTCATCCGGAACTGTCGCTGGGACGAACGTTGTGATAAACGAGTTCGACCCCAATCCA
>Ga0209725_1000283_pt1 | contig 30997 bp, 37 predicted proteins | sample I18A1metaG_FD_184145 | JGI IMG/M metagenome (GOLD analysis project Ga0209725, IMG submission 184145) | Lake sediment bacterial and archeal communities from Gulf of Boni, Indonesia to study Microbial Dark Matter (Phase II) - ​I18A1 metaG... | ecosystem: Environmental > Aquatic > Freshwater > Lake...
TAGATGTATTCCGAGGACGAGGACCAGCAACACCGCCGATATCCTCTGGAACAGCCAGAGCCAAACGTTCGTGGGAGTTGAACTGCTGACGCGCATGGTTAGGTGCCTCCGAGTAGAGGAAGACCGTAAAAGATGATGAATCCGCTCGCGAGAACACCCACCGCTATCATGATCCAGAAGACCACTTTCTGAGACCGTAGACCGACGCCGACGTCGAATAGAACGATCCGGATCCCGTTCATCCCGTGAAAAGTGATGATGCCGAGCATCAAGAGGTCAATGGCGAGGACGGTTCTGTCTACGGCCCAGAAAGGATTCCTTAGGCCGTCAAGCATCGTGAACAGTGGACCAGTCAAAGCGAGGTTTGCTTGAGAGATCGCGATCACATGCGCAGCCACGAACAGAACCATGGCGACCCCGGATATTCGCTGGATGAGCCATGCCCAGACACCAAGCCGCACATTTCGCGGGTTCAGCTCTCCGCCTTTTCCGAAGAGCTGTGCGATCCGCCTAGTCATAGAAGATCAACCTCCCGGCGTACAATATGATCCCGAAAGTGACGAGGACCAGTCCGGTGAAGATCCCGAAAACCCGCTCGAGACCCGCCGCGCCTGAGGTGTATGCTCCGAAGAGGAAAGCAACTTCGAATACCAGAAACACGACTAGCAGAACAAGCCACCACATCGAAACGTGAACAGAACGGCCTTGAACAGCTTCACTCAAAGAACCTCACCCTGCGCTTGACCCTGCCCGCAGCACGCTCGCTTGAGTAGATCATCCTGCCAAGCATCGTAATCGAAAGCAGGGTGACGACAAGATACCCTACTCCAACGAGTACATCCGACGGATATGCGATTCCCTGCAGCACTCGAGGCGCGAGCGATGTGAGCTGCGATACCGCATATGTCCCGATGAGAAACACCAGGATGAAAGCGAACATCCAAACTATGCCGGCACCTCTAGGCAAGATCTCCACCTCTAGGGATTCTTCTCTGACGGTAGGCAGCGAGCAGGAGGGCGGCCACTGAAATTCCATTGACGACAAGGAGCATGGCAAGGAATGTGGGGTCCGAGAACGTCGCGACTTGGCCGGGCGTAGCATATCCGTAGCCCGTCAGGAGGAGGAATTGCAGGATCACCACGAACGCGGCGGCCATCATGAGTGGTCTATCCCGGGGTGCACGCCGAGTTCCCCTGTCAATGAACGGCACGAGGATTAGGAGTATTCCAAGCACTGAAAGCAAAACTACTGCATGCATGGGTTCAACCCCCTGCGTCTTGAGGAACTGGTAGACGCCCATGAAGTACCACTCGGGCTCCAGTATCTGGGGCGGCTTCAATGGATCATACTTCTCCGCAAGTTTCACTGGGAAAAGTGAAGCGAAGACCACAATCAACCCGAGTATCGCGAATGCAAGGGCAATCTCACTCAACAAATGGTTGGGGAAGAACGGGATCTCGTTCTCCGACGAGTTTGAAGATTCAGAGCGGGCCTGAGATTCCATGCCTTCTCACCATCCAAAAGTGGATCGCCATCAGGATGATCATCGCGCCTGGAATGAGCAGCAGATGATTCGCGAAATAGCGCAATAGCGTGTCTGCGTGTCCTCTACCCCAGAATATGGACCCCACAACCGACCCTAGGTATGGGATCGATGCTGCGATTCCTTGACCGATCCCTGAGGCACCGAGGGCTTCCTGATCCCACCTCAGAACGTAGCCAGTATACCCAGCGAACAGCGTCAACAATCCGAGCAGGACCCCAACGACCCAGTTTAACTCACGCGGAGCCTTGTACGAGCCCGTGTAGTACACTCTAAGCATGTGGAGAACCGCGAGAATCAGCATGCCGTTTGCGCTGTAGAAATGAACGCTCCTAAAGAGCCAACCGTAAGGGATCGTCTTCGTAATCACCTGGACACTCTCGAAAGCTCCCTCAGGTGTCGGGGTATAGTACATCGCGAGAAAGATCCCGGTAACCGCGAGCACTGCGAAAAGTAGGAAGGTCATTCCCCCCAGACAGTAGATGGGGCTGAGAGCGTGATGTGGCACCCGACTTGTCACGAATGGTTCGATCTTGGTTCGGGCTACGAACCAATCCCAGAACCTCTCAGACCGGGACCGCTTTGTCAAGTATCTGTCCCCTCACTGCTCGCCGTAGAGCGGTACACCCCTTTCGTAGCCGTTGGCGTAGATCTCCCCGTTCGTTTCGATCTCAAGCCTAATCTTCGGCATCGGCCTAGGCGGCGGACCTGCCAAGACGGCTCCGTTCGTCGGATCAAAGACAGCCCCGTGACAGGCGCAGAAGAGATTGTCCTTCTTTTCTTCCCAACCTTTGATGGGTTCCTCGTCGAAGTGGATTTGGCATCCGAGGTGTGTGCAGATAGCGTCGTAGGCTGCAAAGTCGCCCGAGGCTAGGTGTATGAGCACCGCCGGTCTGTCCTTGTGCGGGTAAGTGAAGAGAACACTTGTTCCGGCTGCGACCTCGCTCTTGTTTGCGACCTTCATACGTGGATACGAGCTTGTGCCGGATTTTCTCTCAAGAAGGAACGCGCTCAATTGTCCGACAGGAAAGAGTACCAACGCGCCGGAGAAGAGTATGAGAGCTTTTAGGAACCTTCTCTTTGCGAGGTCTGTCGCTTTACCCTGCGTCTGAGAGGACGATGTATGCACCTCCCGGAGGCACCTACGCGAACTACTTTCTCAAGCTATTATTTATCAGCCAACTGAAAGACATACTAGTACTTACAAGCACGAGGCTCCAGATGCGCGTAACAGAAGTCGATTACTGCTAGACTGCCAAGACCCGTACATATAGGCGGCGTCAGCACAAGTACACGTCAGGCCTTCTGTCGAGAATAACATCATTCGTCGCCGTCAGTCTCTTGTTGGCAGCTTCTCGAAGGTTGATCTGACGAACGACTACCTCTTCTCGATTTGATGAGGCACAGTAAAGGATCCGCCCTCTCGGGTCGAGTATCTCCGAACGGCCAATATACTTCAGTTCTCCCTCGCGGCCGATCCTGTCAGCAGTCACTGCGAAGATGTGGTTTTCGATACACCTGGTCCTCATCGCGTGTGGGCAATAAGGAAGTACAAGGTTGGATGGATGCGCGACTATCTTTGCGCCTTTGAGCATCAGCGTCCGGACCGATTCCGGGAAGAACCAGTCGAAACAGATCATGACACCAAGATCGCCGAAAACCTTGAACTCGTTGCCCGCTTTGAAGAACTTCTTCTCTTTAGAGAACAAGTGAACCTTGCGATAAGTGAAGGCTCGCCCGCGACGGGCGACAATTGCGGAGTTGTAGAAACTGCCGGCTCTTCGTTCCGCGATCCCTCCAACAATCGTCATCTTGCGACCACGTGAGACCTCAAGGAGCTTCTGGCTCGTGTAGCCGTCGGGGATAGGTTCAGCGACCTTCTCAACTTGTCGTCGGCTGGAGAAGTTGTATCCAGTGTTGAAGAGCTCTGGGAGGACCATCAAGTCAGCTCTGGTCCTCTCGAGCAAACCGAGAGCCCTATCGACGTTCTCTTCAACCTCGAGAAGTTGAGGATTCATCTGTATGAAGCCGACACGCACTTTTGCCGTCCCGAAGCTAGCCAATCCAAGCTTAGGCATTGATCTACTTTGCGCACATCCTAGAAGACACAACTATCGACCCAAGACGCGTTGGTGCCGAGGGAGTCAGCTGCCCACACAAGACCGTGGACTTGCAACTCGGAGATATGCCGCGCAGCGTTTCACTCCCCTCATCTCGCTCGACAAGCCCGCTGACTGGGGCTTCGGTCACAGGAATCTGGCTTCCATTGATACTGGTCCTAGGAAAGACCAGGTTCAGTCTAGCCGCCCTGCGACAGATGTTCAGACTCCCAACCCTATCTGAATTTGCCTCAAAGCCGCAGACAGTACATCTGAAGTAGGCCCAGTTCGCTCGATTCCTACGAGTAATGTTCCCACACCGTGGGCACGTTTGACTTGTGAAGGCTGGGTCGACCATGAGCAGAGCATGACCACCCATCGCCGCGTGATGCCGCAGTGCGTGGCTGATCAACGCGTAGGGAATGCGATTCGTCTTCTTCCTCTGTCGCTTGCGCCACTCATGCTTTCGTTTATGCAGGTTTCGCAGTTTTTCGATTGCTATATCCGCGTCATACGATCTCGCGAGATCTACGATCTGCTTCGAAACCTGCCATATGCGAGTGTAAGTGTAGTTCCACTGTTTCTTGGCCAAACGCTTCAGTTTCAGTCCGGCTTTTCCTGAAGGCATTGAGTCGCGTACGTGTTGAAGCTTTGCTCTTCGTTCCTCAAAATGAATCTGTCTCCGTTGCAGTTCTCGTCCAAGGTAGAGCTGACGGAGAACCTTTCCGCTTCTGTTGGTTATTGTTATGGCGATTCTTGCGGCGTTTACGTCCAAGCCCAGCACGTTTGATCCTTGAACGGGAGTGGGTTCGTCGCGCGCTATAACGGCAAATAGGCGCAGATTGTCCTTCATTACGATACTACTCACTCGCCAACCTCTCTTCAGGTGTTCAAGCAGACGAGAGTATGATCCGTCCTTTGCGAGCGGCAAGAAAATCCGCTCGTAGTTCGAACGCAGAGCCAGTATCGCTCTCCCTTTCCAAGTTCGCTTGAAGGAATGCAGACGAAGATCGAAACGAACCACCACGTTGTCGGTTCTTCGTTCGGAGTTTCTTCGACTCCAAGCATAGCTGGTGGCTTCGATGATGAGCTGAGAGGCTATGGGGAACCTGGTCCTGAATGCCTTGTAGGTTAAGGTGTGCAGCTGCCTCCTGCTCTGTGGATGATGCTGTTTCATGATCTGCCGAGCTTCAATCGCAATCGTGCGAAAGGTCTGATACGTCTGTCTAAGAGAGCGATTCTTCCTCTCAGTCAGCACAAGAGTATTGAGCGGGAGGCATTTCCGGAGCGTACCAGTCCCCACATAGGCATGCAATGGCTCAGGGCAAAAGGTAGAGACCCAGATGAAAGTGAAGAATGGTGCCGAGGAGGTGAGTTTCCCCGTCGGTTCATCCGACGGTTTTGAACACCTGATTTGGCCGGCCGCCGTGGGCCGTCAACCCGGTCTTCAGCTTCACCTGCGCGAAGGCATCGGGTGCTCTCCCAGGCTGAGCTCTCGAGGAACACGAAGGTTCTACCTCGGCATACCTGGGACGGGATTCTAGGCCTCTCGGGCTTCAATTAAGACTTTCTCAGCGCTTGCTGGAGATGACTTCTGCTTCCGTATCTCGTGGACACAAGATTGCCTCTGGCCGGTCTGATTTGCGGGACTTCCAAAATCCATTTAACGAGGCCAGATTCAACTGAGAGCGTCGCCTCCTTGGACACAGAGACGGAGGGCTGATGACGGGACGCTTGGTTACTGTCCCTTAGTGGTCTGACGATGTTCATGGGCCGGTAGATCAGTCTGGTATGCCTTCGGGGCCGAAGATCGTCCGCTTGGCAAACTCTAGGTCCGATGTGCGGAAGGTCGCGGGTTCAAATCCCGCCCGGTCCACCATATTTATTCGTTGTTGTTCCTGTGTTTCGGCCGTTTCTCCCCGAAAGGTTCGGATTTGAGCCGCGGGGTTTTTCGGGTCTGCGAGATTTTCTAATGGGTAAGAACCCTCACAAAGCATCACAGCAAGGGTGCCTCCGAGGGGTCTATTCGGTCTCTGAGGATGTCTGGGCACATTACACGATGATGTGTCAAACCTTGACGCTGATTGCGCCTAAGCTTGACGTGAGATACTAGCGTCGGCAAACTTCATCTATGCATTCCTCACACACCATAGGCTCTCTCTGAACAGTATGAATGAGATCAGGTCACAGGTCGAGGCTTCCAGTGAGCTACTCAATCTTCCATTTGGCGGATGTCGGAGACCCATTTGTTTTGGCTTGGCGTCCTACGCATTCTCACCTTAGAAGGATGTGAGGGGACGACATACTGGGGCAGTCCTACGGCCGAGTGAAGACCTTGACAGGCTGCCCGATTATCAGTAGGTCTGCTGAAGGTGGGGTCCTAGGATCTCAATGTAGGGACTCAATAGAGAGACATCTATCAACAAACAGTTTGTGAAGCAGTACGGGGCAATCCCAAGCCCCCATCCTGAGCAGCCTGCTTCGCCCAGTCACCTCGCGGGTCCCCTTGCATAGCGCACCTATGTCGAATAGCATGATCGCGACACCCAATTCTCTCTCGATTCGTAGGCAGCTTGAGTCGTACCTGATTTGGAATCAAACTAATAGGATCTTAGATCAGCACCGCAGGTTCTTCGCGAGCAGGTTGGCGTATAGATCATGAAGGCTGAAGGCCCCGGACAAGAAAGGACCAAGCGGGCCGATGAACGGTTTAGGGTATTTCCTGTTCTGAGTTCCATACTGTTGGTGCTTGTCCACGATTCTCCTGGTCTTCCCTCCTTCTCGCAATGGTTGTGCTTCTCGCCATCGGCATGTTTGCGTGGGGCATTGGCTACGTCCTTGGCGATGATCGGGCTGGTCTCTCGTTGAAGCTGGTCGGTTGGCTTGCTTGGGTCAATCAGACTGCGATCGGCGTGCAGATTACAATCTTCCATTCCTCTCACACCGACGTAGAAGAGGCATTCGCCAAGATATTCGCACTGCCACTCTAGCCACGCTTCGTTGCCGCCAAGCAGCCGACAGGCGCAGTAGAACCTGCTGACCGTTTTGCCGCTGCCTTGGAGGAAAAGACGGCTGACCTGCTTTTGAAGTACGACGTACCCGGCTCAGTGGTCGGATACATTCAGGACGGCGCGAGGACGGGCCGCGCTCGCCGGACTCACCAAGCTGTTATCCGTTTCCGAGAGAGATTCTCCGGCCCTGCAATGATAACGACGAGCCCAGCCACGATCCACGACAACATCCCGTCCGTGAAGGTCGGCAGAGGGGCCAAGAAATACTGTGGTACTGTGGTTGCTGCGTGAAGGATCCAGACCATGAGCAGGCTGCCGCCTGTGCTGTTGTAGACCCATGTGAAGAAGATCGACGCCATTAACGTGGACAAAACCAGTGGGAGCAAAGGTATGCCCATTAGTAACCTTTGAGGCCACTGGAACGGATACCGAGAAGTCCAATGCGATATGATTGCTTAAGTCGCTGCGAATGTGATCAGAGCAACCCTGGGAGGACCGACGACTATTCGAAAGTCAGGAAATCGTTGCTCAACCTCAGAAGCTACGGTCAGGCGCATGAGGAACCGCTCTCCTCGATCTAGTAGGGTGCTCCGAAGTTAGCTGTTTCGTGATGCCTAACTGTGCATCTCATTATTCAAAGACTCTTCTCGATCTTCTCAGCCTGACGTTGCAGAATGGGCACATCGGCTGGTATTGCGAGCTTCAAGATCAGGCCCCCCTCTCCTTCTCGTCCATTATTCGCGGCACTCATGGCTGCCACGTGAAAGCCTACGCCCAAATCGAGAAGGTTCTGTATGGACTTGAAAGGAATCTCGAAAGCCTCGGCTTTGGCGCCGGTCTAGATCGGAAGCGCAAAGCAAGCAGCGATATTAGAGGCGAGCGAACCATCCCTTCTGCCGGAGGTAGAAGACTTGGTAGAGTTCAGAAAGGCTGAGGAGCGTTTCCTGATGAGGAACGAATTGTGTAGGTTGGCGACAATATCTCCAGATGGGATGCCTGATGTGGTTCCGGTCTGCTACATCTACAAGTCTGGCAAGCTCTTGGTCGCGACTGATTATGCAACGAGAAAGTATCGCAACATTCTAGCGAATGACAGAGTAGCTCTAGTGGTAGACGCGTATCGGCCCAATCGTGGCATACTCGTTCAAGGAAAACTGAAGATCTTGGAGGGAGGGCCTGATTTTCGAGGGGCCTATGCGCTGTTCTACAAGAAGTCTAGTTGGGTAAGAGCGCATCCTTCGAAGGAAGGGGAAACACAGTTCGTTACAATCGACCCAAGTAACAAGGTCAGTTGGGGCTTAAGGTCTAACTGAAACCATAGACCTTGAGCGCCAAGGAACATGCGCTAGCGAGGTGACAGTGCGAGGATGTCGGGTGGGATTGCTCAGAGCGAAGGTGGCCCACTAAGGCTGTTGAGCCGCGATGAGGTGTACCAGATTCACCTTGCCTCCTTGGAGATCCTGCAGCGAGTAGGCGTCATGGCTGACAGTCCTGAAGCTGTGAAAATTCTGCTCGAATCAGGAGCGACACTGGACCGGCAAAAGAGCGTGGTTAGGATCCCAGAGAACCTTGTTCAGGAAGCTGTAGCAAAAAGCCCAAGAGCTTTCACTATTTATGCGAGAAATCCGCAACACGACGTTCGGATTGAGCAGGGAGTGACACATTTCGGCCCGATGATAGGCCGGAAATATATCCTTGACCTCGAAAGTGGCAATAGGCGAAAGACTACACTAAGTGACGTTGAAGCGCTAACCCGGTTGGCAAGCGCGCTCGAAGACTACACATTGCCTCATAGCGGCGTCCTAATGCCTCACATCGAAGGTATTCCAGACCCTGTCGCGCACGTACATGCCTATCTCGCGACCGTCAGGAACTCCGAGAAGGTTGTCAAAGGAACCGCAAGGGGAAGAAGGGAAGCAAGAGATTGCATAAGGATGGCTGCCGTGCTCGCTGGCGGCGAAGAGGAATTGAGACAGAAGCCGAACATGTTCACGACCTGCAACGTAATATCGCCTCTGAGACTTGGATGTGGTATGACAGAGGGGATGATGGAATATGCCAGAAATCGGCTGCCTGTCGATATCGCCTCAGAGCCACAGGCAGGAGCTACGGCTCCAATAACGCTTGCCGGGTTACTAGCTCAGCAGAATGCCGAAATCCTTAGCGGAATCACGGTAGCCCAACTAGTCTGTCCGGGAACGCCTGTCTTCTACGGAACCTGCGGCTCGATCATGGACATGAAAAGGGGTATGATCGCTCTAGGATCAGTTGAAACTGGCCTGATCAATGTTGGTCACGCGCAGCTCGCTCGGTACTATGGCATACCCAGCCGCGGTACAGGAGGAGCATCCGATGCGAAGACATTGGATATCCAAGCGGGGTACGAGAAAGCAATGACGCTTCTAATGGCCGCTATGGCCGGAATTAACTACATTTGGTATCCTGGCACGCTTGACGAAGCCCTCACGGTGAGTTTGGAAAGCATCCTGATAGATCACGAGATATGTGGCATGGTGAAGCGCGCATTGCGTGGGATCGCGGTGGATGAAGATACGCTGGGAGTTAATTTGATTCAAAGTGTAGGTCCTAGCGGATCATACATCGGTCAGAGACATACCCTACTCCATCTGAACGAGAAAGAACAGTACTTCCCGAAGATTAGTGAACGACGGTCAAGGGAGGATTGGGAATCTGCAGGCTCAAGAGGTCTACACGATGTGGCCAAGGATCAGGTGCGAAGAATTCTCAAGGAGTACGAGCCGGCGCCCTTGGATCGAACCGTTGATCAGGAACTAGGAAGGATCGTCAAAGAGATAGAGAAAGAGAGGATGAGATCAAGTTCGCCTTAGAATCCATTTTCCTTTGAAATCACGTTGCACTCAAAGCGATCTTGCGGATTTCGACACAGCCGCTGTCGATTGGAACATTGATTTTAGGGATAGTTGAACTCAAGCCCTAGGTCTTGGACTTCTTTCTTGACACGGTCATAGATCTCCACTTGTTCTTTCTTGGGAGTCAGGGTTCTCATGTCATAGATCTCGTCGAATGGATATCCGAGAGGGCCTCCTTCGTCCGTTATCTTGCTTTCATATTTGGCAAGGAGCGCCTTGACGATTTCATTTGCATCGCTTCGTTTGAGCCGTGTGGCAGCGTAGGCGGCTTCAGCGTAGAATTTGTTTTCAAGTGGAGATCCAAGGAGAGACTTTACCTTGTACCGTCGGACGTTGCCAACTCCGCATGAACCTGAAGGAATCGTAGCAACGGCGTTTTCGGCGGTCTCATAGTACATCATTTCGGTCCCGGGTCCTGCGGCCACCGTTATTCCCATAATATTGACTATTCTCGAGTTCTTTGCAATTGCTTGGCTGCATATCGAGTTGCCCCAAGTAGCTTGCCTATCTGTCATGATCGCAGGCTGCATGCGCATGGGCATGAACTCGCCGTAAGCCTGACCAGACTTGTTTTGATAGACCATAACCGACATGATTGAGCATGCTACTGCGACTATTGCTGTCCCCTCAGGCCCGCCTGCCCAGCCGCCAATCACATTGCAGGAGTACGGGTTCCTCAGGCATCCATAGTCAACACTGAAAGCTACCTTTCCCAGTGATTGGTAGTCAGTCTTCAGTTCAGCTGTCGTAGGGACGACGATCGCATCTGTTCTTCGAATGCCTTGGGCTTCATCGCATGATGCTATGTCGGCAGCAGCAGAAGGACAGGCTGATGCGAGATGCAGCCCGGGTCTTCCAGCGCGTCGTATCGCCTCTCTGGCCCAGCCCGCAGCACAGCGTCCAAGGTGTATTTCTAGCGGTGTCGTGATTCTAAGCTTGTACCCCTCTGCGCTTTGAACAGGCGGCCCAACATAGAACCCGTCGATTATTGGTTCTTGAGCGATGCTCTGGTAGACTTTTACAAACATGTCGCCTTCCGGGACATCGCTCTCAATGATGCCTCCAATGATCGTGGGGGGACTCTTATCGTCTAGAGTTCTGCAATGGATTGTTCGTTCCTCGGAACCCGAACCGATAGTTACGCCATCACGAACCTCCCTCAACCCATCCTTAATCTCGCGTTCATCGAACCTTATCACTCGTTCCGAGTCCATACAGTAACTGCCGACTTCTGCATAAAGCTCGACGCCAGCCTTCCAGAGATCATCTGCTAGTCCATCATCACAATTAACAGGATTCGCGGGGTCGTACCTTATCTCGTGCTCTTTCGCGAGGCGTGAAGTCGTCTTCCAGACTCTCAGGTCGAATTCTTTCACAGGTTCCCTCGGTCCTGTGTTGCACGCCCTGTCCAAGACTTCCCAAAATCTTGGTGCGGCCACGACGTATCACGGCCTTTGCATGAGACCGCTGACGACCTTTACCGCTTCTGCGGCATCTCTTCCGTATCCGTCGGCACCGATTTTCTCAGCCCAGTCTCTTGTCACCGCTCCTCCTCCGGCAACGACTTTGAATCTATCGCGCAATCCCATACGTTTGACGTCTTGAATGAGGTCGGCAATTTCTTCCATCGTAACAGTGAGCAGGGAAGAAGCACACATCACACGAGCGCTTTCGTTTTGTGCTTGTGACACAAATTTCGAACTCGGGACATCAACGCCCATGTCGGATACTTCGAATCCAACACTTCTTAACATCATTATGACGATATTTTTCCCGATATCGTGTATGTCACCCTTCACCGTGCCGAATACAATCCTCTCCCCGTGCATACTTGCGCGTTGTTCCTTTGAGAGCACAGTTTCCAGAACGGTGAGAGCAGCCTTCATCGCGTCGCCGGCTATTACCAGCTGAGGTAGGAAAGCCTCACCACGATGGAATCTATCCCCGACTTCCCGAATCGCGCTGGAGACCTCATCGATGGCCTCTAAGGGATCCAGGTTCTTCTTTAGCACCTCTTCAGCAGCTGCCCTCGCAGCCTCTGGATCATAAGTGACGGACACTGCATCTCTCAGTTTATTGAAGAGTTCTTTCTTTTCCTCGGCGGTCATGAGAATTCTCTCACGTCACTAGATGAACCGATTTTGCTGTCTTAAGAGTATCTGGGACGTGCGTGTGCCTGCGATTGAGTCTGTAGTCATCTATCTCGGAATTGAATATCTATAGCTAGCCACCCTAGGTCCAGATAGGTTCTGTCCACAATCTGAGTGTTTGGCCGATTCCCTTTCTCTTTGCTTCCTGGTAGATCTTGTAGGCAACTGCAATATCTTCGTGCGCCATTCCTATTGGCGCGAAGAAGATGCGTTCTCTACTGTTTTCTCTGCCCGGCTTCCTTCCGTCCACTACCTCGGCAAGGTTAGCGTATATTCCCTCGTCCTTCACTAGGCCTTCTTTGAACATTCTAGCCAAGACCGGCGTTTTGCGGTGTTTAACGGCTTCCCAGTCGTCAACAACAATCTTGTTCGAGTGAAGGACGACATCGTATTCCTCCTCTACATACGAACCTATGTGCGTGAACAGTGTCCCTTCTTTGACCCAAGCGTCTTTGACGATAGGCTCATCTGCAACAGTGGCCGTGACAATGACGTCAGCCCCGACCACTGCATCCTTTGGAGTTTGCACAGCAGTTGTGCGAACCCCGGTCAACTTCATAATGTCATTTGCAGCTTCCAACGCGGTCTTTTTTGGATCCCAGCCGCGGAACTCATTCAGGTTCGGTAGGACTTCCTTCAGGGCCAGAGCTTGCGTTCTGGCTTGAACTCCCAAGCCTATCAGAGCCGCGGTTTCAGAGTCCCTTCTGGCCAAGTATTTCGCTCCGATTCCTCCGACCGCGCCGGTGCGCATAGCGCTTAGAATGGTTCCATCCATCACCGCCAATGGCATACCTGTCTGCGAATTGTTGAGGATTATCAGCGCGTTAGCGCGGGGCAAACCATGTTCCACGGGGTTCCTGGGGAAACTCGGAATCCATTTTATCCCGGCGACTTCCAAGTTCCCTCCAATGTAGGCCGCCAATGCGTTTATCCGGCCCCGCTCCTTCTCCCCCGGCGGTAGATCCAACACGATCTTACTGGGAACCCTCGCATGGCCCTGAGCAAAGGCATGGAAGGCGCTCTCCACGACATCCATGATTGTAGCCATGTCAAGCCCTCCTGCAGCCATCACTTCTTCTTGGCTAAGATACAGAAAGTCAATCGGCCCTCCCATAGTCCATCCACGCACTCATCGATTTTATCTGAAGCCTGGTTTCAAGCCGAGACTCAACTCTTCTTCCGCTGTCCGAGGAATTCTTCCTTTCGTGAATAATCTACCCCTATCCGGCTTCTCAGGCTCTGACCATCGCTCGACGTATATAGGTTCACGAGAGGAAAGCCTTGGATTCACGGTCATGCAAAACGGAAGAAAGTACAAACTTCACAGGGGAATGACATCAATTGGCGCCTCTATGAAGCGAGGAACCCGGGAAGCGAAGACGACTCTGCACTCCCGAGTATGTCGCGGAGGCCATCGGAGCTTTCGTGCCATACCGTCGGGAGACACACGAAATAATCACACAGCTGTTGGGGGGGTGTCCGCTCCGGGATGAGCCGCTGCGGCGGCAGAACGCTTGCTGAAGTCGGACATAATGCCTAATTCGTCCGCTTGACTGAAGCAGCGCTCAGGGAGAGCTACCCACATGATGTCGGCTATGCAATGGCTTTCGAACAGCATTGCGAACCTGAGGACTCGAGATGAAGCCGGACACCGCTTCCAAAAGTGACGTGAAGTTCGGTTACTTCGCCGCCCACGAGCAATACGATCCAGTAACCTTGCTCGAATTTGCGGCCGCTGCATCCAAGCAGGGCTTTGACACAATCTGGTCGAGTGATCATTTCCAACCTTGGTTTCACACAGGTGGCCACGCTGGTTTCGCTTGGGTGTGGCTTGCAGCCTTGGGTGAGAGAACCAAGGGAACGAAGTTTGGAACGGCTGCTACGGTGCCAATCAGGTATAGGCCGGCGATCGTCGCTCAAGCCTTCGCAACATTGGCAGTGATGTATGGCGATCGCGTCTTCGTAGCGTTGGGAAGTGGAGAAGCGCTAAACGAAGTTCCGGCTGGTGCGATCTGGCCGAGATTCGCTCATAGAGCAGGGATGGTTGAAGAAGCCTGTCATATAATGCGGCAACTTTGGGCTGGGGAAGTTGTGAATTTCCAGGGGAGCCACTTTCAAATCAAGCAAGCTCGACTATACACTCGTCCTCGCAAACCGATTCCGTTGTACATTGCTTCGCACGGCCCTGCGCTAGCGAAGCTCGCGGGAAGAATTGCGGATGGCTACCTGACTCTTCCCGTAGGCAAACGTCACATACAGGACGTGCTTCTGCCCGAAGTAGAGAAAGGCGCTAGGGAAGTAGGACGCGATCCATCGGAAATCGAGAAGGTCATCGAGATCGAGGTGTCGTTCGACGACGACTACGAAAAGGCCGTCAAAGGCTGTCGGCGTTGGGCCGGGACACTAGTTCCGGGTTCAGTCAATATGATAGACCCACAGCAGATTGAGAATGAAGGTAGGAGGATCAGCAGAGAAAGGCTAACTCAGACTTGGGTTATCGCCACAAGCCCTGAACATATCATAAAGGCGACGGAGGACTACCTTCACATGGGCTTCCGCCATGTCCAGTTCTTGAGCGCGAGTCCTGACGAGAATCGCTTCATCGATGTGGTGTCCAGGAAAGTGCTCCGATACCTACGCGATTCTTGGAAGTGATCTGTCAGGAAAGCGGAGGAATCCGTATTCGTTCTCTAACCTCTTGCTCTGCCTTCACTAGAGCATTGTTGATCATGCTGTTTCTTCGCTTTGTCAGCTCAGGGTAGCCTGCCTCGACATCCCTAAACCACTCTTCAGCGAATCCTCCGCTCCTGATCTCTTCAAGTATCTTTCTCATCTCTTTCTTGACATCTTGGTTGACGATTCTGGGTCCGCGAGAAAGCTGTCCATATTGGCTTGTAGTCGAATGTAGTCTGCCCTGTCCGAATATTCCGTACTTGAGCATCGCCTTGATCACCTCCAACCATTCCCCTGAACCATAGAGCTCGAGTTGGGTAACGATCGGATCGTATCCCGCCTCAGTCAGTATTTCAAAAGCGGTCTTCAACAGCAGAAGGAATGCTACGGTCTGCTCGTTGAAGAGGTCAGTCACCGCTTCCTCCTCGAAAGTGGATTTGACTACTCCGGCCCGAGTACAACCTATCGCTTTCGCGATCCCCAGAGCCATATTCCAAGCATTCCCAGAGAAATCTCTGTGAACACCTAGGACCGCTGGCGCTCCTAAGCCCCTTAGGTAGAGGTCCCTGACTCCCTCGCCGATCATCTTGGGCGCAACCATGACCACATCCACGTCCTTGGGCGGGACGACCACCCTAGAGAAGACGGTGAAGCCGGATGCGAAGTCGAGAAGCTTGCCCCTGCTTAGCCCTGAGAGGATGTCCTTCTTGAAGACCGACGGTTGGACTTCGTCCGGGAGAAGAACGCATATGACTTCTGCTTCACGCGCGGCATCTGAGATTTCTAACACTTCAAAACCGTCTCGCCTGGCTTTGTCATAGTGCTCATCTTTCTTGTTCCCTACGAGAACCCTGCATCCGTTGTCTCGCATATTGAGAGCCTGTGCACGACCTTGGTTCCCGTATCCAAGGATCGCGACAACCTTCTCCTTGATGATTGAGAGGTCGGCGTCTGAATCATAGAATATTTCAGTCATCGGGTTAGTCCTCCATGAGTTTGGGCAACAGCTTCGCCATTCTGGTCTCCGGTACAAGACCTAATCGGATAGTTGCTTCCTCAGCTTCCTTGAGAGATCTCGAACCTGCAATAGCTTTAGCAAGCGGGTTGTGTTCTGCAACGACTTTCGGGTCGAAGAAGAGGATTACAGAGGTCAGGGGTGTCACAAGGATTGACCAAAGCCTGTTCATGTTCTTCCATCCCAACTCTCCTTTTGCGGCTTTCAGCGGCCACTCCTCAACAGGATTTGGCCAAATCTCGAAGAACCTGCCCATGTCGTTCATATCCGCTCTAGTGAGGCCTCGAGCTCCAAGATAGCCACCTTTCCTGAACACTTCGCCAACACTAGCGTCCATCTCATCTGGCATCAAGTCACCATCGCAACCATATCCTATCAGGCCCAATATTGAGGTGGTCGTGGTCCTGGCTAGGGCAGCCACAACCATCGCGTCAACCAGTGGAGAGAGAACCTTTGATTCATTCCCACTATAGAACGAATCAGATCCGCAATCAATACCGACAACCAAACCTGCGCCGATATGTTCAGCGACGAGGCTGATGCTTTCTAGGATTCCCGTGACCCCATCGTCCAACTCAAACACGAATGCTTCCGTTCCCTTCATTTTCGCCGCAATGCACTGGGGCAGCGTGCTACTCTTGCCCGGACCGGATATCACACGTCCATCGGGATAGACCAGGGCACATCTTCTTCCAAGCCGCTCCGATCTGTCCAGTTGGTCGACGTGAAAGGTGAAACCTCCCAACGCAATTTGATTATCAATGTCCCACCATGCGATAGCAGCTTCTCCGACTGCGAATCGCTTCACTCCTAGGGCACGTAGGTAGTTGATCAAAGGAATACTCCAGCTTACGTCACCGCCTCCGCCCACGCCTACCAGAACCACTGAATCGGTACTGCGTGCGTACTCTTCAAGCATCAAGATGCACGCTCCATTGTCTGCGACAACTCTGTCCTTTTCTGGATTGAGCAGCTTTTGGCGATCTTGTTTGGAGGATTCGGTCGACGAGTTGATGGACTGTGAGAATCCCCGTCCCAAAGCCAAGCTCACTGGCTAAGCGAGTCGCCTGAGGTGCGCTAATGAACGCCCTTGTAAGAACCTGGGTGTTCGTGAATGTCTCAGCTGGAGATGCATCAAGAATGATACGGCCCTCAGTCATCACTACAACACGTCTAGCCCATCTGGCAACCACATGCATGTTGTGTGTTATTACGATGACAGTCTGCTCGCTCTCTTGGTTCAGCTTCTGAACTAGGTTCATCAGCGTGACGATGCTACTCCAATCTTGTCCGGTTGTCGGTTCATCCAAGACTAGGACCCTTGGTGACATGGCCAATATCGATGCAACTGCCACACGTTGTCGTTCACCCTTGCTCAGGAATAGCGGGTTGTCCTTCTCTTTTCCCTCAAGTCGCATGCTAGCCATCGCTCTCTTCACCCTATCTGAGATATCCGTTTGCGGGAAGTTCAGGTTGCGCAATCCAAAGGCAATCTCGTCGAAGACTGTCGTCGAGAAGATCTGATGGTCTGGGTTCTGAAAGACGTATCCAACTGTTCTGGATAGCTGTGCGATGGTTGCTTTCTTCGTGTCCACACCTTCGACGAGGACACTGCCTTCTGTTGGTCTTAGTAGGCCATTGAACTGCTTGACAAGCGTTGTCTTGCCACATCCGTTCTGTCCAATTATTGCCAAGAATTCGCCCTTTCGAATGTCGAGATCCATGCCACGCAGGGCCTCTGTTCCGTCGGGGAACCTGAAATGAAGTCCTCGCACAATGATCTGTGGTTGTTCCATCATACTGGGTTCCGATCCTTCGTCAGCAATGATTGTAGCAGCGCTGAGCCCTGTTGGAATGTGAACGGGAGCTGTGTTATAGGAAATCCATGCTTGGAGAGGCCGTAGCCTACCTCCGTGACTTCCGGCAAGAAGATCCCTTCTCTATTCAGCAATTCAACGTTGCCGAAAAGTTCGCTTGGAGTTCCCTGAAACTTCACCCTGCCTTCGCTGAGAACGATTCCCCGGTCGATTATGTCCGCGGCTAGCTCTGTTTCGTGCTCAACTAGGATGATTGTAATGTTGTGTTCTCGGTTCAGCTCCTTCGCTATTGCGAGGACCTCATTCTTTCCGATCGGGTCGAGTTCGGATGTAGGTTCGTCCATGATCAAGATCTTGGGTCGGAGTGCAAGCGCCGAGGCTATCGCGACTCGCTGCTTTTGGCCACCTGAGAGCCGTCTGGGTGGTTTCCTGCGATATTGTTCCAACTTCGTGAGCTTGAGTACGAGTCTCAGGCGTTCTTCGATCTCATTCGGCGGAAGGCCAATATTCTCCATTCCAAAAGCGATCTCATCTTCAACAGCCGTCATGATAAACTGGCTTTCGGGTTCCTGAAAGATTATGCCGACGATTGTGGCAAGGTCTTGAGGCTCCGTCCTCTTAGTATTCTGCCCAGCTACTTCGACCGAGCCTTGGAGATCTCCTTCAAGATCGTGTGGGATCAGTCCATTCATGCACATGCACAAGGTCGTCTTGCCTGCTTCACTCCGCCCGAAAATACCTAGCACCTCTCCCTCGTTCACATCGAACCTAACGTTGGAAAGGGCCCAACGTTCGCTACCTTCGTACCGAAATGAGAGATTATCGACACGTATCAGCGGCGAGGTCAAAGCCTCCCGGGCACTATGACGAAGTATCCCATCCAAGTACGCAAGGCAAAGACAGCAGCGAAGAGTCCTACGAGCCCAAGAATCAAAAACCAATCAGCTAGGGAGACATCGGGTTCGTGAAAGAAAGTTCGCGGGCGCCCTGTTATCTTGAATCCTCTCGAGTCAATCGCAGCGGAGAGAGTAGATACTCTCTTTAGCGAGATGACCAGCCAGGGAACGATTATCGCCATGAAATGCTTCATTCTTTCCAAGAGCGGGATCTTTTCCAGCTCCAGTGCGCGGGCCATCTGGGCTTCCCGAATCTGGTTGTACTCTTCAATCAAGAGTGGCATGAAGCGCAGAACTAGGGCGAACGTCAGACAGAGGGCATAGGGAACTTTGAGCTTGCGCAGCCCAGCAATGAATTCCGACTCTTGCGTGATGGCTACGAAGATCAGCGTCGATGTGAGAAGTGTCCAGAGGCGAAAGAGCATCGAGAGGGTAAGTGGGATGGCAAGGTCGTAGATGTATATGCCGTCCCAGAGCCTGTAGAGTGGTTCACCCACTTTGGAAAAGAAAAGCCAGCTTATGCTAAGTGCAATTCCGACGATCAGGCCCGATCTGAAGAATATGCTTGAAACGCGCCACGGAATCCTCAAAGAGAGCGCACCAAGAAGAAGGCCAACTAGTAGTAGCGCGTTCACTCTTGGGTCCTGAACTTCCAGCGCGAGAAGGCTGGTGCTCAGTAAGAAGACGACTTTTGTTGGCGGGCTGAGTTTGTGAAGTACAGTTTGGCGTGCGACGTAGAAGTCATAAGCCAAAGTGATCTGTCTGCCACGTTCCGAACTAGTATCTTAGCTTCGTTCTATCTTGCGGGCGAAGAACCCCTCGTAGAAGAGCCCCATTCTCTTCACGTATGGGGTCAGGACTCTCAAGAGGAAGATCCCGATGACGAATGCAGCAACTGCATCTGCCAGCCACCATGGCCAAATGGCTACTGTGAATGCAAAATCAGGTGTGTAGTATCCGACATAGATGCTGACGAGCATGCCGAACAACGCGTCGAGGAAGGTTCCTAGAATGACCACCAATCCGATGAACATGCCGAGTGAGCGCTTGTTCTTCAGTGTCGGGTCAAAGTTGCGGCGAAGCAGGCTTGCGATCAAAACCTCCCATGGGGTCAGAACACCGAACAATACTGCGACTGGCATCGAGTATCCCCAATACGGAGCGGCGAAGAGCGTTCCCAGAACCGCTCCAACCCAGCCCCAGAAACCGAACCAGACAGCTGTGGCTGCACCAAAGCCAGAGGGTGGATAAAGCACAGAGAGCCCAGGTATTGGTGTGAAGAAGGTGCTGACAATCTGAAGGACGGCGTTGATCGCACCGCACAGAGCGGCGATGACTATGTCTCGTGTCTTGATGGAAAAGGAAAACATACCTGCCAATCTGCTTGTCTCCTTGCAAGGATTGCGACTGCTGAGGGATTTAAGACCTTCGAAGCTATCTAGCAGACGCAAGAAAGTCGCCGAGGATCTCGACTCCGAAGAAAGGAAACGAAGAGAGAGAAGAACCCAAGGTCGCCATGGTGATTGAGTCGCTTGCAAGTGAGAAACATTCTCAGTCGTTATCACGGAATCGACACTCAGAGCTATCTGGTACTATCGGGTGGCAAAGCCGTATTGATAGACTCGGGTTCTGGGCCAAACGCGAAGATCGGTATCGCTCCAAAGATCAAAGCTCTCTTGACGCCGAATCAACTTAGGCCTCAAGCAATCATCAACACACACAGTCATGTTGATCATTCAGGTGGGAATGGCTTTCTGAGGACGCTATGGAAATCCAAGATTCTGGTGCACGAAGCTGAGGCAAACTACGTTACTGACAGATTAGCCGCACTCCGAGACTGGTTCGGTAGGTACGCGGGCTATTTTCCAACCACCGACCTAGTACAGAAGGATTTCCTGAGAGAATCAGGTCCTTCTTGCCCTGTGGATAGGAGGCTCGGGGATGGTTCGACAATCGAAGTCGGGGACTTCACATTGGAAGTCATACACTCCCCTGGGCATTCTAAAGGAAGCGTATGTCTCTACGAGCCCAAGAAGAAGCTCTTGTTCGCCGGTGACTGTGTTCAAGGCCGGGGTGTACGGGCCGATTTTGCAACCCTACCGATATACGACGACCTAGCCGCTTATGGGGACACTCTAGCCAAGTTAAGCAAGATAGATGCGTCAAAGACGTTTTTAGGCCACCCATTCCTGCCTGCGGGACGAACCGTCCTTACGGGAAGAGAATTCCACAGGCTCATCAATGAAAGCCTCAAGATGACTTCCGAAATCGACCGAACAATCAAGAGAATCAGAGTGTCAAGGGACGAGCCTGACTTGCTCAAGGTAGCCCGTGAGATCTCGATGAAGTTTGGTTGGTCTTGGAGTGATTCCGTTCCGGTCTTCGTATTGGCAACTGTTGAATCGCATTTGCGAACTTCGCAGTAGATCCGGGAGAAGGTCGTCCGATAGAATCAGCACAGTTAAGAGCATTCTTCAGATTTGATGCCAAGATGTCTTCAATAGGAGACATCTAGTTAAGAGCCCACAAACTTGCGATTTTGGGTGCTGGTGGATGGGGTCGTGAGTACGTAAGATCTGCCTTAAGAGATGATAGGTGGGATGTTGTTGGCTTCGTCGACATCAACGCCGAGGTGCATAAGACATTAGCAGAAGAGCATGGCGTTCCTAAAGACAAGATCTTTAGCGACGCGTCAGATGCCCTAGACGTTCTAAACCCCGACGCTGTCACTTGTTCGATTCCTAATACTCAAAGGATACCCATCGTATTGCAAGCGCTCGAGAGAGGCATTCACCTCCTAATCGATAAGCCAGTGGTTCACACAGTCAACGACCTCAAGGAACTCCTGCGTGTTCATTCCAAGTCCCAGACAGTTTTCTCTCTTGCCTAGAACTACCGGCTATTCCCGCAGTCCAAGATCATACGTGAGGTGATCGTGAGTGGACATCTGGGAAACCTGGGCAATATCTCTGCAAGGTTCGCAGAGAACACCCGTTTCATGAGTGACAAGTTCTATGGCAAGCTTGACGGTTGGAAGGCCGTAGGTCTGGAAGACGTCATTCACTACGTCGATCTCTTCAGAGATTTCACAGGAAGCGAGCCGGCCGAGCTTTTTAGTCTAGGTTGGAGGCATCCTTGGAACTGGGGTGCCGGTTACATGGCGATCCAAGCCAACCTAACGTTCGAAAATGGTGTTCACGCAACGTATTACGGGAGCTGGGATGTACCTGTGAACGTTACACCTTGGGAGGGAGAATGACTATTCGAGCTGAAGCAAGGATGCATTACATGGAACTGAATCGAAGGAAAAGTAGAGGTATACAACAGCGAAGGCAGCAGGATTGCCTTCGAGCCATCTTCGTATGGATCAGCTAGACCTAGGGAATTATTGGAATCTCTAAGCGAAGACACAATAGACAGGATTAGCGAAAGCTCGATGAACGAAGTGTTCGAGGCTTTCCTTTCTCACGAGACCCCACTAGCATTCCAACACGTAGATAACAGGTTGACTGATGGGCCTAGGCTGTATCGTCCAGACCCTGTCAACTTCAGCAAACAGCTTCCTTTCGCCAGTCGGTTTCAGAAGCTTGAGCGTGATACGCCTATCCATTCTCGATCGATGGGTTTGTTCCCAGAACTCGGCTCCCTTTGTCAGCTTGTCAACGAAGAATTCCACACAGGCTTCCCAGTTGTGCCCTGTTCGGTTATGCCTTCCTTTGACTCCTCGAATGTAGTCTTTCTTGTCCTCTATCGCAACCTTCAGATCCTCATCACTCAGTCCCGAGTGGTAGAAGTAGGGGAAGTTGAAGACTCTCGTTTCCCTGATCTCGTCTTTGTATAGCTGAAGCGCTCTATCCAATGCAGTTCGCATCTGGTCTTCATTGCAGTGTAGCTTTTGCTTCAGGAAGGACGTGCTCACGATCTCCTTCAGTTCCTTGGCTTTCAGTAACTCATCCCTGATCATGCGGATTCTGTCTGCGAGTGGATTGGCATGAGAGCCGCCCTCAAGCAGTAGGTCAGTGCGTTCTGTGGCTTCAGCGATTGCTATCTCACGCGGCTTGTTTGGGTCAACATAGGTTACAATGTATCCTGCTGCAAAGGGTGTCTCGTGCTCTGCGTTTCTGTAGCCCCGAAAGTAGACGTGGCCTCTCTTCTCGTATCTCCGCAAGTTGACTCATACGTCGCGAATCGTGACGCCGCTCTCCTTCAGCCTCGCAGCAATCTCGGTCGTGTAGAAAGCCTTGTCACCGTTCTCTCTCAGAAAGTCGAGGACAAGTTGAGCCTTGTTTGGTTTCAAGGTTCTTGGCGTGTTCGAATGCGAAAGGAACCGAATCTCTTCCGCGACTGCCTCTTCACCACCATTCCCGAGAACGAAGAGGTAGAAGGAACGGGTGTTGTATGATGTGCCTGCCCTTCCAGCGAAGACTCTGTTTGCCGCGTGGAACGGCTTCTCGGATCTTAGCAGCAGCCCTGCTTTCCAGTAGCGACGGCAGGCAGACTCTGCGGCTCTAGCCGTCACCCCAATCTGTTCAGTAACCTCTCTGGTGCTCCTGGGCTTCCCGTCGCTCATCAGGCTGAGAAGGCTATCTTTGGTTGTGAAGGGTCGGCTCACCGAACATCCTCCTGGCGTCGCAGGTCATATCTTGTGAACCCGATTCAGCCCCGAAATGGTCACGGACCTCCCGGGTGCGGGCTTGTACGCATCGATGGAAATAGCCCGGTCCACTATTTCATGTACCGGCGTCACTTCTGACTGTTTCTTGGCGCCTTCTTCCTCGATTGCTGTCAAATCTAGTAGCGACAATTTCGTTCGAAACCCTAGAGTTCTGAGTGCTTGTACTGTTGACATTCTGCTCATAATAGACGACTCGGTGGTGCAAGAGTATACAAGAACTAGCTCAAGCGATGGGTCAGGAAGTGTACAATTAATTCTAGGGATCCAGCATAGTATTCGATAGGTGCGGTCATCCGTATCTGAGGACAGAGTCGTGCTAGCGAAAACCTCCCCGGCTCGCGTCCTATATCGCGAGCCAGCTTACGTATACGCACTATTGCTCGTATCCTTTGCCACGACCGGGGCCCTTTTCTATCTTCTCTACCGCCTTCTCTATCCGTACCTAGCGATCACACCGGTTCCCTCAGGTGTTCCACAGGCTGGACCTGGCGGGCCCGGTCAAAGCCAGACTCCAATCGACATCATGATCTCCGTTCTTTCCGTCGCGCTCACATCACGACCTGCTGTGTTCTTGTTCTACACGATTCTTTTGGTTTCCACGTTTCTGAACGAGCTGTCTTACGTTCCATTGGCTGCCTATCATCGCCGGCTGGCAAGAATGCGGGCGCGAGTTGATTCGGCTCGGCTGCCGTACGTGTCCGTGATTCTCCCAGCTCACAACGAGGAAAGGGTGATCGAGACTGCCATCGAGACGCTCACAGATCTGGACTATCCGAATAGAGAGGTAGTGGTCGTCAATGACGGAAGCACCGACCTGACAGAGAAGAGGATCTGGCGGTACGTCCAGTCAGGGCAGATCCGGCTCATCAGTAGACCCTGCGGCGGCAAGGCCGTCGCGGTAAACACCGGAATAGCAGTCGCACGGGGGGAAATCATTGTAGTCGTCGATGCGGATTCGGCGCCCCAACGAGATACGATTAGACAGCTCGTTGTCCATTTTGAAGACCCGGGCGTTGTCGCCACATCGGGCAACGTGAAAGTCGGGAATAGAGTGAACCTACTGACGAAACTTCAATGTCTCGAATACATTAGAAGCATAAACCTTCGCCGGCGCGCCTTTGACGTTCTTGATTCCGAACTAGTTGTTCCGGGAGCGATAGGAGCCTTCAGGAAAAGTGCCTACAGAGAGGTCGGTACGATGGATAGGGACACGGTTGTGGAAGATATGGACCTCACGGTCAGATTGGGAAAGTCCGGCGGCGATGTACGCTATGAGCCTCACGCTGTTGCCTTCACTGAGGCCCCAGAGGATCTACGAAGCCTGGTGAAGCAAAGGATGCGCTGGTACGGCGGAACGTTTCAGACTTGGCTGAAGCATCGACATCGATGGTGGAGCTTCGGGCCCCTCAGTAGCGTTGGTTTCCCGTACCTGACGCTGACAATGTTCTTCATACCGGTCGTTGAACTGGTCACGTTGGCATTCCTTTTTGTGTACCTCGTTCAAGGTCTCTTCTTGGGCGTGCTTTTGGCTGCCACCAGCATTTTGGTGATCGAATTCGCCCTTTCCTCGGCTGCAGTCTTGCTGGACGATGAGGACCCGCGGCTCATACTCCAGACCCCGATCTATGCTTTCGTCTATCGGTATCTTCTAGATTTGATTCGAGTCAAAGCGTACTGGGATGTCTACCGCAAGAGGATCGGTTGGACGCGTCCAAGCCGACACGGGAAGCTAACCGATCGCGTAAGGGAATCCGCGCTGCTGCGCTAGCGTGCGTAAGCCTTCTATTTGCCCAGGGCCTCTCCGGGAGGTCCCATCGCTCTCCTGATCTGGGTCATGATTTCGGTCAGGTTTTCGCCCTCAAACGTTTGAATCTTGTAGAGGGCTGCCATTCTCTTGGCTCGGGGGGTCAAAGCTGGCATCGCTATCAGAATGGAAAGATTGGGTCGAACATCGAAGACCTTCGCGAAATAATTGGCAACCGTCTGTTCATCAACCCCATGCAGGTCCGATGCGAGTGCGGCAACTATCCGCTCGCCGTCACGTTCGCCGACAATGTCAAACGCGTGCTCAACACCAGATGCGCCGGTAAGGACCTTTGGGGCTTCAACGGAATACCCGATCTCCTTCAGAAAATCGGTCAAAGATCTCTCTGCGGTGCAATTTGCGACGACCTCGCCTCGGAACCGTTCGACGAACTTGTATCCGTGTATCGTGCGCAGGTCGGCTTGTTCGTAGTTGAACTGAGCACCGCATTTTGTGCACACATGAACGACCTTGGGAACGCTCGAATCCTTCTTGCAGCTTCCGCATCGAAACACATTCTCTATTCTACGGTAATCTGTTCCTATTAGTTTCAGAGACCGATTGCATTTCGGACAGACAAGACCTCCTCCTCGACTGAAGGTCGCCGCGAAATCGACATGTCCGCAATTGTAGTGTTCGATGAGGACGCCTTTCTGAAGGTCCGAGCTATCACAGAAGAGACAGAGGTACCTGTCGTGCAACTCATCTCCTGTATGACACTGGGGGCAGACTATGAGATCATCGACCGTGTATCTCTCAAGCAGGCCTTCTGTTGCTAATTCCTCCAAGAGCCGAGGGGCCGCTGGGTTTCCGAGCAAGTTGTCGAGTTCGGGATACGCGTAAGAGTGCTTCTCCTGACTCCAAGTGGGTTGGACTCTTTCATGCCCGTTGATGATCCAGCTGAGAAGGAGCCGTACCTCGCGGCGCCCGTAGAGCTCCTTTCTCGCGACTGTGCTCACCGCGCATCCCTCTTGCGTGATAGGTGCACTCTATTCACGCGGATCTCCTTTGCACGGACCTAAAAGCAGTGTGTCCCAAACGCGATGACCTCGAGGAAACAATGGCTAAAAATGTCCGAGATCGCGCCGCACCTGGAGATAACGAAGAATAGGCAACGTTATCGAGAGACGCAGAAAACAGTCGACGTTTCAATTTCCTGGTTGAGGTCATTCTTAGGAGAAGCGTTGCTGGTTCGTCAGAGGCAAGGTCAAATTCAGAGGCTCCCTCCAATGGAACATTTCGATAGTTTGATCGCGGATGCTCAGAGATATGCAAAAGCTATATTTCATGGGCATCGAACGTTCTACCGAACTGGTGGCAAACTGTTGTCGAAGACTCCTAGAACATCGACCGGCATATTCGGTTTGGACGAGATTCTGGCTGGCGGCATACCTAGTGGCCGGGTTGTACTCGTTCTAGGAGGGCCGGGTACGGGAAAGACCATACTCTCCACGCAGTTCCTAGTGAACGGTATTAGGAGCTATGATGAGAACGCCGTATTTGTGAGCCTAGACGAGAGTAGGCAGCACTATTATGCAGAAATGGAGAAGTTCGGCTGGGACCTCGCCCAGTCGGAGAAAGAGAATAGGTTCGTTTTTGTCGACGCTTCTCCGATCAGGAATATCCCGGGAGAGGTGAAGATAGGGAAGACGACCATCGGAAAGAGGGACTTCTCCATGCTCAGCCTGATTGAGAGCATCAGGTCTGCGGTCAAAGGGATCGACGCCCGAAGAATAGCGATTGACCCGATCGCTTCTCTGGTCTTCCAGTACCCAGATGTAGTGGAGAGGAGGAACGCTGTCCTCGATCTGATGGAGGCGCTGGTTGGAACAGGCGCGACCTGTATGGTGAACAGCGAGTCTCTGACCGGCGGGGTCGGGAGGGAGAGGGAGGTCCAGCTTGAAGAGTACCTTGCCCATGGGGTGATAATGCTGCAGACCTTACAGGTCGGAAGAGCACTTGTACGAGTCCTTCAAGTCGAAAAGATGAGGGAGACACCGGTTGACATGCAGCCGCACCCCTACAAGATATCTGGGATGGGAATCGAAGTATTCGCGAAGGAGAGCGTATTCTAGCCGTCATTCTCGCCAACGTGATCCCGCTGCCGCGTAGTGTCGCGTAGGACTTGGGAAACCTCAAGTCACTTGCGTCGGCTCGACAAGTCTATGGGAGATGAGGAGTTCCAAACCCGTTCGAAGAGCTGCTCGTGTAGCTCGACGAGCAGCTTGTTCGTCGTCCAGATAGCAGCGTCGGAGCCGCGGTCGGTTCTAAAGTCGTCGGGATTGCTTTCGATCACCACGAGTTCTCGCGTGTCAACTGCTACGAAGCTTGCTCTCAGGGGGTTGTCAAGCCGTTTCAGCTCAACGAGTTCAGAAAGCTCCCGCGCCACTCCCGCATTCTCAGATGAGATCGGCGAAAGAACTCTAACAACCGCGCCCTGCTTCCTCGCTTTCTCGAGTATCTCGGAGTGGGCCTTGTATGCACGGATCAGGCCTGAAGCGCTTGTGTAGTAGTTGATCGACTTTGCGGCACCAGCCATTACCTGGTTTAGCTTGCTGAAGACGTCTTGCCGACCTTCTATCTCCCAAAAACCACTCGTCGCCCTGGGGATTTCACGTTTGACGTACTTGCTCGATTCGTACAGCACAGCCAATTCTTGGACGAGGCTTTCTGAGTCTTTCACCTCACCCTCAAGCTTAGTCACCAGAGGCATCAGGAACTCACTCGGGGAGGAAGGCGTGTACACCTCCGGCTTTCCGGGTATGATCTGCACCAAGCCTTTGCGGGCCAGCTCCCTGATCGCCCCGTAGGCCTTCGTCCTCGGTACCTGGCCGAAGAAGCTGACCTCACTCGCCTTCTTCGGCCCCATCCTGATCAGGGCAAGGTAGATTCGAGCCTCGTACTCAGTCAATCCTAGGCGTCTAAGCACCGCCACCTCTTTCTCTTCAACAGCCAATGCAGACCGCAACCATTTCTAGGGAACATGATCCTGCGGCTTCTATTCCGACTTGAGAAGACAAGTCTGTCTGGTGCCCGACAAGAAAGTTTCGGTATCCAATGAGAGCTTTGAGGGATGAGGAAAACACAGATCGGTTCGATATCTCGCGATCATCCTGGATGGGTTATGATTGCTCCGGCGAATGTGGGGTGGCTCGGTTGGCATGATCGTGTTGAACCGGGCTGGAAGATGGTTCTAGAAGATGGTTCTAGAAGAGTTGCCCCCCTGCTCTGTCGCTGGCTTGTGGCGAGTATGGTCACACGACGTTTAGCCGTTTCCGAGAGTGGTAAGACCAGTGAGCTGTGAGTGGTGTGACCGTCGACTTGGTCGATTGGGTTTGGTCCGCGATGAGGGATGGCGAATTCTACAGCCCCAGCGACCTTGCCAACAGTTCGGGGCAGCCGATCCATGCGGTTGTTCGAGTCCTAGAATTCCTGGGGCGGTATGGCTTCGCGGACCAGGTGACGAGACGTGAGTTGATTTTCAGGAAGGTTGCGGATGCCCCCGCCCCTGGCGCTGCTTTGAGGATTCTCCAGGCGATGATCGAGGATGCCAGCGCCGGTAGCGCAGAGCGTGTCGCGAGTGTTGCTGGCCCGCAGAAGCGCTTGAATCGGCTCTAGAATTCTGTCCGGCCCAATCCTGCTCAGGAAAAGAGGAACAGCCTTGATCTTCGCCTGGACTTCTGGTGCGGTGGTCTTCTTCACCCGCGACTCAAAGACTTCTCAGAGACTTCGAGACTCGAACACCGCAGACTCGAATAGAAGTGTCGTGGACCCTGTGAAGATGAGCTTGGACATGGGAAGGGTAAACGTCGTGCAACGGCGCTCATCGAAGCTCGGCGTCAGAACTTGGAGAGAAGCTTTCTAGCCGAGTCAGGACACTTGCTTCTCGACTGTGACTTCGGGCTGAGGGGGCTTGGGCCTAAGAGGTCCGATCTTCTCCATTCGCCACTCGAAGACCTCCTTGATGCGCTCAAGATCATCCGCGGCCAACTCCGGATGATGAGCGAGCAGCTCAAGCACGATCGTGAATGCCGCAGAGCAATCCTGACAGAGAAGGTCGCCTTTCTTCGCTACTGCTTTTGCGCAAACCTCGCAGAGCGGGCCTGCAATGGATTCGCTCATGAGAGGCGAGTTCGCGGCACTTGGCATATAATCAGTTGCGAATTCTCATACTAGAAGACTGATCCGATCAAACCAGACGTATCATTCACAAGAGAAGAGCTTCTCGCTTCGGTTACGGTGAGGGATCTCGATGGGTTGGCTATCGTGGCATCCTCTTGCCAGGAGCCGCTCGCTTTTCTCGTAGGACCTGAACTAGGCTGGGGGCCAAGATGATCAATGATATTCCTAGCCCTTCGGGGGTGAGTATCGGCGCGTCGAATGAGGTGAAAGACTCGAACAGTGTGGGCTCGACTACGAGTTCTGCGGATCCTGTGACGGCCGTTGCGCTTCCCATGTGGAGGCGAAGTGCTGTGGAGATCCAGAACGAGTCCTTCAGGAGCGGCCACAGGATAGGTGTGAGCCCCTGGAACAGGTCGAGCACTACGTGACTCGCCACGCCGAAGGCTCCTAGCAGCATCACCGACCTGAAGGTTCTCTGCTTCGCAGCCGGCATGAGGAGGGAGAAAGCCATGATTGCGACGGCCACGGTCGCAAGCACGACAAAGGAGTGGCTTAGAGACCTGTGCACGTGAAGCACAAGATCCACATCCGGCACTAGAGCTATCGCGGAAGCGACTATGGCCTTGCGCCGCTCGAGGCCTACGGCTCTGAGCGAGGCGAAGGGGACAGCAATGTGCAAGAGCGGCTCAACCAAGGTGGACTCTCTCATGCTCTTTGGAATAGGCTAGATACGCGGCCTTGTCGCTTCTGTGATGTCTGGACTGCTGCGGTTGTTTAAGAGCTTACTTCAGAGGGGCGTGTGCACCGTGTAGAAAACTGAGAATCGACTTTCCAGGTTAGCGCTTTCCGGCAAGACTGAGAAGGCTCGGCGACGCGGGAATTCCATCGCCAGATTGGAGAACCATACCCAAACCGTTTCCAGGAAGAGCATGCCATGCGGCAGGTCAAGTGGTGTGTCTTCAATCAGCTCGACTCGTAACGTCATCACTTCGTCGAGTGGAATCCTGACTTGGAAGATTTGTCTGCCCTTTGACAGGGTGAAGATGACTTCGCGTGCGATCTGCACAACTTTGCACGGACCCAGGTTGACGAGGGCCGATTATGCTTTGGTTTCCATGCCCATCGGGCTGAGCGCTTGAGGATCATTGACAAGCGCGCCGGATTCGAGATGCAAGCCTTTCCCACGATGCGTCTCGAGTTTTATTCCATTTTATTTTTTACGACGCACGACCGCGCGTTCCACTAACGTTATCTACAAGTGCTGACAGTCTTCTAGAACCCTTACGGAGTTGGATCCAGCAGTGTTTCCTCTAGAAACTGCGACGGAGCAATTAGGGAACAGAACTCGAGTTGAAATCCTCTCTAGTATTCTAGGTGTTGCGGGGAGAGGTGCCCTAAAGACGCACATCATGTACAAGGCGAACCTGAGTCACAGGCAACTTGAGAAGTACCTTGCCTTCCTGAAAGAGAACGGTCTACTCCGTGAGGTTGTAGATCCGGATGGTGGCAGTCGTCTCTATGAAGCTACAGAGAAGGGGATCGACTTCTTGAGAGACTACTCTCGACTTTCGGGCTACTTCAACGGGAAGACCCCGTAGTTCCGATGTAGAAGCGCAAGGGACAACTAGGGTTATCATGCGCTTCGTGTCGAGGTAGCCTGTTTTTTAGAACTGACCTCATCCGCTTTCTCGCATATGTGTTCATTAGCGTATTAAGAACGGACATTCACAGTGGGCTCGATGGAGTTTCGAAGTGACTCGGCTCTCGATTCTGGAGGAGGTTCAACGGACGGCCATGTCGAATACCCTTTCACAGGTTGGCGTGGTCGACGCAGTTTGGTCGGCGGCTCATGATGGGCGATGGCATACGGGAGCCGATCTTGCAAGGGAGGTACCGTTCAGAGCAGGAGAGGTTGGAGTGGCTCTTGACTTCTTGGTGAGGTATGGGTTCGCTGAGTCACGCCTTGTCGGGGAGAAACGGTTCAGGATGATAATGGGCTCTCCTTCTCCAATGGAAGCGGCGGATATTCTGCGTTTCCTGGGACTCCCTGCGAGCTAGCGCTTGTCGCGTGGTTCTTGGGAGCCTACGCCGGGAATTCTTTTCTAGAAAGGAGTTCCACAACTTCCTTTTGAGTGAGAGCATTCCAACTTGTGGAACGCTCGGCGATCTCTCAAGGCGTGTGGGGATTTGCGTGGGACGCAATAGGCGGCAGTATCGGAGCCGGATTCAGATAGCTGCGAACATCCTCGAGATCGCTAAGCAGGGCTCTCGCAAGACGCGGATAATGTATCTTGGCAACC
>Ga0209725_1000285_pt1 | contig 30968 bp, 33 predicted proteins | sample I18A1metaG_FD_184145 | JGI IMG/M metagenome (GOLD analysis project Ga0209725, IMG submission 184145) | Lake sediment bacterial and archeal communities from Gulf of Boni, Indonesia to study Microbial Dark Matter (Phase II) - ​I18A1 metaG... | ecosystem: Environmental > Aquatic > Freshwater > Lake...
GTCGATGACGACGCCGCCGAGCCAGCCCACCTTACTTTCTTTCACTCGTCTTTCCACTTTCAGATGCTGTTTCGATTCTGAGCACGGAGTTCAAATGCAGAAAGAGCTCATGTTTCCTTTCTTTGCTAACAACCTGCGGAATCGGATTCACCACTGTGGACCGTAGGACAATTGCCTCAGCCTCTGACAGCCATATGCCGGGTGGGTGATGGGAGACAGCGGTCAGCTCGCCCTCGTATCCCAAGTCACGTTCCACAACCGCGAGCACTCGTTTGCCAACGAGTTTCTCAAGCATATGGAAAAGCGTCGGTCTTGACGAAGACAAGCTATGACCTCTTCCTTGCTGCGATTGCGTGCTCGCCAAACTTGAGTCTATAGAGCTCCCTTGCGCTCAGTCTGCGCTTTTTCGCTTTCCCAGACAAGATCGTACTGTTGCCCAGCGGATCTTTCAACCCAAGCGTGAAGCGTAGTCTGGCTTCTCTTGCTCTTGCAATCTTCCTTAGCAATGCGTCCGCCCTCTGCTTCTTCCGTCCCAGCAGCGAATTTGCTAGGAAACGGAAGATGTCTTCAGTCCTGGCAATTACTCCCTCAACATCGGAGATGAACCCTTCATTGTTCAGGCCCGGTTGAATCGAGACGCCGAACTCCGGTACTAGTATGGTGGCTGTGTTGCCACGCACGACACGTATCTTGAGGTCTTCGGCGGATATCACTTTCACGCTTGTGGCTGTTGGCTCGTGGGTGGAAAGAGAGAACACGTCACTGTGCCTGAAGCCGCAGGATGAACGCTTGGTGATTGACATGATGACCGTTCCGAAGTTCTGGGCATCGTATTCTACGTCATCTACGTCGAGTCCTTTTCTGTCACAGGAGGGACAGTTCACCTGAGTAAGATGATACTCACGAGTCGTCAAGACCGTTGGCGAAGCAGAGGATGACTCGTTCAGATCCGCCGTAGCTCAGACCAACCGTTCCTTCACAGATGCTTCAAGCCTTCCGAGCGAGATCGTCGATGTAGTCTACTATACTTTTCCAGATTCGGCCGTCGTCCCGCATCTTGTTCTCGAAGTTGTTCACGTTGATGAATTCCCGCAAGGCTTTCTTGGTTGGGTCATCAAGAGTCCCAGTGATGGATCCGTCATACATACCTAGTTTCTTCAGGTCCATTTGAAGGACCGCCGCTATATTATGATCAATGGTTAAGAGGTGTTTTGGATCTTCACGCGAAAGCATCGTCATGTCGTACATCCTGAATATTCTCTTGAATTCTTCAATGGGGCGGCCGTGGTCGTCGACTCGCAGGTCCACGTACTTGTCTGTCAATCCTTCGTAGCCGCCTTTGTCTCTGACGATCAGTAGCGCGGCTGACTGTTGGCCTCTTCGATCCCCGCCGGCTGATTGACCTGCGGAAAGCGCTTCCAAGAGCTTCTCGACCAGGTCGCCAGATGTTTCCTCGTAAGCCCTAGCCATAGATTCGACCACGTTTGAGCTGGCCAAGATGTTTCCCTGACAACTGTAGCCTGCGCCGGTTACATGTCCTGCCCATTCCATGCATTCGCTCCCGGTGTGGACCGCTACCGCGCCTTTGGCGTCGAGAACTGCAACTTGACGCCGTTCTGGGCGCGGGTCATGAGCTAGCAGTTGTTGAAGCGTCTCGGACGCGGAGAGACCTTCTTCCAGCATTTTGAGCCCGTCCGGTCCGTAAGACACGTTAGCCCAAGCCTGCGTCGCTATTGCTCCGACCTTGGCTCTCGCCCAAGGCACTAGTGCTCCAACTGCGATGAACTTCGATTCAACTGCCACACCTAGATCTCCGTTGCGAGCGTCCCAAGCAATTATGGAAAAAGTCGAGGGTGTATGACGCCCGGCATTGGGTGTCATATACCGCCGATCGAGCGCAACTGTGTGAGAGTTCCGCGACTTCAAGTTCACGGACGATACCTCACTTCCAGAATCTTCCGCCCCCTTTTCACGTCAGCGTTTGACGTTGGCGAACTTCCGGCTTTTCAGTTTGCGCGGTTCGGCGAGGCGAAAATGTAACGTTTCGTGGCCAGTTCTCGGTGTTTCTTATGATCCGTATCGTTGTGGTTAGTACTTTCGGCCACGTCTCCTGCCTATATTGGAGTCGCCTCGTTACCATCCTGAATAGTGATGGAGAAAAGCTCCGGGAACCGCTGCCCGAGATGTCTCAGAGATTCCTTGAACGTCTACTATGAGGAGGACTCGGGGTTCAGACTCGGCGCCGCCTGCCAGTTGTGTGGCCTGAAGGGGTACTTCTCTGAAGGCAAGCTTGTCGTGATGGCTACACCGTAACGGGATCGCAGCCCGGCGCTCTCAAGCGGCCCAAGATGCCTTGCTAACCGCGCCCCGTTGTCGTCCGAGCTTCGGTCACTGTAATATTGCTTGATGCTCACATACCAAGTTCTAGGTAGCCATGGCCCCGCTAGATGGTTTGCGCGTTTTGGACCTAAGCCGGCTCATGCCAGGTCCTCTTTGCACAATGATTCTTGGCGACCTCGGTGCTGATGTGACAAAGGTCGAGCAGCCAGGAACGGGCGACTACGCTCGCTCAGCTCCGCCCTTTGTCGGCGACACGGGCGCCATTTTCCTGATGCTAAACCGGAACAAGCGCAGCATCACACTGAACCTGAAAAACGGTGAGGCTCAGGAAGTGGTACACAAACTGGCAGAAAGATCCGACGTTTTTGTTGAGAGCTTTCAGCCCGGAGTTGCGGAGAGACTGGGCGTAGGGTATCCGGCGATCAGCCAAATGAACCAGCGCATAGTCTACTGCTCAATCTCCGGGTATGGACAGACCGGCCCGTACCGTGACCTCGTCGGTCACGACCTCACCTACACAGCCTACAGCGGAGCGATTGGGGCCACCGGCCTTGAGGAAGGCCCGCCCGTTATTCCCGCTCTGCAGGTTGCTGACATACAAGGCGGGATCTACGCAGCAGTTGGGATCTTGGCATCGCTCTACCGAAGGGAGAAGACCGGGAAAGGCGAATTCATCGATATCTCACTCATGGACGCCGCAGTCGCTTCTATGATTCTACCTTTCAGCTTCCACTTTGCCGGCCTGCCAACAGAGAGAGGAACTTTGCCGCTCTCAGGAGCAGTGCCTTTCTACAACGTCTACGAAACCGCCGACAGGAAATTCATCTCCATAGCTCCTCTTGAGGAGAAGTTCTGGGTCGAGTTATGCCGACTGCTAGGACTGGAGAGATACCAAGATCAGCAGTATGCGATAGGTGCGCAGACGCTACAGATTCGCGCCAATCTAGCCAAACTTTTTCGCCAAAAAAGACGAGACGAGTGGCTTAAGATCCTGAATGAGCGAGAGATTCCCTGCGCTCCGGTGAAGGACATCGCCGAGGTTCCCGACGATCCACATGTGAGGTCGAGAAACATGATTTTCCAGATGGAGACTGAAAGCTTCGGGAGGCTGAATCAGGTTGCGACCCCAATCCGAATGTGCCAGGAGCCCTTGAGCGCAAGGTCACCTCCACCCAGACTTGGTGAACAGACGATCGAGATTCTGCAAGGGCTCGGCTATTCAGCGAACGACTTGAAACGACTCGAGGCGGCCGGCGCGATATAGTAAGAGCTCTGTCGCAGCTCTCGACAAAGTGGTTTCATGTTATGGATGAATTGGCGCAAATGTTCCATTGAGGCGCGCGATGCACAGTAATTTCTAAAACGGGCTCGAATGTGCACGCAACGGCCAAATACGTCTCCGCAGTGCTCAATAGTCGAGCTAGGTTGGAACGATCTGAAATTGTCAGACAAGTACAAAGCCTAGCTCCACATGATCATGCCGTTCTATTCTACCCGGACATCAACACGAAACGTGCGCTGGTCTTCCCCTTCCTCCAAGACGCCCTCGAGAACCAAGGAGTCGGGGTCTACGCGACTTCGAGCGAAGCCCTCGATGAGGTGAGACATGCCATGAGATGCTCGGGACTCAACGTAGACAAACACGAGTCAGACAGTTCCTAGTCATATGTGGCTATCAAGCGGTCACAACGCCAGACGGTCGACTGAACGACCTCAAGATCGACGAATCGCTGAAGGATCTCGTGAAACGCGGAGGACCTGTCAAGGTAGCCGCTGATCCGACGTTGCTCGTCAAACGTGGAATGGTTGATGAGGTCGTGAGAAGAGAGCAAGTGCTCAAGAGATGCTTGGAACTGGCATTAACCATGGTCTGTGCATACGAGAAGACAGTAACTGACACACGGAATGGCGAGTTTCTGATCAAAATGTTGCGAACGCACAGCTATGTGGTCTTTCCGGGCATAGCTATGCCGTTGATTTGATGAGACAATAAGCGCAGATGAAGGCGTTCCCTAAGCGACCGTGACGGCGACGCTCTCCGAACAATGGCAAGTGGCGCTGCTCGCGGACGAAATGTCATCGCAGGAAAATGCGATTGAATGAGATATGATGGGGCCCATACTCATCATCCATAAGCTACAATAGCTGCCTAGGGCGCTTGAGATGAAACAGCGTGGAAGATCTTGGTGGGCCCCCGGTGGTTCGTCGGCTTTGATAGCCTAATGGAGTCTGTAGCATTCATCATCGCCGTCGCCATCGCTTACGAAGCTTTCAAAGGGTACAGGCTGACGAAGCAGAGGACACTGCTGTACGTCCACTTCAGTTTCGCGATGCTGTCAGCCGGTCTGCTGATAGACTCCTTGGCGGGTTTCCTTGGGATACTTGCAAGGGCGTTGAAAGGCTTCGTAGCCTTTACCCTAGTCGGATACACCATATACTTCCTTGCTCAGGTTCTTGCGTACATCATATTGGTGTTCGCATATGTCTCGCAGACGAGAACTCTCAGCACGACATCGGTCTCCCTGTCGCTTGTCCCTCTGTTCGGCTTCGTGGTCCTCCAAACGGCTCCGGTTCCCACTATCAGGTTGCTTGGCCCTCTAATTGAGTACCATCCAGTTTCGGAAATCGTGCTGCTCTTCCTCGTCTTCTACATCACCGTTCAAACCGGTCTGAACTACTCAGCATCCAGGGAGGCGAACGCGTTCCTCGTGTTTCTAGGATTTCTTCTTATCGCGTTGAGTCACCTTGCATTTGTCCTGATACCATTCAGCGCCATGTTGTTCGTGATCGGACACGTGCTTCAGCTGCTCGGCTTCGTTTCGTTGCTCTCGATGCTCCTTCGGGTGACCAGAACCAAATGATGAGGAAGCTACCGAAGTACCGGTCGCAGATGAGAATCTATGTAGACATCATGCGAGTCATCCAACGTGAGAACAACCGAGCGAAGCCGACCCGGATCTTGTATGGCGCGAATCTGTCTCACGACCGACTGCTGAAGTATTTGGAGGAGCTAAAGACGCTCGGCGTGATCGAGGAGACTGACGGCGCCGAGAGATTGTACAACCTCACGCAGAAGGGCATCGAGTTCTTGAACGAATTCATAAGAATTGAGAAGTTCGCCGGGGCATTTGGTTTCGTCATCTAGCGTGAGCAACATCATAAGAAAGCACACTCGCAACGGTTTCTGTTGAATATGTTGTACTCGAACTTCCACGGGAGCCCGGCGAACGTTTATACTTCTGCTGATGGTGTGATGACGCGCGTCTCATCATGAACCCGCCGCCCAAACCTGAGTGGGTGAGGGCGAAAGCCCCCTCAGGACAGACCTATGCACGGCTAAAGGAGCTGGTGAGACAGTATTCGCTCCATACCGTATGCGAGGAAGCTCACTGCCCGAATGTAGGAGAGTGCTGGGGCAGCGGCGCCGCGACCTTCATGATAATGGGTGAAGTCTGCACGCGCGCTTGCCGCTTCTGCAACGTCAAAAGCGGCAAACCAAACGGCGTGTTGGACCGCGAGGAGCCTTCGAACGTCGCGAGAGCCGCAGAAGAGCTCGCATTGAAGTATGTTGTCATCACTTCAGTGGACCGTGACGATCTTCCGGACGGCGGGGCCTCGCATTTCGCTCGAACGATTACGGCGATAAGAACTCTCGCACCCGACACGTGCGTAGAAGCCTTGATTCCCGATTTCGGAGGAGGATTCGCGGAGATCCAGACTGTTGTCGAAGCAGGTCCCGATGTGATCGGCCACAACCTTGAGACTACCGAGCGACTAACTCCAACGGTAAGAGACCCTAGGGCGAGCTATCGCAAGTCACTGAGAGTCCTAGAGCAAGTGAAAGAGCTGAGTCAGCGGATTCTGACAAAATCATCACTCATGCTCGGATTGGGCGAGCAAGAGGAAGATGTCCTGCAGACGTTACGTGACCTCCGGGAGGTTGATACGGATCTCCTGACCCTAGGTCAGTACCTAAGACCCTCACCGCGAAACCTTCCAGTGGTGAGGTACATCACTCCTGATGAGTTCCACTACTATCGCGGCGTGGGTGAGCAGCTGGGATTCAAGTATGTGGCCTCCGGCCCGCTGGTCCGGAGTTCGTACCGAGCGGGAGAGTACTTCCTGAACAGCGTGATCGAGCGGATCGGTCACTGGACCTCTTGAGGGGAGAGGGTCGTGAGTATGCGTCTGAACTTCAGCTGGGTTATCGACAGAAAGCTGGGCGGGTCCAGAGCCCCACGCTCCAAGTCAGACCTCATCTCGCTGAGAGAGCTGGGCGTAGGGGCCTTGGTGAGACTTGTTGAGCCTCACGAGTCAGAGGTCACAGCTGAGGAGGTTCACGAGTTCGGATTGGAGGATTACAACGAGCCGGTTCGCGATTTTGGGGCGCCCACCCAAGATCAGATCGATAAGATCGTGGGATACATAGATGCGCATCTCAGCGACGGCGTTCCCGTCGGCGTCTCGTGCAATGCCGGTTTCGGCCGATCCGGCGTGATACTAGCATGCTATCTCGTACGCAAGGCGCTCACGGCTGGCGAGGCCTTGGAGCTTGTCCGCAGGAGACGAGGTCGGGGACCCGAAGTTCCGAAGCAGATCGCGGCGGTCGAAACCTATTGGCTTCGGGTCAATTCTATTGTGTAGAGAGGTAGGGACAACTTCACAGCGCCACGAGTTATAGCACAAACCAAATGTTCGAGAAGTCTCGGAACGCGAAAAGGGACTTAAAGGACGTGTGAATGAGTGATCCTTCCCTAACTCGCGACAGGGGAATAGTCGCTTGGATCTACAGAATATGCTTGGCCCCTTGCAGACCGCTCTGGTCCCTGTTGTCTTGTCTTCGACAGGAGGACTCCTCTGCCTCATGATCCAAACTAGGTACGGGCGGATTGTTGACCACACAAGGCAATTGCTGAAGCTCCCCACGCGTGATGTCGAGGTGGATAGAGTCCTGGAAATGCTGTTTAAGCGGGCACGCTACGCCAAGTGGTCGCTATTCGGTCTATTCCTCGGCGTCTCCTGTTTCCTTACGCTTTCTCTGGTGATCTTGGTTTCGATGCTATTCCCCACACCGGTCCAGATCATCCTCATAATCTCCATCTTCAGCTTGGGCATTGGATCAATGCTCTTGGGGGTGTGGTTCGAAGTCTTGGAGCTCTGGGACTCCTTCAGAGGGAACACTCTCGAGTATATGATATACCAGAAGAAGGTTCGAGAACAGTCAAAACTATAGCCGCTCATGCGCTCTCCTGTTCTCCGACAGATAGTTCAATGCTGACTTGCGAGTACTCTGCTCAACAGCTTGCAGACTGTCTGAATTGATGAGCACACAAGTTGCTGTCTGAGCAACCGAACCGGCATCATAATTAAGCGGTTTGATTCTCCGTAGGCCCCCGCGTGGGAGACACATCGAGCATGAGCAGCCGTGTAGAGAATCTCGTACTGGGAGCCGGCCCGGGAGGATACGTAGCCGCCATTAGACTCAGCCAACTCGGCCGGGAAGTCATGCTAGTGGAGAAGGAAACTCTTGGCGGAGTCTGTGTAAACGTAGGTTGCATCCCCTTGAAGGCAATAGCGCGCGCCGCAAGGCTGATGAAGCAGATTCAGAGGGCGCAAGATTTCGGAATCGAAACATCTCAACCGAGAATAGACCTTCAGAAATTCCAAGTGTGGAAGAAGAGCGTGGTCGATAAGCTGACCTCAGGCATCGCCTATCTATGCAAAGGGAATCATGTGAACGTCCTTTATGGCGGGGCAAGATTCCAAGGGCCTCACGAAGTTCAGATCAAAACCAAAGATGACACGCAGACTGTGAACGCGCAGAATGTTATCATCGCGACGGGCTCGCGGCCAGTCGAAATCCCGGAGTTCAAATTCGATGGGAAATTCATTGTCACGGCAACGGAGGCGCTCTCATTCACGGAAGTGCCTCGGAACTTCGTCATCGTCGGGGCCGGAGTGAGCGGACTGGAACTTGGGATGGCGTACGCACAATTCGGCAGCCACGTCACAGTCATCGAAATGCTCGACCAACTGCTGCCTGGGGTTGACCCTGAACTTGTGAAGGTCGTGGAACGGAGGGTGAAGAGAATGGGGGTCGAAACGCACCTGAAAGCTCGGGCGAAATGGGCCAAGGAGGGAAAGGTCGCCGCTCAACTGGCAGACGGCAGGGAAATGGAGTTGCCGGCAGACAGAGTGATGGTTGTTGTTGGAAGACACCCGAACTCCGACAATATCGGACTTCAGACTACAGGCGTCGAGACAGATGAGGGAGGATTCATTCAGGTCAACTCGCAGATGCAAACTAACGTCGCAGGCTTGTACGCGATCGGAGACGTTGTAGGGCCGCCCATGCTGGCTCACAAGGCATCGAAGCAAGGAATCGTGGCGGCTGAGGTAATAGCCGGTCAAGCAAGCGCTGCAGACTTCAAAGCCATGCCAAGCGCCATATGGACCGACCCCGAGATTGCAACCGTGGGTTTGACCGACGAGGAAGCAAAGAGGCAGGGATATGATCCGATCATTGGGAAGTTTCCGTTCACCGCTCTGGGCAGGGCGAGGGCTGTTGGTGAGACGGAAGGGTTCGTTAAGGTCGTTGCAGACAGGGAAAGCGAGCAGATACTTGGTGTGCACATGGTCGGAGCCGACGTAACAGACCTCATCAGTGAGGCAGCGCTCGCCATCGAGATGGGCGCGACCCTGGATGACGTAGCGCTCACGGTTCATCCTCACCCAACGCTGCCTGAGAGCCTCATGGAAGCCAGCGAAGCAGCCAAAGGAAAGCCAATCCACATCTTGAAGGCGCCATGACTAGGACGCTACTCGTTGACCTGCAGACGCGCGACTACAGGGAGACGTGGGAGCTACAGCACAGACTCGTAGAGCTACGAGCGCAGGCGCGACTACCTGACATCCTGCTGCTCGTGGAACACCCTCACGTCATAACCATGGGCACATCCGCGAAGCCTGAGAACATCCTATCACGGACGCTCCCAGTCTACGAGATCGAGCGTGGAGGAGACGTAACTTATCACGGGTATGGCCAACTGGTGGGATATCCGATCCTCGACCTCTCTTTGCGAGGCAGAGACGTCAGATCATACCTCAGGAGCCTCGAGAAGATGCTCATCGATACCCTAGCTCATTTTGAGATCGCAGCACAGAGGATAGAGGGCCGCACCGGGGTCTGGATCGGACAGAAGAAAATCGCGTCGATCGGGGTTGCAGTTCGCAGCTGGGTTACGTTCCACGGTTTCGCGCTCAACGTCTCAACGGATCTCTCCTACTTCTCCACGATCAACCCCTGCGGGTACGACAGTGCAATCATGACATCAATGAAAGAACAACTCGGAAGAAAAATCTCTGTGCGGGAAGTCAAACGGCCGCTTGAACACGCTTTTGAAAATACATTCAAAACCACGCTCGAGTTGACGCCTGAGAATGAGATTGTGAGTCTCTGAAGGCGGAGGAGCGAAGGCGCTCGACCGGACTAGGTTCCACAGGCTCCGAAGCTGACGCGTGGGGGAACCGGCAACGGCATACTCGCTTGATGATTCTTGAAGAAGGGTTCGCGGAGCATAACTGCCCGTTTGAATATCTCTGCGATCTCGTCTTCTGAGGCGCCCTCTCTCATCCTGCTCAAGAAGTCAACATGGTTATCATCTCGAAGCAGGCATGGTTTGAACTTCCCGTCATGCGTGATCCGGATTCTGTTGTTGCCCATGCAGAACTCCCCGTTCTCCATCGGCCGCACAACCTCAATTGTTACTCCGTCTGGCAGAATGTATCTTGGGCGGTTGTGCATTCCTCTCCTGTATATCGCTATAGCGCGAGCCTTCAAACGATCTTCGACAGGCTTGAGATCATAGTGATATTCTGAGTAGAATTCAGGGTCTGTGACTACGAGTTCAATCAGTTGAAGGATCACTCTTCCATCCCCGCCAAGCCTGCGGACTAGACGCATCATCTCCTCAATCTCATCATCATTGACGTCTTTCATTAGTGTCATGTTCAATTTGAGGGGGAGAAGCTCAGCGTCTATTGCCGCGGCGATAGCATTGAACGTCTCATCATACCCGTCAACTCTTGTGATGAACTCAAACCTCTCTCTGTGAAGACTGTGAAGACTAATGTTTACTCTGGACAGGCCGGCCTCGCGCAGCGGTTCCGCAAGCTTCGAAAACCCTATGCCGTTTGTCGTCATGGAGATCTCGCGAAGCCCGAGTGACTTCAGTTTCGTCACAATCTCAAGAATGTCGGGGCGGAGCATCGGTTCGCCGCCAGTCAGTTTGACGGCATTGACTCCGAAACGAGCCATTATGCCAACGATGCGATGTATCTCGTCGGCGGTCATCAACGTCGATGGAACGGACTTGATGCCTTCCATGTGGCAGTGAATGCACTTGAAATTACATCGCGAGCTGGAATTTAGCGAGATCCTAGCGTTGGTGACAGGCCTTCCATACCTGTCTGAGACGACAGGGCATACATTGACTCCCCTTTCATTGCTGAGGTCAGGCAGATTCAGGAGAGGGATCTCGCAGCTCAAGGCTGTAACGTAACACCACTACATGCACAATTTAAAGAATTTCGAAGCTGAAGGCGAGCAATGACGCGATCAGGAAAATTGGAGCGTGTCGTCAAACCAAACTGAACACCAGTGAACCGCGGATCCTCCTGAACGTATCGGTATTCTTATAGGGTCATGAAAGAAGGTACAGGCGGCCACACCTTCAGCAAGCAAGGGACAGCCTAGACTCAGCAACTCTATCTTCAGCGTGAACGCAGCCATGGAACAAGCAAACCTAGTTCGCATCGGCAAGAAACCCATCATGAACTACGTCGTCGCATGCGTGACTCTCTTCAACTCGGGCGCCGAGCAGGTTATGGTTCGCGCTCGGGGACAAACGATAGCAAAGGCTGTCGACACCGTGTTGATGCTCAGAGACTCATTTCTCAAGAACCTTGAGATCGAGGATATCGCGATAGGATCCGAGGAAGTAACCCGTCAAGACGGGTCTAGGGGAAGCATTTCCACAATAGAGATCTTGCTCGGCAAGTAGTGAAATAGAATCCGCACGCTTCGAGACTGACCTAAACACTTTTTGGCTAACAGGTGCAGCATCAGGCCCGTTGGCGGAGCCGTGATGAGCGGAAAGATCCCCTACCCGAAGATAGTAGTCACGCCGCCGGGGCCTAAAGCACGCGAACTGATCCGCGGCGACGAATCCTATGTCTCAAGGTCTATGGTGAGATGGTATCCTCTCGCCGCAGAATCAGGGTCCGGATCCATCGTTAGGGATGTCGACGGGAACGAGTACATCGACTTCAACTCGGGGTTAGCCGTTCTCAACGTGGGACATTGTCACCCCAGAGTCGTCAGCGCGATCACTGAGCAAGCCAAGAGGTTGATTCACTACTCGTATACGGACTTTTACTATCAGCCCATAGTTGACCTCGGCGCTGAGTTGGTGAAGATCACTCCGGGCGCCTTCGCGAAGAGAGCCTTCTTCTGCAACAGTGGCGCCGAAGCCGTCGAGGCAGCCATGAAGATGTCCAAGTGGCACACGCGTAACAGTCTCTTCCTCGCGTATACTGGCGCATTTCACGGGCGTACTCTGGGCGCAGTCAGTTTGACGGCAAGCAAGCCTGTCCAACGCAGACATTTCTTCCCGCTCGTCCCGGGCGTGACGCACGTGCCGTACCCGTACTGCTATCGTTGTCCCTTCCATCTGACCTACCCTGAATGTAGTCTCTGGTGCGTGGACTTCATCGACGAGGAGGTGCTGAGCAAATACGTCCCCCCCGAAGACGTGGCTGCCATGTTTGTGGAGCCGATTCAAGGCGAGGGAGGATATGTGGTCCCGCCCGACGATTACTTCCCGCGATTGCGAAGAATCCTCGACAAGTACAACATAATCATGATTGACGATGAGATCCAGTCAGGAGTTGGACGAACGGGAAAATGGTATGCAATAGAGCATTTCAACGTCGTTCCCGATGCGGTGTGCATCGCGAAAGCCCTCGGCTCTGGCCTGCCGATTGGGGCGCTGGTCAGCAAAGATGAACTGATGGACTGGGAAGGAGGATCACACGCGAGTACGTTCGGCGGAAACCCCGTGGCCTGCGCAGCAGGGCTTGCTGTGATTGAAACAATCAGAGAGGAAAGACTCCTCGAGAGCGCAACGAAGCAAGGAGCGCACATTGCGAATCGCCTCAAGGAGATGCAGCGCAAGTACCCCATACTTGGAGACGTTCGAGGAAAGGGACTCATGATGGGCGCTGAGCTTGTCAAGGACCCGGACACCAAGCAGCCTGCCGCTGAGCTGGCGCAAGAGGTGATGACAAAGTGCTTCAAGAGAGGACTTGCCATCATAACCTCCGGTAAATCCACAATGCGATTCGCACCACCACTAGTGATTAGCCGAGAGGTGCTAGACACTGGCCTTGACGTGTTCGAGGGGGTAGTCAAGGAGGTAGCTGGCTCAGCAAGATAGATGTTCCGCAGAAGAAAGAGAATCGATTCTGCAAACGGACGGACACTTCGCATTGTTGTTGATTACGCCTTGGACAAGAGCCTGGAGTTTGAGCCCATAGAACGTTGCCGAGTCAATATGCGGGCATACGGCAAGGGCAGCACCCCCGAGTTAGCAAGACTTGAAAGACCATGCCTTCATGTAGTACGAGGATTAGCACATGCGAAAACGGCGCCCGCCGCCCGCCCTGCAGAAACATATGCTGAGAAGAATCCTGCATCGGTTTCCCGTCCGGAGCTGGGCCGGATCTGCGACCTCTTTTGAAACCCTTATCGGAACCATTCTTTCGCAGAATACAAATGATGTCAACAGAGACAAAGCGATGAATGCGCTGAGGAACAGATTTGAAATCACGCCCCAAGCTCTCTCGCGAGCCCCGATCGATGAACTCATGGAATGTATCAGACCCGCAGGGCTGTACAGGGTCAAGGGGCCAAGGATCAAGGAAATTTCGAGAATCATTCTTGATCGATTCGATGGTGAGCTAGATTCTGTCCTGAAGAAGAAGCCAGACGAAGCTAGATCCATTCTAATGGAGTTTCCCGGTGTCGGCTACAAGACGGCGGACATCTTGCTGGCCTTCGTGACAGGTTACGCAACCATCCCGGTCGACACTCATGTCATGAGAGTGACCAAGCGGCTCGGAATAGTTCGAAAGAATGCGCGGTACGAACAAACGAGACTGGCCCTCGAAAGAATGGTTCCCCCAAATCGGAGAATCGCAATGCACCTTTCCTTGATCCGTTTCGGACGCGAGATTTGCAGGGCACCGATTGCACTCTGTCCAAAGTGTCTGCTGAGTTCAAGTTGCCCAAGCAGTAGCACGCGCACTCATAACGCGCCGTGAATGTGTTTGTTTGGGGCGTCTCACTAAATGATTGTTGTGCATTTATATGATGTCGAAATTGCTATTTATTGATAACATCTAAATCAAGATATATACCACTCCGGGCCCTTACGAGCATCCTAGTTTGGTAGTTGGGGCCCGTCCCGTCCATGGGTCAATTGTCTCATTCGCTATCGAATCGGGGAGAGGAATTGTGACTCGTCAGCTGACAACTCAAGTGGTCACTGGAACCGCAATCTTGAGCGCATTGGTTGTGGTCTTCGATTACACTCTGAAGTTCACAGGAGTCAAAATACCGTTTCCACTGTTTCCAACCTTGAGATTCGACCTGGACGGAGTACCGATCGTTCTGTCCTTGTTGCTATACGGACCTTACTCGGCTGTGGTGACGTGTTTTGTAGCCTTCGTGGCCATACTGGCCCGAAGCGGAATCGTCCTTAGCGCGTCGATGAAGGCATTGGCCGAGTTTGGGACGATACTGGGATTGATCCCATTCTACAAGATTCATTCGAATGGGGCGAAAGCATTTGCAGTCCTCTCTGGAACATCATCGAGGGTTCTTGTAATGACGTTGGCGAACCTAGCTGTCTGGCCTCTGATATTCGCGTCGCTACAGGCGGCTATGGCATTCGTCCCCTTCTTGGCCGTGTTCAATGCTATTGCGGCCGTGATCAGTATCTCAGGTGGATACTTGATCTATGCCGCCTTGGCGAAAAGGGCCCCGGCTCTTTTGCGGACCAAACATTGAGTGTTACCGCGGACCGGCGGATTGAGCATTCTTCCTAGGGCCAAGTTGCCAGCTAGGGTCAAAGCTCTTTCGTTCTCTGGATAAGGTCACTGATCAATTCGGGTTTTCGCGGTGTCAGGACGCGTGATCTTCCAACTTCGAAGACTTCCAGCAGTCTGGCAGTCCTCAAGACATGTACGTGCCTGTAGACCGCGGCGTAGTCCATGTTGAGATTTCGTGCAACAGCCTTTATGTGAAGAGGCTTCTTAGTGTCGATCAGCATTCTCAGTATCTTCAGCCTCACAACGCTGCCCAGCGCGTTGAAAATCGTGGACGCGGCCCTGAGATCTTCCTCTGGAGACATCTCTCTCGCTCTTCAATATGAGGCGATGCCATTTATGATATCTTTGCCATAACGGTCTTTTCTCTCTCATCTAGGCCACCTAATCTGTCAAGTTGAGGCCCCGTCGACAGGATGGCTTCAGAAACGTTTCTGTAGGCTTGGATTCGTGTCGTTCGTATCGCGTGTATCTCTCAGACTAGTCTACCCATTCGACGCTCATGAACCCAAGCGTTGTTGGCCGAACGCTGTGAGCACCCAAATGTATGGGCGTATCTTCGACCGTTCCACAAGCCGTTCCCTCCTCATTGACCGGAGATGATATGTGACGCAATCGTACCCGAGGCCGCTGCGTTTCGATATGTCGCGGGCACCTCGTTTAGCTTCCTCCAACGCAAATAGGATCTTGGAGCGAGCTCTTAGGCCTGCTTTGACGTTTCGTTTCGTGGCTAAGTACGCCTTCGGATGTATCTCAGCCTTTGACATTCTCCACCACCATGCTTAAACGAAGTCCGCTAGGACTGGCTGTTTCTTCTCTTCGGCGTCTTCTTGGAAGAGCGACTTAAGCTCCTCCTGGATCAAGACCAGCCTCTGGGAATCGTAGGTTCCTAAGTCATAGCGGCGGACCAAGTCGCGTGCCAGATCAAGATACTTCTCAATGGTCCCTCGGTACACCGTCATAGAGATCTTTCCTCCGCATCTAGGACACACTCCCTTCAGGGGCGGGCGACGGAACTTTGAGTTGCATTTCATGCAGCGCATGCGTTGAGTTGAGAAAGCCCTCAGGTTTCCAATGAGGTCTCTCATCAGATGTGTTGAGAGGACTCGCCTTGCAACATCTGCGGGGACAACCGCGCGAATCTTCTCCGCGAGAGCAAGTTGCGCCGCCATCTTGTCTATCATGGTCGGAAGTTGAGTGTAGGCGCTTTCGTGCGTTCCTGTGTTGATGTCTCCGATCTCATGTGAGAAGCAGATCGGCTGCAGGATCTGCTCGGTTGCCAGTCTGTGGACAACCACGTCGACCAAGTCGGTGAGATCCTTCGGGTCAGCGTTTCTGGACGCCTCTTCGAAGAACCTGACTGGAAGACGGTTTACCACCTCGAGGTTGAAGGCCTGACGAGCTATCTCTGAGGGGTTCATCACGACTGTCAGCAGAAGAGGAGCGTCCATGATTCCTCCAACACGTGATGGCAGAAATGACCTTGAGAAGTTCAGCAAGGCATCTAAGGCTAGGGTGACGGAGTCCTCGTCGCCGTCGCAGTCTCTCCGCTTCGATGCGTGCCAGAAGGGATGAGCGAAACAGACCCTCGCTTTCGTAAAGCCAATGATCCTGCCGATTATGCCAACGGATGTGTGGGGTGAAAGCCCGACAACGAGGTGTCCGACCAGATCTTCACGGGATGTGAGGTTGTAGAATGAGGGAAGTCCGTAGAACCTCGTGAGTAGATCATCGATGAACTTTGCGACCCTTACTAGGTAGTCTCCGCATGACTCGTTCACGATGATATCCTGAGCCTCCATCGGGACAAGCTGGTCGGCATACTCAAGCGGCTCCCCGGCCACGTCTAGGTCATAGCCGAGCTTCCGCAGTCTGCCTACTGTGACGCCGATCTCGGCAGGCCTGAAGTGAGTTAGCGGCGCGTTCGTTGCGTCAAACCTTACCGTCCCGTCCTTGAACATCGAGAGGTCATGTCTAGCTCGGAGGATACCTTTCTCTATCTGTTCAGGGCACCTAGAGCCGCTCGCAAGCCCTTTGACGCCCTTCACGACCTCAGGCTGCTGAGTGAGCTGAAGCTTCCTACATGCGGCCTTCCAAACGTCGGTCAAAGAGATTGCTCTTCTGTCATACGCGGCAGCTGGAATCTTGCAGACGGGGCACACTCCCTGCGGAACTATTCTTGCACATTTCGGGCAGACCATCTCAATTTCGGTCCTGTTTCGGCAGCTTGGGCACGCACCCTGATGGGTGAGCTCTCCGCAGTTTCTGCAACGCCGTCTGACAATCTCGACCTCCACGACGCTCGTTGACTTTGCTGCGTCGACGATGTTCCGTCTTGGGCCGCCGGTCAGCCCTACGGGAAACAAGCAGTGTACGATTGGACGCATCTCTCTCCTCTTCGCCTTCTCAGGTCTCCCCATCCTCGCGCCGATGAAGGTTCCACCCCGAGGGATGATCGGAAACCCCACAGCTGCCCGAGCAAGCTCCAACCCGTTCTTTCCCGCATTGTCAAGCGCACGTATGCCAACACCTAAGCACGCTGCCAGAACCGCGGCTTCCTCGCCAAAGGAGACAGCGCCGTCCTGTACCGTGTGGGGGAGGCATAGCGTCTCGAGTAGCTCTTTCACCCTCGGCTCAATGGACGCGACTATGTTGTACGCAGCTTTCGGGCCACGCAGACGAGACCCTATAGTCTCTCTGAGATAGAACCAGTCCTCAGGGGAGAGCCTTTCCCAGAACCAGGTATAACGCGGATGCAGGGGAACACCGAGCCGCTGAGAGAGGGACAGGCTCTCGGTAGCTGTGGGAAAACACTGGAAGGGGCTCTCGATCAGTGACCGCAGTCTACCCTCTGACACGCCAGATGACTGCTGTGCTTGAGATAGCGTGCGGAAACCAAGTTCGATTCGGCTCCTTAGCAGCTCCGCCCACCATTCCTCAGTGAAACCTGAGGGAACGAGCGGTCTGTTGTTCTCCAAGAATTCTCCGAATGAGACGAGCAGGTCTCCGAGAAATAGTACCGACTCGATTGACTTCTGTACTTGCCTTGCCTGCTCGGCGGTCTCAAGCCTTAAGACAGAACCGTTGCTCAGTTTGACGACGGGAGGCTCTATGGTGTCGACGGGCGTGATGATCCCTGCTTTTCCAGGTCGTTCTATTCTCAGCTGGGTTCCAGTTGCCGCGAAATCGTCCAGAACCACCATGGTTGCGGGATGAATACCAACCGCTGCCATGCCGGTCGCTCGTGTCCGGCCATACCGGAGCCTGAACCCGCCTGGGACTCCTGGGAAGGAGAAGATTGGCCTGCCTGCGACGACATCCTCCATGAACACGAGTTCTTTGACTTCGTCCGTCTCTGAGGATGGTTGTCGAAGGTCGCGCAGCCAGTCCCATCCCGGGAGCGATAGTCTCTCAACGATCTTCAGGACCTTCTGGCTCCGGCCTATCAGGCCGTCGTTGACTACTCGTAGGGCGCCGCCCCTGACACGATTCGTCTCCACCCTTGGGACGTTTCTGTGCGATGAGACCTCCACGGGATCGGTCTCGACTCCCGTGACCTCGACCGGCAGCTTCGTTATCACGTTGTAGAGCTCATCGTCGGGGACCTTGTACTGGAACCTGGCGACTTCACGCTCGTAGAGCCTCAGTTCCTCGACGAACCGCCTGGCATCCATCTCTGTGGCTTTGTACCTAGCAAGTCCGACGATCTGGCGGACATAGTCGGCGACGACCACGTTGAGGCCCATCTCGGTCCCGCCGGCTGATCTGATCGGCCCTGCGAAGTAGAGTGCAAGATACTTCGTGTTGTCGAGATTGTTCTTGACCTTGACCGCGTTGATCCCCTGCTGGGGAGCTGCCGTGACACCTTCGTCCAGAATCGCGGCGGCGGTGCGTATCGCCTGCTCTGCCGCGGCTTCTCCTTCTGACGCAAAGTGTGCCAGCGCTATCTCCTCCGCAATCTTGACCGCGACTTCTTCGCGAGGAATCATTGAGGAAAGTTCTCTGATCCTCTTCGCTATTCCGAGAGGGCCTACTGATTTCTCGACCCTTTCAGCAACATCCTTTGCGACGTTGGATTCTGGTTCGAGTCCGGGATCATAGCCCTTGGAACGCGCGAGCTTCGCTATCTCGTACAGTTCGTCGAACTGAAAACGAAGACGGTCAGCTTGGGCACGTGTCACTGCAGGGATCCCGGCCTTCAATTAGATATCAGACCGGATCAGGTAGTGAGCGCATTTAATCTTAGCCGCAGCAGCTGCGGACGGTTCGCTGGTCTCGTGAACGATGAGCTTGGCTACTCTGGTCGCTCGGGCTGGATTGGACTCTGGGCCTTTCCCGTTGCGTAGAACTTGTCGGTGAACTTGCAGTAGATGTCGACCATCTGCGTGCCGCGAGAGACACTGAACTCATCCTTTGCTCCGCATGCTGCGCATTGGACCACGGCAATCCCTGCACCCCTCGGCACCGTCACCTTCACAGCATCCTCACTGCAAACCGGACAAGTGAAGACCGTGGGCAGCTTCTTCTTCACGATCTTTATGACGCGCCGACGTCGACGACCCATGGTGCTGTCACGGGACGCATGGGTGAGGACCCAGTTATTTCAACGTTCCATGCTTCGTCAGAAGCGAGTAACCGTTATGAGGACGGCCAGCATCTTGCCCGGGATACGAAACTGTATCCCCGAGGAAAGGTCGCAGAATGACGCCAGAGCAGCCTCAATCGCCCATCGATTGGTCGCTTTCCAGGCTGAGAGATGACCAGCTTGCGAGGACTCTGCTTCAGAACAGTCATCTCACACAGGTCCAGTTCGTCACTTTCCTCACAGATGTACTGTGGCCTGCAAGTCAAACCTTAGGCGATAGCGAGCGATCTCGCCGTCGATCGGGCGGACGAAATGTCAGCAAAGGAGCGTTCAACAGATCACTCGCTCAAGCCCGTAGAAATGTCATAAAATCCGTATACACGCTGTTCCTACTCGCGTACTTCGGATTGTTTGACAGCCCGAAACTGGAGCCGTTTCTCCGCCTAGGGGACGAAATGAAGACTTTGGTGGACGCCAGACATGAAACGCGGGATAAAGACGCGCCTGAGGGCTACAACGGCACGAGAATATTGCAGGACGCGCTGCAGGAGGCGGTTGGCCACCTTGCCAGAATGGGTTCTTTCAAGCGCCAGCGTGACGTCACGTGACACGCAATCTTCACGAGGATGGGTTCCTGAACTCACAGGCTCTGCTGCGGCTTTCGGAATGTGACATCACGTGCGTCACACCACGCCGTCGAACGTTTGACCATGAAGCTGACAAGAGTTCTTCGCAGCGCTCCCTTCAAAACTGGGAGCAGTTCGCTCAATTGAGGCTTTGAAGGCGCAGTCTTCGCCAAGGGCGGCGCTGAGGAGGAATGCGGCGCAGCCGACATCATGGGTCTGTTGCGTGTGTAGCGTCACAGCCAAATCACACCCTCTGACACGGTCGAATTGACAAAGTCGAAGTATTGAAGGCATAAATGGCTAACGGGCGGATAGTTCGGTCATAAGGATTGCCTTGGACTATTTTTGGCCGCTTGCTGCAATTTGGGCAACTTTCGGGGCGCTGTTGACAGGCGTTGTCCTCCGGAAACTGGACATCTCACGTATGAGCTACCGTGAGGCACGACAAATGTTGTCAGCGATGCTGAGTTCGGTCTCAGCCCGGCTACATCAGAACGAGACTCTTACGAGACAGCTGCTGGAGCAACTCCTCGTCTTGAAGGCCGACCACGCGCGCGCAAGAGCAGAAGCCCCCCCAGTGGATACGGATCGATTAGTTTGGTACATGCAACAAGGCACAGGCAACATGAGAGGGTTCGAGGAGAAAGTCGACCAAGTCGAGAAGAATCTCAAGCTCATGAGAGAAGAAATCAAAGAGATCCGGACGCGCGTGGATAGATTGAGCGAGTGGCAAGGCGCTGAGAATGCAGATCATGCGATCGCGGTTGGGTTGCTGACTGAAGACAGCCTGAACAAGCTCTCACAGACGGAGAGAGAAGTGCTAGATCTCCTAGTGAGCGGGCCAAAGCCTGCGCCTGAGATAGGGCCCGTCGTCGGAAAGTCGCGGGAGCACACCGCTCGACTGATGAAGTCTCTGTTCCAGCAAGGTTTCGTAGAAAGAGAGACAGACCGACAACCGTACGAGTATCGGTTGAACAGTAAGGTCAGAGAAGCGCTGGTGAAGACCGCGCCCCGACAGGTCACTCAGACGGAACGGTAGGCGGGCGCTCAGCGACAGAGTAGCGCCAACGGCCAGAGGATCCTGAACGACGCATCAAACCTCTACCTACGAGTCTGGACAAGTACGTCGCAACTGTTGTCAATGGAATCGGTTCTGCGTAGAATTCTTGGTACAGGTTTCTGACCTCGTCTGACGAGAACGTGACATCTGCGAGTCTATGAAGTACAAGATCGCGGAGACGCTCAAGTTTGGTACGAGGGTATCGCGGAGAGCCATGGACAGGGAGCTGAGAGGGGAGACCACCCATGAGCTCGGCGTAGTCGAGGATCCTAGCTATCTTTTGGCGTGTCACTGGTCCTTGTAGAGAGATGGTGTGCCGGCAGCCGGCGTCATCATAGAAGTCAATGCGGATCCGCTTGACTGCCAAGGGTTCACACGTTCAGAAAGGGGTGTGGGTTTCACACAGATAAAGCACACTACACAGGAGACGGATACGGCAGAGGATGCGTTTCCAAGAGAAAAAGAGAAGGGCTCCAGAGGAAAACGAGGGGTCTGGACCTCTTCGCAGAATGTGAGCCCAATTCAGGCGGCTAGGGGCCCGTGGGGGCCGTCGGTGCGCCAAATTCGGACCGGTTCACACCGCTTCACAGGGCTCACACCCTAACCCCTCCCCTTCCACTGGAGACCAAGTAGGGGGTGTCGCTCGGAGCACGAGAATCATAGTGTTGTTGATACAATATTCCCTACCATGTGCGTTATTCGCAAAAACATCATTACGTCTCCCGGGCAGCATTTTCATGTCACCCCTTTGTCCCACCCGGCACCATTTTCTCCATAGGAAACGGACGGGTGCCGGGGTCCTCCGTTAACTCTCTCCAAAACCTATGCCTCCCATCCCGTCAATTTTTCTGTTGCGCGTAGTTTTCTTCTCTCGACAGGGATGGTTATTACGGGTTCAACTTGAAACGCAGGCTTTGCCACTGGAGGAGCCCGCGTGCAGAAGACCGAAGATGTTCTTGAAGGCATCTTCGACAATTTCCTCTCTGGGCCTCAACTCTTCTCCAACCGTGATGTCCTTAGAAGCGACTACATCCCGTCCACTCTTCCTCACCGCGCCGAACACATCCAGAGGTTGGGCGGCATCCTCGCTCCCGCTCTCAGTGGTTCCAAGATCTCCAACCTCTTTGTCTATGGCAAAACCGGAACGGGCAAGACCATAGTCGCAAAGTTCGTGCTCGAGAGATTGAAGAAGAAAGCAGAGGAGGTCGGCGCCCCTGTCAGAATATCATACGTCAACTGTCGCATGGCCGGTAGCAACTACAGAGTACTGGCAGACCTTTGCAGGTGCGTCGGAGTTGAGATTCCCTTTACCGGCTTGGCATTGGGAGAAGTCATCGACAGATTCAAGAACGGTCTGAACGCCGACAGGACGGCTGTCATCGTTGTCCTCGACGAAATAGACGCGCTGGTCAAGGGGCGTCAGGATGATTCTCTTCTCTATGAGTTGACGAGAATCAACGAGGACCTTGCGCAGAGCTGGATCGGCATAGTCGGAGTGTCGAACGATCTACACTTCAAAGAGTTCCTTGACCCGAGGGTGCTGAGTTCCCTCAGCGAGGAGGAAGTCGTCTTCAGGCCCTACTTGGCAAACGAGCTCTTTGACATACTTTTTGAGAGGGCGAAGCTTGCATTCGCTGATGGTGTACTGTCGGAGCCGCCTCTCCGGCTCTGCGCAGGTCTTGCCGCAGGCGAGCACGGGGACGCGAGACGTGCGTTGGACCTGCTGCGTGTCGCAGGAGAGCTGGCGGAGCGCGAGGGTTCGCGCAAGGTCGAAGAGGACCATGTCAGACGCGCACAACACAAGATCGAGCATGACAGAGTGGCTGAAGTCCTGAAGTCGATGCCCGTGCACTCCAAGATAGTCCTGGTCTGCGCGTACCTGGCGGGCAATCATGCGCCTGAGGGCGTCATCACTGGCGACATCTACGAGGTCTACCACGAGCTGTGCTCAGTGGCAGGAGTAGATCCTCTCACTCAGAGGCGTGTAAGCGGGTTGGTCAACGAGCTTGATGTCATGGGGATCCTGAACGCCCGAGTGGTCAGCTTCGGGCGGTACGGAAGAACCAAGAAGATAAGGCTCGGCGTTCCACCTAGGGTTATAGTCGAAACGTATTCGGAGGATACCCTCGTCGGACGACTGTTCGGCTATGTCCCTAGGTCGCTACAGAAGCGGCCGTCAACCGCTTAGGGCTGTGGGATTAGACGACGGCCCATCGACACGCGCTCGAACCACAGAGCCGCGTCCCCGTTTGGCCTCTATTGTTGCGGTTTGGTTTACGGGGCTAAGAGTCGACCGTGTCCGCGTTGACGTGTTGCAGGTGGACGCGTTGGACGCCACCGACGTGATTCTGAGCCTGTTGGCGAGGGCACGCACTGACATCGTCTTCCTATCCGGAGTGTCGTTCGCTGGCTTCAACATCGTCGACTGTAACCGGCTTCACAGCACACTACATATGCCTGTGATCGTTGTGTCCCGAGAGAAGCCTAACAACGCTTCAGTCAAACGCGCGCTCAAGAAGCATTTCGCAGATTGGAAGACGCGATGGGGTTATGTTCGCAGGCTAGGAAGAATCCATCAATTCGCCTCGAAGCCGGGGGAGCAGCCCCTGTACTTCGAACCGGTCGGCATCTCCGCTGCTGACGCGAGAAGAATCATCCGGGCGTTCTGCGTCACGTCGAGGGTTCCGGAGCCCATTCGGGTTGCCGGGATCATGGCAAAGGGGCTGGGTCTAGCCCCAAACGAGCTAACGGCTCGTTGACATGAAGTTGATAACCGCGAGCTTCAGCGACTTGAGGTTTACGACCGAGAGGAGGCCTGGTGTCGGTTCCAGCCCGAGCCGCTGCTGGTACTCGGTCTGCGCCTGCCACGCACCAGAGTTCACGACCAGCGTTCCGCGGTAATTCTCATGCCCAAAAACGTGGATATGTCCTGAGTGGAAAACGTCGGGCGGATCCTCGATGACCAAGTAGTCCCCTCGACATGGCGCGATGGATGTGCGGTTGCCGTACTCTGGGGACAGATGTCTGCATCTCAGCTGAAGCTCCATCGCTTTCTCTGGTTTGTCGAAGCTCATGCCCGGAGCGCTCGTCAACAAGTCTACTAGGCTTCGACCGTGATGCAGGAGGAAACGTACCCTGTGGAGTTCGACCTCGCACGGGTTACCGAGCGAGGTCACCTTTCGCGCCTCATAGACCGGCTCAGCGAACTCTTTCAATATTGCCGACTGAGGAAGGGCCTGCCTCGCGGCGTCATGATCGCCAGGGATGAGGATCACGTCAACGTAGTCTGGGATCTGTTCGATGAATTTAGCAGCAAACCTGTACTGCTCGTAGATATCACGGATGTTCAGCTCATCCTCCTGACGCGGGTAAACACCTATTCCGTCCACGAGGTCGCCAGCGACGATCACGTACTTGGTTCGGCGAGCAACGTACACCTGCTGATCGGTCCCCATTTTCCCGTTCAACCAGAGGATCACTCGGTTGAAGGCGTCCTCCAAGAACTTCTTGCTGCCTACGTGTATGTCTGACAGCAGAACGGCGTAGACTTCCTCTTCTGCCCCGCGGGGTTTTCTCTCCGGAATATCTGGTAGTATGATTCTCTCGGCGACGAGAAGATTGGCTCGCCCTTTCACCGCCTCGATGCATACGACCTGGTCGAGCGGAGCTCTCATAGCCATCTCGTAGAGTTGACGGTCACGGTCAGCTTGGATTAGAACCTGAGCCGTGTCTTCAAGATCGTCTATCGTGAGGAACAGTCTGTTCCCTCGCTCGCGCTTCTCCATAATCATCGCGATCAGCTTCACCTTTTCGTTCAGCTGAGCGCTCAACGCCTTCGAGATCGTGCCCGCATCCCGTGCATCACTTCTCCTCTGGAGGATCTCGCGCAGTTTCGTGAATCTGTCCCGGAAGTGGAGAGTGAACTCTTGAATTGACCCTCCGAAGCCCACATTCTTCGAGGGATCTTTCAAGACCGTGATCTCGCTTTCAATTTCGGCGGCATACGGAATTTCAGCTCTCATGGGCTCAGACACTTGGGTGCCTTGTACTGGAGGGAGCACGCGGCCGAGCGCTTGCTCCACGATGGCGCGGTCAATCAGGCGGTGCGGGCTTGTATGTTTCTCCGCAGCGGCGAGTAGCTCATCGATCAGCTTCTCATAATCCAAGTTGCTGGGCGGAGTCTGCAGAAGGTCGAAGGCCCCTCTGTCGAGTTGCCAGCCGGCGGAGACCAGACGCTCCACGACTCGCTTGAATTCGCTCTGGGTCTGCATCCGGAGGCCTTCTGTTCGACAGTCTAGAATGGCGTCTGACGTGTAGATCATGCGGGGAGCGTCTTAAACGGAATGGTAAGTCCTCATGATCACTTCATTAATCTGAATGCTCCTCCAACGGATTCTTGGTGTTGAGCTGGGCTTGGATCTGCGTCGGCTCCAGAAGACATCAGACGGGACATTCTTTGTGACGCTTCCCAAGGCCTGGGTTGTCAGGAACAAGCTCGAACGGGGCGCGATCCTGAGCTTCTCCGAGCGAAAAGACGGAAAGATACTCGCCGAACCCTACGGCGAGCAAGAACGGAAGATAAGCACCGTCACGTTGACACCGGGCCCGCTGCTGCAGCGAGAGATCGAGGAGAAGTACCTGCTCGGCTATGACGTGTTCGAGATCATCTCGCAGCAAGTTATCAACTCGGACGCAAGGGAGACCGTTAGAAGAATCGTTCGCAGTCTCGTAGGCTTGGAGATAGTGGAGGAGGACGCGAAGAAGATAGTAATACAATGTCTGATCGAGCCGTCCCTGCTTTTCCCCGACAGGATACTGCGGAGACTTCACTTGATCACACTCGCAATGCAGAACGATGCAGTCCTCTCATTCGTCCGCGGCGACATGAAGTTGGCTCAAGCGGTTGTGGAACGTGATGAGGATGTGGACAGACTGTACTTCCTGTTAGTGAGAGTCGTCAGAGCGGCCCTCACTGATCCAGCAATCGCTGAGAAGCTTGGAGCAACGCCCATAGACTGTCTCGATTACAGGATCCTCGCGAGCTTCGTCGAGAACTTCGCAGACTATGCCTCTGACATCGCAGAGAGTACTTGGCCCCGGTCGAGGGGCAAAGACATGGAAGGCGTCATCCGGAGCGTCGACAAGGCTGGCGGCGTTCTGAACCGTATGCACAAACATGCTGTCGAGGCCGTCTTCACCAGAAACCTTGCCCTTGCTCAGGAGGTGACCAGCCTCTACAGCGACGCCAACGCGAGCATCAAGACCGCGGAGCGAGGCCTAGTCAACGCAAAGCCCGACACGATCGACCGGCTGGCCACAGTCATCTCAGCGCTGAAAGCGATGTCGGGAATAAACGTCGACATAGCCGATCTCGCGGTTACCCGGTAAGCGGGCCTACCCGTCGCCTAGCCTTGCGTCGTCTCCACGTTCCATGCGTCGCTAGATAGTACAGTCCGCAGATCGTCTTGGCATCCTGAATCCTGCCTGCCTCGATGGCTCTGAGGCCTTGGCGCAAGTTCATGGCTCGAACCGTAATCATCTCGTCTTGGGCCTGTCTTGCTCTCCTTCGCACGAGGCTGGTGCCAAGGAAGAAGTGGATCTTCTCGGTGCTGTAGCCGGGCGCCAAGTAGCAAGAGAACAGCTTTCGGATACGCCGCGCTGCATGTCCGGTCTCTTCGACCAGCTCCCTGCGAGCACACGTCAGCGCAGTTTCGCGCGCTTCAAGCGTTCCTGCCGGGATCTCAAGCAACTGCTTTCGCGCTGCGATCCTGTACTGCCGGGTGAACAGGATCCTCCCATCATCCAGGAGGGGGATGACCGCGACGGCACCGGGATGCTCAACTATCTCTCTAGTTGTCTCCAGTCCGTTCTGGAGCCTGACTCTGGCGACTCGAAGTTTGAGTAGCCTTCCTCTATACGCATACCGTGTCTTGGTGACCAGTTCGGTCATGATGCTCTCTGAGATGACTGGCGGAGGACGCATAAAGACCTGGCAGAGCCAACGCTAAGGGTCAGCCCCGCAAGAAGTAGCCAGATCGCCTACAAGATCACGCGCAACGTTGGGCAGAAAGTCATCTATGCATGTAGCCAAAGCAAGTAGGGGGCCTGACGCTTACAGTGAGAGCACCTGCACACCGGGGTCGGAATGAATTCCGCCGGGACCCAGCTTTCCAGTTCATAAACCGGGCTTTCGACGCCGCATTTCGTGCAGAACACTCCCTCCAGCGTCCACGCGAGCCTTTCTGATCCGCACTCGCATGTTGTTCGCTCGAACTCTAGGTCGGCCTTCGATATTCTGACGACTCGTCTCAGGAACTTCTCTCGGTAGTATCGTCTGCGTTTCCACATCAGATAGCATTCGTGGGAGCAGACGCGTCGTGGCCTCCCGAACTTGTACGCTATCTCTTTTCCACAGACGACGCAGACGGAGTGGGTCATGAGCGATCTCTTATTCATTCGGCTGGACTTTGCCGGCTTGGATGAGAGGTATGTCTTAAGCCTATTCGAGCGCTTGTCACGCCTAGATCGGCGCTTACTTTCACAAGGGATGTCTCCTCATCGTTCGCGTCGCGATGTCCACTCGTAACATCTTCAGCCATCTCTACATTGGGGTCAAGAAATCTCACATGAACTCATGCATGTCTTCAGCACGGCCGAATGGAGAGCAAACAGGATCCTTGAAAGCTTCTGGAACAGGATTGGTTACGGGCTTCGGGGGTGTCTCCAGAGAACGACATTTATGCCTGGGACGCATCCGGTCCCATAGCCCGGGTTGCCGAGCCAGGTACGGCGACAGAGCCCGAGTGCTTCCGCGTGCTGGGCGTTGAACCTCGAGATCGCAAGGAACTGGACCAAGTAAGCTGTTGGTCCTTTGGGCCGCGTGGGTTCAAATCCCACCCCGGGCGCCTAACCCAAGGCTCAGAGAGCTTCCCTTTATAGTAACGGCCTTCCCGATGTCCAAGCAAAGAATGCGGAGGAGGCTCAGTCATTGGCAAAGACTCAAGTAAGGATGGCCATCGACCCCTTTCGAGTAATAGCGGCGGCGCTCAAGAAAGCGCAGAAGCGTCCTCGTCTTGCCAAAATAGTCACTGTCGACTATGATGAAGAGGCGGATGTGCTGTACGCTAGATTCAAGCACGGGAAGATCGTAGACTCGGAACCTCTGGACACGGATGGGATGGTTCTGTCCTCACTGGATTCAAAGAACCACGTAGTCGGGCTCGTGGTAATGCATGCCTCCACATTCGCGTGACACGCCAGGCGGATGGCGAGCCCACTTGCTGCTTCTCTTCAGCTAGCTTTGCCCTCTTCTTCTGCTCAAAGCCTGCTTGTTTGGCAGTTTAAAACGTGGGTTTGTAACTAGCGCCTGGCGCCCAGCCTCAAGTGTCAAGTCGTGGGCGCATAGACCGTGGCTTCTTTTGATCCGGAACGAGACTACAGCCAAGATTCTGAGAGTCTGAGGACCAGAAGAGAATCTACGAGAGCCTTTCAAACGCACTGACTTTGGAATGGTTTGGTTGCTAGAGGATCAGTTTTCCGAACGAGATTAGGTCCTTCATTGTTACGATACCGACGAGTGCGCCGGCTTTGTCGACGATCGGTAAATGGCGTATGTTGTTCCGACGCATGTGCGCATAGGCCTCTTCAACTGGCGCTTGCGCAGTGCAGGTCACCGGAGGGCTGCTCATGATATCTCTTACGAGCGTGTTATTCGGGTCGTGCCCCAATGCGGCGCACTTCACCAGGTCGCTCTGGGTTACTATTCCCACAACCTTCTCCTGCTCAACCACGACGACGCAGCCGATCTTTCTCTCAAGCATGGTCTTGGCCGCCGTGACTAGATGATCGTCAGGCTTCGCAGTGGCGACCTGCTTGCTCATGATCTCCTCGATCTGATCGAGAATCCTTGGGAACATCTTCTGACCGCTAGCTGGGAGTTGAAGACTAGATGATAAATGCGTTACCAATGCGGCCGCCTGATCTGGCAATCCGGCTAAAGAAGGCGCTGCAAGCTACTGAACACGGAGGCCTTTCTCTTCCAGATAGTCCTCGGCATCCATTGCAGCTCGGCATCCGTCGCCGGCAGCCGTCACCGCTTGCCTGTAGTGGAAGTCACGTACGTCGCCCGCCGCAAAGACTCCGTCGACGGTCGTGGCTGTTCCCTGTCGGGTGACGATGTACCCTTTCTGGTCCAGGTCAATCTGTCCTTGGAAGATGGCCGTGTTGGGCTGGTGGCCTATCGCGATGAAGACGCCGTCGCACTTGAGAACATCCTGCTTGCCAGTCTTCACGTTTCTGACTCGGACGCCTTCGACCTTCTCTTTGCCCAGAATCTCCTCCGGGACTGAATCCCAGACGAATGAGATCTTCGGATTCTTGAACGCCCGCTCCTGTAGGATCTTGCTGGCGCGCAACTGGTCGCGCCGGTGGACTATCGTCGCGTGGTTCACGAACTTTGTGAGGAAGATCGTGTCTTCGAGGGCGACGTCTCCGCCCCCGACTGTGACCGTGTCCCTGCCGCGGAAGAAGAAACCGTCGCAAGTCGCGCAGCTCGATACGCCTCTACCCCGAAGGCGCGTTTCAGAATCGAGCCCCAACCATTTCGCTGAAGCGCCAGTCGCAATGATTACGGCATTCGCCTCGTATGTCTCGCTAGCTGTCTTGACCCTCAGCGGACGTGTCTTGAAGTCTACCGCGGTGGCGTCGTCTTGTACGAACTGCGCACCGAACCGCTCTGCCTGTTTGCGCATGCGTTGGATGAGATCTGGGCCGAGGATGGGCTCTTCAAACGCCGGAAAGTTCTCAACCTCGGTTGTTAGCATGAGCTGGCCGCCCGGAACCACCCCAGCAATCACCAGCGTCCTTAGCAGGGCGCGGCCAGAGTAGACGGCAGCCGTCAGCCCAGCGGGGCCCGAGCCGACTACAATCACATCGTAGACCACCGCCTGCACCCCTGTCGCGGTTCGATTGGTTTTCACGGAAATAGGTTTTGAGATCAGAGCATGTCCACTTGCGGTTTCGCGGTTCGGAGACGCTCCCACAACCCAGCGGCGGCTTCTTGCGCTTTCTTCTGAGCCTCATCTTCGTCGGCTGTGAGGATCTTTCTATCCCTCATAACGACTCTGCCGTCGACCATTACTGTCTTGACATCGTCTCCGTCCACCGTGTTGATCAGGTGCCCCACGACGCTGTCCGAAGTGAGCGGGGTTGGCAGGATGTCCGGCTTGATCACGGTCAGGTCAGCCTGTTTCCCGGCTTCGATGGAGCCCAATTCCTTGTCCAAGCCGTAGAGTTGGGCGCCTCTGACGGTTGCCATCTCAAGGATCGTGTACGGGTCGATCGCGTTCGGGTCGCTAGAGACGACTCGGTGCACCAAGTACGCGGCCCGCATGTTCTCGAACCCGTCAAATATGTAGCCGTCATTCCCCAGTCCAACCGTGATCCCTCTCCTCAGCATGCTCAGCACCGGGGCGACTCCCACCGCATTCAGCATGTTGCTCATCGGATTGTGAGCGACCTTCGCTCCCGACGCCGCCACGATGTCAAGTTCTGCATCGTTGACGTGGACGCAGTGAGCAAGAACAACGTCTGGAGCCAAGAGGCCATCATCCCGAAGTCTCTCAACCGTACGCTTTCCGTAACGCACCATGTTATGCTGAAGATCGCCAAGGCCCTCCGAAGTATGAATAGTAACAGGGACAGCCAGTTCGCTCGCAAGCCTACGGACCGACTTGATGAGCTCATCCGTTACCGTGAATGACGCGTGTAGACTGAAGAGAGGCATGACTTTCGATCTCCGCTGTTGGCGCATCTTTCTGGCAAAGCGCACATTCTCCTGGACCCCTCTTTCTCCCTCTTCCTTGGAATGCCTCTCCGTCGCCTCGAAGGCGATGAGCCCTCGGATCCCCACCTCATCCACCGCGCCGGCGATCCTGTCGAGGACGCCTTCGATCGAGTTCGGGCCGGAGTAGGTGTCCGCGAATGTTGTGGTGCCGGTCTTCAGAAACTCCAAGCAGCCGACGAGGGCGCTCTCGTATGCATCATCCAGCGTCAGACTCTCGTCGACTGGCCACCAGACACGCTGAAGGATCTGCGTGAAATCAGTTGGCGGAGGAACGCTGAGGCTCGCTCCTCGCAGTAGCATGCCGTACAGGTGGGTGTGACTGCAGATGAGCCCGGGCATCACGAT